>LKMJ01000250.1_pt1 | contig 36940 bp, 38 predicted proteins | sample 643391 | NCBI WGS metagenome assembly LKMJ01 (sample SAMN04112250, study PRJNA286221) | soda lake metagenome | biome: soda lake; feature: Kulunda Steppe; material: water; isolation source: sample PL-Br10 brine of Picturesque Lake | place: Russia: Kulunda steppe | collected 2010-07 | reverse complement strand
CGGCCTCGCGCCCAAGCATGCGCTTCGTGGCGGTGAAGAGCGCCGGGACCCAGGGGCGCGCGTCGTCCATCGGGCTTGAACCGATGGCGCCCTGATGGACGACCCTTCCGGACGCATCAATGCCTGGTCCGGCAACGCACGCAGCTGATCAACGCGCTCCGGGGACATCTGGCCGAGTTCGGGCTCGTGGCGCCGAAGGGGCCGGCGAGCCTGAAGGTGCTGAAGACCGCGTTGGTCGATGAGACCAGCGACCTGCCGGAGCCAGTTCGGGAGATGGGGGCGGTCTACCTCGAGCAGATCGCGCGGCTCACCGAGGTGATCGAACGGCTGGCGGACGAACTCGAGGCGGCATCGAAGACAGATGCGCAGCTGCGCAGGCTGTGCACCATCCCCGGGATCGGCCCGGTCACCGCGGGCGCGGTCGCGGCGTTCGCACCAGATCTCGACACGTTCGACAGCGGGCGCAACTTCGCCGCCTGGCTTGGCCTGGTGCCACGGCAGAGGTCCACGGGCGGCAAGTCCAGGTTGGGGGCGGTCAGCAAGATGGGCCAAACCGACATCCGCCGATTGCTGATCGTCGGCGCGATGAGCGTGATCCGCTGGGTGGTGAGGAAGGGCGGCAGTTCGAACCGCTGGCTGGCCGCCCTCATGGCGCGCAAGCCGAAGATGGTCGCGGCCGTCGCGCTGGCGAACAAGATGGCGCGCATGATCTGGGCAATGACGACCAGGGGAGAGGATTATCGAATGGCGTGACCTGAACCCGAACGGGCAAGGGCACGGCATGGCCGCAAGGCCGGGGTGAGCGATCGACGGGGAGTAGGCGACACGGACTTCGAAGTTCAAGGCGGGAGATTCAGACCCGGGGCTCGAGCGCTTGCAGCTCTCTGAACCGATGTGAACCCAGCCTTCCGAACAGCATACCGGCCCGTGGCGTCATGGAAGGCCACGCTCAGAGGCCTGACACACGTCCGATCGAAGACCCCGCCGAAACACCGAAGATTACGCTTGCCAAACAGGGGGCATCCACACACGGCACGGGTGTGCCGCGGCCCGATCCGGCCGATGACCCGGTGCGGCGACTGCGCCGTCAGCGGCTCAGGCCGCCCGCGAGGTCGGGCGTGTCGAGCGCCGCGAAGCCGTAATGACGCAGCCAGCGCAGGTCGCTTTCGAAGAAGGCGCGCAGATCGGGGATGCCGTATTTGAGCATCGCGATGCGGTCGATGCCCATGCCGAAGGCGAAGCCCTGCCAGGCCTCGGGGTCGATCCCGCCGGCCTCGAGCACCCTCGGATGCACCATCCCCGAGCCGAGGATCTCCATCCAGTCATCGCCCTCGCCGATGCGAAGCTGCCCGCCTTCCCAGGAGCAGCGGATGTCGACCTCGGCGGAGGGTTCCGTGAAAGGGAAATGCGAGGCACGGAACCTTAGCTCCACCGCCTCGACCTCGAAGAAGGCGCGGCAGAATTCCTCGAGCGTCCATTTCAGGTTCGCCATCGAGATGTCGCGCCCAACGGCCAGCCCCTCGACCTGGTGAAACATCGGCGTGTGGGTCTGATCCATGTCCATGCGGTAGACCCGCCCCGGCGCAATCACCCGCAGCGGCGCGCCCTGCGCCTGCATGGCGCGGATCTGCACCGGGCTCGTATGGGTGCGCAGCACATGCGGCGGGCGGTTGTCGCCCGCGGCGCGGTGCATGAAGAAGGTGTCGTGCTCCTGGCGTGCGGGGTGCTCGGGCGGGATGTTGAGCGCGTCGAAATTGTGCCAGTCGGACTCTATCTGCGGGCCCTCGGCCACCGAGAAGCCCATATCCGCGAAGATCGCGGTCAGCTCGTCCATCACCTGGCTGACGGGGTGGACCGTGCCGCGCGGGCGCGGGCGCGCGGGCAGGGTGACATCGAGCCATTCCCCCGCGAGCCGGGCTTCGAGCGCCGCATCCTCGAGGGCCGCGCGGCGCGCCTTAAGCGCGGCGTCGATCTCGTCCTTGAGCGCGTTCAGCGCGGGGCCCGCAGTCTGGCGTTCCTCGGGCGTCATCCTGCCGAGTTCGCGCATCTTGAGGCTGATTTCGCCCTTCTTTCCAAGCGCGGCCACGCGCACCAGCTCGAGCGCGTCGGCGCTTTGCGCATTCGCGATGCGCTCGAGATAAGCGGTGCGAAGCTGTTCGATCCCGTCCATGCCGGCATGCTCCCGAAAGACCCGCGGCGGAGGTATCACACCCCCTTGCGAATGCAAGCCGACCCGCTCGACATACCCGTCGTCTCGCGCGATGCTCGCGCCATGACACGGGCGCACCCCTTCCTCGATCATCTGACCCCGCTCGCCATCGCTCATCGCGGTGGCGCGGGCGAGGCCGACGAGAACACCATGCCCGCATTCGAGAACGCGGTGCGGCTCGGCTATCGCTATGCCGAAGCCGATGTACAGGTCAGCCGCGATGGTGAGGCGGTGCTGTTTCACGACGCGACCCTTGCGCGGATGACCGGCGCACAGGGCCGCGTGCGCGATCAGGACTGGACGACGCTGGCGCAGCTGCGCACGCCGCGCGGGGCGCGGCTGCTGCGGCTCGATGCATTGCTGCATGCCTTTCCCGAGCTGCGCATCGTGCTGGAGCCCAAGACCGAGGCCGCCGTGCCCGCCATCGCGCGCCATATCCGGCGCCACAATGCGCTTGCGCGCGTCTGTGTCGGGGCGTTCCGGCCATGGCGGACCTGGCGGTTGCGCCGCGAATTCGGCGACGCGCTGTGCTGGTCGCCGAGCCATTTCGGCGTCGCGCGGCTCTGGGTCGCGGGCCTGGGGCTGCCGACGGGGAAGCCGGGCTTTCGCGTCGTGCAGGTGCCGCGGCGCTGGCGCGGCGTGCCGCTGGTCACGCGCGGTTTCGTGCGCGCGGCGCATGCCCGTGGCATCCATGTCCATGTCTGGACCGTCGATGACCCCGGCGAGATGCGGGATCTGCTCGATCTCGGCGTGGACGGGCTGATGACCGACCGGCCGACGGAATTGCGCGCCGTGCTGGAGGCGCGCGGAGACTGGACCGGGGGCTGAAACGAGAAAGGCCGCGCCCCGTTGGGCGCGGCCCCCGCGATGGGCGGTGTGCGCGGCTCAGGCCATCGCGGCCTTGGCCTGGCCGACGATCTCGCCGAACGCATCGGGTTCGCGCACCGCGAGATCGGCGAGCACCTTGCGGTCCACCTCGATCCCCGCCAGCGCGAGGCCGTGGATGAAACGCGAATAGGTCAGCTGCGGGTCGATCTCGCGCACCGCGGCGTTGATGCGCTGAATCCAGAGCGCGCGGAAATTGCGCTTGCGGTTCTTGCGGTCGCGGGTGGCGTACTGGTTGGCCTTGTCCACCGCCTGCGTGGCGGTGCGGAAATTGCGCGAGCGTGCGCCGTAGTAGCCCTTCGCGGCCTTGACGACCTTGCGGTGGCGGGCGTGGGTAACCTTGCCGGATGTAACGCGTGCCATTGTCCAGCCTCCTTCAGCGGTCGTAGGGCATGAATTGCTTGACGATCTTGGTGTCCGCGTCCGACATCACCTTGGTGCCGCGCGCGTTGCGGATGAACTTGGTGGTCCGCTTGATCATCCCGTGCCGCTTGCCGGCCCCCTGCACGAGTATCTTGCCCGTCGCCGTCGTCTTGAAGCGCTTCTTGGCGCTCGATTTGGTCTTCATCTTGGGCATTTCCGTCTCCTTCTGGCGGTGCGCGCACGGCTCGGCATGCCACATGGCCGGCCCTGCGGATCAGTTCGCGTCGTATAAGGGCGCGGGCAGGGGGCTGCAAGCCCCTCAGATCGCGCCCGCGCGGCTCTTCTCAATATAGATCTCGCGCAGCCGGCGCGCATGCGGACCGGGCTGGCCGCCGCCGATGCGCGCGCCGTCGATGGTCACCACGGAGGTGACGAAGGTCGAGGCCGAGGTCACGAAGGCCTCGTCCGCCGCCTGTGCCTCCTCCAGCGTGAAGGCCCGCTCCTCGACCTGCATGCCCGCCTCGCGCGCATAGCGCAGCACCGCCGCGCGGGTGATGCCGTGCAGGATCTCGTTGCCGAGATGGCGGGTGATGATGCGCCCGTCCTTGATGATATGCGCGTTGTTGGAGGTGCCCTCCGTGACATGACCGTCCTCGACCATCCAGGCGTCATCGGCGCCGGCCTTCTTCGCTTCCATCTTCGCCATCGACGGGTAGAGAAGCTGCACCGTCTTGATGTCGCGCCGCTTCCAGCGCAGATCCGGCACCGTGATCACCGACATCCCGCGCGTCGCCGCGGGGCTGTCGACGAGCCCCTTCGCCTGCGTGAAGAGCACGATCCCCGGCTCGGCGTCCGTGGGCCAGGCAAAATCGCGGTCCGCCGTGCCGCGGGTCACCTGCAGATAGATCATCCCCTCGGTCAGCTCGTTGCGCCGCACGATCTCGCGATGGATCTCCAGTAGCGCCTCGCGCGTGACCGGGCTGCGCATCTCCAGCTCGCCCAGCGACCGGTCGAGCCGCGCGGCATGGCCGTCGAAATCGACCAGCTTGCCGTCGATCACCGTGGTGACCTCATAGACTCCGTCCGCCATCAGGAAGGCCCGGTCGAAGACCGAGATCTTCGCCTCTTCCTCGGGCAGCCACGCGCCGTTCACATAGACCGTCCGGCTCATTTCACGTTCCTCCGTTGCAATCGGGTCCCCCTCCCCGGCGGGGAGGGGACAGGGGTGGGGGCGTCGGCGAGGGCGTGCGCCGGAACGGCGCGCCGCAAGGTCAGCCCCAGAGTTCGGCCGCCGGCGGATGCACCCCGCCCGCATCATAGCGCAGCGCCGGCGTGCGGTCCTCGGCCAGCAGCAGCGGCCCGTCGAGATCGGTCACCGTCGCGCCCTGCGCCACCAGCACCGCCGGCGCCATCGCAAGGCTCGAGCCGACCATGCAGCCCACCATCACCGCGTAGCCCTGCGCCCGCGCCGCATCGCGCAGCGCCAGCGCCTCGGTCAGCCCGCCGGTCTTGTCGAGCTTGATGTTGACCATGTCGTATTTGCCGGCAAGGTCCGGCAGGCTCGCCCGGTCGTGGCAGCTCTCATCGGCGCAGACGGGCAGGGGCCGGTCGATCTCGGCGAGCATCGCGTCCTCGCCCGCGGGCAGGGGCTGCTCGACCATCTCGACCCCGAGGCGCAGCAGATGCGGCGCGAGGTCGCCGTAAACCGCTGCGCTCCAGCCCTCATTGGCATCGACGATGATCCGCGCATCCGGCGCCCCGGCGCGCACCGCCTCGAGGCGCGGCATGTCGTCGGGCGTGCCGAGCTTGATCTTGAGAAGCGGGCGATGCGCGTTCCTCGCCGCTGCCGCGCGCATCTTCTCGGGTGCTTCGAGCGACAGGGTGAAGGCCGTGATCTCGGGCCCCGGCGCCGGCAGATCCGCAAGCTCCCAGACGCGCCGCCCGGCGCGCTTGGCCTCGAGATCCCACAGCGCGCAATCGACGGCGTTGCGCGCCGCCCCTGCGGGCAGCAGCCCCTGCAGCGCCGCGCGATCAAGCCCGGTGGGCAGCGCCGCGACCTGCTCGGCCACGCTCTCGCGCGTCTCGCCATAGCGCGCATAGGGCACGCATTCGCCCCGCCCGGTCACCCCGTTCGCCGTGGCGTGCACGGTGAGCACCTCGGCAGTGGTGCGCGCGCCGCGCGAAATGGTGAAGACCTCGGCGAGCGGGAAGCTGTCGAAGGTGACGCTCAGATCAACCATCGCTCAGACCGTCTCGAGCGCATCGACGAGCGGCCCCGCCCCGTGGCGGAACGGGTCAACCGCCGGCAGGCCGAGCCGTCCCTCGATCTCGCGCAGATAGGCATCGGCCGCGGCGTCGTCCATCGCCGCCGTGTTGACGGACACGCCCACCACCTTGCAATCCGGGTTGGCGACATGCGCCACCTGCAGCGCGAGATCGCGCAGCGTCTCGAGGCTGGGCAGGCTGTAGTCGGGCAGCCCGCGCATGTGCTCGCGCGTCGGCTCGTGGCACAGGATCAGCGCGTCGGGCTGGCCGCCATGGATCAGCGCCATCGTCACCCCCGAATAGGAGACATGAAACAGCGATCCCTGCCCCTCGATGAGGTCCCAGTGATCGGGATCATTGTCGGGGGTCAGCCATTCGATGGAGCCAGCCATGAAATCGGCGATCACCGCGTCGAGCGGCACGCCCTCGCCGGTGATCAGGATGCCGGTCTGGCCGGTGGCGCGGAAGGTCGCCTTCATCGCGCGCTCGCGCATCACGTTTTCCATCGCGAGCGCGGTATACATCTTGCCCACCGAGCAATCCGTGCCGACCGCGAGGCAGCGCTTGCCCTTGCGCCGCTTGCCGTCGGCGATCGGGTAGCGCACCGACGGCACGCGCACATCATGCAGCGTGCGCCCCGTCGCACGGGCGACGGCGGCGAGGTCTTCCTCGTCGCGCAGCAGGTTGTGCAGCCCCGAGGCGAGGTCGAAGCCTTCTTCGAGCGCGCCGACGAGCACCTTCTTCCACTCCGGCGAGATCACGCCGCCGCGATTGGCCACGCCGACCACGAGCGTCTTCGCTCCGGCGGCCTTCGCCTCCTCGAGCGTCATGTCGGGCAGGCCCATATCGGCCTTGCAGCCCTCCATGCGGAACTGGCCCACGGCGAATTCGGGCCGCCAGTCGCGGATGCCCTGCGCGACCTTCGCAGCGAGCGGGTCGGGCGCATCGCCCAGAAAGAGCAGGTAGGGTGTCTCAATCATCGTCGCTTCATCCTTTCGCTGTGGCGCAGCATGGCGCATCGGGCCGCGAATGTCCTGAGATTCTGCGCCCCGCGACTCGGTCGCTGCGGGAGTTTTGCCCGGCATTTCGGCATTCAACGACAAATCCTTGCAGCATAGCGCATCTCACGCGCAGCATCATCCTGCGCCGCGGTACCAATGCTGCGCAGGCAAAGGCCGCCTTGAACCGCAAGCCGCAATAATCTAGCCACGCCACGAAGCGCAACGCAACTTCGTTTCAAGGAGCCCGACAATGAGCTTTCGCATCCAGCCCGCGCCGCCGGCCCGTCCGAATCGCTGCCAGCTCTTCGGCCCCGGCACGCGCACCGAACTCTTCGCGAAGATGGCCGCCAGCGCGGCCGATGTCATAAATCTCGATCTCGAGGACTCGGTCGCCCCCGACGACAAGGCCGCCGCGCGCGCCAATGTCATCGCTGCGGCGCGCGATATCGACTGGGGCGAGAAGGTCCTGTCGGTGCGCATCAACGGGCTCGACACGCCGTTCTGGTATCGCGACGTGGTCGATCTCGTGGAGCAGGCGGGCGACCGGCTCGACCAGATCATGATCCCCAAGGTGGGATGTGCGGCCGATCTCTATGCGGTGGATGCGCTCGTCACCGCCGCCGAGGCGGCGAGCGGGCGGGGCAGGGCGCTCGGCTTCGAGGTCATTATCGAGTCCGCCGCCGGCATCGCCCATGTCGAGGAGATCGCCGCGGGCTCGCCCCGGCTCAAGGCGATGAGCCTCGGCGCGGCCGATTTCGCGGCCTCGATGGGCATGTCCACGACCGGCATCGGCGGCACGCAGGAGAATTACTACATGCTGCGCGAAGGTGAGAAATACTGGGCCGATCCGTGGCACTGGGCACAGGCCGCGATCGTGGCGGCGTGCCGCACCCACGGGGTGCTGCCGGTGGACGGCCCGTTCGGCGACTTCTCCGATCCGGACGGCTTTCGCGCCCAGGCGTGGCGCTCCGCGACGCTCGGCATGGTGGGCAAATGGGCGATCCACCCCAAGCAGGTCGCGCTCGCCAACGAGGTCTTCACGCCGTCGGACGAGGCCGTCGCCGAGGCGCGCGAGATCCTCGCCGCGATGGAAGCGGCCAAGGCGCGCGGGGAGGGGGCCACGGTCTACAAGGGCCGGCTCGTGGACATCGCCTCGATCAAGCAGGCCGAGGTGATCGTGCTGCAGGCCGAGATGATCGGCAGCTGAGCGGCGTTGCAATCGGCCTGCGCCCGCGCCATACGGGGCGTGCGCAGGCGATCGGGTGAGGCCGGGCATGAAGAACTATCTCGATTTCGAGAAATCACTCGCCGATATCGAGGGCAAGGCCGAGGAGCTGCGCGCGATGGCGCGCCAGAACCCGGGTGCCGATGTCGAGAAGGAGGCCAGCGCGCTCGACCGCAAGGCCGAGACGATGCTGCGCGACCTCTACAAGTCGCTGACGCCGTGGCGCAAATGCCAGGTCGCGCGCCATCCCGACCGGCCGCATTGCCGCGACTACATTGGCGCTCTGTTTTCCGAATACACGCCGCTTGCCGGCGATCGCAACTTCGCCGACGACCACGCCGTTCTCGGCGGGCTCGCGCGGCTGGGCGACCGCCCCGTGATGGTGCTGGGCCAGGAACGCGGCCACGACACGAAAAGCCGCATCGCGCATAATTTCGGCATGGCCCGGCCGGAGGGCTACCGCAAGGCGATCCGGCTGATGGACATGGCGCACCGCTTCGGCCTGCCGGTGATCACGCTTGTCGATACCCCCGGCGCCTATCCCGGCAAGGGTGCGGAGGAGCGCGGCCAGTCCGAGGCGATCGCGCGCGCGACGCAGAAATGCCTCGAGATCCGGGTGCCGCTGGTGTCGGTGATCATCGGCGAGGGCGGCTCGGGCGGGGCGGTGGCGTTCGCCACGGCCGACCGCGTCGCGATGCTGGAGCACTCGGTCTATTCGGTGATCTCGCCGGAGGGCTGTGCCTCGATCCTGTGGAAGGATTCCGAGAAGATGCGCGAGGCGGCCGAGGCGTTGCGGCTGACGGCGCAGGATCTGCAAAAGCTCGGCGTGATCGACCGCATCATCCCCGAGCCGCTCGGCGGCGCGCAGCGCGACCGCGACGCCACGATCGCCGCCGTGGGAAGCGCGCTCGAGGACATGATCGGCAAGCTCGCCAAGCGCAAGCCCGCCGCCCTCGTCGATGCGCGCCGGCGCAAGTACCTCGAGATGGGGACGACGGCGCTGAGCGCTTAGGCGGCGCCTAGAAGAAGTTCTGCTTGCGCGCCGAGGCGCGGCCGATCATGTGCGCCGCGATCGGCGCCGTCAGCAGCAGGAAGAGCACCCCGATCACGCAGCGCATCACCACGCTCATCTCACCGAAGGTGAGCGCAGCGGCCGTCAGGGTCAGCATCGAGCCCAGCGTCCCGGCCTTTGTCGAGGCGTGCATGCGGGTGAGCACGTCGGGCAGCTTGAGGATGCCCCAGCCCGCCACCAGCGCGAAGAAACCGCCAAGAAGCAGCGTGATGCCCGTGAGAATCTCAATCATCCTGATCCTCCTTGGTGTCCTCGCCCAGCTTTTCGCGCATCACGAGCCGCCGCTCGGCAAAGCGCGCCAGCGCCACCGTCGCGAGAAAACCCACCAGCGCGAGCACGATGACGATGTCGAGGAAGGCCGGATCGTCCGAGCGGATCGCATAGAGCGCGCAGAAGGCGACGATCAGCACCGTCATCATGTCGAGCGCCACGACGCGGTCATGCAGCGTCGGCCCGATCGCGAGCCGCACGAAGGCCAGCGCGATCGCCAGCATCACCATCACGAAGGCGGCGTCGAGCGACCAGCCCATGAAAAGCTCCGGCGTCATTCGAACACCTCCAGCACCATGCGCTCCATCCCCGCCTTGAGCTCGGCAACGAGCGCCTTGGGATCATCGGCGAACATCGCGTGGATATAGAGCGTCTTGCGGTCCTCGGTCACGTCGAGGCTGAGCGTGCCGGGCGTCAGCGAGATCAGGTTGGAAAACAGCATGATCTCGAGATCGCTCTGCACGTCGAGCGGCAGCTCGATGATGTCGGGCACGCTGTCGGTGCCCGGTGTCGCCACATCCCAGGCCACGCGCAGGCTCGACAGGAAAAGCTCGTAGATGAAAAAGGCCGCAAGCCGCAGGATGCGCCAGACGCGCAGGAAATAGCTGCTCGGCCCGCCGAGCACCGGCTGCGCGAGCCAGAGCGCCGCGTACCCGAAAACGTATCCGAAGAAAAAGCTCGCCGGGCTCAGCTCGGCCACCAGAACCGCCCAGACGAGCGCGAGCAGCAGATTGAGGACGAACAGGTTCATTGCGCCTCCTCCGCCGCGTCGCCGGTCGCGTCCTCCGAGGCGCCGAGGACGGCTTCGACATAGGCGCTCGGGTCGAGCAGCTGTTCGGCGGCGCGCTCGGCGAATTCGACGAAGGGTTGGGGCCCCAGGCCGATGATGATGGTGAGCACCGCAAGCCCGATGATCGGGGTGAGCGAGGCCCACAGCACCGGCTTGGTGACGCGGCCGAAATGCGGCTCGACCTTGTCGGGGTGCGGCTTCCAGAACGCCTCGGCCCAGATCTTGGTCATCGAGAACACCGTCAAGAGCCCCACCAGCAGCGCGATGAAGGCGATGAACCACGCCTCGATCTCCAGCGAGGCCTTCACGATCAGGTACTTCGCCCAGAAGCCCGACAACGGCGGAAAGCCCGCCAGCGAGAAGGCCGGGATGAGAAACAGCGCGCCGAGCATCGGGCTCGACTTGTAGAGCCCGCCGATGCGGTTGAGATCGGTGCCGCCCGCGAGCCGGCCGCCGAGCCCGGCGATGAGAAACAGGTTCGCCTTCACGATGATATGGTGCACCAGATAGAACACCCCGCCCATGATCCCCAGCGGCGTGAAGATGGCAAGGCCCAGCGTCATGTAGCCGATCTGGCTGATGATGTGAAACGACAGGATCTTGCGAAAATCGGTCTGCGCGGCCGCGCCGAGAACGCCGGTGAGCATCGTCAGCGCCGAGGCCCAGAGCAGAACCTCATGCGTGAAGCCCACATCGCCCGTGAAGATCAGCGTGAACATCCGCATCAGCGCATAGACGCCGACCTTGGTCAGAAGCCCCGCGAACACCGCGGAGACGGAAAACAGCGGCGTGTGATACGACGCCGGCAGCCAGAAGAAGAGCGGAAACATCGCCGCCTTCACCCCGAAGGCGACCATGAACATCATCGCCACCACGGTGACGAGGCCCTGGTTCTCGACCTCGGCGATGGCGCCGCTCAGATCGGCCATGTTGAGCGTGCCGGTCATCCCGTAGATCAGCCCGATCCCGGCGAGGAACATGATCGTGGAGACCAGGTTGAGCGCGACATACTTGATGCCGCCATCGATCTGCTCGCGCGAGCCCCCGAGCACGAGAAGCCCGAAGGACGCGATCAGCATCACCTCGAACCAGACATAGAGGTTGAACAGGTCGCCCGTGAGGAACGCGCCGCATACCCCGGCGAGCAGGAAGTGATAGAGCGCGTGATAGCCGAGCCGCTCAAGCCGCTCGCTCACCTCGCCGAGCGCATAGATCGCCACCGCGAGCCCGGTGATCGCGGTGATCAGCACCATCACCGCGGCGAGCAGATCGGCCACCAGCGTGATCCCGAACGGCGCGACCCAGGTGCCGAGCTGGCCCGCGACATGCCCCTCGGCAAGCACCATCGCCATCAGGAAGATTGAGGCCGCGAGCGACGCCACCGCGCCGCCGACCGACACCCATTTGCCCGCATCGCTCGAGCGCATCAGGAACGCTGCGATGCCGGTGACAAAGGGGATGAAGATGGGAAGGCTGAGCGCCCAGATCATTTGCGATCCTCCTCGGGCTCGGCCACGCGCATGTCGTCGGCTTCGAGCGTGCCGAGCGACTGATAGGCGCGAAAGACGAGGACGAGCGCAAAGGCGAGCAGCCCGAAGCCGATAACGATGGCCGTCAGCACGAGCGCCTGCGGCAGCGCATTGGCGACCTCACCCGGCGGGCTGTCGGCTCCGGTGGGGATCAGCGCGGGCGCGCCGGGCGTCAGGCGTCCGCCCGTGAAGATCACGAGATTGGCCGCGTTCGAGATCAGGATCAGCCCGAACAGAAAGCGCAGCATGTTGCCCGACAGCATCAGATAGACCGACGCCGTCATCAGCACGCCCACCACGATCGCGAGTACCGGTTCCATTCAGACCTCTTCCTCGAGCGAGAGCGCAAGCGACAGCACCGAGCCGAGCACCACGAGGTAAACGCCCACATCGAACACGAGCACGGTGTTGAGCGAGAAGGCCGCGGTCTCGTAGCTGTCGCCACCGACCCAGTGCCACTGCCCGGTGAAGGGCGGATCAAAGACCACCCCCGCGAAGAGCCCGGAGGCGAGCGCGATCCCGAGCCCGACCATGGCGAGCGCCTCGGGCGAGACGCGCAGCACGCGCCTTGCCTCGGCCGCGCCGGCGGCCACGGCCTGCACGATGAAGGCTGTCGCGCCGATCAGCCCGCCGATGAAGCCGCCGCCCGGCTCGTTATGCCCGCGCAGCAGCATGAAGATCGAGAACACCAGCATCAGCACCAGGAGCAGGCGCGCGGCGGTCATCAGGATGATGGATTTCATGACGCCTCCTTCTCGGGCGCGCCCTTGAGCAGCGCATAGGCCCCGATCGCCGCGATCACGACCACGGCGATCTCGCCAAAGGTATCCAGCGCGCGGAAGTCCACGAGGATCACGTTGACAATGTTGCGCCCGAAGGCCTCGGGCCAGCTCGTGACCTCGAAATAGTCAGTCAGGTTGCGGTCGATCGGCCCGTCGGACGCCATCATCAAAAGCGCCGTCGTCAGACCCCCGACAACGAGCGCCACGCCCGCATGCACCTTGCGCACGCCGTGCTCCTTGGGCAGCAGCGGCAAGTGCAGCGCCGCCACCGCGAAGAGCACGACGATCAGCATCTCGACAAGAAGCTGCGTGATCGCGACATCCGGCGCACCGTAGAGCACGAAGATCAGCGCGACCGCGATCCCCACCACGCCGAGCCCGGCGATCGCGGCAATGCGCGAGATGCTGAAGACCGCGACCGCGCTGCCGGCGATCACCAGCGCCACGACGATCCAGTGCGTCAGGTCGAGCGTCGGAAATTCCGGCACGCGATCGATGCCGCCGCGCGCCGCGATCGTCACCAGCAGCGTGGCCGACATGGTCGCGAAGATCCACATCAGGTAGTTCGTCAGATACCCGGATTGCAGGATCCGCGTCTGCCAGGCGGCGACGGCCTTCAGCCCGTCGAGGAACCGGTCCCAGCGCTCGTCGAAGTCGATCAGCCGCGCCTCGGCCTCGGCGATGCGCGCGCGCAGCCACAGATGGCGCAGATAGACCGCGGTGCCGCCGGCGAAGGTCACGAGGCTGAGGATCAGCGGCAGGTTGATCCCGTGCCACAGCGTCAACTCCGCGACCGTGCCCTCGCGCCCGAGCACCGCATGCACCCCGGGGGTGACGAGCGGCCCGCCGATCACCCAAGGAATCAGCCCGAATGCAAGCCCGCACGACGCAAGGATCAGCGGCCCGGCGAGCATCGGCCACGGCCCCTCATGCGGCGTCTTGGGCAGCTCGCCCCCTGCGGGGCGCCAGAACGGCTTGAAGGCCACGATGAACGCGGTGGCAAAGAGCAGGATGTTGGCGATCAGCGCGGCCCCCACCACGAGAACCGCACCCGGCATCTCGAGCCCGCCGGCATAGAGGATCTCCTTGCCGATGAAGCCGACGAAGGGCGGCAGCCCGGCCATCGACAGCCCGATCACCGCCGCCGCGAGCGTGGTGACCGGCATCGACCGCGCGAGCCCGCCGAGCAGGCGCGCATCGCGCGTGCCGGTCTCGTGATCGATGATGCCCACGACGAGGAACATCCCCGCCTTGTAGAGCGAGTGCACGATGAGGAAGGTCATCATGCCGGTGATCGCGTAGCCCACCGGCGCGGCGAGAAACAGCGTCAGCGTGCCGAGCGCCATCAGCGTGGTATAGGCGAGCGCGAGCTTCAGGTCGGTCTGGCGCAGCGCCATCACCATCGCGAAAACCGCCGTGAAGCCACCGAACAGGATCAGCGTCCAGGTCCATATCTCGGTCGCGCCCAGTGTCGGGTGCATCCGCGCCAGCAGATAGACCCCGCCCTTCACCATCGTCGCCGAGTGCAGGTAGGCCGAGACCGGCGTGGGCGCGGCCATCGCATTGGGCAGCCAGAAATGGAACGGAAACTGCGCCGACTTGGTGAAGGCGCCGAGCAGGAACAGGATCAGCACCGGCAGATACATCGCATGCTCTGTGAAGGGCTCGTCCATGGCGCGGATCTCGGAGAGCTCGAAGCTGCCCGCCGACACGCCGAGCAGGATCATCCCCGCCAGCAGCGCGAGCCCGCCCGCGGCCGTGACCAGCAGCGCCTGCAGCGCCGAGCGGCGCGAATCCGGCGCGGCGTGGGAAAAGCCGATCAGCAGGTAGGAGGTGATCGTCGTGAGCTCCCAGAACACGAACAGCACGATCAGGTTGTCGGCCACGACGAGGCCGAGCATCGAAAGCATGAACAGCGTCAGGTAGAGCATGAAGCGGCTGAAATGCTCGTGCCCGTCGAGATAGGCACAGGAATAGAGCAGAACCAACGCCCCGATCCCCGTGATCAGCAGCGCGAAGCTCAGGCTCAGCCCGTCCACCACGAAGGAGATCGAGATATCGAGGCTCGGCACCCAGGGGATCGCCCAGCGCAGCACCTCACCGTCGGCCACCGCCGGCGCCATGCCCAGAAACCACACGAAGAGCGCAGCCGCGATGAGTACGGGCAGCGCACCCGAAATGGTATAGAGATCCGACCTCCGGCCCGGAGTGCCCGCCATGTTACCACCGTCCCGTTGCCGCCCGACTTGATCGTCTTGATCGTCCTTTGCGCGCCGCAGCGCGGCACATCCGCGTGCATTCCGGCTGTAGCTAAAGTGGCCGCGTCGTCATGTCAAACCGATCCCGTACCCGGTGCGTCACTCCCCGCCGCGCCCGGTGAGCTTGCGCCAGGCGTCGCGCAGCCGGGCGCGTGCGGGCGCCGAGGCCTCGGCCATCCGCTCGGCGCGCGGTGCGAACCAGCGATCGCGAATCCGCACCCAGACGCGCCATACGAACATCGCCAGCACCCCGAGAATCACCAGCGCCGAGATCGTCGCCCAGGGGAACACGCGCTCCTCCGGCCCCTCGGCGATGCGCAGCTGCACGACATTGGGGAAGATGCTGATGATCTCGTTGCGCCAGCCGTAATAGGTCACGACGAGATATTGCGGATCATTGGAACTCGAGATCAGGTCGCGGGCCCGGGCCTGCAGATTGGCGCTGCCGAACTTGAAATAAGGCGGCCAGCCCCAGCCCGTGTCCTGGTTGCGGAAGACCCGCTCGCGGCCCTCGGGTGTCATCGTTTCGATCAGGCGCACATCGCGGGTGGGCGCGTCGGCGGTGCCGCCGGCGGCCTCGGAATAGAAGAATCGGTTGAGCCCGAAATCCATGCGCTGGGTCTCGACGCCGACGATGCGCACGACCTCGTGGCGCGGCAGATTGTAATGCAGCGTGGCCAGAACCAGCGCCACGAGAAGGATGCGGATGGTCCAGCGAAGATAGATCATGGGCGGCTCCCGAAGCGGCGCGACATCGTCAGACCCCGTCGAGCAGGGCGCGCATCAGCGGCGCGCGCGGATCGCGCAGCCCGTCGATGACGTCGAAATGGTGGCGGTGCGGGTCGATGGTCAGCGGCGCGCCCCAGGCCTCGGACAGCCAGCGCGCCTGATCGAGGAAGGCCGGCCGTTCGGCGCCGCCGACCCAGACATGCACATCCGCGCCGGGCAGGGGGGCATGATCCATCGGGCTCTCGGCAGCGGCCTCGGCGGCGTCGAGGCGCAGATCGTCGTTGATCGCGGTCTGCATCAGTGGGCGCAGATCCGACAGCGGCGAGATCGGCACCACCCGCGCGAGCCGTTCGCGCGCCGAGGGTGCCGCCTCCGCGCACAGCATCCGCGCGCTCAGATGCCCGCCGGCCGAGTGCCCCGTGAGCACCACCGGGCCGGCCACTTCGGCGGCGGCGGCATCGACGGCGGCGGCGATCTCGCGCGTGATCCGCGCGATGCGGGCCTCGGGGCAGAGCGTGTATTCGGGCAGCGCCGCCGCCCAGCCCCGCGCCAGCGCCCCGGCGGCGAAATGCGACCAGTCCGCCTTGCCGAAGGCGCGCCAGAAACCGCCATGCACGAAAATCATCAGCCCGCGCGGCGCGGCCTCGGGCATGAACAGATCTAAGGCCGCACGCGGCGCATCCCCGTACGGCACCCCGAGCCGGGCGCGCGCCCCGAGCGCGTCGCGAAACGCCGCCGCCTCGGCCGCCCAGCGCGCCGGGTATTCGGCGCCGCCGGGGATGAAGGGCGCATTGGCGTAGGCGGTGTCAAGATCCATGCCGGTCTCCTGCGTGGCGCCCCTAATAGCTGGACAAACGGCGCGAGGCCATGCATTCCATGACGCCGACCGCGCATTTGTGGAGGGGACCCATGCTCGACACCAAGACCGATCTCAAGAGCCTCCTGTCGGACCCGGCGCTGCTGGAGACGCGCGCCTATCTCGCCGGCGACTGGGTCGCGGCCGATGACGGCGCGACCTTCGCCGTCACCAACCCCGCTCGCGGCGATGTCATCGCCGAGGTCGCCGACCTGACCCGCGCCGAGACCGCGCGCGCCATCGCCGCCGCCGAGACCGCGCAGAAGGACTGGGCCGCGCGCACCGCCAAGGAGCGCGCCGCGATCCTGCGCCGTTGGTTCGAGCTGATGATGGAGAACCAGGACGACCTCGCCACCATCCTGACCGCCGAGATGGGCAAGCCCCATGCCGAGGCCAGGGGCGAGATCGCCTATGGCGCGAGCTTCATCGAATGGTTCGCCGAGGAGGGCAAGCGCGTCTACGGCGAAACGATCCCGGGCCACCAGCCCGACAAGCGCATCACCGTGATCCGCCAGCCCATCGGCGTGGCCGCCTCGATCACGCCGTGGAACTTCCCCAACGCGATGATCACCCGCAAGGTCGGCCCCGCGCTGGCCGCAGGGTGCAGCTTCGTCGCCCGCCCCGCCGCCGAGACGCCGCTTTCGGCGATCGCGCTCGCGGTGCTGGCGCAGCGCGCCGGGGTGCCGCGCGGGGTGCTGTCGGTGATCCCGTCCTCGCGCTCCTCCGATATCGGCAAGGAGTTCTGCGAGAACCCCGCCGTGCGCAAGCTGAGCTTCACCGGCTCCACCGAAGTGGGCCGCATCCTGCTGCGCCAGGCGGCCGACCAGGTGATGAAATGCTCGATGGAGCTGGGCGGCAACGCGCCCTTCATCGTCTTCGACGACGCCGATCTCGACGCCGCCGTCGAGGGCGCGATGATGTCGAAATACCGCAATAACGGCCAGACCTGCGTGTGCGCCAATCGCATCTACGTGCAGGCGGGGGTCTACGACAAGTTCGCCGAGAAGCTCGCCAAGGCCGTCGATGCGATGACGGTGGGCGACGGGCTCGGCGAGGGCGTCAATGCCGGCCCGCTGATCACACAGGATGCCGTCACCAAGGTCGAGTCCCACATCAAGGATGCCCTCGACAAGGGCGCGACTCTGGTCACGGGCGGCAAGCGCCACGCGCTCGGCGGCACCTTCTTCGAGCCCACCGTGCTCACCGGGGTGACGCGGGAGATGGCCGTGGCCAGCGAGGAGACCTTCGGACCCGTCGCGCCGCTGTTTCGCTTTGAGAGCGAAGAGGAGGTTATCGAGCAGGCCAACGCGACGATCTTCGGCCTCGCCGCGTATTTCTACGCGCGCGACATCGGCCGCGTCACGCGCGTGCAGGAGCAGCTCGAATACGGCATTGTCGGCGTGAACACGGGCATCATCTCGACCGAGGTCGCCCCCTTCGGCGGGGTCAAGCAGTCTGGCCTCGGGCGCGAGGGCTCCAAGCACGGGATCGATGACTATCTCGAGATGAAATACATCTGCACCGGCATCTGATCACGCGGTTGCGCGGTGCGGCGATGGGGATCTGATGGGGTCGGCACCGCCGCCCGCGGCGACCCGCGCCGGCCACGCGGGGCCGTGGGGCGTGCCAGCTCACCGTTCATGGGTCGCGCACCGCGCCGGGTCGTGCCGTCGCAGGGGAGCCGAACTCGTAGCGTTCCAGAGTTTCGTAGGCCGCGCCGTTGCTTGTCAGGTGGCTTCGCATCAATGCGAAATACGAAACGGTGAAGGGATCGGCGCGGAAATCGGCGCAGGCGACGAGCGCATGCTCCAGCCGCACGAGGTCAACCTCATGCGGACGCATCCGCGCGAGCGTGACATGCGGCGTGAACCGGCGCGATTCGAGCGCGATCCCCACGCCGCGCGCCGCCGAGGCCACCTTGCGTTGCAGGTGATCGAGCGCGGGGCTCGGCGCGACACCCGCCCAGACATTGCGCGGCTTGCGGCCGCCGAAGATCCCGACGCCTTGCAGTGTCAGCGCGAGAGGCTCCGCCCGGATCGCGCGGCAGGCATGGTGCATCTCCTCGAGCCGGTCCTTGGGCTGCGCGCCCAGAAAGGCGAGGGTGACATGCATGTTTTCGGGCGGCACGCGGCGCGGCAACGGCAGCATGTGCTGCAAGAGCTCGAGCCGGGCCTGCGTTTCCTCGGGCAGGGGTATCGCCACAAAGGCCCGGATCATCGCCGCCCCAGCAACGCGAGCCGGTCGCGCAGCGCCGCGCGCACCGGGCCCTCGCGCGGCGTATCCCGCAGCGTGGTGAACCAGTGCTCGGGAGGGTCACGCCCGACCCGCGGCGCGCCCGGCCATTCCAGCGCGCGCAGAACCGCCTCGGCGCGCTGCGGCAGGCGATCGGGGATGACGTGATCGTTGAGCACGGCCCAGACCCCGGTCCAGAGGCGCGCGACCGACCATGGGTTGTAGCCGCCACCGCCGAGCACCACGAGCCGCGGCGCCATCTCGCGAACGGCGGCGATCACGCCGAAATGTGCGTTGTTCGACAGCGCCAGCCGCGACAAAGGATCCTCGAGGACGGCATCGGCGCCGCACTGCACCACCAGCGCGTCGGGCGTGAAGGCGGCAAGCCGCGGCAGGATCAGCTGATCGAGGATCGCGCGCATCTCGGTATCGTTCATGCCACGCGGCACCGGAAGGTTGAAGTGCAGACCGCCGCCATCATCCTCCAGCGCGCCGGTGAACGGCCAGCGCCGCTCCTCATGCACCGATATGAGCAGCGCCTGCGGATCGCCCGCGAAGGCATGGCAGACTCCGTCGGCGTGATGCGCATCGATGTCGAGATAGGCGATGCGCTCCAGACCCTGCCGGCGCAGCGTGAGCAGGCAAAGCACCGGGTCGTTGAGATAGCAAAACCCGTTGGCGTAATCGGGAAAGGCATGATGGGTGCCGCCCGCGGGGGCGTGCAAGATGCCGCCACCGCGCACGAGTTCGGCCGCGAGCATCGTGCCGCCCGCCGAGGTGGCGGGGCGACGGAAAACCTCCGCAAAGACGGGGTTCGCCGTCGTGCCCAGATTGTGCCGCGCGCGCGTGGCCGCATCGACGCTGCCCGCGGCCTCGGCGCGCTGAAGGGCGGCGATGTAGTCGGCGCTGTGCCACAGCCGCAGCGCGGCGGGTTTGGCGCGCGGGCTGGTCACGTATTGCGCCGGTGGCAGCCAGCCAAGCGCGCCGGCCAGGTCCATCACGGTGGACACCCGCGGAATGCGAAGCGGGTGGCCGGGTCCGTAGCTGGACCCTCGGTAGATCCGCGCGCCGATAAACCGCGGCGCGGTCGGGCGCTCGGTGTCCTTCATGCGGCTACGGTAACGCGCGCCGATTGCGCTTCAAGGCCGCTGGACGCGCTGATCGGGGAGTTCGCCGCTTGCGACCAGACATGCGGCGGGGGCCGGGGCCGCGCAAACTGCGATGCGGCGCTGCTGCCGGGCTGACCCTGCACGCACCGTATGTCCGGTAATCAAGATTATGTTAAGTAATGCGTCCATGCCGGGGGTGGATCAGCTCTGCGACATCCTGACAGCCTCGGTGAACTCTTCGGTTAACTGACCGATCTCCTCGATGCCAAGAGAAATCCGGAAGAACCCTTCGCCGATCCCGAGGCTGCGACGTTCCGCCTCGGTCAGGCCGCGATGCGATGATGATGCCGGATGCGAGAGCGTCGTGCCGATATCGCCGAGCGTCGGCGCGAACGGAACCGCACCGGCCCCGCGGGTCAGCGCGTTGGCGGCGGCGCGCGCATCGGCAACCTCGAAGCTCACCATGGTTCCGCCGCGCGCGCCGAGCAGATGGCGCGCCCGCGCATGGTCCGGGTGATCGGGGCGCAGCGGATAGAGTACACGCCGCACGCCCGGCATGGACGCGAGATGATCCGCCAGCGCGGCGGCGTTGCTCTCGGCGCGGTCGTAGCGCAGCGCGAAGGTGTGCAGCCCGCGCTCCGCGAGCCAGCAATCGAACGGGCTCGGCGTGAGTCCGGCTGTCACGGCGAAATCGGTGATCGCGCGGCGATGATCGGGATCGCGCGCGGCGACATAGCCGAGCGTGGCATCGGAATGCCCCGACAGCAGCTTGGTTACCGAATGGATCACGATATCGGCGCCGTGGTCGAGCGGCCGGTACCCGCGCGGCGTCGTGAAGGTGTTGTCCACCACGAGCAGGATGCCACGCTCGGCGCAGAGCCGCGCCAGCCCGTCCATATCCGCGATCCGCAGCGTCGGGTTGGAGACGACCTCGACCAGAACGAGCCGCGTCTGCGGTCGCAGCGCGGCTGCTACCGCCTCGATATCCGTCGGGTCAGCGAGCGTCGTCGCGACACCGAGCCGCGGCAGGTCATCGCGCATCAGCCGCAGGCATCGGCCATAGAGCTGATCGCCGCCGACGACATGATCCCCGGACCGCAGCAGCCCCATGAGAACGGCTGTCACCGCCGCCATGCCCGAGCCGGTGATAATCCCGCCCTCGGCACCTTCCAGTGCGTCGATGGCGCGGGCGAGGACATCCGCGTTCGGATGGCCCTCGCGGGCATAGCTGTAGCCCGGCGCCCGCCCCTCGTAACGATCGTCGAGCGCGTCGGGATCGGTGCTGCGATAGACGACGGAGGGCTGGATCGGAGTGCCGACGGCGTCCGCCGCGCCCGCGGGCCAGGGAACGCGGCGACCGGATCCGGAAAGGCGGTGCGTCATGAGGGGCTCCCGTGCATTTTCTCAAGTGAAATATCATGTTTCGCCATCAGTGGCTTGATTTACATAACTTTCCCGAGCACCAGGGCGACATTTGCGCGGTGGTGCCGGCCGGGCCGCGGTCGAGCCGGGCAGTCGCGTTCAAGAGCCATTCGGCCACTCCTTGCGCAGGCTGTCCTGCATACCGCATCGCGAACTGGTGAGAAAACCCCCGATCGCCGGGTTGCGCTTGCCGGGTCGCCCGGAGCGCCGCATAATGGTGGCCCGTCCGATGGAGATACCCATGCTGCGCGCCCTGCCCCTCTTTCTTGCTCTCGCCATCGTCGCCGCGCCCGCCGCGGCGGCGCAATGCGGCAACGACGCGAGCGGCTTTGACCGCTGGAAGGGCGAGTTCGCGCAGATCGCGGCGCGGGAGGGGATCGGCGAGCGCGGCCGCGCGGCGCTTGCCTCAGCGCAATACGCGCAGAGCACGATCAACGCGGACCGCAACCAGCGCTCCTTCAGGTATTCGCTGGAAGAGTTCATGCGGGTGCGCGGCGCCGACACGATCGTCGCGCAGGGGCGCAACCGCATCGCCGCCAACCGGGGCTTCTACGACTCGCTCGAGCGCAGCTACGGGGTGCCGGCGGAGGTGCTCGTGGCGATTCACGGGATGGAAACGGGTTTCGGAAATTTCATGGGCGATTCTAACGTCGTATCGGCGATCACGACGCTTGCCTATGACTGCCGGCGCACGGAATTCTTCCGCCCGCACGCCCTCGCCGCGCTGCGCCTGGTCGATGAGGGACACATGGCGGCGAATGCGCGCGGGGCGATGCATGGCGAGCTCGGGCACACGCAGTTCCTGCCCGAGAATGTCCTGCGCTACGGGGTGGACGGCAGCGGTGACGGCCGCGTGGATCTGAACAATCTGTCGGATGCGATGGCGTCCACGGCGAACTTCCTGCGCCAGAAGGGCTGGCAGCCGGGCGCGGGCTATCAGGAGGGCGAGCCGAATTTCCGCGCCATCGAGGCCTGGAACGCCGCCACAGTCTATCAGCGCGCCATCGCACGTATCGCCGCGCGAATCGCGGGCTGACGCGTCGCGCCTGGATAGCGGCCCAACCGGCGGCGCAGATGCGGCACCGCCCTCGGATGGCGCAGGAAATGCGCGACCGGCATCATGGACCAGCCCTGCCCCTCGCCGCCGAAGCGGATCGCGGCGATTTCGGTGCGGGTGATGGCGCCGGCGAAGAAATGGGTGATCCGCCCGTCATCGCGCCGGAACGCCCGGCCCCAGAGCACGCGCCGCGGCGCGAGGCGCAGCCCCATCTCCTCGTCGAGCTCGCGCAACGCGCAGGCGAGCGGCCCTTCCGCCCCCTCGCGCCCGCCGCCGGGAAGGTCCCAATGCGCGGGAAACGGGATGTCCGGGCGATCATCGCGCAACAGTGTGAGCACCCGCCCGCCCTGCAGGAGCGCGATCTTGGCGCCGTCGAAACGCGTCACAATTCGCGCAACCCGGCACGGTAGCGGCGCATGTTCGCCTGGTAGCCGCGCGCGGAGGCGCGCAACCCGTCGATGCCCTGTGCGTCGAGACTGCGCACCACCTTGCCCGGCGCCCCCAACACGAGGGATCCGTCCGGGATTTCCTTGCCCTCGGTGATCAGCGCGCCCGCCCCGATCAGGCAGTTGCGCCCGATTACCGCGCCATTGAGCACAGTCGCCCCCATCCCGACGAGGGTTTCGTCGCCGATGATGCAGCCATGCAGGATCGCCTTGTGGCCGATGGTGCAGTCGGCGCCGATGATCAGCGGAAAGCCCATATCCGTGTGCAGCACGCAGTGATCCTGCACGTTGGAGCCCTGCCCCACGCGGATTTCCTCGTTGTCGCCGCGCAGCACCGCGCCGAACCAGACCGAGGCGCCCGCCCCGAGCACGACACGCCCGATCAGCGCCGCGTCGGGCGCGGCCCAGCTGTCATCGGCGAGTTCGGGGGCGATATCTTCGAGCGCATAGAGGGTCATGATTGCATCTCCTCGAATTCGCGGGCGAGGTCACGCACATGCCCGCTCAGCGCCGGGCGGCGGATGCGGCGCAGCCGCTCGGCGGTGACGATGGCGCGCAGATCGCTCTCGGTGGTGTCGAGATCATGGTTGACCAGCACATAGTCGTATTCGGCCCAATGGCTGATCTCGTCCTGGCTCTGCGCCATGCGCCGCACGATGACGTCCTCGCTGTCCTGGGCGCGCGCGCGCAGGCGGCGATGCAGTTCGGCCATCGAGGGCGGCAGCACGAAGATCGAGACGACATCGGCCGCGAGCGCCGAGTTGCGGATCAGTTGGCCGCCCTGCCAGTCGATGTCGAACAGCGTGTCGCGCCCGGCGGCGAGCGCCTCCTCGACCGGGGCGCGCGGCGTGCCGTAGAGATTGCCGAAGACCTGAGCGTGCTCGAGCATCTCGCCCGCCGCGACCATCCGCTCGAACGCGTCGCGGCTGCAAAAAAGGTATTCGCGGCCATCCACCTCGCCGGGGCGCGGCGCACGTGTCGTCGCCGAGACGGAAAAGCGGATCGCGCCATCCCAGGCCATTAACCGCTTCGCGAGGGTCGATTTGCCCGCCCCCGACGGCGAGGAAAGAATGATCAGGAGCCCGCGCCGCGGTGTCATCTCGGCCTGCCTGCGTTCGCTTCGGTCGCGCGCATCTGACCGCATGCGGCGAAAAGGTCAAGCGCGGCGGCGCGTTAACCATCGGACTCGTTTTCGGTCGGCATTATAGAAAATTTATATAAATTAACGACAGGACCCGAAACCTTGAGCTAGAATTCACCCGCGCCACCTGCGCGGACCGGCCCGTCTGGCCGGATGCGGATGGAGCGCGGCATGGAGCGCATCACAGATGCCACGGGCAAGGTGATCCCGTGGCGCAGGAGTTCGACGCGGATGGAGCTCGTGAGGCTCAACACGCTTCGCGCCTATTGGGAGGCGCTGCGCGACGAGGCGGCTGGCGAGGTTCCGGCGCGCGAGCGCGTCGATCCGCGCGGCTTCTCCAACGCGTTGGAGAATGCCTTCCTGCTCGAACAGGTCGCGCCGGGGATGGCCAAGCTGCGGCTCGCCGGGCAGCATCTGAACGATCTGATGGGGATGGAGCTGCGCGGGATGCCGTTCGCGTCGCTGCTGTTTGCGCAGGATCGCGCTGTCGCCGAGCGGGTGCTCGCGCAGGTGTTCGACGATCCCGCCGAGGCGGAGCTGAGGCTGCGCCCGGCGCGGTTGGGCAACGCGCCCGACGCGGCGGCGCGCATGCTGCTGTTGCCGCTGCGCGATCGCGACGGGGCGGTGACCGCCGCACTCGGCGGGCTCGTCAGCGCGGGGACGACCGGCCCGCGTCCGCAGCGTTTCGAAATCACCGCCATTAACGTGACGCCTTGCGCCGGCGCGGCACCGGGCCGAACGCCCTCTGTCGCGGAAGACCGCCCTGCCCCCGGTTTCGCCGAGCCGGCCGCGGGGTTCGACGGCGCCAGACGGCAACCGCCGCGCGGACGGCCGCATCTTCGGGTCGTCAAGTCCGACGATTGAGCCCGATCAGACCGCTTTCGCGCCGAGGACCGCGCGCCGATCGGAAAGCTCCTCGGCCACCAGGAACGCGAGCTCCAGCGCCTGGCTGGCATTGAGGCGCGGATCGCAGGCGGTGTGATAGCGCGCCGAAAGATCCTCGTCGCCCACGGCGCGCACGCCGCCGGTGCATTCGGTCACGTCCTTGCCGGTCATCTCGAAATGCACCCCGCCGGGGATCGTGCCCTCGGCCTTGTGGACGGCAAAGAACGACCGGACCTCGCGCAGCACCGCATCGAAGGGCCGCGTCTTGAAGCCCGAGGGCGACTTGATCGTGTTGCCATGCATCGGATCGCAGGACCAGACGACCTCGGCGCCCTCCTCGCGCACCGCGCGGATCAGCCGCGGCAGATGCTCGCCGACCTGATCGGCCCCGAAGCGCGCGATCAGGGTCAGCCGGCCCGCCTCGTTATCGGGGTTGAGCTTCGCGATCAGGGCCTTGAGATCGTCCGCCGTCAGGCTCGGGCCGCATTTCAGCCCGATCGGGTTGAGCACCCCGCGCGCGAACTCGACATGCGCGCCGTCGGGCTGGCGGGTGCGGTCGCCGATCCAGATCATGTGCCCCGACCCGGCCACCGGCTTGCCCGAGGTCGAGTCGATGCGGCACAGCGCCTCCTCGTATTCGAGCAGCAGCGCCTCGTGGCTGGTGTAGAATTCGACCTGGGCGAGCGCGGCGCTGGTGTCGGCGTTGACCCCGGCCGCGGTCATGAAATCGAGCGCGTCGGAAATGCGCTCCGACAGCGCACGGTAGCGCTCGGCCTTGTCCGACTCCGCAAAGCCGAGCGTCCATTGATGCACGCGGTGGATATCGGCGAAGCCCCCCGTCGAGAAGGCGCGCAGCAGGTTGAGCGACGCGGCGGCCTGGGTGTAGGCCTGCAGCATGCGCTGCGGGTCGGGCATTCGGGCTTCGGCGGTAAAGTCGAAGCCGTTGATGATGTCGCCGCGATAGCTCGGCAGCTCGACGCCGTTCACCGTCTCGGTGGCCGAGGATCGGGGCTTGGCGAACTGCCCGGCCATGCGCCCCACCTTCACCACCGGCACCTTGGCACCGAAGGTCAGCACCACCGCCATCTGCAACAGTACCTTGAAGGTGTCGCGGATCGCGTCGGCGTTAAATTCCGCGAAGCTCTCGGCGCAATCGCCGCCCTGCAACAGGAAGGACTCGCCGCGCGCCGCCGCACCGAGCTCGTCCTTGAGCCGGCGCGCCTCGCCCGCGAACACCAGCGGCGGATACTGCGCAAGCTGCGCCTCGACATCCTGCAGCGCCGCAGCGTCGGGATAGTCGGGCATCTGCACGCGCGGCTTGCTGCGCCAGTCGGATTTGCTCCAGCCCTTGGTCATCGCGGTCTCCGGAATGTGCCATTGCGCAAGGACCACCGTCATACGCGAGCGCGCGCGCCGTTGCAAACCCGCACGCCTTTCGCGCCGTGTCGCGATCGTGTTCGCGGCGCGTCCGGTTGTGCTTGATCGGGCAGCAAATTCCTGCTTCCGTCGCGATGTTACCCGTATCGCCATTGTGTCAGGCCCCGAAATGCAAAAGCAGGCGACGCCCCTGACCCGAAGAGTCTCTCCCGGCGGCGCGCCGACCAGTGACGCGGCCGCCGTTCAGCGGCGCTTCATCTTCGTATTGCTCGAGAATTTCTCGATGCTGTCCTTCGCCGGCGCAATCGAGCCACTGCGCATCGCCAACCGGATGCTCGGGCGCGACGCCTATAGCTGGCGGCTTGCCGGGGAAAGCGGGACGACGACGCTGTGCTCGAACGGGGTGGCGTTCGGTCTCGACATGGGGCTGGACGATCTCGACCGCGACGATGTCGTGATGGTTTGCGGCGGCATGCATGCACAGCGCGCGGCCACGAAGCCGCTCATCGCCTGGCTGCGCAAGACCGCGCGGCGCGGCGCGATGATGGGGGGGCTGTGCACCGGCAGCTACGCGCTCGCCGCGGCCGGGTTGCTCGACGGCAAGCGCGCCACCATACACTGGGAAAACCATGACGGGTTCGCCGAGGATTTCGACGATGTCAAGCTCACGAAATCCGTCTTCGTGATGGACGGCAACCGCGTGAGCACGGCCGGCGGCACCGCCTCCATGGACCTGATGCTCACGCTGCTGTCGGATCACCACGGCGAAGAGCTCGCCAGCCTCGTCGCCGACCAGCTGATCTATTCCTCGATCCGCACCGATCAGGATACGCAGCGCCTCTCGATCCCGACGCGCATCGGCGTGCGCCACCCCAAGCTGTCGCAGGTCATCGAGATCATGGAGCGCCACACCGAGGAGCCGGTTTCGCCTGCCCACCTCGCGCGCGAGGTGGGCATGTCCACGCGCCAGCTCGAGCGGCTGTTTCGCCGCTACCTCAACCGCTCGCCCAAGCGCTACTACATGGAGCTGCGGCTGCAGAAGGCGCGCAACCTGTTGATGCAGACCGAGATGAGCGTGATCAATGTCGCACTCGCCTGCGGTTTCGCGAGCCCATCGCATTTCTCGAAATGCTACCGCGCCTTCTACGACACCACGCCCTACCGCGAACGGGGCGCCCATCCCAGCCGCGACGCCCGCTGAGATTGTTACGCCACTGCACGCTTTTCTTTTGAAAAACGTCTGCGTAGTGTAGGTGCGCCGAATACACCAACAAGGGAGAAAAGGATGAAAAAGCTGCTTCTCGCGAGCGCCGCGACCGCGCTGGTGGCCGGGCCCGCAGCGGCCGAGGACGAGGTCAAGATCGGGATTCTCCTGGGCTTCACCGGCCCCATCGAGTCGCTCACGCCGCACATGGCGGACTCCGCCGAACTCGCGATTTCGGAGGTCAACGAGAGCGGGATGTTCCTCGACGGCCAGACGATCTCCCCCGTGCGCGCCGACTCGACCTGCATCGACAACTCCGCCGCCACCGCCGCCGCAGAGCGGCTCGTGACCTCCGACGAGGTCGTCGGAATCGTCGGGGCCGATTGCTCGGGCGTGACAATGGCGGTGCTGCAGAATGTCGGGGTGCCCAATGGCGTGCCGATGATCTCGCCCTCGGCGACCTCGCCGGCATTCTCCGACCTCGAGGACGATGCCGCGCGCTGGTTTTTCCGCACCTCACCGTCGGATGCGCGCCAGGGCGAGATCCTCGCGCAGATCCTGCTCGATCACGGCTACGAGACCACCGCGGTGAGCTACACCAACAACGACTACGGGCAGGGCTTCGCCGACAGCTTCGTGGCGAGCTTCGAGGATCTCGGCGGCACCGTGACGCTCAGCTCGCCGCATGACGACGGCGAAGCGGACTACTCCTCCGAGGTGGGCGCGCTTGCCTCGGCGGGCGGCGAGATCCTCACCGTGCTCGGCTATGCCGATGAGGGCGGCGCCGGCATCATCCAGACCGCCTGGGAGTCGGGCGCGTTCGACGTCTTCGCGATGGGTGACGGCATGTTCTCGCGCGGGCTCTTCGAGCTCACCGACAACCGCCTCGAGGGCACCATCGGCACGGTGCCGGGCGCCGAGGGCGACGGCCCCGAGCTTTTCCTGGAGCTTACCGAGGCCGCGGACGTGATGGGCGACAGCTCCTTTACCGGCGAGTCCTACGACGCCGCCGCACTGATGATGCTCGCCATGCAGGCGGGCGGCGAAGCCACGCATGACGCCATCGCCGACAACGTGATGAGCATCGCGACCGCGCCCGGCGAGGAAATCCTGCCCGGCGAGCTGGCGCGCGGGCTCGAGATCCTCGCCGATGGCGGCGAGATCCACTACACCGGCGCGACCAATGTGGACTTCATCGAGCCCGGCGAGGCCGCGGGGGTCTACCGCGAATACCGCGTCGAGGACGGCGAGTTCGTCACGCTGAACTTCCGCTGAACGCGGGCAGAGCTGATACGGCCCGGGGCACCCCTGCCCCGGGCCTTCCCTGACATCATCACATGCGAGGCCACGCGCATGATCCGTGTCGAGGATCTTCACAAGCATTTCGGCGGTTTCCACGCGGTCGACGGCGCAACGCTCGAGATCGCGAAGGGCAGCATCACCGGCCTGATCGGGCCCAACGGCGCGGGCAAGTCGACGCTGTTCAACGTCATCATGGGGGATCTGCCGCCCACCTCCGGGCGCGTCCTGCTCGAGGGTGACGACATCACCGGCCTTCCACCACATGCCCTGTTTCACAAGGGCTTGCTGCGCACCTTTCAGATCGCGCATGAATTTCACACCATGTCGGTGCGCGAGAACCTGATGATGGTGCCGCCGCGCCAGTCGGGCGAGAATCTCTGGTCGGCCTGGTTCCATCGCGGCCGTGTCGCAGAGGAGGAGCGCGAGATCGCGCGCCGCGCCGACGACGTGATGCAGTTTCTCACCATCGATCATCTCGCCGAGGAGAAGGCCGGCAATCTCTCCGGCGGGCAGAAGAAGCTGCTCGAGCTGGGCCGCACGATGATGACCGATGCGCGCATCGTGTTCCTCGACGAGGTCGGCGCGGGGGTCAACCGCACCCTGCTCAAGACCATCGCCGACGCCATCGACCGGCTCAACAAGGAGCGCGGCTACACCTTCGTCGTTATCGAGCACGACATGGATTTCATCGCCCGGCTGTGCGATCCGGTGATCTGCATGGCGGAGGGGCGCGTGCTGTCCGAGGGCACGATCGAGGACATCAAGAGCGACGAGCGCGTCATCGAGGCCTATCTGGGCACCGGCCTGAAGAACAAGACCGTCGCGGAGGGGGCCGGCGCATGAGCATGAGCGACGCGAGCGACGCCGAGGGTGCCATCCCGCCCGTGCCCGACAACGCTGTGCTCGTCGGCGAGCGGATGACCGGCGGCTATGGCGGCGCGGATATCCTGCATTCCTGCACCATCGCCGTGGAAAAGGGCAAGATCGCGGTCGTCGTCGGCCCCAACGGCGCGGGCAAGTCCACCGCGATGAAGGCGGTGTTCGGAATGCTGCCGCTGCGGGAGGGCTCGGTGCGGCTCGACGGGCGCGATATCACGCGCCTGACGCCGCAGGCCCGCGTCGCCGAGGGCATGGCGTTCGTTCCGCAAAACAACAACATCTTCCCGTCGATGACGGTGCGCGAGAATCTCGAGATGGGCGCCTTCCTGCGCCGCGACGGCATCCGCGAGACGATGGAGCAGGTCTTCGAGCTCTTTCCCATCCTGCGCGAGAAGCGCGAGCAGCCCACGGGCGAGCTCTCTGGCGGCCAGCGCCAGCAGGTCGCCGTGGGCCGGGCGCTGATGACCCGGCCCTCGGTGCTGATGCTCGACGAGCCCACCGCGGGGGTGTCGCCCATCGTCATGGACGAGCTTTTCGACCGCATCATCGAGGTCGCCCGCACCGGCATCTCGATCCTGATGGTCGAGCAGAACGCGCGCCAGGCGCTCGGCATCGCCGATACCGGCTACGTCATGGTGCAGGGGCGCAACCGTTTCACCGATACGGGTCAGGCCCTGCTGGCGGACCCCGAAGTGCGCAAATCTTTCCTCGGAGGCTGACCGATGGACCCGCTCAACGCGCTGCTGGCGCTGACGAATTTCGTGCTGATCCCCGGCATCGCCTATGGCAGCCAGCTCGCGCTCGGCGCGCTCGGGGTGACGCTGATCTACGGCATCCTGCGCTTTGCCAATATCGCCCATGGCGATGTGATGGCCTTCGGCACGATGTGGGTGATTCTCGGGACATGGCTGCTGCAATCCTGGGGTGTGAGCCTCGGCTTCCTGCCCACGGCGCTTCTGGTGCTGCCCTTCGGCATCGTTATCACCATCCTCTACCTGCTCGCGGCCGACCGGCTCGTGTTCCGCTTCTACCGCAAGCAGCGGGTGCGCCCCGTCACGCTGGTGATGGCGTCGCTCGGGGTGATGTTCGTCACCAACGGGCTCGTGCGGCTGATCATCGGGCCCGGCTCGCAGTATTTCGAGGATGGCGAACGCTTCATCATCAATGTGCGCGAATTCGTGGCGGTGACGGGGTTCGAAGAGGGCGTCGGGCTGCGCACGGCGCAGGCGACCACCATCATCGTGGCGCTGATCGTGATGGCCGTGCTGTTCTGGTTTCTCAACCGTACACGCACCGGCAAGTCGATGCGCGCCTATTCCGACAACGAGGATCTCGCGCTCCTGTCGGGGATCAACCCGGACCGCGTCGTGATGGTCACCTGGATCCTCGCCGGCGGACTCGCCGCGATCGCGGGCGTGCTCTACGGGCTCGACAAGGGGTTCCGGCCCTTCACCTATTTCCAGATGCTGCTGCCGATCTTCGCGGCGGCGATCGTGGGCGGGCTCGGCAATCCGATGGGGGCGATCGCGGGCGGCTACATCATCGCGCTGTCGGAGATGACGATCACCTATGCGTGGCGCCGTGTCGTCGCACATCTCGCGCCCGAGGGCTGGGAGCCGACGAACCTGCTGCAGGTGCTCTCCTCGGATTACAACCTCGCGGTGTCCTTCGCGATCATGGTGCTCGTGCTGATTTTCCGCCCCACCGGGATCTTCAAGGGTAAGACGATATGAGCGTGAACTGGCGCAACATCTTCCTGTTCGCGGTGATGGGTCTCGCGCTCGTGATGACGGGCATGTACCAGAGCTGGACGCTGGCGCTGACGATCCTGAACATGGGGCTCATCTCGAGCATCATGGCGCTCGGGGTGAACATGCAGTGGGGCTACGCCGGGCTCTTCAATGTCGGCGTGATGGGCTACACGGCGCTGGGCGGGCTCGCGGTCGTGCTGATCGGGATGCCGCCGGTGGGCGAGGCCTGGTCGGCGGGCGGGCTCGGCGTCATTCTGGGCATCCTGATCGGGATCGGCACGATCCTCGCGGCGATCGCGCTTTGGACCCGGATGGCGCCGGGCAAGCTGCGGGTGCTCGCGCTGATCGCGGTTCTGACCGGGGGCTTCGCGCTCAACAGGTATTTCTTCCTGCCCGCCGCGGCGGCGATCGAATCCGTGAACCCGGCCTCGGAGGGGTATCTGGGCGGGCTCGGCCTGCCGGTGCTGCTGTCCTGGCCGGTGGGCGCGGTGTTCGCGGCCGCAGCGGCGTGGCTGATCGGGCGCATCGCGCTCGGGCTGCGCTCCGACTATCTCGCCATCGCCACGCTCGGCATCTCCGAGATCATCATCAACTTCCTGAAAAACGAGGACTGGCTCTCGCGCGGGGTCAAGAACGTCGTCGGATTGCCGCGCCCGGTCGCGACCCCGGTCGAGATGCGGCAATACGAGTTCGTCTTCCAGATGTCGCAGATGACGGGCATTCCCATCAACCGCATGGCGACGATCGCCTCGATGGCGGGGTTCGCACTGCTGTTCGTGCTGGTGCTCGCGATCCTGATGTGGCTCGCCGAGAAGGCGCTCAACTCGCCCTGGGGGCGGATGATGCGCGCAATCCGTGACAACGAGACCGCCGCGCGCGCGATGGGCAAGGACGTCACGAAGCGGCACCTCAACATCTTCGTGCTCGGCTCGGCGGTGTGCGGGCTCGCCGGCGCGATGATGGTCACCCTCGACGGCCAGCTCAACCCGGGCACCTACGAGCCGCTGCGCTACACCTTCCTGATCTGGGTGATGGTGATCGTGGGCGGCCAGGGCAACAACTGGGGCGCGGTGCTCGGCGGGATGCTGATCTGGTTCCTGTGGGTTCAGGTCGAGCCGGCGGGACGGTGGCTCGCGGAAGTGTTGACCTCGGGCTTCGGTGTCGACAGCGCGGTGCGCGATCACATCATGAACAATGTCGCGCATATGCGGCTTCTGACGATGGGGGTGGCAATGCTGCTGGTGATGCGCTTCAGCCCGCGCGGCCTGATCCCGGAGCGCTAGCGGCGTGGGCAGCGCGGCGCCGATGATCGCTTGCGGGTGACGGGCGTGGTCTCCGGGCCGTGGGTAAACGGGGTACGGAGGCTCCCGCCCGTCGCCGGCCCGCTTGCGCGGGCCGCCTCCCGTTGGGCCGGGCCGCGCGCACGGCGCGCGGCGGGGGCGACGGCGCATGGCTGAGCTCGCGATCCTCGTTCCGGCCGCGGGCCTGTCGCGGCGGATGCGCGGCGCCGACAAGCTCCTCGAGCCGGTCGACGGCGAGGCGATGCTGCGCCGGCAGGCGCGCATGGCGCTTGGGCTCGAAGCGAGGGTCCTGGTGACGCTTCCACCCGGCGCTGCGCGACGGCGCGCTGCACTGGCAGGGCTCGCGCTCGACGTGATCGAGGTAGCGGATGCCCGCGAGGGAATGGCGGCGTCGCTGCGGGCCGGGGCCGCCGCGCTGGCGCGGGGGGCACGGGACCTGATGATTCTGCCAGCGGACATGCCGGAGCTGACACGGCGGGACCTGCGCGACGTCGTGGCTGCATTCGAGGCTGCAGGCGGCGGCGTGATCATGCGCGCCACGGCCGCGGATGGACGGCCCGGGCATCCCGTCCTCTTCCCGCGCCGCCTCGTGCCGGAATTTGCCACACTTCGCGGCGACACGGGTGCCGCCGCGATCCTGTCCGCGCATCCCGGCCTTGTCAGCTATCACGCCCTGCCCGACGAACGAGCGCTCACCGACCTCGATACGCCGGAAGCCTGGGCCGCGTGGCGCGCGCGCGAGTGACTCGCATGGATCAGCCCAGAAAGCCGTGCATGCGCTGGGCGCGCGAATAGAGCCAGATCACGATCCCGAGCAGCGTCGCAACGATCATCACCAGCGCGGCCGGTTCCGCGACCGGGATTTCCCCGCCCGCGAGCGTCAGGATCGTGCTTGCGGCGAGTGCGAGCGCTGCGAGGCCGAGAACGACCGGTGCGTATCTTTCGAGAAGCAGCAGCATCAGCGCCCCGGCGAGGGCCGCCCAGGCGCCCAAGGTCCACAGAAGGTCCGGCAAGACGGGCAATGCGTCAATCAGGGCGCCCCAGTCATGCACACTCCCCTCGGGATACGTCATGATTCCGTACTGCCGATTCAGGAAGTCGCCCGTCAAGGCGAGCGCCCAGAGGAATGCGAGCACTGAGACGGGTCTCAGATGCCACGGGATCGGATTCGTCGGCGACATGCATGGTCCCTCGTCAGCACGCTCCAGGAGTTTGCAGCGCTTGGTCGGGGCTGTCCACCCCCGCGGAAGCGGGCCCGGTCAGGCAACCTGCGGGCATGGCCGCGCGGGCTGTGCTCATGGCGGCTCTGTATGGGCGACGCCATACCGGATGATACTCGATCCGGACGCTCCCGAGGGCGTGTCGCCCTTCGGGGGGAAGCAGAATACCGCGGGCTGGAGCGGGTGAAGGGAATCGAACCCTCGTCGTCAGCTTGGGAAGCTGCTGCTCTACCATTGAGCTACACCCGCGGCAGCCTCCGCTTAGGAGACCAGACCGCGCAGGTCAAGCGCTCATCGCACGCGGCTGCGGCGTCTGCGATGCGCGCCCTCGGCGCGCGAGAAATCCGGCTCGGGAAGTCGCTGCACCGCGGCAAGATTCGCGTAGTCGGCGCTGTCATGCGGCAATGCGGTGGCGGCGATGAAATGCTCCTGAAAGCGCGGGGCGAGCGCGGTCTCGACCTTGTGGATCCGCCGCACGGTGGCCTCGATGGCAGCGCGCGCGGCGGCGCTGCACAGCGCGATGCGCGCGCCGGTGCCGGCGGCGTTGCCCGCTGAACTGACGCGCTCCAGCGGCGCATCAGGGATCATGCCGCACACCATCGCGTGGCGCGGCGAGATATGCGCGCCGAACGCCCCCGCCAGCACGATGCGGTCCACCCGCTCGACGCCGAGCTCGTCCATCAGCAGCCGCGCGCCCGCGTACAGCGCGGCCTTGGCGAGCTGGATCGCGCGGATGTCGCCCTGGGTGACGCGGATCGGCCCCGATGGCCCGTCATGCAGCAGATAGGCATGGGTGCGCCCGTCGGGCACGCAGCGCGCGCTGCCGGTCTGGGCGGGGCTGCCGATGACGCCCCTGGCGTCGACGAGCCCGGCCATGCGCATCTCGGCGACCGCCTCGATGATGCCCGAGCCGCAGATCCCCGTCACCGCCGCGTCAAAGCCGGGATCGTCCGACCACAGCTCGCAACCGATGACCCTGACGCGCGACTCTCCGGTGGCGGGGTCGATGCGCACCCGCTCGATGGCGCCGGGGGCGGCGCGCTGACCGGCCGAGATCTGGGCGCCCTCGAAGGCCGGGCCGGTGGGCGAGGAGCAGGCGAGCACCCGCCGCCGGTCGCCGAGGAAGATCTCGGCATTGGTGCCGACATCGACGATCAGCACGAGGTCCTCGGACTCCTGCGGGGCCTCGGCGAGCGCGACGGCGGCGGCGTCGGCGCCGACATGCCCGGCGATGCAGGGCGGGATGTAGAGCTGCGCCTCGGCGCCGATGCCGCGCAGGCCGAGCGCGCCCGCGGGCAGACGCACGGCGTCGGAGGTGGCGAGCGCGAAGGGTGCCTGGCCGAGCTCGACCGGGTCTATGCCCAGAAAAAGGTGATGCATCACCGGGTTGCCGACCACCACGAGCTCGAGGATCGTGTCCGGGTCGATCCCCGCCTCGGTCGGGAGTTCGGCGGCGAGCGCGTCGAGCGCCGCGCACACCGCCGCTGTCATCGCCTCGGCGCCGCCCGGTGTCATCATGGCGTAGCTCACCCGGCTCATCAGATCCTCGCCGAAGCGGATCTGCGGGTTCATCGCCCCCGCCGAGGCCAGAACCGCGCCGCTGTCGAGATCGCACAGATGCGCCGCGATCGTCGTCGAGCCGAGATCGACGGCGAGGCCGTGCAGCCCACCCTCGTGAAAGCCCGGCCATATCCCGGTGATCCGCGGGCGCCGATCCGGGCCGTCGCGATGGATGGCGACCGTCACCCGCCAGTCGCCCCGGCGCAGCGCCGGTTGCAGCCTGCGCAGGATCGCCGGGCCGGCCTCGGGCGCGGGCAGGTCCCATTGTGCGGCGAGCGCGCGGGTCAGGCGCTCTAGATCGCCCGAGGGCTCGTGCATGTCGGGCTCGGCAACCGCGACGAAGTAGAGCTTCGTCGCCGGGTCCATCACCATCGCGCGCGCATCGGCGTCCTTGCGGATCACCTGCTTGTGGACCTGTGACTCGGGCGGCACATCGATGAGCACGTCCCCCAGAATCGCCGCCTGGCATCCCAGCCTGCGACCGGGCGCGAGCCCGCGCTTGGACTCGTATCGCTCCTCCGCCGTGGTGCGGGGCGCGAGGGCGTCGTCGCGCGCGGCGATGCCGTGCTTGGGAAAGTCACCGAAGGCGGGTGCGACCTGGCATTTCGAGCAGATCCCGCGCCCACCACAGACCGAGTCGAGATCGACGCCGAGCGCGCGCGCCGCCTCGAGCACGGTGGTGCCCGGCGCGACGCGCCCGCGCCGGCCCGACGGGGTGAAGATGACGCGCGGATCGGCCATGATGGCGACCTCCTGATTGCCTGCGCCCATGAATAGCGGTCGCTGCGCGGCGGGGCCGTCTGATTGCGCCGGATTCGCGCCCCGCAGCGGCAGGCGTGGAGTTCGAGCAACGGCCGCCGAGTCAACTCGAAAACATGTCGTATCGATGACGAATTTCCGTTGACCATGGGTGACCACCTACGGCACATTGTGGGCGTTGCTTAGAGAGCCACAACATATAGGTTCCGGGCGGCAGTGCCGAAGGGAAAGAGGCAGGTGGGCGCAGGTTCTTCCATCCGGTCGAATCCCTGTCGGACCACATTATGTTGGGGTAGAGTGGCGTCTCGTCGCCGGGACCCCGCTGGGACAGTTTGAAAGGCGGAGCAGATGAAGATCGAGCGCAGGTTCACCGAGGCAGGCAACGACGCATATGCCGAGATCGCCTTCACCACGACGGCCTCCGAGATTCGCAATCCGGACGGCACGGTGGTGTTTCGCAACGACGCCGTGGAGGTTCCCGAAAGCTGGAGCCAGGTCGCGGCCGACGTTCTCGCGCAGAAATACTTCCGCAAGGCCGGCGTCGCGGCGCGCCTCAAGCGCGTGAAGGAAAAGGACGTCCCCGAGTTCCTCTGGCGCTCGGTGCCCGACGAGGCGGCGCTCAACGAGCTGCCCGAGGCGCAGCGATACGGTGGCGAGACCTCGGCCAAGCAGGTCTTCGACCGGCTCGCCGGGGCTTGGGCCTATTGGGGCTGGAAGGGTGGCTATTTCACCACCGAGTCCGATGCGCGCGCCTATTACGACGAGATGCGCTTCATGCTCGCCCGGCAGATGGCGGCGCCCAACTCGCCGCAATGGTTCAACACCGGGCTGCACTGGGCCTATGGCATCGACGGGCCCGGCCAGGGACATTTCTATGTCGACCCTAAAACCGGCAAGCTCACGCGCTCCAAATCGGCCTATGAGCACCCGCAGCCGCATGCCTGCTTCATCCAGTCGGTGAGCGACGATCTCGTCAATGATGGCGGGATCATGGATCTGTGGGTGCGCGAGGCGCGGCTGTTCAAGTATGGCTCGGGCACCGGCACCAATTTCTCGGGGCT
>LKMJ01000249.1_pt1 | contig 36943 bp, 45 predicted proteins | sample 643391 | NCBI WGS metagenome assembly LKMJ01 (sample SAMN04112250, study PRJNA286221) | soda lake metagenome | biome: soda lake; feature: Kulunda Steppe; material: water; isolation source: sample PL-Br10 brine of Picturesque Lake | place: Russia: Kulunda steppe | collected 2010-07 | reverse complement strand
GTCTGCAAAGGCCTCGCTTGGCATGAAGGTGTCTGCAAAGGCCTGGCTTGGCATGAAGGTGTCTGCAAAGGCCTTGCTTGGCGTGAAGGTGTCTGCAAAGGCCTCGCTTGGCATGAAGGTGTCTGCACAGGCCTCGCTTGGCATGAAGGTGTCTGGGGGGAGGCAGGCAACCAAGGCACGCAGAGGGCAGACAAAGCCAGTTGGCTGTTGCTCACACTGGTGCTGGCTTGCTCATATATGCTTGCTCGAAGCCATACACATGATCAAGTGTACACCCGTGCTTGCGATTGAACAGTCTGCAACTTACAAAATTTCACATTGGATTTGCTTGAATTTGCGAAGAGTCTGTGTGCCTACTACAAACACCCTTTTTGGTGCCTGACAGGTGGCTCCCCTATTAAAATGTGCACTCGCTCAACACAGCAAACAGGGGGGAGAACCGTGATGGCCAATGGCAGGCAAGCAAGCAGCTGGCATAGAGTGCCCCTTGCCATTCCACGCTCCAGGCTTAAGGACAGGGCAAGATGCATACGCACAAGCAGCAAGGATCAAGAAGCGCAGGCAGCGGACAGCACAGCACACTGGGCAAGAGGCACGCCATGTCCACACATACCCACACGCACATGCGTGCTGTCACCTGCGCTTCTTGACTAACCCCACCACAAATGCTCCCTCGTGAAGAGATACAGATGCAAGGCCAGCCAGACAGGGGCACGCACCGCCAAATGCCGGCGTGCTCCCGCCAAAGGCCGGCGTGCTCCCGCCAAATGCTGGTGGGGCGACGGAGGCGCCAAATGCCGGCATACTCCCGCCAAAGGCCGGTGGGGCGACGGAGGCGCCAAATGATTTGGAGCTAGAGGTGCCATAGAAGCCATGTCCAAGTACCTCTGGCGAGGACGCTGTGCTTAAAGGGTTGGAAGCAGGGGCTGCACAGCGTTGGAGGTGGAGGGCAGAGGCTGTGAGTCAGGGGTAAGATGCAATTGTGAGAGGGGTAAGATGCAATTGTGAGAAGGGTGCAAACCGGCAAAGAGTGGCAGCCTGCACAGCCAAAAGCACGGTTGACTTGGCCGTCAGCACAGATAAGCAGTGGCACAACAGCATCCATTACACAGAGGATTGGGTCATTCGGGTGCGCATGCCTGAAATGGCACATCAGGTGTGCATTGCCTCCACAGGCGCTTTTGACTCCACCCCAGCCTTTTCGTCCTGTGTGCATGTGCTTGTTTGTGTGAGTGTGTGTATGAATGTGAGCATGAATGTGCACACACCTGGAGGCTTGCCTCCTCTAGCAGGGGTGGGTGTGCCAAACAGGGAGGGCGTGTAGCCAAAGGCAGGCGCAGGGGTGCTTGCGGGCTGCTGCACTCCAAACGCAGGCGGAAAGGAGAATCCTGAGGACATGGAGGGTGACTGCGCGCAGGCGGGTGATTTGTTTGAGGTTTTGGCCCATGATCACAGTTTGCTTGCAGCAATCCCGAAGTCTTCCTCTACTGCTCAAGGCTTGACTGTTGCCCTGTGGTGCCTCTAGTGCTCAAGGCTTGACTGTTGCCCTGTGGAGGTGCGCACCATAACCAGATATGAAGTTGGAAAGCAAGTAATCAGGCCAGAAGATGGGCTAAGGTAGCATCATAAATTTGGAGGGCGTGCAGGCCAATAGCAAGGCCCGCACACCTAATGGCGACAATTCCTGCGAGCTAGCAGCATGTCGGCAGTGGACCTTTAAAACAAGGAATAACTGCTGGCGCAAGAGCTTGTAGAAGGGGCCTGTGCCTGTGCCAAATTTGAGCTCATTACCGCTTGTGGAATGGACTTGGTCTTGGGAAGCACATAAAGTGGCACGCAGCTGGCTCTGACAACGTCCTCCAGCTCATGAAATCTCTCTTGTAATTTTTGTGCGTACTCTTGTTCAAGCACTTGGCACACGCGGCCTTGCAGGTCCTCAAAGCGCGCCCTTTTCATCTGCGACTTGTCATTGGCGAAGACTTCTACCACTGCTGAGAGGAGTTCCGGGAGGAAAGGGTGGAGCTTTTTATCTTCCAATTGCGCATGGTGTCCCTTGTTGACTCAATCTGAGTGCGCACCCATGGCAACCAAGGCTTGGCCATGCTCTCGAAGCAAGGTTGCAATTTTGAGCCAAACTCAAAACGTTTTTCCTGAACAAAGCGAAAAAGCAGGGACAGGGCAATTAAGCTACAGATTAAAAGCCTTAAATGAACTAAATGTACCTGTCATGTTGAAAGTAACAGCACAGTCTTTCATGTAGAAAAGGCTTGCAGCCATTTCATGATCCACACAATCCATAGCCCGCGCCATTGTTATGAGCAGTTCTGGAACAGGTAGACTCCCAAAATCCATAGTTCACGCCTTTGTGATGTGCAATTCTGAAACCCATAGGCTCTCAAAATGAGGGCGTTCTTGGCAACATTAAGCCGATTTCTGATCGAGTTTTAAAATTTGAATTTGATATTGCAGTCTGACACTCACTGTTTCCACCAAGCCAGCCTCAACCCTTGCTCGTAGTTCGGCTGAAATTAAAGCCAGTATGAACGTCTCATTCAAGCCTGATGGATCTGGTCCCAAATCAGAGAGCTCCATCTTTGTGTCATTCGCCTTCTCGGTGATCAGCTGCATTGCGCAATGGCAGTCATAAATGAGTCTCATGGTCCTGCTTCTCACTAGCACTTAAACCTAATGTGAAATTGACAACAGGAAAGTAAGTGGGTTGTTATAATGTACTTTGCTTTAAAACATATAGCCATTAAGGACAATGGAGTTCACGTCCAAATTTTGACAAATCGAAATCTTTGAACACTTAGATTTGACAGACTTGATTGTGACTTGTAGCACAATCGCAGCAAACAATACATCCATGGCCCGGATATCTACCTGGAGCGCACGGGGCTTCCAAACTGAAGTGATGTACTGGCTGTACAGCACATCCACCCGTTTTGTGAGATTAAACAGCGTCATGCGTGAAGCCATGTTTTCCAACTCCGGCTTCGGCCGTTCAGCGTACCATGAGGCAACATGCCTGCAAAATGGTTGTTGCAGTGCTGTTGCAGTGGTGCACATGAGCGGCAACCCTTCTTCTCTATCTCTGAGTTGACGCAGAGGTGGACATGAAACAGGTTGCTTTTGCTATTTGTCTGTAAAATGGACGAATAGCACTTATTCATTTCAAGATGATCAATTCCTCATGTGCCCACAGGCATACTGGGCCTGTATCATCACCCGACGCACCTTTCAAACCATTCTGTCTCCATCACTGTGTGCTCGGCCAGGGTCACCACATCGTCGCTTGTTCTATTGACAATTGCAACACACGCAAAAAGTGGCTTTGGAAACTCAGAGCTCGACATCATAATACGGTCCAGCACAAGCTCTTGAAATTCTGCAGGAGAGACTCGGTCTGTCCTTGTTAAGGCCATGACTGTTTTGCCCTCCAGACCAAGCTCCTGAGTGTGCATATGAGGAATGTCGGCAGCCTTTAAAGGCTTCTCAAAGACAATTGGCTAAGGTCGTGGTCACACGCTAAAAATCTCATAATTCAGGCAAATTGTTTTGGTTATTCGGGCAATGTTTTTGGGACATAGGCAAAATATTGCGGTCACACGCAAATTTTTTGGATTACAAATTTTTCTCTGAATTATGACAAATGGGGTTATCTGAACAAAAGCCTGGGCTTGATCCTTTTTTGATGTAAATTATATTTTTATCATATAACTAGGCTACTGGCAGGATTTGGGGTGAAATGGACGCCCCTGGTGGCCTGCTTGAGTGCTCAGCCTCTGTTTTTGGCCAATTTTGGCATAAACAGCACATGTATGCCCTCAACACAACCACATGTCTTTTCATCCCCAAAACACCATCAATATACTTCTAATATGTTCCTAATTGATCTTGGATGTTGAAATTCAGGTTTGGAGGAGGTCCGGATTTTGACCCATTTTGGCACCCCTTTTTGCTGATTTTTTTAAGGGAAATGACCAAAAATCGACATCTCACCAACCACTGGGTGTTTTCACTTCAATTCTTTTGCAATGATGTTATTACAAGAGCACCAAAACACCAAAAATCATTTAATTTGATGCTGTGGCTGATCTGGTGTGGACATCTGGCTGTGAAAAGTATGGTTCATGCCACGGCCCATTAGGCATGGTCTCCCTGACGCGCAGTTTTCAAGCTCAGGTGCTGTAAACAGCTTGCAACCAGGGCTACTATCAAACACTAAGCTTGAAAAATGCGCGTCAGGGAGATCATGCCCTAGGAGCATGCAAAGACCATACCCATGTTGGGCCTCAGATAGCCCCCTCTGCTATAATTATTTCAAAAACCCTCTGCTTCACATGGCACTCTTTGGCAAAGGAGGCTTTATGTTGGACAGGAATCAATTCCGGATAAAGACATTGCAGATCATCCAAGGTTTCAGATTGCAGCTTCATTTCTGGCTGGGACAGTGTCATCGTGACTGCCCTCCAGACCACGACCACGCTCCTGCTATCCCTCTCAGTCATCTTCAGTATCCAAAACAGGCTGCAGGGCGCTTTTGTTATCTTTCCTAAACTCCCAACACAAAGCTCAGTGCAGAAGTGTTCAAAGATGCAGGCAGGAACATGTGCAAGATTGTGCTTGCACTTTGTGTGTGCAGGCATTGTGGCACTGCGCTCTACATATGTATGCCATGGTACCACTCCTTTCTGGTCTGCGCAGTGATGTGTGAAACAAGCGGTACTCACGAATGTCTAGAACTTCAGGTGTACTTTGGGGTATGCGCTGCAATGATCTCCGCGATGCTGAGCACAAAGTTGCAGAATCTAAGGGGGCGGTCACACCTGATGGCATCCCTGCCCACATCCCTGCATTTTCTTTTGCGCGAGGGATGCGGCAGGTGTGACCGCTCCCACATCCCTGCCCCCAAAATGAAGAAATCCTGGGCAGGGACTGCCTCCCCCACCCAATCCCTACCCCCCTGAAAATTCCAAAATTTTCCGGAAGGGCCCTGAGGCCTCCGTGGATGGTGTGCACCATAGGAATTAGCCCGGGGATTTTTCTATGGGGCCGGGCAGCGGAATGGGACATTCCTCTCAGGTCAACCATCAGATAATGGCAGCATCACGAGCAGGGTCAAGGGGAGAGGTCAAAGGAGAAGTAGGGTCCTGTGGAAGGTAGAGGAGAGTCAGGTCAGGCCCCTGGGATGCTCGCCTTCCGTGCTTGATGCAGCCCTGCTCAGACATACTAGCACATCATCAGCTCAGTTGTTTCACATGGACTGCGCAATGCAGCTTGCCGCATGTGCTGCTGGGTGTGTGCGCGCGCAACATGCTCTAGCTGGGCAATGGTGTGCCCAGCCGCTCCATGCCTGCAAGGGTGTGCATCCGCTGCACGCGCGCACGCACGACATGCGCACATCATCCATGCTTGATTTTGCACCGATCTGGATAGTTACATCTACGAGCTGTCAAGCTTGGTGATCCTCCAACATGATAGGAAGTTGGTGAATCTTAAGATGATGTGCAACCCGGGGTAGGGCCCATGCAGCGCTCATGCTCACACTATGAACAGGTGAGTTGCTGCTACTGCTCAAATGTCAAAAACAAACAGATCCTCTTGACACAGAGCACGCAAATGAAATTTCTTATCCGGACTGAGGGATGTGGACTTGACATCCAGTGTGACTGCCTTCCACATCGAATTCCCTTAGGAAATGGGGGTTTTCCAGACACAAATTCTTAGATATTCACACACATCGAATTTGTGCCCACAGGAAAAAACATCGCGCTCCTGCAAAAATACTGCAGCCCAAAGGCTAGAAAAAAGACCTGGAAAAATGTACGGAGACTGATCTCTTGGGTAGGGATGCCATTAAGCTTGACCGGGGCCTGAAGTTAAGTATGCATTCTGGCACTCATTGCCTACAGCTGCCAAGCATGAGAATTCAGCTTGGCAGAAATTTCAAGAATTTGGCATTGTGGCCCACTCAGAGCACCAGCTTGTGTCATCTTTTGTAATGAATATCAAGAGGAGTCAAGATAGTTCTTTTGCAGTATGATTTAAAAAGACTGCTGAACAATTGGATGGAGGGATGCAGAGAATGTGGGTTTAGCTATCTACCTAGCGCAAAGCTTTACCTGAAAACTTGGTAAGCAATGATTTTATAAATGCTTGCTCTCTGACTACCAAGGTGCATTATATTTGCAGAATATTCACATTTTGCGCATGCGTATGAATATATATGAATGAATTTCTGATGGGAAGATCCCTAATTTCCTAAGGATAAGGATGTGGCAGGTGGTCAAACTGTGATGTCAAAGCACAACCCTCCATTTACTTTAAGAGGTTTCAGTTCATGTTATGAGTAGGGATTGGCATATGCTAATAGCGCTTATAAGTGTAAAGCGCAGTAAGATTTTCAGTTATAGCATGTGCCAAAATCGAACCTCGAAAATTCACCCCTGAAGAGTTAAAAAGCAGATGTTAGGTGCGGGGACAGGCCATAGACGAAACTGGGGACGGATGACATGCAGCCCCATGTCCAGGGCAGTGCCACACCAGCAGACTTCTTCAAGAAGACAACAGGAGGTTCCCTTAGCAAGTGGTCTGACAGGCAATTACGATGGAGAATAAGCCATAGTGGGGCTGAGTGATGAAGTGCATACGTTGCAAGCCAACCTCAGCCCCGCGACCCCTGGGCGACACAGCATCACAACTGCACGCGGCAAGCACTGCAAGCAGCAGGGGTTTGCAAAATCCCCAGGGAGCATGCCAGAAGGGAGGACGAAGAGAACGAGGTGTAGGAGGTAGCCTGTGTTGAGAAACCAGTGGCCAAGCAGCAGCACATCAAGTCCTTCTCGATGGGCCCCGCACAGCACAAGCAGTTCCATTGTCTATTGGTAATTCATATTTTAAAGGATGAGGTCCCCTTCATCAAGCTGAAGTGCCCTGCGCTTGAGTGGGTTGTGTCCATGCACGCAGCTTCATGCAAGCAGCCATGCAACTAGCAGTAGCAGCACCAGCACCAGCACCAGCGGATGATTTTGTTGAGGAGACAGTAGAAGAGAGTTATTAGCATTGGGCAGCAATCAGCACTTGAGAGTGGACAGGTAGGGAGTGCCTTGGAAAACTACATTTCCCATTTTTTAAGCAGCACGGGAGCTGTCTTGACTATAGGGGGAATATGAGGGATGAGGGCCCAGGTGTACAAAGGCTTGCTCGTGAATTCAAATTAATTTAAGTGTCAGATATAGCGCTATATCTGATTGCTAGGGGCCCCTAGCCCCAACAGAATTAAAAGTTCATTTTCATTTTTTGTGTGGGGCATTATGCAGGGTGCTAAACCTGCCTTCCATTACTGATGCCGAAATTCGAAGTGTAAGGCGGAGTTCTGGCAATTATTGCAGCTAAAATATAGCAAAACATAGCGCTATACCGCTATGTAGCTCTATGTAGCGCTATAGAATTGTCATACAACGCTAAATGCCGATCCTTTGTTATGTAATATCGATTAATTCTTGAGCTCAATAATAGCTTTGCAATAGGCTGATTCATCTGTGGATATGAAACGCTGCAAATGTGCTGGCGTCATCTTTGTATCCACCAGCTTCCTATCATCTTTGACCTAGGTCACACCTGACAACATATTTGCTTTTATTTTCTAGCGAGGGATGTGGTTTGTAATGTTCATTTCTAATCCCTTACAGCCCCGCTAACAGCTGACGACATCCCTGCCCACGTCCCAGTTTGACATCCCTGTCTAGGGATGTGTGACCGCTCCCACTTCCCTGTTTGACATCCCTATCTAGGCATTTGTGACTGCTCCCGCATCCCTGTCCCCCAAAATCTTACTCTTGCATGCAGTATCACCTTGGCCCATGTAGCCAATTGTCTCTTGCTTCTATTCTCTGTATCCATCTTGATTTACCTTGATCAAGCCAATAACATGCTTTAAGAATCTAGATGCCTTGAATAAAAAAGTAGTTATGTTAATAGTGCTCCTTTTGGGCTACAGTCACGCACATCTTTTTTACAATTTTGACCTGGGTTTGACCCAGGTCAAAAAAATTGCGAGGCCCCAAGGGAGGGTCCATTTTGTGCAAGACCACGAGAGCCCCTTACTTAGGGTTTCATATGAAGAGTGTTAGGCAAATGCAATGTGACAGGGATGGTCCTCTCCGTCATTTCCTAGGCTTTAGACTGTCAATTTGAGGAGCACTTGCGCGCAAAAAAGGCTTTCTTTGCATGCATGAGGACAAGCCATCATATATCGTATACAGGCAAGGGGACCGATGCACCATGCCACATGCACAGTGAATAAAACTTAAAAACAAATTTGAGTTTGACCTTGGCCATCAAGGTTGTTGTAGGTAGAATTATCTCAACACATGAGCAGCGGCATGAAGTGAAGGCAGAATCATGTGCTAAATTAAATTAAGGTCAACACCAACCTGTACTAGGGCATATCCCCTATCATTTGTGATGCGCGTATCAGTTGCCCTTACAACAGAAATGACCAAAGTATTTTCCTCTGCCAAGTACTTGCGCACGAGTGCTTCAGTCCTCGCAGCCATATCAGCTGGATAAGCGCGGATGCCTGCAACAAGCAAGGTTACTAATAAACGATGTTTGCTATGACGTAAATTCTAGACCTGCCTGTTTCATCTTAACGTTCAATATTTTGATTCAATATCAACATCTGAAACTCTAGCACATAGAAACAATAGAGGGCAAGTTCACGCTGCAAATATGGTGAGAATGCTGAAAAACTGTACCTGGTAAATCTAAGAATTCAAATGTCGGAATTCCGGTCTCTTTGATCCGAACAACCAGCTCTGTATCACAGATGCTGTTGGGTGGTAGCAAGTCCATGGCTGCCTGCAAGAAACAAGGCCTCAGATTCCATAATGAATCTGTAGAGGACGTTGACAAGTCAAAGTAATTTGCGCAACACAAGCTGGTAAAGCAGACCAAGAGGGCAGCCTAGACTCCCTCAATGGCTCATTTGCAGCATTTGAAAAGCAAACCGAATTTGAAATTTTGCTCAGCAAAGCGTGACTCCTCAAGTTGGCCCTTCACCAAGACTAGTCATTGATATGATCTGGAGCCCAAGATGCAGGCATGTTGCCCTTCCAGGGCACAAACTGAAATTTCTTGGGGAAAAACCGACTAGACACATCAAACTATAAACACAGTTTGGGGTCAATTCAATTTTTTGGCCTAATTTAGGCGTGGAGCACGTGCCATGAGTGACCATGGCCCACTCCTCACCTCTTAGAAACCACTAATAGGATTCTAAGATACTGAGATAACGATTTGATGGGTTCTGTCTTTGACCATGCATGGCCCTAAATGTCAGCTAAGTGGTTTTGAGGAAAGTGGCTTAAAATGGGTATCGCCAGCTCCTAAATTTTTGCTCCAAATCTTTTCTAAGAATTCTTTAAGAGAACCCGGGAGGTGTCACAATGCCATCTTGGCGAGGATTCTTATGCCAAACTCCTCTTGAGCCCAAAGAATACATGTTTATAAATGCAAAAGTCATACATGCAAGGTCTATACTTTCTTTGCCTTTTACGTGCATCCTTGAAACCAAGTTTGGCTATCAAATGCTCTGGGGTTAAAGGCAGAAGGGTAGAAGCTGGCAGAAGTTTAGCACCATGCAAGCAAGCAAGGCTGAAGCTCCAACAGGTGGAAAAATCACTCGGTTGCATCATTCTGCAAATAAGGACATGATTGAGTTCTTTCCCCTTAATGGGTTTGTAGAGCAAAGTCCGGGTCCAGGGTGTCCATTTAATCCCCCCTTTGACTAAGTATTGCAAAAGGTGTGGGAGTCGTGTAAAGAGCCCCCACGGGACGCAGGGGCTTATGCCCCTGCAACTTAAGAATTGGAGCCCCCTTGCAAAATCTTAAAGGGATTCCAGATTGACATTTTTTAAAGTTGATTTATCCCTCAGATTGAACTTCCCCGGTATTCTCCCTTATGTATGCTGTTTCTGATGGTGTGTCAGGGATTGAGCATGGTGTTCCAGAAGTGATACTGCTCTAGAGAGCAAAGCATGAGTTTGCATGAAAACACTTAAATGTGCGGCATAGATTCCCAAAAAAATTTGGAAGAGAGACTCCCTTAAAATGGCTTACTTACACCCCCCCTGCAGAGCTCCTCAACCACCACATCTTTTAGGTTTGGTCACGTGTTTGCATAAAAAAATCAGTGTTTGGTATCATCAAAAAGAATTTGGTAAGCTGAGTGCTACGCAACACACAATTATTAAATTTCTGCCTGACTTCAACCTCACATTCAACAGCTTTAGGCAATTAGTGCCAGTATGTAAAGAAAAGGAAATACGGAATTCCATCAATATGCACAGCATCCAGGCACTCATTGTCAGACTTGCCCAATCATGCACCAGTGATTTGTTAACACTCTGAAGAGCATCGTAGTGTATAAAGAACGCGCTCAAAAATTTGCTGGTGGTGGTCTAGGGCCCACCCGATGGCGCAAAAGCAAGGGTTCATGCCAACAAGGCATCCGCCTTGAAATTGCCAATCAGGTCGACTGGTTTGAAGGACTAGATTGAGGAAGCCTATTCACCTCGGGTGGCTCCTAGCTGGCAAGTGTAGCTTCCTAGTGGCAAAAGGTTGAATACTATATATAGCCAGCCAGGGGATCCTATGTAATGGGCATGGAAACAGTCCTACATTAATCCTCTGCCAAGCAATGCGACTGCTTTTGGGATGTAAGTACTAGAACCATAATACTCTTTTTGGCAAAAACGTGTGCTACTTCCAAATGTCACTCCGTGAACACTCAACTTGCATCACTTTTATACACAACTGACACACGCACCTCAACCGCACTCAGTACTTCGCTGCTGTCCTGTAGACGCACCACTGGCTGGTCGCCAAATTGCACTTCAACAGCACTGTCTGATGCAGCTATCACATTTGTGAGTTGCAGACGGATGGGCATTCTGGTGCAGATGTCGCGATCGCGTGGAAATACTGCACACTTCGTGATATTTTCAAGCAGGCTTGACTTCCCTGTTGACTCCCCGCCAACCACCACAATGCGCGGCATCTGAAAGTCTTCAAATCGAATACTGCTGCACCTGAGGCAATGAGAGCACGGGGTGATAATCTTGGCTGACATACGTGTAAACAATGGAAAAGTACATGAAACAAGAGCCAGACAGGTTTATGCCACTGCGATGGTACTCCTCTCATAAGTAAACACGTACTTATAAGTACCAAACCTGCATACATGCATGTGCGCGCACATGCACGGACACTACCCCCCGCCCAGCTACAAAAAAGATGCTTGTGCTTAGCCAACACATCTTTACCTGATCGGCAGCATTGCATCGCGGAATTTCCCGAAAAAGCTGCTCTCCAAAACATTGAAGATGGAACCACCCCCAAAGATAGGACTCTGGCGCCTGGCTGGAGATTGTTTGCCCTGCAGGTGGGCACAGAGGCGTCAAGTTGCATGTGTCCCACGCACTAAGCTGCTGCAACTGCTGCTGAGGGATGGATGGTGCTCTGCGCAGAGTTGACCTTCTCCGTCATCTTGACGACACGCTCTGATGAAGAATTAAAAGAATACTATAAAGTTATCAATGCAATGTGTCAACACAATCACATAAACATTGTAGATTAACTACCCCAACTTCGCGCGAGGTGTCGATTTGAAACAAACACTTTAAACATAACTATTATTTGTATAGTTTCTTGGTGATAGCCTGATCAGTGCATGTTTGCCTCTGTTTCCGGAATCGGAGGGTTAACTAACGTAAGTACCGTAACGAAGTCTGATGATGACGCGCGTGCGCAATGTAGGCACCTTTGGCGCAGCAGGTAAGACACACTTGTGCAAGTGCGCTTCCTGTCCCTTTGCAAACCCAATTGGGTGCACACACGTAGTGTCCGTGACTGGCCAATCAGATACGTTCGTCGCAGGCGTCAACCACGTGCAGCTGCAAGACTTCCCGAGTGTATTTAAGGTGGGGTCTCGCATCAAGGCAGAGTTTGTCGACTGGGAGCGTGTGCTCCAAGACATCAACGACTACCTTCCTCTGTCGGAGCAATGGAAAGGCCCAGCGACAGCCAAGGTGGCTTGCAAGCTTTTGAAGAACACAAGTGTCCCAGGGACGTCCCTGGGACGTATGTCGACATACATCATTTGTGGCAGAGTTGATGGCGTGCTGCGGGCTTTCTACATCGGAACCAGTGATGCAGCAGGTACGGGCTTGGTACACGTGCAGTGTGTTTCCATAGATGCGTCATTTCAAGTATTCACTCGACTAAGCAGAATTTGCAGTTAAGAAGGACAAATAATGTTCCCTGAAGTGATATAATTGATCAAATCCATTGTATCAATGGGGGGCTGGCCTGCATGTGGAGCAAAGGAACCTGTCTCGCCACACTAGGTGTCGCTAGGAGCCCTAGCAGGCTTGCTACGCCAAGCCCTGCTGGCTAAAATTTTCCAGGGCATCCAGCTTCTGGCCCTTCATAAGCTTAAGGACAGTGCAATGAGGGTGCCTGCGTGAAATGCATGACAGGCAAGTTCATGTTATCGTTGCAAGTAAACAAACTGTGGGGTTCAGGAACTTACCAAGGAGTCATCTTGTATGCCTGACATGCACCATACTAGTTTTCACAAGTTGTTTGATTTGGACCCTGCTGACCCTGGCGTAACGCGAGTGCACAGAACACGTGCAATGATCTGCGTGCTATGCGCAGGCGAGCATTCAAATGACCTTTGGGCGCGAATGGCCCAGGATGGTGCTGCAACGCGAGGTGTGATCTAGTTTTTGTTGCGCTGTACAGTTGCGCTGTACACATGTGCCATCCATGACGCGATGTAGGACGTCACATGTGATAGTTTACAGCCCATTTAATGGGTTTGGACCTCCAGCCAGATGGGTAACTGCTGGGCTTGCTGATCACTGCCAGCCCAACAAAAAAATCCATAGTATCAGAAATAATAAGAAGTGTATTGTACATCTGGTATGAGAGAAATAAGTGTACATCCTCAGCACTGATCTTGCCATGATGAAATGCTTTACTTTCTCCAATATAAGAAAATTGCCCCGCAAAATTCCTTTTCAGATGCATCTCTCAGTTACATATGATACATAAGGATGGGTAAAAGGGTGGTCCAGTCTGCCAAAGAGACTTGCCGAGACTCGGCGAGACTTGTTGCAGATGGGTAGGGCCTATCTATATGGGAGATTATCATTAGAAAACTTTCTCAGGCGCTTCCTTTGGTCCTAAGAATTTTCATGGAACTTCGAAATAATTAAAGATAAATAATTTCAACAGATTCGGTCATTCCAGAGGCCGGGATGAGTCACAGGCTGTTCCATCCTCTCCCCCCCGCTCTTCCCCCCTCAATTTCACCCTTATAAACCTAGCTGCTTAATCCTTGGCATTCTTTTCATCTTGTTTGGCAAGGGAGCTGCAGGCTGGACTCCAGGTCGCCCACAGATAAGTCCTTGTGTTATCTGCAACGTCGCAGTAGATGGAAATCAGCTTCTGCGCGCGCGCCAAAGCAAGCCTTGAGCAGTGCTTGGTGCACATCTGGCCCCAAACTGATCAGTAACGCTCGCAGACACAAGCTGTGGGAGCATGCATAGCAGCTGCACTGTGGCAAGGGTGGGGAAGCCATGCTTGGAAGCCCACAGGGGCAAGAAATTGACACACTGAATGGTGGGGTCTGAGGTGCCTGCTGCTGCCAAGTGCCTCCCTTCCCTTTCTCCTTCCATTTTTCGTTCGTTTGAAGCATTGGCAGGGGTGCTAGCTCTCTGGAAGGAATGGCAGCCCAATAGCCTGTCATTCATGTCCAAGCTCATCACATCATAACGCTCCTCATCGTCCCACACCACCTTTTCTCTCAGTGTAAATTTTATTTCAAGCTATTATGAATGGCTTGGGATAATTTGAGGGCTTTCTAGCAGATTTTTGCACAATAACGGCGTTTACCAGTCAAATAGGTGACATTCGTCGTTGACAAGGGTCCCCCCCATTCCCCAAAGAGACTCTGCGAGTCTCGACGAGTCACGGCAAGACCCCTGCCCGACGTTAATGATACAACAAATGATGGCTGCATTCATGGCCATGCCGTGATTGCTTTGAGACCTGATTGCTTAAATGCCTCAACATGCAATCTCTTGCACAACAAGCGCAGTGAGGAGAAGACATTGGATGGTCTTTGCTGTGAATGGTAAGGGGAATTTTCTCACTTGTTTCACTGATTTAGATTACAAAAAGGGAACTGCATTTCTGGTAGGTAGCCCAAAGCTGCGTCCTTGTCTTAAATAAGGAATTAATTTCCCTAGCATGCCAGCTTCTTATCCTGTTTACTTGGTTCAAGGCAAGTCACAAAAATGACCAGCAGCTTGATAGAACTCTCAAGAATTGTAGTGAAAGTGAAACTACGAATCCATCAATAATTCAACACTACGTGCCAGGCTCAGTCAAGAATAAGCAAATCTGCAAGCGTTATTTGTTTCATACATGTTGTCAAATATTTAGGGGCGGCTATGGATGACGATCGGGTATGTAATGTTTGCGGGATGGCTTTACTCAATGTGGATTTGAATGGACATGTGCAAAAAAATCTCTTATAGAAAGTGCACTTAAATTGACGACCCTTCGACCTAAGGGTTAACTGTCGCTTGGCTGGATGGAGTGAGTTTTGGGCCTGGTGGTCATTTCTAGCTTTACTGAGCTCTAAGTATCCAGATAAACAGGATCTGTATCCCGTTCTCAGCCTTACATTGCTCTGGATCAGAATCAATATGAAAAGGAAGCGAAGAGGATGTGCTGTTAAGGTGAAAATGACTATGGTTGAGTCTTGGTGGCGCGGCAGAGGTGCAAATTACCCAAATCAGGTCTAACATGGAGGTATAATATTTTGAGGTCGACAGGGTCATCCATTTCACCCCACACGCAAGGCCCCAAATTTCCAGCATATTGCAGTCCTGCATCAAAGACAGCATATTATTGTGGCCACATTGATGATGGTCGCCATCGTAGCGTTTGTAGTAAGGATGTGCTGGGTTGTCAGGGCTGAGATTCTGTATCCTTAGGCCTGATTTGCTGTAAATGGCCAAATTGATAATTTTTTGTTCATTGTTTTTCAACTAAATCTTTTTTATTGTATTGTTTTTGAGTGCATTAATATTCTTACATTTCAAACTTCCATTCTCAGAGAATAAAATTTTTAAGGCATCAAATTGCGATCATTCTGAATAAAGAAAAAAGGCACGAATTGATGCCTTGGGATGATCTTAATTAGATGATTCTTTTTGAAATTGTTATGGAAAGGGGCAGCCTTTCAATATGAGCCACAGGATACAAAGCGGTAGGAGTTTGAGCTTCCCTAGAATCTACATAGCGTCCTGGACCTACTTTCCAGGCTTAGCCAAAAGTGCTCTAGAAGTCCAGACACTACTGAGCCCTTGGACATTTTTTTGCATGCACGATACCATAAATAGGAAAATCATTGAGTGGACTAGGCTGATTCTTCATCATGAGGATGACAAGGACACAGGCCTAAGGCTTTGAACAGACAGTCACGATGAGCCAAAACAGTTCAACACTGTGTTGGGTGTACAAAACGTTGAGATTGTCACATGAAGGTTTATGGCACACTGTCAGCAAACCAACCCGTTCATTTATTCACTAAATGTCTTTGCAGGAAGCAGTAAAATGCATCCACAGCATGCAGTGCTCTTTAATTTTTATCTCTCTTCACTGACAAGCACACAAATTGTGATATGCTCCTATGTGATCAGAGCGCGGGGACATCTCGTTGAGACATACCGGCGTCAGCAAGGCCTACTGCCTTAGTCTGGCACTACGAGGAGAGCATGACAAGTATGACATGGACAATGACGTCTACTTCATGTGGTCCAAGGAGCTGTCTGAAGAGGCTGAGCACAGCGTGGATTACATATTTCATGTGCACAAGCTGCTGAGCAACTTTGACTTTGCGGCAAACACAAGCAACAATGGTTTTGCACGTATCAGAGATGACAGCAGCCTGGACGACTTCTACATGCTATGCAAGTCTGCTTCGTCCTTGCTGTCCACCTCTCCTGAGGCAAAGCGCCTTGAGCAACTTGGGTTTGACGTCCTCCAGAACAACGTGCCATGAGACCTGCCAGGAGCACAGTGGATTTAACGCGCTCAGGAGCAGGTGGGCAGGGAAACTCCTTGGAGTACTCTGATCTTTGATGGTCCTTTTCTTAATTTTGAATGCAGTGGAGCATTTGTGTGTAGGAACTGGTCAGCAGTCTTAAGGTCACTCTGAAGGGCAAGTCATCTGTTTGAGTTTATCATTTCTCAATGTCCAGGGACTTAAAAGGAATCAGATAAGTATACCCTGATTCACCCAAACAGTTGCAGATGAAGTGGTTCTGGTGCCACTTTCAACTGAATCCGTGCCAGAATTGCCATTTCAGACCAAGGGCTATAAAAGGCTTCCATTTGGCCTCAAATACCTGCATCTCCTTGCTTGAAGGCATGTCGCAAGTCAAGCCCAGTCCACCTTTGCAAAACATGCAGGGGCAAGATTTCACTCCTCGCTGAGAGCCTCAGGCACTTCCAGCACGTGGTGCATGCAGCAGTGCAATGGGCAAATTATTGTGAAAGCTAGAGCTCAGAGGAAACAAAATAGGCATGGAAGACAAAATCTTTTTTGCATCCTTAAAGGTCAAGGCAGGTCAATTCATCTGACATTCATGTCCAGCATTTCAACTCCAATTGATGACTATTATCCACATGTTACCTAGCCGCAAGCAAGAGGATTTATTGAAACTTAAGCAAAGCAGCAGGGCAGCAGGTAGAGAGTTCCTTGTTCCAGTAAATTCATATGGTAATCTCCAATCCCTGCCCTGTGATCAGGTAGCACTCTTGAGGAAAGCCATGGCTGACTTGCGATACCACTACGTGACAAACTCTGATGAGGCTGAGCAGGTGAGAGTGGTTATGACTGCCAGCATTGATCTTGTTGATGCACACGTACACACATGTACATAGATGTGCACCAATTTTGCAAGCAGAGGCGCTATACTTCTGGGAATTATTTATACATGTCTGCCATTCATTTGATGCCTGATTCACGTTGCAGGTCTTGGACAGGCTTGGCTTGGAGCGGCTCTGGAACACCTTCATCAGTCATGGAGGTGTGCTGAAGCTTCACTGGTCTGCAAGCTTGGCAGTGAACACACTGACACCAGGACACAAGACTGAGGAGGTGAGGCATCCTGACAGATTCAAGGCCAATAGATTTGGTTTTTAACTTTGAGAAGTTAAGCAGGATGATCAGTCTCATGATCCTCTCATATCTGCTCTTTAAGGCTGCTAATGCCTGAATGGGCACCAGAAAAAGTTGAAGATTCTGGCTGACTGTTGAAAAAAGAAGGGGAAGGCTGTAAACATCCTGTTAACAGTGCCTTCTGCATAGAAATCTCTAAATTGAGTGGGTTTCACAGGTAGATATGGGTGGGAGACCTTACTTCAGGATTCCCTTGAAGTCTTTAGTGTAGTAAATGCTTCTTTTGAGGCTTTCCCAAGGCTTCCCCAAGTATCACAGTATTCAAAATTGAAGTAGCATAGCATCATCTTGAGGATAACCATGGGGCTATTATATAGCATCGCAGTAGACTCCCTTTAGAAGATGGAAAGTCCAGTTTGGTAACTGCTGATTTTTTTTGGGCAGTCATGAGAGCGAGGAGACTCCTGTCTCCTTTGAAAATGAGCAGCTGTGCAACAGGCAACAGGCAAGAAGCAGTAAACAGGTTGAAAAACACTGAGTAGTACGAGTCTCGACATGTTTTCTAGCATTGCACGCTGCCTCTTTTGTTTGCAGACCTCTCTTTTCAAGTCTCCTGACAATTCAGACCCGGAGGAAATGAGGAGGATCAACATTGAGAAGATTAGGTCAAGAGGAATCATTCAAGAATTTAGTGAGTATGATGAGGCGGGTTAAGATTTGAAAACTGCCAGATATCATTGTCTGTATGACCTCGTACATAGCTGCATAGCTTAGTCTGCAACAGATAATTGGTGCTTCATATACACTTCAAATAGAATTTTGTATCTAAGTTCTATAGACAGCATTTTAGTTATGAAGTGAAAGTGGAAATGCTATTCTTAGTCTTGAGTTGTTTGCCAACAATTGGCCCATTAGGGCTTGTGCATTAGCTAATGACACCTGAGCAAGTTGTGGTTAAGTAAACACGACATTTTTCCATCCTACAAAAGGTTTATGAAATGCAATGCTGTCGATGGTAAATTAAACAGCATTGCATACAATGTTGCTGTTGGTAACTTAAAATGCAGACCCTTACAGCGACTACTGGGATGTTGCACTCCCTAAGCTCTCATGGGTCAAATTCCAAGCAAGCCTTTATGGACGGCTGAAGGTGCTACAAAAGCCAACTGCTACACTGCACAAAAACAAAGAAGATGAGTTCAAAAACCTCTACAGTTACCTGGATCTGGAATTCAGAAAGCACAGGTATTTAAAGGCAGCAGATAAGGTCAAGGCATGCATGGAGCTTGTTGGTTTTACAGCCACTTTCAATAAGCAGAGCAGAGCTCCCAAAGGCACAGCCTGTGTTGCTTTGATCTCATGTGCTATGGTTTTTGGCAGGTTATAAGACCAGCAAGAGGACAGGCTTTAGCTCTTTCACAACTATGTTCTATTATGGCCATTTTGCCTGTTCACTACAAGCTCTTCCCCACCAGTGCATTCGCTTTGCTTCAATAATAATGTCCTTTATCATGTGAATGCACAGGAGGGCTTTAAGGTTTTGAGTGCATTTTAAAGGATAAGTTTAGAGGCCTGGGGCCGCTGAAATTGTTATGCAAGGGTCATCAATGGTCGTCAGAGTTTGGTGATGAAGTGTGCTTGCATCCTCTCAAAAGATGCAAAGCTTCCATAAAATCGAGCTCACAAGAGTAAGATTTTCTTTGCTGCATAATCCTGTAAGTCAGTTTATGACATTCGAGGATTGCATGCCCTGCTTTATCTTGATCCCCTAATTTTTTATGGCCATTTCCTGCCTAAAAACTCGGTGAAGCGGATCCTCCCATCAATTCTGCCATGTTACTGCAATTTTGTTCATTATGCCACACATAACCTTTTAGATTGCGCTGTGATATTTGTAAATGCAATTTTTGTGTTTAACGTCTTTCTCTATGGTGATTGACACTTGCGCTAAGACCTGTTGTGCACAAAAGACTCAGTGCATGCGCATGCTCAATGAGCAAAAGAATTCCAAGGTCACTGGCTAAGACAGGCCTGGTGCCTTCTGGCTAGGACAGAGTCAACATTTTCTGATGGAATTTGGGTCAGGTGACTTCAAGGTGCATGCACATGATACACGGATGTTCACTACCCTAAGGTTTCCCAAAAGTGCTAATAATCTATTTTATGCACGACTGTACGTGGTTTGCTTGTACATTCCACCTGCTGAGAAGTTTCTTTTGCCTAACTTGGCAACAGCCTTAGTTGCTGTTGACTTACTTTCAGCAGAGTGTATGCAAGACTTCCTGTTATGCTCAATGTATGGGGAGACCCTTTGTTGTGTTTCTATAGAAGATGGTGCCGTTTAATGTTGTGTGGCTATTATTCGCTGCTTGAGAGCCTCACATTGTGAGAGGTTCTGACTTGGACCACTTACTGATTGTGTGGTTAAGACCGAAGCCACTTTTCATGTTGCCGACCACATATACAATAAAGTGGCTATTATTGATTTGAGCAACTGTGTATTGTAGCCAGTGTTGCTTGGAAGTAACAGGAGATTATGGTGGTGCTGCAATGAATTGAATAAAAAGGCCTCTGTACTTGTCTGTCACGCCAAATCACCGTCATTGGTGAATTACCATCTCAGATACACAAGCCACAAAACACCTCAAACATAACCCCCACCAACTAACTCAAGCACTCTGACTACGATTCATCGCTGACTACAATTCGTCGTGACATGTCCACGTGTAAATTATACGCTGGCCATCCCTATGGTGCTTGGGCACCTCTCCAACACAGGCAAGTTACTCTCGCTGTCTGCTAGGTCATCCCAAATGTCCTGCAACAGAACTGCGCACTTTTAGTTTGAAGATCATCTAAACACAATTGATCAGATCAAAGCCAAATCTAGAAGTTATATGTGTGTGTAAGTTGCGCTAACTTGTGACTGTGCCAATGGACTTGCCCCAATGGACTTTTCGAGAAATAAATTGGACATATTTCAAAAGTTGTTGTTGGGGTACACAAAGTTCAGCTTTCATGTGACAACTGCGAGTCACTACCAACCTGAAATAATCTAAGGCAAGGTCACATAGCTGTATCCGCTGAACAAGGGCAGTTTTTCAAGAAGCAACCAAAACCCTAATTAAAGAAGGCACACATGGCCTAAATAAAGTAATCCCGCAATCTGGATATATTTGAGAAAGGAGCCTGCACAAAAATATGATTGCCTTTAAGGAGAAGTTCTCAGCATTGTTGTTCTTATATAAGATATAATTTGCTTGTGAGCAGGGAGCCAGTTACACTAGGTAACTCAGTGTTTAAATTGGTCAGCAGATCTTCACACCTGCTGCCAGCCAGGTTTTACTAGGTTACAGGGTTAAACGCCAGCCTGGACGTTTGGCTAATTGTTTAAGAAGTCTGCCTAGGCAAGGCATGCAAAATATAAGAAGCCTCCTCATAGCAGAATTCTGGCAAACAGAGAGGAAGGAACGAATATTCGCTCCCGCAAGAGCATACAAACAAATCTTGACAATGGATAAAGACTTGCACCTCATTATTAACAGCAGCATGAGAGCCTCGGTCACAATGTCCATTTCCACCATGATAAAGAGAAGAAGGTAACCAAAGATTCATCCCCTGACAGAAAAGAGGAAGAAAATTGTGCAGGAAATACCCTGCATAAACTATGGTTAGGGAGACATGTTGGCCGAAGTGCCATGAGTCTCATCCACCGATACTGGTGTGCAAGTGCATATAGAAAATGAAAAAGGTAATAAACTATACCTGAGGTTTTACAAGGTTTTGTGTGATAAGCCTTCGATATGAAAAAAGTGTGACTGCTAGGCTGCATGTGGAAAGCAATGTTAGGAAAATGAACAGTTCTTTTTGAAGCACCATTCACTTGCCGTACCTGCAAAGAAACTTGAAAAAGTCGTGGTTATTTTCAGAGGTCGTTCTTCCTGATAAGGCACATCATTGCGTTGAACACAGCAGCACTGGATGGAACCAGTAGACTTTTTTCAAGCACCGACCACATCATATTTTATTTAGAGGAGTATCTTTAAAAATGCAGCAAAATAAAAGCACTTGATCTAGCACACTGAGGTCACCGAATTGTCATAAATCAAGAACTCATGTGTCCGATGGTGTGTACCACTTTGACACCATCCTACTCCAAAAAAAAGTACGTAGGCAGTGAAACACTCCCTACACCAATGGAAGGGGGGCCTAGGCACCGTACAACCCCTCCACCAGCAAAGCAGAAATCATAGAAGTCAATAGGGATCAAGAGCGTGACTAGCAGTACCCCATTCCTGACCTTGGCAATGAGAGGTCACATAAGTTTTCTCTAAGTGCACTGAACCAGATGATCATGAAGCTTCATAGCAAGCTTGGTGACTCTCTGAGGATTAAGACCAAGGTTTTTTAGAGGCTCCATGCTGTGGCGCCAACTCCCAAAAGGATAGTCTGGAGGCTAACCTTGGCGGCAGCTTGCCAGAGATGCTGACAAAGAGCACTGTGCTGTTGCTTGCCAACCTCAAGCTGACTTCTAGGCCTGGTAACTTCACAGAACCTGACTTCCACGAGATGAATGTGCCGCTGATTGGGTATGAGCTGACTAGGGTTCCGGACCCCGGAGAAAGGCTGGTAGGCTGGTGCTGTTGCTGAGAGCCCCCCCTCCCCTCTACATCCTGCCCTACTTCTTGATTATATAGATCAAGAGAGGTACCAATAGATACCAAGAGTGGGCATCTGGTGCATTTCTTCTTTTGGTAGGCATTTCTGGAACATGTATAGCGCCTGGACGACTGGCAGTGAGTCTTTGCTTGGAAGGGAAGCGGCTAGGGAAAAGCCAGTAAGGCATGATGGTTCTATTTGTCCATCCTTCAGGGATATTCAAGGTTTGTAATGCCAGGCGGTCTTTACTGGCAATATCCAAAGGACATAACATCCCTAAGGGAGCCTGCTTAAAGCAGCTTTCATTATGAGTCTACAGATGATTTTATGGTAACAGTTGTCAAACCGGAGATGGTCGTCCCCTTACCCCTAGGATTGGGTCGTTACTGATAATTTAGTGCTTACAATTTGCTTCAGGAGTGTCACAAGCCAGGTCCCTGATCCAGGTTTGCTCGTGGATATTCAGACACAGGCATCTGCTATGTTCCAAACAGCAACTCTGTGCGTACACATTTCACCTGTGGCAGGGGAACAGAATTTCTTTGTTAACCCAAAAGGAGGGATTGGCATAGTGGAGGTCTGAAGAGGATGTAGTACCTAGAGCGCAACATAAGTGGGTAGATGTTGAGGAGTTTGGAGTATGGGTTGGTGCTCATTCTTCCTCTTCAACATAGAAGAAACATGAAAGGGGCTGCAATGACAGAATAAGTAACATGTCTAAGAGCTGGTACATGATTTGGTCGTCATGCAAAGGATGGCAGATAGAGAAGCAAAAAATTCTGTATGAAAAAACATTTAGAGTGGCTCGGAAGACACTGTCGTGAGGAGCTTTGCTACAGTAATTGAGGCATTTGGGGTTGTGGTTCAGAGTAGAAGCCATTTTTCTTTGGTCATCCCATTTTAGAAGGCAGAGTGAAAATGGGGAGGGAGAGCATGCCTGTAGGAGTATTTATCTTGATATTCCTAGGTGTCTTCTTGCCATGCAAGGTAGACTGGTTGAGGAGGCCTAAAAGCTCAGAGGCAAAGCTTTTAGGGGTATTATAATTAAATCGTGGATTCCAGAATGCTTGGCATGATTGAATCTTATAGAGGATATTAAAATGTTCTGGAGTGAGCATACCCTTGTATTCTCCTGTCATGTCATCGATGCATACCATGTTGAGGTTGATAAAAATCGGGGAGTTTCAGGGGCGTTGTTTTAGGGAGCGATGGATCTCTTTGGGTAGGGGTACATGCGTCCTACTCCTTTGTTAAGGTGCAATGGCCGGAAATGTATCCCTCACGCTTTGCCCGCTTACTGCATTTACTGAGGTAGTGACTGACTCAACCCAGAGAGAGGAGAGCACCAACTATGCTCCCATAGCCAACATAGCAGTACATTTGATGATTTGCTGGTCTGTCTTCTTTATTCTATCATTAATTGAGTACACACACAAAGTTGTCACAGCATCTCTTTCACACACACAAGACACACAGCCTTGCCTATAATGTGTAAGGAAGTAGACCATGTAGATGATTTAGACACTGCTTTGCCTCAGTTGTAAACCCCATTAAGATGCTAAAGGGGTCCAGATTGCTGGCCTGATAGGCTTAAGATCTTTGCTGCTCTCGTTTTGCAAGTGTGTATCTGGCATGTACCATACAAGGCTTGGTATTGGCCTTTTACACTAAAAGGCTGTGTAACACTTGTTTCCTTCTTTTCCTCACACCTCCCTCAATGGATGGCACCAGGGTTATCTATCCTAGCAAATCAAGCTATTTCACTCAACTCTTTTGGCACTGATACAACTTGTGAGCGTGTTGCAACTGGCTTGCATTGTGCAATCCCATAAAAGCCATTAGACTGCTCTTGCCATGCACAGGGCGTGCCAGCTCACAATACTCTACCAACAATCAATTAATGGATCAACACGTTGATTCATTTGCAAGGCTGTGGCTCTTATACACAAGCCTTCTTGCAGGCCCTATTTGTAATACAGACTTTCCTGCGGACATGTTAGATTGAGGAAAGTGTGGAGGGACATTGCTGATCATGGACATTGCTGATCATCAGTAATTCTCCATGTACCCTTCTCCTTCAAGGGTTTCCCCCTCGTTTGCAATGCAACTGAAGCGGCGTAAGTTAACCCTCGATTGATTTCAACCATGCTCTGTTGATGTGCGGTTGAAAAATTTCCAGACGTGTTTCAGCTGCATCAAGTGCATTTCAACCGAACCAGGAATTTTCTAATGATCTGGACCCTCAAGAATGCAATAGCAAACGTGTGACTCATTGTCCTCGGTTTGCCTCTCCCTCCTCGATCTCCAAACTGATTCACATATGCACTCATGCTTGGAACACGTTTTAATTTTGCATGCCTTGCCGAGTCAGACTGTCTTTGACATCCTCTCTGAACAGCACAAAACATTTTGCCATTTCATCTCAGACATTATGGATTACATTTCATCTAACAAAGACCAGCCCCAAAACAATCACCCTAGCTGTCATGCTTTTATCAAAATCAAACGATACTCCATTGATAAGACTCCATAAACAATATTTGCTATCATTATTATGTTCTTCCGTGACTGAGCCAAAGTTCGGGCATGCTATTTTTTTGATGCAAGCTGTGACAATATTGTATGAATAGGCTGCTGCCAAAAGTTGAGGTGAAATGGACGACTCTGGTGGCCTGGGTGGGTGCTCAGGCCCTATTTTTGGCCTATTTTGGCATAGATAGCGCACGTGCTCCCTTACCACGAGCTCATCAGGGCACCTTTCACCCCCAAAACCTCACCATTATACTTATATTATGCTGCTAATTCAAATTGGATGTTGAACCCCAGGTTTGGAGGGGTCAGTTTTTGACCCATTTGCACCCATTTGCTGAATTCTTTAAGGGAAATGACCCAAAATGCACATCTCACCAATGGCTGGGTCTTTTCACTCTTATTATTTCACGGTGATGTTTGTTTATTACAAGAACACCAAGACACCAAAAATTATGCGTGTGAGCAGGTTTTGTTTGCGAGCATGTATTCTCACGGTGGAATAATCCATTTAGCGCGGTGGAAATGGCCACTGTGACAAGTGTTCCTGTGCTCAAGATACATGCTGTGCTCAATTCCTGTGCTGTATTCAAAATGAGATACATGTTCTTCTTCATTGTCAAGACTTGTTTGTGTGCTCTCTCATAAAAAAGTACTCGTTCCCTCTCTTCCCTTTCTGCCAGTCCTTTTCTGTGGAGGCCCCTTGTATTTTGTATGCATGTATGTATGAACCAAATGGTATGGGCGTTACGTTACAAACACTATCAACAGAGCTGAACTGGCTGCTATCACAGCCGCCATTCTTCATGGCCACTCACATATTGCCACCGACAGCCTCTTGTCTCTCCACCAAATCAGGAAACACTTGTTGTACCCTGAGCTTCACCGCCACCACGTACACGGGGATTTTTGAAGATACTCATGCAAATTATCTGCAACTCACCAAACCCTGTGCACCTACTTAAAGTCAAACTCACGCTGGTATTGCTGGTGAGGAGTGTGTGGATGCTGTGGCCAAGTATCAAGCAACTCAAGTCGACGCAAATCTTGCAGACACAGGGATACCATGCGCTAGCATTAATGGCAGCCCTTTTCATAATCTGGCTTGCATACAAAAGGGACATTCCCTCTGATTCAACATCCTCAAGGCCCTCTAACCTACCTACCCCAAAGCTCATTTATTTCTCGTATCTCTATGATGCTCTGAAGACAAATACGCTCTCCAAAAATAAACTTGGACAGACGAACCCTACTACTGGTTACTACTCATATTACAAAGGTTGACTTCCTTTAGCCCAAAAAAGCATCAGCAACGCTTTCTGGACAATGTACAAGATGAAGGAAAACATCTTCCTCTCCCGCACAGGTACCCTTTTCAATCAGAAGCACGCTGTTCGATTTAAAACCTTGATCAGTTTTCTATGCCTCCTCTGCCATCACTCAGACAGTGTCCTACACATTCTATCAGGTTGTCAACACCAGATTATCTCCGGTATGATTACTGAAATCCACAACATTGCATATAGACTCATCATGAAAGCTATAGAAGCAGGCTCCTTGGGAAGATGTTTTGTTCAAGTGGATATTGGCAGCGAAGACCGCTTAGCCTACAGGGATGTAACAATACATATCCCTATCGTTTGGCAAGCGCGGTATCCAAGACGGAGCTCTGATTTTTACAGGGGATTTACAAAACCTATGAATCCCTGTAGTATCTACCAACAGAACCGTCCCAGAATGGCTCATCCCTCGCCAGTTTCCTTCAAAGCAAAGACTTACCATAAGTGACTACTAGCCGCCCAGATGCTATACTAGTTACTGAAATGCCTACTAAAAAAGCAAAAAAATTACCAGATGTCCACCCTAGATATGCATTAAGAAGTAGGGCAGGGTGCAGAGGGGATAGGGACTCTCAGCAACAGCAACAGCCTGCCAGCCTTCGTCCAGAGTCCGGAACCCCAGTCAGCTCCCACCCAATCAGCGGCACATCCATCTTGTGGAGGTCAGGTACTGTGAGGATACCAGGCCTAGGAGCCAGCTCGAAGCAGCTCACCACCAGCATGGCGTGCTCTGTGAACACCCTCGCCGAGCTGCGGCCATTGTTAGTCTCCACACCTTTTGGGAGTGGGAGGTAAAAGAGGAAAAGCTACGCACTCAGGATACACCCGAGGTGTGAATTAAGGAAAGTGTGTTTCTTTCGGAAAAAAAAACACCGTTACCCCCAGCCCGGCTCGATCTGGGGACCTACAAGGACAAGTCCTCCCAGCCGCAGTTTAATGTCATGCTCAGGACAAAAACCATCTACAGCCCTTAAAGTTTAGAGCCTCTGAAACATCTTGGTTTAGATCCTCAGAAAGCCACCAAGCTTGCTAGGAAGCTTCATGCTCTTGTTAGTACCAGACGCGCTCATGAGAAAACTTTTGCTACAAATCATCATCAAGACCAGGGATGGGGTACTGCTAGTCATCCCCCTGATCCACATTGACTTCTCTTGTTTTCTTTGGTGGTAGAAGAGTCATACGGTGCTTAGGCCCTAGGTGACTCTTTTTCCTTAATTGATGTAGGGAGTGCTTCACTGCCTACATAGTTTTTCTTTTTTTTCTTGTGTGCCTTGCCTGGTTAGACTGTCTTTGATTTCCTATCTCAACAGCACAACAAACTTTGCCATTTCATCTCGGATGTTATGGACTATTCTTTGGCTGGTGAAGACCAGCAACAAACCAATCAGCCTAACGATCAGGCTGGCGGTTAACCCTGACTCGCAATTAGATGTGCTTCATCAGGAGTCTCCATTGCGGAGCTTTCAAGAGGCTAAAAAAAGTTTGCCTCCAGGTGTGAAAGCTAAGAGGTTCTGATTGAGACGCCCGTACCCGTGAACGCTTGGCCTCTTTCATGCACCCATTTGTTTATCCTAACTTGTAACTTGGCCTCTTTCATGCACCCATTTGTGCTGGCCGCTTGAAGTGTTGGCAGCACGAAGAGCACCAGCCAGCCAGATCCTCTACTTCCACAGCAGACTGCCCAAGATACTAGTAGATACACTCCTCTGCTGACTGGCCGGCTCAATACCTCACCAGTCTAGAGCTTTGAGTCAGCAGCTTACATACCAAGGGTCACTGGGTTTACACAGCTCTTGAATGGTCTACGTTCATGTTATAAAACACATGATGATGACTCGGCCATGCCGAGTCAGCATGACATTGTGCTGCAGCCAGGCTTCCCAGGCTCCCACGGGCACAGGATCCACGGCTAGAGAACTCGGACAGAGGGAGCCAAGTCCGAGCTCACACAACCTCATAAGCAATCCTGCTGCCCATCCTGCAAGTCTCATTTTTGTGTGACAGACCATCGCAGCAAAGTCGCCTCATACCATAAAGTACAACCGAGTGTCAGGCAGGGGATGCAAATGCTCCAAGTGAAAAGAAAGGGAAAGCACAGGCATGCATACAGGCTGGCATACGCGCTGCCCTGTGCCTTGGGACAGCCACCTTGCTGGGTTCGCATTTTGTGCGCATATAGAACACAAAGTGCCCAAAGCAGCCATGGCAAGAAGCAGGGGGCCCTCACTAAAGGGAGCATTTTCAACTTGCCACCATTGCACACAGGAGTGATACCTCCCCCTTGAAGTCGCACTTCTGGCCCAATTCCCCCTGCACCGACCGCCCCCCCACCAAGCATACCTGCCCCCCTTTCCCCCCCACCTCCACACCACTGCCGCAACCCTGCTAGCGCCGCCCCCCGCCCACAGTGCCCTCCGCAATCCTGCGCATCTGGCTGGCCAGGTCCACCGGCGCCTTGCGCACGCTTGCGCCAAAGCTTGCCGCCGTGCTGCCGCCGGCGCCGTTGGAGGCGCCGCCAAGGAGGTCCATGAGGGAAGCGCTACTGGGGCGCGCGGGCGGGGGCAGCATGCGCGCGGCGGCACCAGTGCTGGTGCCGCTGCTTGCGTGTGGTCCTCCGGGGGGCAAGGACACCATGCCCCGCACGCCTGTGCAGGGAAGGGAAGCGGGCAGAGGGCTCGCCCATGTGTATGTGTATGTGCATGTGTGTGTGTGTGTGTTGCATAGTGTGCGCGTGGGCATGTGAACATCAGAACATCAGTGCGCGCAAACTATTATGTGATAGCGCGTGTGCATGTGTGTGCGCAATCATATGCCCGATATCGGTCACTTGCGTGACCAGAGGACTTCAGCGAGCGGGCCTCAGCTTTTGCGCGCGTGCTTGCCATAACGTGCATGGCTCCAAAGGGCCTGATGCCTTCAGCAGGCAACGCAAGCTTGCATGAGCGTGCTCATCAGCTGCAAGCGGCCGGGCAGGACAGCCCGGGCTGGCCATGCAAGCCAATGGCCATGACGAGACTAGCCCGGCCTGGACTGGCCATGCAAGCTGAATGCATATGAGCAAGCCCCTGCAGGCAGTCCACCCACATAACCTATTTTGAGCTCTCGCCCACAGCTTTTAAGGTGTCCATGCGCGAGCACCAGCACACACACATGCGCGCACACACACAGCCTCACAGGTCACATGCGCGCACTTAACCTTGGATTTGCACACAGCATTGGACATACACAGCATCCGGAAAACCACCACAGCCCCGGGCTCTCACACACAGCATTGGACATGCAAACACGGCATTGGACACACACACACAGCACTGGACATACAAACACAGCACTGGACATACAAACACAGCATTGGACATGCAAATACAGCATTGGACATACAAACACAGCATTGGACACACACACAGCACTGGCACACCACCACAGCCCCAGGCTCACACACACACGCACACACATGAGCAGACGTTGGCCCACGAAGCGCACTGACACTGCTCCTAAGCACGCCATAAAAGGACAGATGGTGGCTTGCCTGCACTCAATTGTGCGTGTGCGTGAGCACCCACCCACCTGACCAACCAGCAACACACACATATGCAGGCGCATGCACACACAGGAAACAAACACACACACACACTTGCACATGCAGGCACGCACACGCGCGCCCACAAACCTGCAAAGGATGGGGCGCTGGCTTTTGTGCTGCCTGTGCCCGCGGTGGCATTGATTCCGGCCCCCGAGCCCTCCCCACCCCGATTGGAGGCGTCGCCCGCGTTGGTGTTGCCGGTGGCCTGGTGGCTGTTGCTCAGGTCGCTGCAAGGCGTGTGTGTGCGTGTGTGATTGCCTTCTGTGTGTGCCTGCGTTGGTCTTGCTGGTGGCATGGTGGCTGTTGCTCAAGTCTGCAGGGTATGTGTGCGCTCGTGTGATTGCCCTCTGTGTGTGCCTGCGTTGATGTTGCTGGTGGCCTGGTGGCTGTTTCTCAGGGCGCTGCAAAGCGTTTGTTTTTTCCTTCTGTGTGTGTGCACGTGTTCGTGTTCGTGCGTGCGTGTCGTGCATGTCATGTGTTTGTGTTTGCGTGTGCATGTTTGTGTGTGTGCTTGCCCTTGTGAGAATGTGTCCTTGTGTGAATGCGCAAGCGTGTGCGCGCCTGGCTCACCTGCCAAATACGAAGGAGCGTGGCCCGCCAGCTCCGTTGGATGCAGTGGTGCGGTGCGACTGTGCGGCTTGGGCGGCGGCCGCCCTCCCCAGGAATGAGGGCTGGCCGCCCTGAGTTGCGGGAAAAGGGTGTTTTTGGGGGAAGTGGGGGGGGCAGGTGGACCATGAGTTTGCATGTGATGCGTGATCCAAGCGTGCGTGCGTGCGCAAGCTGTTGGGGTAGAAGTAAGGAATTAGGGGGGGACAGGCAGGCAGCAGGCATACTGTAAGCGCTTGTGTCAGTAGTGTGTGAGTGTGTTTGCATTTGAGGTGATGCACAAGACGTGGTCGCGTCAGCGCGTATGTCAGTAGTGTGCACTCCCACCCTCTGCAAGCTGCACGCTACCATGCACCGCCAGCAGCCTCTGCACTGAGGACTGTGAGCTGCACGCCACTGTGCACCACCGGCAGCCTCTGCACAGGACACTGCACACTGCACGCTACCGTGCACCTCTGGCAGCCGCTGCACTGAGCACTGTGAGCTGCACGCCACTGTGCACCGCTAGCAGCCTCTGCACAGGACAGCGTGAGCTGCACTGCCCCCTTTGGACCCCACGACCCTTGCCAGTGCAAATGCAAAGTGATACAGACGTAAGCTGTGTACACACACACATCTTAATCTTTGCATGCACACGTGTGGCGCGCATGCGCAACGATTGTGCACCGAACACGCACTTTTGCTCGGACACCTGCACACGCGCAACCTCGATTGCCCGCCCAGGCCCAGGCCTACCTGCACCCCCTCCGCGCTGGCCTTCCTGTTGCTGATGTCCCGCCCAAACATGGCGAAGCGCATGGTGGACATGGGCAGGCCCCCCCCCGGCCTAGGGCCCGCGCGCGGCGGCTTGTGCAGCGACGTTGCGGCTGCGAGCACGCCAGCGAGGGCACACGTATGTAAGGGAGGTTGGCGGCGGTGCATGCGTGCAGCGCAGGGGCAGGGGGGGGGAGGCGCGCACACAGGATGGTCTCAGCTCATGCGTGCGCATGCAGCGGCTGGGTTGGGGGGCGGAAAGGCGCGGGGTTGGGCAGGTGGGGCGTGCATGCGGCAGTAGAGCAGCGGTGGCCAGGAGGGGGTGAGTGTGGGTGCAGGTGAGGGCGACGCAGGGCGTGCACCAGAACACGTGCCAGCCATGCACGTGCTTCTGTTGGAACAGCTGGCCACGCCCGCCTGTGGGTAGCGCATGGGCCCTGAGGGCTGCCACACTGGCCTGGCGCAGGCACGCGGGGCGGCAGCATGCATAGTGGTGTGCACAGGTCCTGGGGGCTGCTACACAGGCCTGATGCAAGCACGCGGGGCGCGGCGACCCGCAGCCGTGCACACGTGCTGCCCATCGCAAGCCGCGCACACATGCCGCCCATTGCAAGCCACGCACACGTGCCGCCCATTGCAAGCCACGCACAGCGCGTTCGCTGCCTGTGCCTTGTCGGCACCCTGTGCGGTTTGAGTGGACTTCACGTGGGTGCGGGCGTGCGTGTGCGTGCGTGGCTGTGGGTGTATGTGCGCATAGTGGCGCGCGTGTGTTTACATGTGTGTGTCTGCACATGTGCGCGTGTGTGCAGGCGGCTCACCCGCGCCAGCCAGGTGGGGAGCAGCAGCGGCGGCAGGTCCCGGGTCCGCTCCGTGGGCGGCGGCAGCGGCTGCCGGTGCAGGTCTGCTGGCCGGCGCGGGCATGGAGGCCTTGGCCCTGGACAGCAGGTGGCGCACCTCGTGTGATGCGTGCGCCCCCGGCACCTGCAGTAGCAGTAGCAGCAGCAGCAGTAGCAGCAGTAGCAGGAGCAGCAGCAGCAGGAGCAGGAGCAGGAGCAGCAGCAGAAGGAGCAGCAGCAGCAGCAGCAGCAGCAGCAGGCAACACCGTGCCACAGGCCGCCCTGGGGGGTAAGCATGAACGGACAGCCCGCATGGGTGTGCGAGGCTCACATGGGCATGAGAGCACACCCCACCCCACTGATGTGCGCCCTTGAGCGTACGCTGAGGTGGTGCGCCAGCCGGCCCTGGCTGGCACACGCACGCACGCGCACACACACACGCACACACACACACGCACGTGCGCACACAGCCGGCCCTGGCTGGCACACACACGCGCACACACACGCACGCACACGCACACACACACGCACGCACGTGTGCACACAGCCGGCCCTGGCTGGCACACACGCACCCTCTGCGACCACGTGCACGCCCAACACAACAACAGGTAGATGCCCGCATGCGCTTGTGTTGGGTGTGTACATGTTTGGGGGTAAGACACCCACCTACTGGTCAAGCACGCGCGTGCATCGTGTCAAATGAAGGCTACATAGGGCGCGCACAACCACCTGACACAGTGCGTGCGCGCACAAGCAAGCCTGACCACGCACGCGCACGCACACGCACCTGGGGGCCGTCGGCGGCCGTGCGCGCCGTGCCCTTGTCGGGCATCAGCGCCCTGAAGGACACCGGCTCCCCGCCTGGAGTGGCCTTGCCTGCGTCGCTGCCCACCTCTCCCTGCGCGAGAGCGCGTCCGCGCACACATGGGCACATACATGAAGCGCCAGGCCTCAGCGGTGCGTACTGACAGGAGAAGCATGGCATTTAAGTCTTTAATGCATAGATCTGTGCATGCCGTTTTGTCCTTTTATGTTATGATCATTGCATGGCAATGGGGCTCTATCATCATTGTGTGGCATCGGGGCCAGCCAGCCGTGTTCGCGCTCTCTCTCCAAGCAGCAGGGCAGCACCTGCTGCTGCCTCAGGTCCTGGCACACCCACACACATCATGCAACCCTCCCATGCCCACACCGCACACCCACACTGCGCGCCCACACCCAAACATCCAAAACCACCCACAGACACACGCAAGCGCGCACAACACCTTGACACACACACACAAGCCCAACACCTTGTGACACACACAAGCCCAACACCTTGAGACACACACACAAGCCCAACACCTTGACACACACACACAAGCCCGCGCACTTGCCCGCATACTCCAGCGCACCCCCACAGCCCCACAAGAATCTCACCTGGCTGCCCCCTGCAGCGCCCTGCTTGCTGCGTGCGCCCGCGAGGCTCTCTGCCGACAGCTGCGAGTGCGCCGCCATCTCCCGGGCCTCCTGCGCTTGCGCACATGCACAGGCGGGCGTGTGTATGTGTGCACACCGTGCATGTGCTTGTGTGCACGCCATGTGTGTATGTGTGCACACGCGCATGTGTGTGCGTGTGTGCGTGCACGACGAGTGCTTGAGTGTGTGCATGTGTGCGTGTGCGTGCTTGCCGTGTGTGTGCGCACAGGCAGGCGTGCACGCGCGTGTGCATGCATGTGCAAGCCTATCTGGGACCAACCCCCTTCCTCAAAACCTGGGGCACCCCCCCTCCACCCCATGCACCTGGAAAAATGCCGAGCCTGTAGCCCCTGATTCTAAACCATGCGACACCCAATCCTGCTGACTGCATCCACCCTCTATGTGCACCCCCATGCTGTGCGTCTTGCCCCCTGCCTTATATCAGCCTACACCCAATCCTCAGCCCATCCTCTCTGCACGCACCTCCATGCTGTAGCCCTGCGCGATCAGCTGCTTGCGCAGATTGCGCTTTTCCACTGCTGCCAGGTCCAGGTTGTGGGTCTCCTCACCCTGCAGCACCAAGATCACGGCAGCAGGGCGTGCAAGCGTTTCTGGACACACCGCAGCGCGTGCACACGCGCGCGAGCGCAGGCAGCAACACACGCGAACAAGCAAGCAGCTGTTTGAGTGGGGTGCGTACTGCAAGGAGGAGGCAGAGGGGCACATGCACATCGGCAGGCCAGGCACACACACGCAAACAAGCAAGCACCCATACTGTTGCATAGGCTACGTTGCGGCGCGCGTGCATGGACAAGCTCGGCAAGCACTTGCACGCTCAGACACACACACACACACAGACACACACATGCACGCATATGCACGCACGCCTGGGATGACACGCGGCACATATGCATGCTGGCAGGCTTGCTATGGGACCTGAGCCCCCGGAGGCCATGGCCATGACACACCTCAAAGTCGCCCGTGTCCAGCACCATGCCCATACCCAGCTCGTCCATGAGGGCTGCGCCCGCGCCCTCCTCCTCATCAAGCGCAGACCCGCTGAATAGCTGCGCGCGGCGCCGGCGCGCCTCTGCGTCGGTGCCCTCCTGCGCGTCCACAAGAACACACACACGACCACGCAAGGGCGCATGTGTGCACACATGCAGGGGCTGCAACGGAGTGTGCACATGAGCCTACACTCGCCCTTTGGGGGTGCTGGCACGAGCGTGCGTTTTCTCCGCACCCTCCTCTTGCTGCCAAAAGCTGCCAGCTGCATCACAGATGGCCGTGCACATGCACACACGTGTGCGTGCGGGTGCATCAACACACACACTGGTGCGTGAACGCGCGCACCTCGCCCTCGTCCAAGCCGCTCATAAGCCCATTGCGCGGGCGCTGGAAGCCGTTCTGCACGCCCTGCAGCAGCTGCCGCATCTCCTTCGCGTCCTGCTCCTCCTGCCACTGCTTGTGCAGCTTCGCGCGGACGACCGCATCGCGCGCGCCCTCCTTGGCAGTGCCAATCAGCTCTGCCTGCGCACATGCACACCGCACGCCCCGCACACACAGCTTCACAGAGTGCACAGGCATGTTATGTGTGAGCGCAGGCCTGCGGGTGCAAAATATGTATGCGTATATACGCGCGTGTGTGTACAAGGCCTGGGCAGCATGCACTGCTGTCTGCACTTGCGCTTAACTGTGCATTGTGGGCGTTCGTGCTGCTTTGCCACCCTAGGTGCAAAACCTCTCACCCCACAGCCTAGGTACACCCATACCCACACCTACGCTCAGACATCCCTTTCTCCTTACCCAGCACCCCAAGCCTCCCCTCCTCCACACCCGGCCTCCCAGCACATACGCACACATTGCCACACCCAAGCTCGCACACAAGCAACACCCTCTGCAGCACCGTACTCCACCCACCATGCCCGTGCCTGCCCACCCACCCATCTTCCCACCCGCACGTGGGGCTCCACCAGGCCAACCCTTCCCTCCCGTTTCTCATCTCATCCCAGCACACTCCTCCTCCCCTGTTCGTCCCAGCACACTCCTCCTCCCCTCGTCGTCTTAGCACACTCCCCCTCCCCCATTCTCACATCTCAGCGCACTCCCCCTCCCCCATTCTCGCATCTCAGCGCACTCCCCTTCCCCCATTCTCGCATCTCAGCGCACTCCCCTCTCCTTCCTCTCACATCCCAGTGTCTCAACCACGCACGCACCACGCACGCACGCACGCGTGCATCCCAACCACGCACGCACCAGCTCGCCGTCATCACCACCCCGCTCGTCCTCGTCCTCGCTTGCGGCTGCCACACCCTCCTCATCCTCTGACAGCTCCGCCTCCATGTCCACAAACCGCGGCTGCCCCATTGCGAGCGCGCGCGCTCGCCGCGCAGCGGCGGCCTGCGCCTGTGCCTGCGCATGAGTGCATGCATGCATGCCGCGGGGCACACCGTAAGGAAAAAGGCGCCATGGGCCTGAGGTCCATGCATGGTGGAAGGCGTGGCTGCTTGCAATGACGCAAGCTTGAAGTGCGCTTGCTGCAACGCACGCGGTGGAAGGCTTGGCAGGGCAAAGCATTCTCTCGGCAGACAAGATTGTCATACAAACAGGCAGCACAAGGTCATATAGACGGGAACCACAAGGTCATACAAACAGGCACCACAGGCAGCACAAGATCATACAAACAGGCACCACAAGTTCATGAAGAACAGGTCACGCCGTGTGCAGCACCTCTGCAGGTGCGCTCTTGTAGGACAACCCAACAGGTGCTGTGCGCTGCGCATTGTACTTCCTTGTACGTGCCTCTCCTTCCCCCCCCAAGGATGTGCCCTTCTCCCCCCCACCAGGATGTGCCTGGGGGTGTAGGATTCGGGGCCATGATATCCTGCATGGGGGTGAGGCGAGCAGCCGCGGCATGGGGCGGCCGACAGCGTCCGAAATGCGCGCGTGCACGCACCTTCGCCAGGGCCGCGGACACGGCCTCTACGCCGCCCTGCCGCGGCTTGTTCTTTGTGGGGCTGTCCGCCAGCACACCCTCCTCCTCCTCCTCGTACGCCAGCAGCTCGGCTGCGGCAAGGAGCAACAAGCCACACGCACCATCTGCGCCCGTGAGCCGCGGCATTCCTAGAGGTGCGACCGGGCAGATGCATGCGTGCATGCAGCCTCGGGACACGCAGCGCGCATGCCGCAGCGGCAGCATCTGCAGCAGCAGTGGCGGCAGCGGCCCTCAGAGCCAGACACGGCCTTGGAGGCTCCAGCAGAGTAAGCAGCACAGAGGCCCCCGAATTCCCCTGCAGGCACTCCAGCAGCATACAGGCCCCCTGGGGCCCCCCTGCCCCTTATTGCCTAAAGAACCCGCTCACGTTCCGGCTCCTGCTCTCCCTCATCCTCCTGCTCCTGCTCCTGCTCCTTCTCCTTCTTCTTCTTCATCATGCCCAGCCCAGCCGCCTCTGCATCCGCCTCCTCTTCGCCTGCACACAAACACATGAGCACACGCACACATGCATGCACATCTGACCACAGCGTGCACCCAACTGCAGGCCCCGCTACAACAAGCCCCCCAACCCTTGAACCTGTCGAGGGGGAACATCCATCGACCACCTTGCTTGTGGGCATGCACAGCCTATGCTTGTGGGCACGCGCAGCCTACACAGAGGGGAGATCACATGCTACCCCTAAAAGCATGCTGCCCCCAACCCCGATGCGCCCTTAGACAGAGGGGACTGACTCAGCATTTCTCGCATGCAGAGGCGCAGCTTCAGGTGGGGAACCATTCTGAAGGGGCAGGGGCGCACAGGAGGCGCACCTTCCTCCGCCTCTTCCTGCTCCGCATCCATGTCCTCTTCCCCGCTCCTGTCTTCCTCAACCACTTCCTCCTCCTCCTCCTCCTCCTCCTCCTCCTCCCCCTCCT
>LKMJ01000248.1_pt1 | contig 36956 bp, 36 predicted proteins | sample 643391 | NCBI WGS metagenome assembly LKMJ01 (sample SAMN04112250, study PRJNA286221) | soda lake metagenome | biome: soda lake; feature: Kulunda Steppe; material: water; isolation source: sample PL-Br10 brine of Picturesque Lake | place: Russia: Kulunda steppe | collected 2010-07 | reverse complement strand
TCTCTCTCTCTCTCTCTCTCTCTCTCTCTCTCTCTCTCTCTCTCTCTCTCTCTCTCTCTCTGTGTGTATGCATCAAATTATTGTTTCAAGAAGCACAGCACACCAGAGATTTCCTTCGGGCATTTCCTGAACATTAGCCACACCAAGACCCATCCACCTCTTCAAGTTTCATCTCTGCACCCAAGTTATCCCAGCGTTTTCTTACATATAATATGCCTCCATTCATCTACAATAACGCTCAAGTCCCTGCTACAAGCTCATTTATAGCTTTTGCGACGGGGAATTACCATGTTGAGAGGTTGGAAGTCAGTATACAATTGTGTTTACAAGCTCAGGAATGCATAGACACAACGGTATGGAAAATGTGCAGTATTTTGCTCATAAATCTTATTGGCTACCATGTGGCAAATATCTTCAATGGTACAGAGGCTGCTTTTAAACGCGAGGAGGGTCTAAAATGTTGCCAATGCCATTGCAGATTAACCCATGACTAATAGTGCAATTGTCAATCACCCTTCAAAACTCTGTTTGCATCTCTCTTTTGTAAATGCACTTTAAAAACGTCATTGCTATTACCATTAACATGATTGCTTGCTACACATGTCCCAAGAACATCATGAGCTCACACCTCTTCAAGTAGCATCCGCTCAGCATGTGTGCATGAGTCCTCCAAGACAACCATCACACCCAGCACCCTGTGGGGTTTTGTAGGTGTAAAGCAAGCTCTTGGATGCTTATTTGAGCTTGCCTGACTTTGCATTAAAGCAAGCAAACTCAGGTCATTGTATTGATTAAGCTTGAATGTAAAATGGTGGGTCATGTTTATCCCAGAATGCTTCCGGCCATAGCACGCAATTGTGTATACATCCTGACGTTTTGTGGCAGCAGACATTCAATGCAAATAGCAGAGTAAGCGTTGCTGCCTTGCGTGCATTTGATAAGGTTATCCTTACCCTATTCACATGCTTAAAAGAGAAAAGGTAGTAGGCATGCAGCGTGTATGCAGCCGCAAAAGACACCTACGCTGCAGACAAGATCATCCACACCACAAGCCATGCTTGCAGGGTGGCTGCCGTGAGGACAGCTCCTCCAGGACTGGACAGAAGTACCGTCAGCAACAGGGCAATGATCAGTAGGATGAGCAAGGCGTATCCACCTTGCCATGCCTGCGTGCACGGCAAAGCTGGCACTTCAGTTTGCATGGCAGTCTGGAAGGCACACAGCTAGGCAGACACGGCATCAAAGCAATGCATGCATATGTTTCAGATCTGCTGTGAGCAATAAGGCATTCCATTTCAGTGCAGCAGCTAATGTACTCATAACAGAAATCATCTCTCAAGCACAACCTTTATTATTTCTCTTTACTTTATGATGAGAAACGCATGTACCTTTTTGAAATGCGGCCATTGCCTTCTCATTTGATGCACACTTCCGTACTTCACAGCAGCAGTTATCAAATGTGCCTTTGGAACCTGCTGCAAGGTACCCTAGTGTAAGCAAAGAAAACCAAATTTGATCCAAGCCTGTGCAATAAATCCCTGAGCATCCTTCCACTCTTTGCGTAGCATTCTCTTTTTACCTGGTAAGCAGCATCCCACTGCTTCCTGCCAAGGGTAACCATATCACCCCTGGCACTCCTCATCTCTGGCATCGTGTCATCACGGATGTCATACAGGCTGGTGCTGTACTCTTCCAGCACACCATCCAGCTCTGATTCCACTCTCTTGATGGCATCTTCTGCTGTGTCAAGCGTCTGGATAAGCTTAGCACGAGGCCGGTCTAGCGCCTGATGCAAAGCCAGCAAGTGAAATATTTGCAAGTTTCAGTCTGCTTCATGTCATCAAGCGTTTAAGACTAGCACGTGAAATGAAAAGTCAAGGTTGTGCAAACCTGATCAAACTGCATTTGTTTGATCATCATTGATGTTTGATCAATTTGATCATCAAGCGTCTGGGACTCAGCACATGTAGTGAGCAATTAAGGTGGTGCAAACCCTAGCCATGTTATTGCAGGAAGAGCATTTGCTTTAGGCTGGCAGACTTTTATATGTTTCTGCACAACATGAGGGGCTCTACCTGTGCTCCCGGCAAGTCAATGAGTATCAATGCTAGCTTTCTTGGGAGGGTCGAAGGCCTTAGTAGTTTAAATTTTTTGTGCATGCATATAGTGCAAACTACAACATCTCAGCACACTCTGAAAAAGCAAGCACATGATGTGTACTTGCTTAATAATATTTTGCATGGAGGAAGCCACTGGCAGTGGTTCAGGCACACCTGAGCTTGATCCTCTGGCAAGTCGTTGTATGCCTTGACGGCTTCCTCCAGAACCTCAATCCATTCTTGTTGCACAGATTCTGGGGGGTATTTTGCCAACTGGTACTCAAAGCTTCCTGCCTGGAGGTCAATACCACAGGGGCCGAGCAGGAGAAGGAAAGGTGGTCTGCATTGCATAAAGGGGGACTGTTTTACGCACGTATTTGGTCATTTATTGAACACAGATCTATGATAAGTACGGGACCTCAGAGTTTTCTGAGGATAAATTGTGCTAGTGCCAGCTGCATTCATTGCTTCAAGTTGATTTACTGTAGGAGGTGTTTGGACAAATACCAGTTGTGTGTAGTCCATGTAGGCCTTGAGAGCCTCTTGGATGTCTGCATCCTCTAAGACATCTACAGATGACCTTGCGCTCAACTCCTCAACGAGGTCACGGGTCAGTGGTTGCACAGTTTTTGCATTACTGTACAGATTGGTATACTCCTCTGCGTGCATTTAGTCGGGTTGAGGACCATGGTGGCCATTTGGAAGCCTTTGGAAACGCTTAACAAGTTGTAGCTTGTGGTCTGCAAGACAAAAAACATTTAAGGCAGTAACAGGCATACAAAACCGAGCTAGCCTAGCTATAAAAACACTTTATGACACCTTAAGCAAAGCTGGAGATAAAGTGGCTGTCCTCGCAATTGTTTGCCAACCTTGCTTATCAATAACATAGCACCACACTCAATCCACACTGGTGGAATCATGAAAGTGCATACTGTTTCTCTTGTTGCGCACCTTGTGAAAAAAACGGGCTAACGTTGCGTAAAGCCACTTCCACACTGCTGGCTCTCGGGCCAAATTCTACCAGCAAGTCTTCAAGGCGGAGAAAAAGCTCTTGGAGCCTTCCAAACGCCTGAGAGCTAGCAACCTGCACCGAACCGCAAGCTAACACAATAAATTCCTCTAATTGCTACCACCAACATTTATATTGATGGTCCCGCAGGCTTTTTGTGAATAAAACCTTGCCCACCACATTGCTACAAAATTACCTGCACTCTTTACAGCTTAATGCAACTGAGCTTCACCGCAATGCCTGCAATTTGTTTAAGACATGCATTCACTCATCAAAGCCTCTTCAGTTCTTTCTTACCGAGTCAATGGCTGTGATGGCCTCATTAACGACTCTGACCTCATCAATGTTTTTCATAGGCCCTAACACCTCGTCAAGATCTTCCAAGGTTCCTTGTAGCTCCTCCTGATCCAGGACACGTGAACAAGTGGAATGCATGCGCAGTTTGAAATGAATTCCAGCATCAAGCGATATCAGGTTGGCGGCAAGTGGTTTTTGAACTGTTGCACTTGAGTCAAGTGACTTGACTATGTAGATGTTCAGCCTCCCCTTCTTTTTATTAAAATGCTGGGTAGATAAGGCATGCCTGCCCTAGTTAGACTCACACATGCACTTACAATAAAAATTCCTCAAAGTGTGACCATGCAAAACCTCAAGCTTGTGATTTGAAAGGAATGACAAATGAACTGGTCTAAAGAGAAAATGATGAATTAATAGGCAGTGAAAGCCCTACCTACATCAATAATGGGAAAGGAGCCATCTGGGGCCAAGACACTGCGTGACCCCTCTATCTGTGGCCATTACTCACAAGCAACAGCCTGCTGTCGTACAACAGCCTCATTTTTTATTTAGCCACTCACTGTGCTACCGGCATGCTCTTCTGTGCTGGTTGCATTTGCTTGAATGTCTGCCAGCATGCCAATCAGCCTTGTTGCCGACCTGAGACCAAGTTACAAGCAGACAAAGAAATGTGAGTTGATCAGCCCTATGAGTGTAATGAGAAATGCCAGGACAGCGTTCCAACATACAATGTGCACACGTACAGACCTTATCTCCTTTTGGCTGTTGCGCAAACATGTAAGCCGTTGCCAGACACACAGGCCCACATGCCTACCAGGTACACAGTGCCTGTTGGATCATGCTGCTCCTTTGGCCTGCACAGAGGGCTATTGCTGCTTCATTCATGGTCCCTACTCAAGACAAATGCCCCAATTAGCTGGATACCGTGTGAGGTTTTATCAAAGTCTTTACCAAAGAGTTTTCCTCTAATATTAACTAATATTTTGTTGTTTATATGTCCTCATGAAGATGCAGCCATTTTCTTGTATGAGCTTCCTCACTTCTAGCTAATAACATTAAGCTTCTACGCTTGCCATTGCTTCATTAGCAAACCTTGAATACGGTTTGTATTCATCACCCACCTTAAATCCTCCTCCAACTGGCCATCATCTACTCGCACAAGATGTTGATCAACATCAAGAAAAGCTTCTTGCAAACGGCTGCCCATATCTTGGGCAGCCAAGGCATCGAGTTCATTGATCTTCCTCAAAACACTCAGGGATGGAGCTATGGTGGATCGAGCCTCTTTCAAAGCCTCTTGATCAAAAAGATAGCCATCTGCCACCCTGTCCAAACGTGCAGAGGTGTTCTGAACAAAAAAGAAACAGTATGTAAATTTGTCGGCATTTGCTCATAATTGAAGGCTGCTTGTGCAAGGCTGCTTGTGTGTAAATAGAAGCATGCGTGTTGGCATATTTGACGCATGTAAGAAGCGTATGCGCTGCTTATTTCCATTCACTAACATCCTGCCAAGGAACCGGACAGCTGATTTGCCAGCATTGATGATTGTGGTGCGCATTGTACATTGTTCCCACATCTTCTTATTGACATGCAGGATTTTCCTGCCATAAGCCAAGAAGACAAACAATGGAAATCCCTACATCTTTGATATACATTTATTATACATGTACAGATATTTTGTCAATCAATCTATCATGTACATGATAGCGTGCACCAAGCGGAGCACTTCAGCCCGCACAGCACTTTTCTTCTGTAAGACTGCTAATGCCTTTTGCATTTACGCATCACGATACCTTAATCAATGCTAAGTGACTTGAGGCTTTGTGCAGTTGCTCCAGCCATTGTGGCGTCTTGACATTGCTCTGGGCATCTCTCAGCTGCCTTCGGGCAGGTGGCACAGATGCAGGGCCGCTACTGCAAACAAAGCAGAATATCACCGTGCATTCCACATGTCATCATGGATGTCTTCGTAATTGGTATTCAGGACCTCATCAAATATCTTATGGCTCCGAGTGTACATGTAAATTGAGTCGTGCTTGCAAATTACGCACATACTTTGTGGTAAAGGCACCACATGGCCAAAGCAAGTTCTGAGGCATGCAGTCTGACCTGTCTGGTTCTGGAAGGTTGTCAAGGGCGGCCAGGTATTCAGACACCCCCTCTTCTATATTGTCAATCCATCCAAGGTCGGCCAATGTTCCTTGGATGGCAGAGACAGCCTCGGACAAGTCCTTCCCCCGCATGTTATAAGCGTCTGTGCTATCATGCAACGGGCCTCCCACAAGCTCGTTGAGTTTCCTGCTCAAATAGCAGGTAGAGGCCAGATTAGCACTTGGGAGCACATTTTCGCTGACATTTTAGCTTACAAATGAGAAACCTTATGCGGTGATTCTCATGGAATAGGATTTTCAGCTTTCCACAATGTTGATACACTGCCACAACATACATCCCAAGCCTTAACTGCATTTGTATGTGCAGGAGGAAAGTGGGAGGTGCAAACCGCATTCTGTTCTAAGGTTGTCAATGGTCAAATTTGTCAACTTTAGACACATATTTGTCTATGAGATGATCCAATTATTAAGCATAATGTTGCACTTCCAGAGATTTCGGAATTTATCAGTGATTTGCAACCAACTCGTTGGAAGAAAAACCCTTACCTCATATTTCTGAGCAGGGGTGCCGGGTTGGGCAAGGAGACGGTGAAGGATCTTAGGCCCTGTGATAAAGAGTATGCCAGATAAGACATCAGCTGCGCAGCTTACGTGGGCCATTCCCTGGGCCTTTAATGACACTGAAACCTCTGACCATAGACTTTAAAGAGAAACAGAATAGCCCTAAACGAACTTGGGATGGTAAAATGCTCATATAGGAAAGCTTTAACCCTTGCATACCTCCAAATCACTCTCTACCTGCTGTCGATCCAGGCTGCCATCAATCACGCCCTGTTGTTGTGTGTGCATGGGCAAGGGCTTGTGCTTGTGACTGCGCTTAGTTAGAATTCCTTGTAGCAGCACAATTTAAGCATGTCTTTATTTTTAACAGGCGTTTGTAGTGAAAATGCATTTATTGGATAGGCACGCACATGATAAATTGTGGCTTATTCTACAGGTGAAAGTAAATGAATCATTTAAAATGATTGATTGATTGCCTGTGTGCAAGGCTGGCAAGGGTCCTGGAGGTTACTGAGAGGTATTTTATGCACATATTACCTTTAATGTATGCAGCTCGGGGCGCACACCTCGTATTGCTTCCAACGCTCCCTCAGCAACCTTTATCACCCCATCCGCATGCTCAAATGCACGATTAGTCTCTTTGACCAGGCAACTGAGTGGTTTGGCAGGGAGGGTGACCATGCCAGCAATGGCTGGGGCTAGCATGGCTATTGCGAATGTTGTAGTGGCGATCTGTGAAGGGGCATTTGCAAGTTTTGTGAATGGCAGGGTAGGCATTCATCACACATTGTAAACATCCATGCAGTGATCTGTGCGCACAAGTATATGAAACACCTATTGAATATCACATTAAAGAATCCGCGCTGCACCTTCGATGAGCGGAAGGAGGGATCTGTCAGCTTCTCGTACACACTGCACAACCAAGATAAATGTCAATTACTTGTAGGAAAGGCAAAGTGACATTTACACACAGAGACACAGCATGCAATGGGAACCAAGTCACAGGCAAAGGTTCCTTGAAGACAGTGATTGTGCATGAGCCTGTACAGCTGGGTATGCCTAGCACTTGATATTGTGATAGAACATTGGGTGTTTCAATTTCCCGTTCACCTTAAGTGGAAGTTGCCAGGTGCTGTGCACAACAAACAGCGCATCAGCCTCCAACATAAAAGTACAAGGAGGCTCAGTAGCATCAGCCCAGCCAGAGCAATGGAGGGTGCCATGCCTGCAGATCATTGTAGTTTAGGAGAGTTTTGTCTCCTCAGAACTCAATCAAGCTAGCTCAGCTCACTTGTGCAACAACAAAGCAAAATTTCTTGGTGATGGGTGGGTTTCAGCAGTGCCCTTGCAGGCGATCCAGAATTGACAGACCTTTCAGCACATGTTGTTCTATGTAATCTTTCTCCCCACTGGACCCCCCATTGTAAAACCCTGCAGCACAAGAAGTTATTTACGCCAATATGAGGCAGCAGAAGGTCCAAAGCCTTTGTTCATCTAGACATCCTTTTCATGATCATCAGAAAGTGAAGTACAAGTCTGCCATGCTCTGTCCCAATTCAAAATAGGTTGCGCTCTTCTTCTACTCCCATAAAGCTTCAAGACCTCCAGAGGTGGATTCAGCCGGACTGACATTGCACAGGGTTGAATTCTGAGGAGTCAACAACTGCCACTGGCGCCACCTCCTGTAGAGCAGTCAGTATATCCAGAAGTGGACTGTATCTGCCTGGATCAACAGGCATGTCTGACGAGCAAACCCAACACTACAGCCAGCGCTGGCTTTTCGAATGGCTTTCAAAGAAGCTCATTGCACAAACACAAGTGCCCCAGCCCCTGCCAACTCGCCATCCTGCACATGCACACCTTCCATATAGAGTCGCTGCAAGTAGCAGGTATGGAGTCGTGCTGCGGCAGAGTGACTTTCCCAGCCATGCTTATCAGCAATCTAATGATAGTCTACAGAAAAAAATGATCATAGCGAACATAAGTCGTACGCATCCATTCTTCGGCGGCAGCGAATAAATCGAGCAGACCTAGTCAGTCAATATTAACTTTAAGAGCGTTAGCAAAAAAGACGGGAACACGTTCGTGGCGAGCGATCGAACGTTCCGAGCACATTGTGCGCTAAGAAATTGGATTGGATTTGATCGTTAATATATGTAGCAACTCTATTCGTTCTGCACGAGCGTGTGTGAAGCATGTTTACAATTGTTAACCAAGGGAATTCGCAGAACAATTTCTGATTTTACCATGCCTGGCAGAATTTACACTCGAGACATCAAAGCTTCTATTTTGACAAGATCAGTGCTGAGGATGTGAACTTGCTTCTCTTGAAGCAGACGTACAAATCACTTCATCATATCTCTGAGACTCTCTTTCAGACTCCATAGTCGGACTATATAGATGTTGTTTACGAATATTCTGGTCGGGCTGGCAGTGATCAGCAAGCCCAGCAGTCAACCCATCTGGCTGAAGGTCTCAACCCGTTGCAAACCCCCAACCCTTAACCAAGCTTCAGACAGTATTTTACGCGAACTTCCTTCTCCCCGTGCCAAGCTTGCAGACTCAAAGAAGTCTGCATCCACACTTCCAACGTGAGCGGCTTAGGCCTAGTTATAGCCAGCACATCAAAAGCATAAGAAAAAGAAAGAAAACTACACAGGCAGTGATAACATCTGAAAGAGGCCAAGTTCAGGCCAGCAACACATTGGAAAATGGTCCAATAAGCTGGAGCTTCCGACTAGATGAGCAGGAGCCATGTGCGCCAACCACAAACCTCCAGCAAGCGAGGAAGCAAGCGCACACAAAATTCACTTGCTCTATCACCGCCCTCTTATTCTATGATAGTCAGCACCTTAAATTTTTGATGGTTCAACATGAAATGAATATTCACATTGTATACATACAGGATACATGCAGGATTCGTGGCGCGTTAGTGACAGTTTGCTGCCGACTGGACCAGCCAATGACGGCAAGGAACCCCATGGCTACAGCATGATGTAAGGTTCTGTACACAAATTCATGCCCCGCGCGAGGCCATAGCACTAATGAGAGGCCAGCCCTAATGAGAGCCACTAATGAGAGGCCAGCACTAATGAGAGGCCAGCCTTTGATAGACTTTATTCAAGAAAGGCCCAAGAATGTACCATAATGGCAACTCGGATGCAGCCTACGCGCATCAGTACAGAAGCAACTGACCCCACAAGGACCTCAACAAAGACTCCTTTTCAAAAAAGACGGTGAATATATGACGGTGACTTAAGCTAACCTTGAAGCAAATCAAAGGTGCTTAATGAAGATGTACATCCTGACCTCATGCTTTTACTCCCTAGCAAGCCCTGGATATTCAAGTTGCACACATGGTTCCTCTGGTGCTTATCTGGGGATACCCAGTGCTCCCTCGTGGTCATCTATGAGCACCCGAGGCATCCCCGGTCATGCTATTCTGACGACTGCCCCTCTGGCTACTGCTGCGACTGCTGCTGCTCTTCTGCCGGGCCTCGCTCAGGACCGCTCTGCGCAGCAGGTCCCACGCCTGAATGCAAGGAAGCACCAAGCACAGGTTGTGTCATGCGCACAGCAAGGATGCATGTGGCATGCCTGAGGTCCTGGAACATGTCATCGTGATCTGCATGCAGGAATTGCCAACAAAGCAAATATTTCCAAAAAAAAATATTGAAATATTTCTATCAGGTGAGGGAAACGCATTCCCCATGGGATTGCTTTTGCAGCTGCACAGAGGGCAAGCCATTGGTGATCAAGGGCAGGGGGCCAGGCAACCTTCAGGCCACCGACTCCAGACACTGAATGAAGGTGCACATACTTCCTGTGGCTTGTGTTCATGAGATCTAAGGCAAGCAGGGGCATGGATTCATCACGACCATGCCTTGTTTTTTCCATGCTTGACGCAGCTATCAATGGCAGAGACCCTTGGGCACACACCTCTTCAGGCGTCCGTGTCATGCGACCACTCCCCGCTGCCGAGAGTGGAGCATTTGGCAAGCAAGAAAGCTGCCCCTCCGCTCCTCCTCCTGCTACAGACAACCCTGGCAGCGTGCTCTCCAGCCTGCTCAAGCCTCTCCTCAATTCCTCTGCCGCTTCGTGCCTTTTTGTGCCCTCTCCGCCTGAAGCGGACTTTTCTTGCTCAGACACCCCCAAAGCTGAGCAGGCCTGCGCAGATGCTTGCTCAGCTCCAGATCCAGAGTGCACCTGCAAGTGCGCCTTCTCAGCGGCCCCAGGCCTGCCCATGCCTGGCCCCAATTCCTTGCAAGCGCGCTCGCTGCCCACACTAAACTGCGACATCGTACGCCCAGACTCAGCGAATGCATTGGAGCCAAACGACGCTGGAGATGCCTCTACACTGCCTGCGCATGGAGTATTCACAGCACAAGACGTGCACACGGGCAGACGCGTGAGGCACCGCAGGCCAGGCTACGGCAGATGTCCACTCTTCTGACCACCTGTCCAGGTCATGGCCTGAGGCCACATGCTCTTGTGCAATGTGCGAGCATTGCAGGAGCCAGATCATGGCTCTTGCGCATGTAGAACAGCCAGGCCACGTGCTCTTGTGTGCAGTGCAGTGCAGGATCCAAATCATGGCTCTTGTGCATGTGTGACAGCCAGGCCAGATCATGGCCTGAGTGCAAGCGCGGTACAGGAGCCAGGTGGAGCCAGATCAAGGCGCATGCGACACGCAAAGGGTCTGAGCCGAGCATGGCTTCAAAGCACACATGTGCGTGCTGAAAGAATAGGTGTTTTTGATAGAGAGCATAAAGATATTAATATTGATGATGTTGAAGTATTTGTTTAAGACACCGGTGTTGAAAAATCACATCCTTATTTAAATGTTATTGATACTGAATCATTTATCAATTACGAACCAGATAATAATAACTTAAATGGGCATGGTACTCAATGTGCAGGAACACCAGAGCACAAGGCTGTAGTGCGTGCAAACTGAAACTTGAGATTGAGCTGTCCAATGCGCAGGCGCACACCTCAAGCTCCAGGCTTATAAGCTCAAGCTGCGTTTTGTTCAATTTAGATACGGACATTCTTGTTTGTGCCACTTCCTACTCGGATCTGTTCACAGTTTGCAGAGACACAGCAGCTATCATGAACCCTAGATTGTAAGGTAGCAGTTGGTTGGGACAACAAGACAGAATAGATGCATGAATACCCAGGCTGTACCTCGAGCGTCTTGCTGAGTGGGTGAAGAGGCCAGCACGCCAGTAGAACTATGGGAGGCAGCACTAGTCAGGGATTGCTTCGAGAAGCGAGCTCTGAAGGAGCTAGTGCTGCCGCTGATGCTGCCAAGAGAGCGTGAGGAGCTGGACCGAGGCATTTTGTTACCAAGCTTCTTCAGGAATCCCTGCACACAAACAGCAATAAAGCAAGCTGCAGTAGCTTGACAAGCAAACAACGTCGACCTGCATAATCAGGGGCACTAACTGGGGAGATTATGCAGCTCGGATATGCCATTGCAGCAGATTTACACTGACGGTGAGTGCTGGATTATGAGCGCGGCATAGGACTGCGTGCGTACACAAAAGCCACCTCCCATCCCCCGGCACAGCTTTGCCTTAAGGCTGGCCGCTAGTCGTTCAAAACTTGATGCTGCAAGATCTGACCTGGAACTTCTGCTCCAAGCTGGGCCTGTGCTTGTTTCCGCCCTCCTCATCCTCCCCTTCTTCATTGCCCTCCTCCACGTCCTCCAACTTGACCCCAAAGTGACGCTCCACGAGCCTGGACACAAACGGGGCGGCAACACACGTGAACTATGTGCTTGCATCCAAATCCTGTTCCCGCAAGAGCCCTTCCATTTCTTTATGTTTTGAAGAGGCTGCTCCTGGCATTACAGGAAGGGCGCAAGCATGTCATTGAACAGAGCTGGACATCCTTGGAGTGTGTAGCCAATGTATTCCTCAAGTAGGGCCATTTATGAGGACAACCAGCACCTCCATCACGTTTTGGGCTTGTTTCTTACAGGCTCCACATGTTGAGAATGTGACTTTATCAGGCTTGTGAGTCTGGTAAGAATTCAATCAGTGCTCGAGGAGCACCGATGCAAGAAGTATGCAAAAGCAAAGTTGCGGCTTCCATAGCCGCCATGAACGGGATACCAGTGAGAAACATTGCGCAAACATGAACGGGATACCAGTGAGAAACATTGCGCAAACATGAAACTATGCCACATCTTTGTGGCCATCAAAAGCTGGCTTATCCCCAAGATAGCCATTGGGCCTGTACGCAGCTGTCACAATGTGCACTCTATGCCTCCGGAGATTTGAAGAAAGCCTCAAATGCTCAAATGAGACAACAAACTTAACGCGTCCCAGCACACCAGAAGAAGAGAGCAGGGTAGACACTTTGAGGGAGATGGAGCAGCCCAGGCATGCAAAATTCAGCCTAATGGAACCACAGCAAGCTTGCTTAACACCTACCCAGAGCTGCAGCGCATCATTGTCCATCTACGTGGACAGTGCTCCAGCCTTGTCGAGTATGAAAGGGGGCCCATGCGCATGCGGACGCGCACACACATGCACAACCCTCCACTGACAATGGAGAAAAGGTAGGTGGTGCTAACTACCAGGCTGGGAATGCCCGTGTTCACCTGTTCCAGCGTGCCCGTAGCTGAGCTTCCTCCGCTGCACTCAGCTCAAGCTGCCCTGCCGAGCCCGGCCGCCCCCGAGGAGCTCCGGATGCAGCAGAAGCGGTGGCGGCTGCGACGGCAGCTGCTGCGGCGGCAAGGGGCCCGGGGCTCCGAATCACCTGCGGCCATGGTTTTGATGGAAAGCGCGTTGGCATCAACTTTTAGTGTCAGCATTTCTAGGACCCTTGCCTCACAATGGCAGTGGCACAAAGGCGTCAGCCAAAAAAAGGCGTGTTTTCGTGTCTGCAGTGTCAGTGGTGCTTAATGCAGTGCGTGGGTAAGGTCCTCTCGTTCTGCAGCAATTAGTCCTGCTGCACACAAACGTTATTCATATGCAATGGAGCATGACAAACGAAATTCAGACGCAATGAAGCTCCAAGCAGCTCATTGTCTGCAACAGTGACAAGCTTTGCAAAGCCTTGCCAGGTAGCAGCCTCTCGCAGCGTGACCAAAGCCTTGCCAGGTAACAGCCTCTCACAGCGTGACCAAAGCCTTGCCAGGTAGCAGCCTCTCACGGTGTGACCACACGCTTACGATCTTCGTGCCCCCGTGGATGGTATGCACATTGATGCATATTTTGTCACTTAAAGCGCACAATGCACCCCAATGTCTGCCAAGAGCATGCCGATACTCTCCTGGTGCGCACATGCACACAAATGTGCACATTTATGGGGGCTTCTGCCACTGAGTGACAAGCAGTGACCAACAAATGGTCCCTCTGAAAGTCCTGCTTGGTGAGCACCACTCCATCTCAGACACACACACACACCCATGCAACCTCTCATACACAGTTTTGAAAAGCAGTTGACTGACTGTCTCCTTTAAGAGCACCCTCCCAGACGTCCTTCTGCAACAGGCATACAACTATCAGTATCCTCGCGCATACATACGCCCGGCCCCTTCCAACCAGGGCTACAATGCCTTGTCTATCCGTACCTGCCCATTGGCAGACATACATGCACATGCATAGACACACAAACTCATACACATTCGTACGCACGCACGTGTACTAACATGCATGTACGCACCTCCTCTGCCCAGTGCTCAAGCGTCTCTTCCGTTAGCGTCCACTCGTTTGCAAACAAGGAGCGCTGCTGGCGTGCCTGCTGCTGCTGCTGCTGCTGCTGCTGCTGCTCAGACTGGGGGAGCACATGCTCCCAAGGCCGCGGTTGCCGAGGCTGCAGCACAACAGCCCCCCTCGCCCCCAGCTCCACGCTGCCTGCAGGGCCCTCCAGCACCTTCTCAGCTGCTGCAGCTCCCCTGCCAACCCTTCCTGCTGCAAGTGGTGGGGCAGGCACAGCTGCTGCTGCTGGGGTGCTTCCTGGGTCCCCAGCGGCCGGCATGGTCCCGCCCAGCATCACAGGCAGGTTTGGTCCCAGGAGCGCTCCCCCGCTGCTTGCATCCAGCGGATCGTCGCGCAGCAGGGAGGGCAGCGGAACTGGCTGCTCTGCAGATGCCTCACAGCTCAGCAAAACACCCCGCCCACCCCCTACAGCCTTGCCCTGCCCCTGCACATGCTCCAGCAGCCGTGCCGAGCAGCTCCTCCCAAGGTCCTCTGCGTCCAGGTCACTGCACGCGCTGCTGTTGCTGCCTGGCGCTAGGGCTGGCGGGGGAGCAGCCGGGCCAGGGTCTTGAGTGGCCAGCGATTCGAGCGCGCTGCTTGTGGGCATGTGGGCACCTACTGTGTAGGCGTCCACCTTGGTGGGGTTGGAGCCAGGCGGCCCTTGATGGCCATGCGCTTTGTAGGAGGAGGCACACGCAGGCAGGGGCCGCAGCTCCAGCAAGGTGCCTACCACAAGGGCGTGCATGCACGTGTGTTTGAGAGTCTGTGTTCATAAGTGCTGCGTGGAAATATGTCAGTACACACGCAGGTAAGGGACAGAGTAGGCTCATTTTGCCTTGCGCCCAGGCCACCTTAACGCTGGGCATGTAGTACATGGTGACGGCGTGTGCGCCAGGCAGCAAAAGGCACCCGAGCGCAAAGCAGGCGTGCTGCCATGGAGCACGGGTTGGATGGTTTGCTCCCAGCTGGACAAAATTGAACTCTCCTAGAACAAAATTGTACTCTCCAACTACAAAATTATACTCTCCTACTGTCGCCATGGAGCACGGGTGGATGGTTTACTCCCAACTGGATAAAGCTGTACTCTCCTGCAACAAATTTGTACTCCCCTACAACAAATTTGTACTCTCCAACTACAAAATCGTACTCTCCTACTGTTGCCATGGAGCTTGGGTGAATGGTTTGCTCCCAACTGGACAAAGGTGTACTCTCCTCACCTGCTGCAGGCAGGCCTCCAAAGGACTGGGGAGTCGTAGAACCGAGCCCTGCAGGTGTTGCCAACACAACCTGCACACCGAGGGTGGCACCATGGGCTCAAGGCTTGGTGAATGGCACTGGCAGAAGCAGCTACACATTTGCCCGACCAAGAGCGCTGGCCTCTTGCTGATGAGCCTCAAGAGTGAAAACTGCACAGTAGCTTGCCCCAGAGGGTGCTTGGCCCCAGAGTGCTTGTGCTTGAAAGGAAGCTGTGATTGTTTTATGGGATGAAATGAATTCACACTACCTGAGGCGTGGATGCGACTTGTGAGTTTATGCCATCCGAGCTTGTGGCAAGATTTGGATCTTGGATTTTAAGGGGTGGAAGGTCCTGGTAACGTGACAACTGGCGCCTGCAAACGTGAATTTACCGTAGTCCAAGCAACCCCGTCTGCACACTCGGCATGGAAGGAAGGCAACAGAAAAATTGTGCCTGGGTCCAGCTAAGCCTAAATGCACAAGTCAAGCCAATTCCAACTGTGCATGAGCAAACATGCGTGCACAGGTGATGCTTGCTTGCACACGTAAATACATGAGGGCATAGGCTTTATGTGAGCCTAGATGGATAACTGATGCAGGACGAGTGTTTCACGTAATGAAGTCTGTTGGTTGCATGCTGTGCAGTCCCTTGCACTAACCTCACAGGGGTGATCTTTTTGAAGCGGAACACGCAGAGACAAACAACGTAGATTACACCAATATTGAGCATAAACAGTGCCAGAGAGAGGCCTGCAGCAACAGCAATGGAGCATGCCCGGGATAAATTTCTGCTTTTCAATGGAACGGAGCCACGCAGCCAACAGGCAAGAAATGCAGAATGTATTGCATCTTGACCACCAAAGCGTGCTCTTACCGCCTAAGGGTGGTCCCAGGTCATAAAAATAGCCTAGACAACCAGGACTGGAGACTCAGTGGCGTTCCTACGAAAAGGCTCAGGACCATGCTGGCGTGACGCATGTCCATTTGAGCCCTGCGCTTCCCGGCTACATCTATTTTTTGTGTGAAATGCAGATGCATGCTGCCAGGCAGCAGGGCGTGTCTCCGGAAGCCCTTGGCCAACAGACCAGAAAGTTTGGTTTGGTAAAGGGGGGGAAATGGTTTTGAATTTGGGCCCTAGGATGTACCCCAAGAGCTTGCTAGAAACAGGACTGCCTACCTGCAATATCAAAGTACACCTTTGGCTCATTCACGCCATCGTCGCCAGCTAGGGCGTAGGCAAGGCACATGCCAACATTCACCACCGGAGGCAGCAAGGATGCCGCGATTGCGACACCCACAAGGGAGTTAACGCCCCCCTGCGTGCACATGAGGACATGCATGGGTGTTGCTCAACTTCACGGCACCACTGCGCGCATGAGAGCGGTGGTTATGGCTGGATGGACCGAAAGAATGGCTGGGTGGACTAGGAAAATTGGCTGGATGGACAGGGGCATTGATTGCTTGGAGCGGATAGCTCCCTCTGTTCTTACCTCTTCCAAAGACCCTGCGGCAAAGCACAGTTGGCCCTCTACCAATCATGGCAATCTGTGTGACACACAGTCACAAATGCCCCGTGGCATGCCCAGCCACGCCAACTGCCCAAGGTCTTCGGCCTGATTGAATTGTTCTCCCATCGCACATTCCTTATCGTTCCATCCCTTCACCTGTTTGGCGAATCAAGTCACAACCTATCAGTAGTCGACCATGACGTGGCGGCCTACCTGGGTGGCAGAGAGCGCGACTCCTACGCCAGAAGGGACGGCAAAAAAGATGCCCACCTGTTGACATGTGGCAATCCACGGAGTACACAGCCTGTGAGCCAAAGGCCTTGATGGCCTAAATGGCGCCCCACAGCGGCCCCAATGCTTTGCAAGGTGCAGCGCAGTTACAGTGGAAAGCCCCATCAGAAGGCCATATGCGCACAGCCACGACCAGGCAGCAGCCCTTTAGCAGCCCTGGGGCAATGCCCCTCGGGTCGGGGAAGGACAGACCAGGCAGCAAAGCCCTTAGAGGACCAGGAAGCACAGCTTGTGAAGGTCCAGGCAGCAAGCCTTGCTTGACCAGGCAGCGGAGCCCGCAGACCCCCCCCCTGGGTCCAGAGAAGACCAAACCGGAGGAGACACGCCCCTCAGGGAAGCAGACCAGGGAGCTGAGCCCCCAGGCACGCCAAAAAACTAGGTGGCGCGCCTCAAAGCTAGGTGGCACGCCAGGGCATGATGGGGTCCAACCATGCAGGCGCGTGCGCTTGTTTGGCTGTGTGCGCAAGTGTGCGTGCCTGTTTCGGCACATGTGCCCCACACACCAGCAAGCTGGCTGTGTCCCCACGGGAAGCCATCTCGGCTGTCGGCCACGCATATGTGGCGGGCACCGGGTCCCAGCCCGAGATGATGAAGCCGGCAATGAAACCAATCAAGGCCGTCACCCCCACGCCCGCCAGCTCGGCCACCACGCCGCGTCTTATCAGCGCGAGGTCCCAAATGGCGGTGCCGTACGTGAAGCCTGCGCATGTGTGTGCGTGTGTGTGTGTGTGCACGCGTGTGTGTATGTGCACATGTGTGCACATGTGTACAGGCAAGCGGAAGGGAAGAGCTGTGCCTGCCCACAAGACCCATTCTTTGCTTGCCGGTTGTCCAGTGTTGGCATGAACACGCGTGCTTGCGCTTGCACGCCCTGCAGATTACTCCAATGCAGGCTCATACATGCGCCAGAAAACGCCAAATTGGGGCAGCTTGTTGCTGCCTGCAAGCTGTGGGAACATGCATGAGCGCACAGGATTGAGGCAGGACATTGGGATGAAGGCCTTTGGCAACTCAGCGTGCGACATTTAGTGCACTAAGCATGTCCAAGCATGCACAGGGTTATTTCATTCAGTGTCGACGACGTATAAAAAGTGAATAGTCACTTACCCAGGATAGGGCCCATGAGGGGCGACACAAGCATGGACGCTACGATCATGACCGAGTTGTTTGTGGTCAGCCCCTGCAGCACAGCATGACATAGAGGTGCTGATGATTCATCTGGCCCTGCCCACATGCAGCCATGATGATCATGATGGCTCATCCCATGCTTACCCATCACCGTCATGATAGCTCACACCTCTCACGCCCACGCGGTCATGACAGCCCACAACGCTCTTACTCACGGTCACGACAGCTCACACCTGCCCACATGCACATGATGCGAGTTTTGGCCTGCAGGGCAACAACTCTCCCCAGTGCACAGATTATGATTTTGATGGCATGCGTACTGTCAGGCAAACCTCTGGCGGCTCAAACCACCATCCAACAATAAGGAATGTGACCAACAATCATGAAGCAGGTAGAGGCACCAGCCAGGCACCCACCACAGAAGCCAATGAGCAGAAGGCATTTTTCACAGCACCAGAGAGAGGCAGAGCTCCGAAGTGATCAGTGGTGCATGGGCAACCTCGCACGCCCAACAATGGCATTGGGCAGTCAGCCACCACCAGGGTAGACATGAGGCATCGCGGTCAAACTTTCGATGGCGGGGCAGGCACCCACCACCGCGGCAATCATGCTGGCCACACAGATATAGGAAAAGTAGTCCGCGGACATGGAGCAGCCCCCATCTACGACCGAGTATATCTCCTGCGCGAAGGGGACGCGCGGACTCCTTGTTTGAGTGTGCATGCTTTTATCTTGTACCTCGGGTGTAGCACTTATCTCACAGAAGTTTTGGAAAGAGGGCTCGCTGATTTGCAAAGCCCTCTCAGCCAGCTCAACAGGTTTCTATGTATGCTTGTGCATGGTCTGATATTCCAGTCCGTGCATAACTATCCTCTCAGCAAAACCAGCACCTCTTCAGATCTGCTCAGCAGATCAGGACCCACTTGCACAGTGGCTGGCTATGTCAGGAGTGAGGGAAATTCTCCGTCTTTGTCAAGGCAAGCGTCACTTCCGCATCACATGCCCTTCACTGTCACAGCATGAGAGGCACAGCATGCCTCTGCTTCTCACCTCCACAGCATGCCTCTGCTTCTCACCTCCACAGCAAGTCGCGAGAACTTGTTGCGCATCTCCTGGTTGTCAGCATCTTGGTTGGTGGATGGGAACAGGGAGTTCAGGGGTGTCGTCTTTGCATTTGCCAGCTGCCTGTACCAATTGTTGGCCTTGTCCACCACAGCAGACTGGCCTCGCGGCAAGGGCTTTACAACTGACACAGGTATAAGCGTGATCTTTCTGCATGTTGCAAGGAGGCATTGCTCTGCTCGTATGCTTTTAACAAGTGTAGTTGATGTGTCTTGCTCCAAGACTCTTGCAAGGCTCTTGCACAAAGCAATCGCATGGTTTAATGCTGTGCTGAGTACGAGCGGTACAAGAGATCAATCTCAATGTGCAGAAAGGGCAATAACTGGGTCGGTGGCTCGCAAAGGCTGCGAGAAATATGACAGGATTGCAGGAAATACGATGTATCCATCAATGACGCACACCCAGTGAAGCAGGAAGGGAGAGGGCTCAGGGAGAGGCACAGGAGAAGCATATGGCGTTTGTCTGTGTTGATGCCTACAGTCTGTGTGAACTTCCTTGGTAGATAAACCAAACGTGTGCACTGCTCAGTGTCTTGAAACCTAATCAAGAACTCGTGCTCAACCGCGCGCCACGCTAGTACAAATCTTGTTCATTCAACATCTCATGCTCCTTCCTTTGAGTCATGGTGTATGACTCAAGTGCACAAACTTGTGCTCACCCGTACGCCACACCGCAGCCAATCCGGTCCAGTTGATACATCACATAGCCAGAGCTCTGTGCAGGTAAGCGCATGGGTACATTTGCACACGTGCGCGTGTACGTTAGACGGGAGTGTGATAGCCACAGGGGTGCAGTGTGCTTCGACGTTTTGCACAGTTGAATGTTGCATACGCACATTCTCATTATCCTTTGCTGGCAATAGCATACAGTCACAGTTGCCGACACAACTCTGTTGCAAGATTGCCTGGCTGAGGTGCTGGTGAAAATAAAAGATAGCATGTGCAATGTGAGTGCTTGCACTGGGTGCCCTTTCGTTTGAAGCATCATTGTTGTCAGGCAAATGTGCACATGCAAGGGAGCCAACTTGTGGGGAGATGAGAAGCAAAATAAGTGATAGATAAAAAGGTTGTCTGTGATCCCATCTCACATAGATTTTGTCATATTGCTACCTGCCAGAGATCATTTAAAACAAACCGTGAGAAGTTGTTACCACACCCACATGAGCATCCACCAGACAAGTCAGCTGGACGATGCCATCCTCTGTGTTCTTTGTGACGTTGCGCAGCCCACACACTTCTTGCAGGACCTCAACAACTTCGAAGCTGCAGAGTGAAACGCAGAGGTGATAATCCTGATCTTGCAATGGAAAGATTTATCTACTACATTGTAATGCAAGACCAGTCCTCTAGTTTGAAGTGTCTGGACCTACTAGCTTGCAAAGCCTAGAAGCTGAAAGGCTCCTGCATGATTTTGTGGGGGCCAATTAAGAGATCATGTTTTGCTCTCATCAGTAGCAGTAGTATTGACGCAGGACAAAATAGAGTAGCTGAGATCCCACCTTTTGTCTTCAGGGATGTGAATGACTATCTGCCTCATCGCGACGGAAATTTCTGTCCAATGCAACCTTCGTGAGACGTCCCCTGAGTGTAGAAGGCACGAGACAAAGCACAAAGATGTGTGGATCAAGTCAGTGGGTCAATTCAATGCCCTTTCAGGCCCAAGTGCCCCGGCATTGTGCGCTGGAGTCCTGTCAGTGTATCAGAGGATCGGGCACATGCTGCTTGCACAAGCATGCTAGCATACAGTACCTGCTAAAGATTCCTGAACAGCTTGACACTAGGTAACACCCCTGTGAACACGCTGCCCCGCGATTCTACGGGTGACCCCTCACAAAAGGTCACTCCGTGAAAACGGAACAATGGACATAGTTTAGCTTGGCTTAAGTTTAAGGCCTTGGAGTATTTGTTAACGGAAAACAAACAAATAGAGTCAAGGGCTGCCACGAGTCGATGCAGAGAGAATCGGATGACAAGGGATGATGTTAATACATATAATTTTTTCTATCAATTTTTGAATAGTTTATAACTGCCCAATCAAGAGTTTTGAAGGCACCATCGAACCAATCAAGTGAGTGACTTCATCTTCTCTGCAAATGCAAATGCAAATTGGGTGCTCAGATACATAATTGCTCAATTTTTTGATTGAATGGCTAGTACTCCCTTTTTTACGAGCTTTTTAGCTATAAATTTACAGTGGCTCACTATTTTACGAGCTTTGCAGCGGCTCCTATCAGCAGATCACTTTCGCTCTTGATACAGACCAGGTGCTGTCTTTATTCTGGCAGCAGAGTCAGCAAGTAATGAATTCTACACCCTCACTCACTAATTGAATTGTTGATTTTTTTATTGTGATAACTGGAGAATCACATGCCACGCGGAGAGCCTGTGCATCCATACTAGAAAATTTGTAGTATGGCCATAACAGCGCTGACCTTGCCTATTTGCATGCTGAAGTCAGAGAAAGAGAGAGAACGTGTAGGGAAGGATAAGGGTATCAGAGGCTCCTCAGTCTCATCGCGGGCAACCTGTTGTCTGCTTGGTGTACACTGTCGCTGTCCGCAGCCAGTCCACACACCACAATTGCTGTTAGCTGAACTGAAGGGATCAAATGCTCCTCCAACTGACTCAACCGACCTCCGGGTCACAATGCAGCATAAATCTGGCACTGCATAAATCTGGCGTGACAAGGGGCTTTTCTTCCCAAGAGGCCCCTTTTCCTTAATTGATGTGAGGGGCCTTTTTGCTGCTTGCATAGTTGTTCTTTTCTTTTTTTTTAACCAGGACCAATGTAGGAACTTACAAGAGCTACCAAACAGCATTGCAGACTAAAATGCATTCTAGCACAGCAATGCTATAAAGTAAGCTTACACACAATCCGAATTGGAGTGATGGGAGCCCCATGTATGAATTTCACATTGAGCTACCTCTCAAGGTGGTTGGCCGAGACCAGTGTAACACATTTTATACTATCTTAAGTATACACAATCTTAAACACGATCTTCACACACTCCTTTTTGTAAAAACCCAGAGGGGGTCGACTGAGCACATTTCTGGGCATGCTCCTTTTTTATGCAAACTGTAATAAGATCATATAACTAGGCTTCTGATGAAGTTTGGGGTGAAATGGATGCCTTTGGTGTCCTGCTTTGGTGCTCAGCCTCTATTTTTGGCCTACTTTGGCATAGATAGCGCACGTGCACCCTCACTACGAGCCCATCAGAGCTCCTTTTACCCCCAGAACCCCACCAAAATACTTCTATTATGTTGCTAATTGATATTGGATGCTGAAACCCAGATTTGGAGGGGTTTAGTTTTTGATCCATTTTTGCACCCAATTTCAAAGGGAAACGACCCAAAATGCACATCTTGCCAAGCACTGGGTCTGTTCACTCCAATTCTTGTGCGATGATGTTTCTTCACTACAAGAACAGACACCAAAAATGATGCAATTCAGTGCAGTGGGTGATCTGGTGTGAAAAATAGGGCTCACGTCACAGGGAATACGGCATAGCTCCTGAAACTTGCTACTCTCAAGCACAATTCCCCTAAACAGCCTACAAATAGAGCTACCCAACAAGGTACAGCTTGTGATGAGAAATTCACGAGACACGTACCCTGGGAGCATGCAAGAACCATACCCATTTTGGGCCTCAGTTGCCCTCCTCTGGTTAAAACCAACCTTTTCACGGACCATAGGAACAATCAGGAGGCTGAACAAAATATAGGCAGGGCACATGGCGCATTTCAGAACCCTTTGCCCCTTACTACCTAATCCTAGTTTGATTGTGGGGGTTTGCCTAGTGCTCGCACCTGGTCCAGATGAAGCCCCTCCCCCCAAAATCACAACAAGTTTACCCCAGCTGGTGTCCTGTCTTACCATCTCATTCACTTTGTCTCAAACCTTGCAGGCTTTTCTGCAATATGCAAATTGTGAGCTTGATGAGCGCTTTGACCAGCTGCCCAGTGGCTGGCATGCGCATGTATAGTTGTGCATTTACATGTATCAGGCATTTGACCTGGTTATTTCACACGAGCATTTGGCCTTGTCGTCCAAACATTCTACAAATGAGGACTGCCCAGATCTAGATAGCTGGTAGTGTCAATTGATACTTCATTGCTTGGGGGATAGTCATTTAGACACTCATCGCCTCGAAAATGTCTACGAATTATAACTCTCTAGTCTGCATAGAAATACATTGCAGCCAAAGAACAGGGTCAAAAAATGACTAGAACAGGGGGAAACAACAGTTATCCCAATGCCATGACTGGCATCCTCACTGATCAGCAGGAGTACAGTGCTCGCAGGTCTTGACATAGAGAACGCTAATTTGTACAATAGCACTAACTGCTCAAAATCCCGACCACCATAAGCTTGCATTCTGCACCTAAGCCAGCGTGGCACAAGCCTGAACTGTCTACAGCGGCAAGCATTGCTGCAGTACTTCACAGAGAGCAGCAGGCATGGGCGCCTTGTGGCACACAGCTGACACAGGCATGGACGCCTTGTGGCACACAGCTGACGCAGGCATGGGTGCTTTGTGGCACACAACTGACGCCGCACACCCATGGAGTTAACGAACTGTTATAACAGGGCACAGCATACCGCATACGTCGCGTAAGCAGAGTCTGATTGGTTCAGCACACAGCCATAACCATACACAACCAGCAACCCAGCAGGCAGCCCTTATCAAATACACCACATCACAAGGCACATTCTTTTGCACATGCTGGTGGCAGCCGCTGCCACAGCACGCAGCTGGTGCGGCCTTGCAGCTGACTGTCACTCGCCGTCGCTGGACGCAAGAATGTCAAGCAGCGCCATGCGAAAGCTGGCAGGCCTGCCCTCACTGCTCCCCCCACCCACCTCTACTGCTCTCTCCTCGGCTTGCTGCGTCTTGTGCAGGGACTGTGTGGGTGGGCTGGGCTCAGGCTCATTGCAGGAGCTAAGCTGCTGGCCTGCCGACGGCGTTGCTCCAGAGTGGGGTGGTGGCCGGGGCTGCAAGCTGGGCCCGGGCTTTTGCTGCGGGCTCAGTGGTGGTTGCGCGTGAGGACCGCCTTGCGCTTGGAGGCCTGAAGCTGCTGCGTCAACCTGCTGGTCGGGCAAGGGCACCGCCGGTGCATGAGCAAGCCCCCCTGCACGCCGGCTTCCTGCTGCTGCTGCTACTGCTGCTGCTGCTGCAGGTGATGCAGGTGCTGCTGCCACTGCCGGTGCATCAGCAGAACCCCCAGCACACAGGTTTCCTGCACGCGGGCTTCCTGCTGCTGCTGCTGCTGCTGTTCCTGCTGGTGATGCAGGTGTTGCTGGTGCCACAGCCACAGGCCTCCCACAGGGCCCCTCGCCCGCAGCTGCGCCGGCCGGCGGCTGCGCCGTTTTCTTCAGCAGGCAATGGATGCGGTGGGTCAGGGAGGTGCCGCTAATGGCTGGCTGTGGGGAGGCGTGGGAGGAGGTGGGGCTGGGGCTGGCGGCTTGGGGGCCGTGCAGGGGAGACGGGGCAGCCATGGTAGCGTCAGCGCGGCCTAGAGGCAGCAGAGGCTGGGCAGCAGCGGCTGATACACATCCACCCTCCGAGGATGGCTCTTGCCCAATAGTAGCAGCAGCGTAGTGCTGGGCGGCGGGGCTGGTTGCGGAGGCAGGGCCTGCATCTGCTGTTGAGTCAGCAGCGCCCGCGGCATTGGCGCGCAGCGTGGCCGTTGGGGACATGGCCTGGAGCGGCCCAGGCGCGGCTGCAGCGGTGGTGCTGGTGCGCGCATCTGCAGCTGGGGGCGCAGCCGGGGTTGGGGCGGCGCGAGGATGGTTGCCAGGGTCTGGGGTTCCCCCAGGAGGGGGGCTCAGTCTGGCAGCGCTGGCTTGCCGCCTTGGGCTGGGCAGGTTGGGCGCCTGCAGCAAGCCAGAGATGGGGCATGGTGTGAACATCACCTTAATCTGTTGGAACGTTCAGGGTTTAGTCTAGAGCAAAACATTTTAGAGTAGCCTAGTGGTCTAGAGTATCCAGATCATAGAGATGCAGGTGGAGAAAAGGGGAGGAGAGGCCAATGGACTGGTGTGAGCATACGGGCTGGGCTGGGCTTGGCCCTCTGGCTTGGGAGATAGGTCAGGTGGGCGGAGTGGGCAAAGCGGTGTGTGAATGCTCACCAAAGCACGTGCTAAGCTGCGGTGAGGCGCCATTTGCATGCATGCACGGGCAGCCTGCTTGCTGACATGTGATGGGATGCCAGCCATGTTCGTGCAACACACACATACATTCACATACAAAGGCACGAGCTCACACACACATACACACGTACACACACGCGCACACACACACATACGCCTGCCCTTCTCCCCCCAACACGCGCGCACGCAGTCACACACCTGTGGGGCTGCATCTGTTGAGGCCTCCTCTACCCTTGCCCGCTTGGGGCCGCTGCCCCTGCCGACAGCCCCTGCCAAAGTTCCTTTCTTATTCTCTTGCCTGCTACAGTCTGGGCCTGTCGCTGCTGCTGCTGCGGCAGCGGCAGCAGGGGGAGGTTTTGGGCATACCTCGCCCTCCTCTCGCTCCTTCTTTCCCACTGCCTCCTCCTTTTTAACCAGAGAACCAGGATCACTGCGTTTTGCGCCGCTGAACGCATGGGTGGCAAAGATACTCCTGCTGCCTGCCCCTTGCAACACTCCGCTGCCGCTGCGGCAGCTACTGGCCGGGCCGTCCTCTCCCCTGTCCATCCCTCCCCCATCGCCGCCAGCAGTGCCACCCTTGCCGCTCGTCTGCCCGCCAGCAGGCGCGGCCCCGCCCTGGAATGCTAGGGATGCAAAGCTGGCCAGAGAGCCCGCGGGCTTGCGCACTGCTGGGCCTGAGGCAGAAGCCGCCGGTGCCAGCGACGCACCAGATGCATCGAGTGCTGGAAATGTCCCTGCAGCTGCTGCTGTCCATACTGGCCTGCCGGATAACGGATCCGCCTCCGCTGGCTCGCGTGCGGCCTCCTCAACACCACCCTCTTCCTCCACTGCCTTGCGTTTCTGTCTGCCCCTGCCCCTTCCACTGCCCCTGCCACCACTGCCCCTGCCACCACCCTCAGGGTTGTCACCTGCTACCACATCCTCCCCTTGCTGTGCCCGCCTTCTCTTCCCACCCCGCCCTCCGCTGCCACGGCCCCTGATGCTGCTCCCATGCGTTTCATCGCCCCTACCCCTGCTGCCGCCACCAGCTCTGCCACCGTCGCCAGGTACCTCCTCTTCCGCTCGCTGCTGCTGCCTCCGTTCCTCTTTCCCCACCTCCATCTGCTGGATGCGGCCCTTACCTCCCCTGCCCCTGCCACCCCTGCTCCTGCCCTTGTACCCTCCAGCCGCACTTCCATTGCTGCCTTGCAGCTGCCCCAGCCCCTGCCCCAGCTGACCTCCCCAGCCATACTTGCTCTTTCCTGCGCCCCTCTCCCCAGGCTCCCCATCTTGCAGGCCCCACGCAAACGAGGAGCCCTCATCCTCAATCTCAGCCAAGTTGATCATGCTGACTTCTGCGACCGCCTCGCCGGCGGCTGCGCCTGCCTGTGCGCCTACCCCAGCAGCTGCAGTGGGGGCACCGCCATCCGAGCTGTGGGAACGCTGGCCTGGTCCGAGTGACGGTGGTGCAGCAGCAGTAGCTACTGTGCCAGGAGCACCCTCGAGTCCTGCCGCCTGGCCCTGCTCAGGGGCCTTGACCTGCACGTGCGCCAGCCGCTGCTTCTGGTGCTGGTGCTGGTGCTGCGCCTCTTGGTGCGCCTCCTGCTGCGGCTGCTGCAAAAGGACTTCACCCCTTGGGCACACGAGCTCCTGCGCAGAGGTGAGGGGAGGGATGGCGGATGGGGCCAGCAAGGCGGGCATGGCTCTGCCTGCACACATACTGTTTGTTGGGTGGCCTTTTACTTGTGGTGCTGGCCTCGGCCCTTCACTTGTGCGCACCACCTTGTGCGCCTGCTTGTTTTTGGCCTGCTGGAACTTTCCAGGGGGAGGCCATTGGTGTGCGCCTCTGTTCGCTGCACATTTGGGCATCCGTAAGGGCTGTGCGCCTGAAGCTGCCGGCCAGGAAGTTCAAAATTAGATCCAGCACTGCTCCTGACCATGCGCCCCGCTGTGGCCGCTACATCAAGTGCTGCAATCACTTTATCATGCCACATGCTGCCAAGATCGCGTGCTGCAAGATCGCGTACTGGGACACAGGGCACCCAAAGAGTGGTGTGCCTCAGCAACTTGTGCCTTAACACTACGGCACTGGCTGTGGTATGCAGGCGCGGTCACAGGAGTACGCAAGAGCTGCTGGGAGGCTTGTTGACTTTGCTACTGCGCGTGCATGTCATCTCATCTGGCCAAGACCACGCAGGCGCTTGAGCCAATTGACCTCACCTTGCGACGAAAACATTCAGTGCAAAGGACGTTCCTGCTTGCAACACCCTGCACAGGACGTTCCTGCTTGCAACACCCTGCACAGGACGTTCCTGCTTGCAACATCCTGCAGGTTGTGCGCAAGTGCGCCTGCGACCTCGAGCAGCGGGCTTGCAGAGCAGAGATGCACATGATGCACAGGCCAGCACGTGTGCACCGCAGCATTGGGACGCAGACACCAGCATGCTGCGCGCGCACGCGCACATGCACGTGAATGCGCACCAGCAGCTGCGTGTGTTCCTCAAGCCACTCTCCCACTTGCTTCAGCCGCGCCCCCACATGCTGCCCCATCACACGGATGGATGTGCGCCAGGTTTTGCTGGTACCCCTCCCGGCGGCCGCCTCAAAGTCGGGCCCGGACAGCGGGTTGCCAGCCTCCTGTGGCAACGCATGTCCAGATGCAAACATGAACGCCACTGGCGTCAGACAAACAACGACCTTCCGACACGGACCTTGATTTTGATGAATGACTGCGCGCTGGATCTCTGTTGCCAAACAAAATGTGGGTTGATGAAGCCCTATACCGGGTGTGTGCTTGTCCATGACAATTGCATGGCCTCACTAGCAAGGCATGCTTGAATATACCCGGCTCATGCCGTGAGTGCTGATTGTTAGGTCAACACCAAGCATGTGCAGGTTGGGCATATGCACATGAGCCTATGCTCGTGCCAGTCCCTCACCTTGCCATCCTGCAGCAGCTTGAAGTCGGCATTGAATACAGTGTTGCCACACCTCTGGCTGATGGTGACAGTGTGCACCAGCATGACTGTGAACAAGGCGCATCCAGCAAGAACTCAGGCAGGTGCTGCATGCATGTGCACGCAAGCTGTGCACAAACCTGGCAGGCAAGCACAATTTGCGCCGATGGGCCAAGAAAATCGTTGGGGTTACAACATGTTATATACAAGCAAAGGAACACAATAATGGATGCTGAATGCCTGTTCACCTCCAAAGCATTATGGTACATAGCATGCAGAAGAAGACAATCCTTAGAATTAATAATCCTTAAAAACCATCAGCTCCACTCTCACTCACCCCCCGAAGTCTTATTGCACTGCACAGCAAGTGTTCGAGGCAGATCAGCAGGCCATGGCATCATGGGACGCCCTAAAATCTGCTGCGGCTGCGGCTGCGGCTTCTGCCAGCCCTGCTGCTCATCCTGCTGCTTCTGCTTCTGCTTCTGCTTTGGCTGCCTCTTCTTTGGCTGCCGCTTCTGCGGCTGCCTTGGCTGCTGCCCTGGGTCCTGCTGGTGTGGAGATGGCGGCAACACTTGCGAGGGCGTGAGGAAGGAGCGGATGTCTTTAGTACCTGCCGCCAGCCTGCAGAGGTCAAATCGACAGCAGGGTGGGCGGGTGATAGCAAGTGGGAGGCTGTTGGAGCAGCCTAGATCTATTGCCTTGCGCATGTGCATGCCCTCCCCCCGGCATGCATCCCTGTGTGTGTGTGCCTGTGTGTATGCTTGTGGGTGTGGGTGTGCGCGAGTCTATGTGTGCCTGTGTGTGTGCCTGTGTGCCTGTGTGTGTGCCTGTGTGCCTGTGTGTGTGCCTGTGTGTGTGTGCATGTGTGTGTGTGTGCCTGTGTGTGTGTGTGCCTGTGTGTGTCCAATTGCTTGCGGAGGACAGTACAACACACTTTCATCATGAAGAGGGCAACATGCTGCACATAGAGTCCACCAATGCATTCCTCACCACTGAGCATGGAACCACATGCATCCCACACCACAGAAGCATTCATCATCCAGAGATACCATGCTGCACACGCCTTAAACATGGCCCACGGACACATACCACACCACAGAGCACAAAACTGCACCATTGAAGCCCATGTGAAATGAAATTTGTGGGCCCTTGTGAAATGACTCTCTGCTCAGGCAGCGGCAACCAAACTAGTTGCAACCCTAGTCCTTATCAGTCACTGGTGCATATGCTACTTGCTCCTGACCCTCACAAACCACACCCAATGCTTCAGCGCTCAGCACAGCGGACTTGTTGGCCGCACCAGAACCTATCGCGCGTCAAGGGGCAGCAGCATATGTCTACTAGCCTGTGATGATGTGGCCCTGACCTGGCCAAGGCCTCCCTATGGCTGTTCGACCTAGCCTATGGCTACCCATGGCTATGACCTACGCAAGGTGCCCATGGCTACAAACTATAGCTGTGATTTGTGGCTGCAACCCAGCCATAAGTCAGTCAGGCCTATCTGTTGCTGCGACCTGGCCCAGGACAAGTATCGTTCAGTGGGGTCCCAGCCAGCCAACAATGGAGATATGAGCACTCTGCAACATTTCTTGTGCATTTGGGCACACAAGTGGACACAAGTGTGTAGGCCAGGGCACCCAATACGGAGGCAGGCCCTGTCTGCACAAACACAAGCAAACCCTGGCAAGGGGCTCACATCCTTCCACCCAAGTTTGTCAGCCATGCAGCAATTTTGCATTTCAAACGCATGCTCTGCTCACACCCCTTACCTTTTTGCGCTACGCAGCAGCAGACTCACAAACCCATGGCAGGTCCCATTCACCCAGTTCAGATAAAAGGTCCCAGCCCAGCCCCCAAAGCCGCGTCTCTTGGCCAACCCAACACCGCCCGGACCTGCAACTTTTATGTGCGCATCTTAACAAAACGTCCAGAAATGAAGCCTAGCCGCACCTGCGCTTCTCAGCCGCCCGCTCCTGCGTCTGCGCCTTAGTCACATCCGCATGGCAGGCCACGCACAATGTGCGCAGGTTCTCCAGCTCACACAGACCGCCCCCCTGCAAACGCAGCAATCATGCACGAAGCAAGGTCAGCGGCTGGAGGCCCATTCCAGGGTAAAACATCGAGAGTGTGCAAGATACGTCAAACAATACATGCGTGGCGACGTGGCAAGATAGAACAAAGAATACATGCGTGGCAACATATGGCAACAATACATGCGTGTGCAGGATAGAACAAAGAACACATAAGTAGCAGCGTGGCAAGATAGAACAAATAATACATGCGTGGTTACAAATGGCAACAATTAATGTGTGTGTGCAAGGTAGAACAAAAAAAACATGTGGGGCAACGTCCAGAGAGTGCAAGATAGAACAAAGAATAAATATGCGTGTCCTCTTGCACGCTCTGATGAAAATGGATCTATCACGCATTATGAATTGCTTGGAGAGTGCTGGAATTAGTTCAGCATCCATGGAGAAAATGTTTTCCTCACAGCTTGCATGTGCCAACTGCTGATTTATAAACATTTAAAGCAAGGCGCTTGCCTTGCCTTACATATGCTCTAGGCATGCATTTATCTAGAGTTGTAGATCAGTTATGGCATTGATATTGCCTCCTCAAGTCTATGCAATGCCTGAGTTGAAGGCTGAGAAAGTACTCAGCCATCACAACAGGGCTACAACCTTGTTCGTGCATAACGCAGTGGTAGTGCCAGGCGTGCATGCTTGGCCAGCCGTATGGACCACAAAACAGTGACACAACAGCCTGATACCAGAAGCCAAGACAAAAGATCATACAAGCCTGCATGTGCACACACCTGGTACACAGGTACAATATGATCAGCGTGCCAGGCGTTGCCCTCCACGGCTTGTGCAACCAGGCGGTCCAGGTAGGCCTTGTAGTTGCGCTGCACAAGCCTGCACGTGCGCGTGTGTGGAATTTGTGGGTGCAGCAACCATGACTGCACGAGTGGTGGTCATGCAGGCACACCTTGCATTGAATTGTGAGAGCCGTCGTACACGCTGGTGAATGCTGTGTGTGCGAGATCCAATGACTTCTTTGTGCTGAAGAAATGCAGGTAACATCCTGTACTTACGTTGCACAGGCATTCACAAAACGTATTGTAATCGATCTGTATACAAAAATGTTTTGCGCTTACTGATGTGGTTCGAAGACCACCAAGCTGCAGGACGTCTCCGCCATCAAGATAAAAATCAAACTGGCGGCAAAAACATTCTCCTTGTGCGTGTGCACATGGATACGGCTCTCTAGCGCATAAACAGAACTTCCTAGCACATAGATAAGACTTCCTAGCAGGTACGCAGGTAGGGCTCCCTAGGGCAAGCCTGGTAGCATATGTCCACTCTCTCTCCCTAGGAGAGGCATTCAGTCCATGAACATTCAATAGGGATTCTTTCACCAGGTGCCACAAATCCACAAATGATGCTGGGTGCACTTTCTTGGCAACGGGACTTGAAGTGGAGAAAGGCATGCAACGTGCACAAATGCGTTCAGCACCAAAGAGCCCACGCTTGCCAGCCAGCCTTACATCTGAGTGCTGCACAATGAGGGGCAGGCACCCAAACATGTAAGCATGCAAACAGAAAAGCCACTCAGTCTCACTTTGGGAATTGCTGCGCAATTAGGGCTAGGCGCCTCTCTCTCCATGCCTTGCTTCCATGCCTTATGCTCTGTAGCTGTGCCACCAGCGTGCGGCAGTCCACGCCGCACATACAGCACACGCCTCCCTCCAGCTTGGCCAGAGCTCGACGGATGGCGCCACTGCTGGCCTGCCATGGTACAGCAAGTTTCACATGGTTCAAATCATAGATGGCGCCACTGCTGGCCTGCCATGGTACAGCAAGTTTCACATGGTTCAAATCAGGCATCTTGCATCGAGAGTATCCTCTCTGAACTTTGGCAGATGGCAGTGCTTCTGCCTCAACTAACCTCAGTGCAGCAGGGAAACAATATTCAATGGAGCGAGAGCACCCAGCTGCAAATCAAGAGGCTGATGCCATAACAGCCAATGATGCTCAAAGCTTCAACAGAGAAAGGATCGAGCCAATGCAGCTCTTGGCCTGAAGCAACAAAGGTTAAGCTCAAAAAGAAAAGGGAACAAGCAAGACCGCTCTTGGTTAGAAGAATGAAGTGAACCTGTAATAGGAGCTGAAGGAGACGCCGATGTTGCTTATTTAATCGAAGAATATAAGGGAAGTGGAGATAGAGACCGCCTTGAGCGAGGCAGATTTGCAAACCTGGTTGTAAGATAGACACTTTAAGCCCATGACTTACCCCTTTTGCTCCACTTTACCCATGGTACCATCACCTACCCTCGCTTCACACTAGTCATGATACCATTACCTAACGCATGCCTCACGCTACCCATGACATTTCCCATGCTTCACGCCTCCCATGATCCACCCCTTGCCTCACGCTACCCACCACCTTCCCCACGCTTAACGCTTCCCATGATACCATGACCTCCCCCACGCTTCACGTTTCCCATGATACCATGACCTACCCCGAGCTTCATGCTTCCCAAAGAGACGCACCTTTTTGGTATCTTTTACATTCCCATGACATCTTACTCATTGCCCCTGGCATGTGTTTGCATGCCCTCTTAATCAGATTCAAGTCTGCAGTGCCAAGCTATTGATTTGGCATGGGGGTTTGCTCTAAAGCCGTCAATGTTCACCTCAAGAGCGCGGCAACCGAGGTCAACCTAAAGCTCAGGTTTCTGCACGCACCTTGAGGTAGTACTTGGTCTCACAGGCTGGTTTACAAAACAGCTGCGAGGTGTTGCTGAGGATGGCTTCTGGGTCAGGGGGTGCATCCGTGATGCGCGCAGCACAGTGCAAGCAGAGCCTCTGCATGGGCACCTATGCGCACAGGAAATAAACGCACAAACACAGGCGCTCAATGTGAAATGGCACTGATGGCATCTTACGTACCAAACACAGACTGCGGCAAAGCCAAGTCACATAGGGTTGAGGGGAGATGCAAACCAGCCACCGCCTACAGGTTGCACCCACACACGAGGGAGCAGTGAGCGGCAGGATTCATGGTTGCTGACAAAGCTGGTGGTAAATGCGACTTGCGTGCTTAAACCTGGCTACCTGGGACAGATAGGAGCCCCGCTCTGGAAGCAAGCCTTGGTTGCGTAACGGAGCTGAGCAAAGGAGGGATGGACACACAAGCGCAAGACAGATGAGCACATGAGCCTGGTGACACGAACCTGTGTCCCTTTAGCCTGCTGCTGGGCCTTGAGATCATTGAGGCCCGCCTGTGGGCCACAATTTCTGCTACCGTGCTTCTGGTCTTCTTCAGTATGCTGCTGCTCCTGCTGCTCAGGAGCCGGGACCAGGTCATTGTCCATTGTAAGCCTGCTGCCCACATCTGCCCCCCCTTTTGCTGCTGTTGCTGGCCCCCCGGCAGAAGGTCCATTTGCTGATGCAGGTCCATTTGCTGTTGCTGGGCCCCCGGCAGAAGGTCCATTTGCTGATGCAGAGGCTGCACCGGCACTTCCTGCCACAGGGTGTGCTGTGCTGTGCTGGGGTGCGCGCACAAGGAAGGCTTGCAGGTACTCCCTGACCAGCAGAGGGCTGCGCCAGGAGGATCCTGCCATGTCCAAGAGCAGAGTCAAGGGTAGTTTGCTTGAAAGAACTAGACTGGAGTGAATCAGGAAGTGACCACAAACCAGGAGGCTGGGCATCGAGAAGTATATTAAGTCCACAAGCTGACAAAATTGGCTACAAAAGGTCCCACTGCACACTTGAACAAGGGCTAAAACCTCGACAACAACCGTTGGCATCAGAGGCAACTGAAAGCCTAATGTTGATCATACCCAGCGCAACGTGCTCAATATCAGGACATGCGGCTCCTAGACTGTCATTTGCCCACGATGGCGAGGGTGGGTGCTGATGTCGCTCAATCACAGTTTTTCCCACATATCAAGTGTATGGGACTATGATGGCTCAGATCTTGATAATTGTTTGTTGGAAAGCAGGAAATGTATAGCCTCAAGCACACCTTACGTTTGTCTTAAGAGCTACCAGTCAGGCACTTTTTTCATATGTTGCATGAATCCACTGGGCAACAGGCTACAGCAGCCTCCCATCAACTGTAGGCTCTAGCTGATTTATTCAGACAAACTCGCACGTGGATAGCTTTCTCCTCATTGTAGAGTGTAGCTATGATACACCACAAAATATCGTTGCTGATGCGTTGGATGACATCCTTGCTGTCACAGTGCGCGCCCTGGCAGGTACATGCACACGCGCGGTGTGACGCTGCGCACCTGGGTGAGGCTCCAGCAGCTTTGCACTGGCAGCAAACCTAGGCGGCACGCGCACGCGCACAGTGTGCCACTCTGCGCCTGCTGGGGGGGGCACTGCTTGGCCTCCCTGGAAGTAGCGCGTCTTGCTGCTGCCAAATGCGCCGGCAGCTATGGCCTCAGCGTTGGCCACCTCCACAGCATCCTGTCTCATACAAAGCCAGGGAAACCAGGGTGCACTCATGAGCAACAGAGAGGGCATGCCTGCTTGTGGCGCTGGTGTTTGTGTAGGTAAACTGGCGTATATTTTGGTGGCAGCAACCTGTCCAACATCAAAGTAGTACATAGGTTATTTCTGCCCTTTATGAAAGGGTCCAGTTAGGTACGGGGGGATTTCTGCTGTGGGGGCCGTTTGTTTGGCCCAGGCATAAATGGTCAACCTCTGTCCTCTCATCTCAGATAAGTCACAAGTAAATAATCAGTGGTTATGCATCAGCCACGCCCTATTGACACCTTGAACGCATAAGATTGATACAAACCTAATTTTCTATTCATGAGATCATACATAACGTAGGCTTTGCAGAATCCTCTCTTACACGCGCAGCATTCAAGTTTTGTGGTGAACGGGTGAGAGGAGAGGGCATGAGCACCAGAGCATCAGCAATACGACGCAGCTGCACTCAGTTGCCAACGGATGCAATTAGATGCTCAGCTGCTAAGAAAGCCCCAATTGTAAACACGTGCAAATGAGGTGCTGTGGCGCTCATTTGCCAACAAAATCAAAAAAGGATGTAATTGTTCAAGGATGCCACAGCGCCTAGCAGTTCATGGGGAAATGCTGTGCGCTCTGTGTTCCATGATCAGCACAGTGCAGTGTCTACCCACACAAAGGAGCAATATGATGCCTTTCCAAAATGCATGGGCAGCACGCTCTGATGACAACAATGTTCCTTTGATGGATGCGGGGGCTCTTGAAGGACGCACCTCCAAATTTGCCGAGATAACACGGTTGTGCAGCCGCGCGCGAGTGACTGCCCTGAGCTCCCCCCAGTCCTTGGCAAAACGGACAGCTTCCTGCTCAAGCACCCAAATGCAACGTTGCACTTCATAGGCAAGCAGTGTGTGTGAGAGTTTCTTTTGTGTGTGTGTTTGCGCGTGTGTGTGGTGAACAGCATTGGCTCCAGGTTACTTTGGTGGTACTACTTGGCATTGCATTGCTGCAGCTTTGCTTTTACCATTAGCATATCAAGACTTAATCCAATGGCTTGGGCATGGCATTTGGACACTTAAAATCTGCATCATGTCGCCAAACAAAAATGGTTGTCAAGCAAGAAGGAGCTGCCCCCAGGCTTGGGCACGGAACACTGCTCTGACTGCTGGGGACAAGACCTGCTGGGGACAATTGAAGGGGCAAGACCTGCTGGGGACAATTGAAGGGGCAAGACCTGAACTGGAGGGGCAAGACCTGAACTGAAGGGACAAGACCTGCTGGGGACAAGACCTGCTGGGGACAAGACCTGCTGGGGACAATTGAAGGGGCAAGACCTGAACTGGAGGGGCAAGACCTGAACTGAAGGGGCAACACCTGAACTGAAGGGGTAAGACCTGAACTGAAGGGGCAAGACCTGAATAATTGTCCTAGCCTAAGTGCTACCTTCGCATGCCACCTGACGCGGCAAAAGCCACACAAAGAAATATGAGTACACACAAGCACGTGCGTCTCCCCACCCCACCCCGAAAGCGAGCATGCACACACCTGCAGCACCTCCTCAAGCTGCGCCACGCTGAGGCACCATACGCGCTGTGGCACGACCAGGGGGCGCACCATCGCCTCACACTCTTCTATAGCCTGGCCAGCTTGAGCACATTCTGATGCGCCACGCTGTTTCCCCTGCTGCAGTGCATGCAGCTGCTGTGCTTGCTCGGCCTGGAGTGTCTGCGCCCCGCCCATCTGGTGCAGCTGCGGCTGTGGTGCTTGAGGCCCTTGCAGCTGCTGCGCTGGCAGCGGCGGTGGCGCTTTGCCCGCCTTCATTATTTGCCCTTGCCATTCTGCCACCAGCCGCTGGGGTTGCTGGGGTGGGCGGCCAGACCCAAGGGATGGGCCTGCCAGGCACAAGGCCCCTTCAGCCTTGCAGCCCGCATCGCTGCACTCCAAACCAGCATCGGATCCAGTTCGGGCACTGGGCGCAGCCTCCAAGTTGCAGCTGCTTGGGGTGGGTGAGCTGAGGGCGGCGCAAGGGGGGGGAGTCAGGCCTGGTGAAGGGCAGGGAGGAGGCGCCTCCTGCGGCGTAGGATTGTGTGTTCTGGCACCATGCGTGGCGGCTTGCCCACCCTTGGGGCTTGCAGCCTGTGGCAGCTTGAGGTGTGCAGGGGAGGCTGGGAGTGGGGCAGAGATGGCGAGGCCAGGGTCAAAAGCGGGAAGGAGCGCGAGCAGGGCAGGCGGGCCGGCGTTCTGGTGGTGGTGGGGCAGCGCTGGTGTGTCGGGCACAGTGCTGCGAGGGGGCAGGGGCGTGGGGGAG
>LKMJ01000246.1_pt1 | contig 37022 bp, 30 predicted proteins | sample 643391 | NCBI WGS metagenome assembly LKMJ01 (sample SAMN04112250, study PRJNA286221) | soda lake metagenome | biome: soda lake; feature: Kulunda Steppe; material: water; isolation source: sample PL-Br10 brine of Picturesque Lake | place: Russia: Kulunda steppe | collected 2010-07 | reverse complement strand
ATCGTTGGTGGTAGGGGTGGTCCAGATAATGGCGGTCCAAAACGTCCAAACTGAACTGTATATCCTCTATATATTCTCTACCTTTATTTATACATAAATCACTGAGCTATTTTAAGCACAAGCTTAGAAGTAATTCGCATTGATCGCCTGTAGAAACTCTTCGTTCGTGATCTGTTAGATCAGCATACGCATTGTCACCATACAGGTCGTACTGTCCACTCCGACCGTAGAGGTAGCGGAAATAGAACCGGAAAATTGGGTCCCGAATCTGGTAGCGCGTTCGCTTGCTCCGTGTTGGGTCGGCCAACGCAGGGTAGTGTTTTTCGATGATTTGGAGCGTTTCGAGCCGATCAAAATAGTACGACGTGTTCGTCGATTCGACTCCGGCAGCCTGCGCGATCTCATTGCGACTCCGATTCCCGCTCGCTATCGACTCCAGAACTGAAAAGTACGTGTCGACTTCGGTGAGTTCCATCTGGAGAACTCGGAGTCGTACTTTATCTCCAGCCGAGAAAACACATCGTCCGTACAGTCAAGCGACTCTGGCACCGATTCTGGATCATCATCCGGGCGAATCGATCTCGCTATGTCGTTATCCACTGTTGTGTCGGAGTCGTCCTGTGGAGTGCCTTCTGACTGTTGATCGCTCAAACATCCTGTTGTGAGAACCAGGCCAGATCCTCCAAGAGCAGACAATAGGTCACGACGATCCATGTTAAAAACAGATTTACTGTTTAGTCAACAAGTTTCTTTGGATTCTGTTGAAATTATCTGTACAATTTCTGTACTATATAACCAACGCGTGCAATCAGCCTCTCAGTATAGCACAGTTGTATCTGCTTTACCTGGACCGCATGTACAACATAAATTCAACACTAATAATTTCAACTAACACAATGAGTTCAACAGAGCATCGCATATGTTTTGCGTAGTGTGCTTGGTGAGCAAGAGTGACTCAAACATGTCCAAAAGTCAGTTTGTGATTATAGATTCGTAATCGGAAGTGTCAGCCGTTGAACCTGCTAAATTCTGTCCCATCTTAAAAGACTCCCGCATATCAGAAACAATCCGGTAATCAGGTGTCCCAGCCCCAATAAGAACCAAATGTTTATTCCCATGATTGAATCGGCTTCAGATCCTCTCGCTACGAAGAGAAAGGCCGTCAGTGCGGCTATGAGAAAAAACATTCCTGCGACTGCTGTAATCCAATTCGATTTGAGCGATTGTACCGTTTGTGATGCCATGAGATATGAATTCAAACCTTTAACACATGATGGTTGGTGCCATGGCTTAGTTTTACCTAACAGTCGTTTCATAGGAAAAAGTGTCGTACCAATTCAATTTTAACAGAGCCGAACAGAACGAAGCTACCGTGCTGTATCGATTCTCTAAGTAGAGCACCTAGCAACACCAGTCTCTATTCGAGAGACAGAGGTCTTTCGAACCACTCTGGATTAGGCAATGGTCTCTATCAAATCCAAGCGATAATTATCTACTTCGTTGGAATCAGGTCTGATAATTTATATCGCGCTATATGATTTATTCTCTTTGCGGCTTATTCCACTACATTTACCGTGGTTTTAGCAGACTCTCCCAGTCAGCTGAACCCACAAATTGATAAGCAATCCTACTAAATTGCTGAACAGCCAGTATATGGGACTCTCAGAATCACCACCGAAGACAGTGACTGGGTTTCTGCGTCGAATTCTGTTCTCTCAGAATCCAGCAGCCAAAATACCAGGAACCGCACGCAATGAGTCACTCTGAGGGCGACCAGATGAGCGAGATGGAAGCAGAGAGCAGTCCGTCATTCGACGATGTCCGATGGACCTCCTGTTCTCTGGAGGAGTTCACAGAGCTCTACTGGGATCGGATCGCCCCGTGTCTCGAAGCAACCGGAGTCGACCCCAGTATTGAGAAACCAACCCACCAGTGGTTTCGGGATCACGAAGCGCGGTCGTTTCTCGCTGCCCTACGTCGACACCACGACCAGTCGTTCGGCGAATTCTGGACAGAGGACCTCGGGCTCGGTGACCACGACGACGGCTATACGTGGGCAACGTCGGACGAACCAACTATAGATGCACTCGAGCGATTCCTGGATCGACGACAATCCCGGTACGGCCTCTCCACGTCGTCCGTTGAGACGCTTCGAACACGCCTGAATCTCTACGTCCGGGCGTACGTCGAGGCAAACGGAACCGACGATCTCCTTACACCGATCAAGCGGGATCAGGATACCCCGGGATACGAGGCCGTCGACGCGTGCTATGCAGCGTTTGATTGGCTGAACGAGGGTGCCGACCGAGAGTACAGTGCTCAGACTCTCCAACGTGTCCGACGCATCGTCGACGCCTGGTATCAGCATCTGGTCGGTCGCCGTGTCGCGTCGATGAATCCCGCAAGCGGGCTGTACGAAGAGTTCAAATGGGAAACCGACGACTCGTCGACTCCCTCGCTCTCAGCTGACCATATTCGCCAGCTAATGGCAGTTGCAGCAACTCCTCGTGACCGATTACTAGTGGTGGCCTTAGCTGGCTGGGGGCTCCGAGCAAGCGAGGTCGCGGCACTCCATGCTTCACAGTTCAATCGTGATGTTCCCGATGAGGACGTCCCCTACATTGTATTCGAGAGCCGAAAAAACGGTCCAGGTGAGGTATCGATACTGTTCGGCCTGGATGTGCTTGACGCACGAATCGACGAGCTGTGCGACGACGAGACGTGGGATGGATTCCTGTTTCCCTCTTCGCAAGGCCAAACAGCGCACGTGACACGCGATACAGTCCGGAACCGATTCCAGACGCTGGCCGCGGACGCCGATCTCCCCGATAGAATCGACGGCGAACGGCCGAGCCCACAGCTGTGTCGACGGTTCTGGTACGATACCTATACTGCCGTCCTGGAAGGTGTCCTCGACGGTGTCGAAGAAATCGCTGCAGAACAGGGCAGTAGTGATCCACAAGTGATCATGCAGAACTATCTCTCAGACTCACGGTCTCGCCAGGTACGTCGTGAATTTATGCGTGATCAACTAGCGGATGCTTTTGAGCACGAAACCTGACGACCCGACTCTGCAGACCACTCCGTGAGTGTTCTGGCACGATATATGCAGTCTCAGCTATCAACGAATCCTCTGTCACCCCGTTAGCGATGGTATCTGTTCCTCGAAGAGTTTCTCCAGTGCTGTCCAAAGAATCTCTGCAGGGACAGTCTTCGGAAAGCCAGCCTTTGAGTGGCTTCTTTCTCCTATTTCCGGCTGTTCGTATTGGAAGTGGACAAGGCCAAGATCCGGGTGGTCATCATCTCGATGCCATCCACAGTTGAACCCTGTATTCGGATCAGCATAGTGGATCCGATAGTATTGCTCTCCCTGATCGAACCTCCATTCAACATCGAGTGTCGGCGATTTGGGGCCAGTTGGTGGGTCAGTACGAGAGGGATCAATTGATGCCCGGAGAAATTTCTTGGTGATCGTATCTGGTTCGTAATTGACCGTCGTCACTTCGGGTTGCCGTTGAAGCACATCTTTTAGTCCATCATAAACAGTGCTGTCAGTAACACCTTGGAGACCCATCGATTAATTACTCAGACAGCGAGGGCGTCGCGTTCGGTCGCCCAATCGTATTCATTAAGTGCTGCTCGAACTACCGAGAGTCGGTCTGCGATGTGTTCCCACTCACTGGCAATGTCTCGTCGGTGCTCGATCTCACTTGTATCATCGAGGTCTGCGATGCTCGCTCGCAGTTGGCTTGGGGTGTCGACGTCGTATGTTTCCTTCCACTCAATTATCTGAGTTCGCATCGATTCAAGTCTAGCGGTAAGCTCTTCACGGTCATGTTCCCGCTGGAGGGAAGCTACTTCGCGATATGTGGCCATCAGCTGATCGATACAGTAGAGAGTTTGGTCACCCTGCTGGAGTTTCCGTAGGACGTTGTCTTCGACGAGTTGGTCGAGATACTTTTGAGCAGTTTTCACCGATACCTCGGTCTCGTTGGCAACCCACGAGGCACTTCGCGGTTCTCGAAGGGTACGTGCGGCGGTTCGTACCCGCTCGCCTCGCGTTCGCGAAGATTGCTCACGCCGACCGCTCGAGTGGGTATCGTCGGTCATGCTCCTCCCTACGAGGTGCTAGAATATATATTTATTGTGCTGGAAATATGTTCTGTTAGAACGTACCGAACCCCTCGTCTCGCATTAGTTCGGCGACTCGTTCTGGATTTTCGAACGCTGCGATCAGTGCGAACTCTCGAGCATCCGTTTTTGAGACCTCGTTTACATCGAGATGCTCGGCAAGCTCGTTGCGAAACGCGGGCTCCTGATCGGCTACCTTATCGCGGACGTGGATTTCGAGACGTGTATCACGCTCGTCGCCAACATTGCTTCGCCTGATAAAGTAGGGGTACTGGTCTCTTGGACTGGTTTCGCTTGTCGACTCCTCGCTATCTCTCGCGTCAGAGGTTGCCGGCTCGGATGAGGTGTCGGGTTCGGTCGTTGAACTGTCTCCCGAACCTCCTGATCGTTGATCGTCGCTTGAGCCACCGTCCCCGCTGCGCTCAGTATCTGTCTGGGTAGTACTCTCTGCAGGATTTGAGTCATCGCTATCCTCGTTACTGCCTCCGAAATCGAGATTCCCAGATCCGGATTTGAAATTGCTCATGCTGTCGTCGCCTCCGTTTTATCAGTTTCTTCGAGATCGATCTGTCTGTTCGAGTGGTCCTTAATATCCAACTCCAAGACTGGGTCGGCATCAGCATCGAAGGTGTCGGTTGCGATGAACCACGCCAGTTCATACAGCTTCCGCAGCGTATCGACCTCTCGATCACGGACGCGTCGCTGACCGGATTCACTTACCATCTCACCATCGCGTTCGAATGTCTTCCAGCGTTCCTCGACGACTTTGAACGCTGAGCCTCTGGCTTCCCACATTGCATCCATGAGACTTTCCCGATTGCCGATAGAGACCGGCGTATCGAAGGCATCCGTATTCTCGAACTGTTGTTGGTACTGTTGATGGGCGTTCGTCTGACCAACACCTGATGGGACGACACAGGAGAGTCCGATTTCGATATCCAACTGGCTCTCCATGTTGCCGACGAGTTCTTCGAGACCTTCGAGACTCAGATTCCCCTTCCCAGCTGGTTTGACTGGAGCGACGAGTGTCCGCAGCGCGTAGATTGCATTGTACAGCAGATCCTCCGCCCTGGCGTTTGGATCGATGAGGATCGCATCGTACTCCGTGTGCAGCTCGTGTTTCTTCCAGAGCAGGTCGTGTAAGAGTTCGAACCGCGGATACTCGTCTCGACTCATGTTTTTCATCCCTGTTTCGTAGGAGATCTTCTGCTCCAGATTTGAGGTGAAATCACCCAGCATGTCGTGACTTGGGATGATGTCGACGCCCTCGTCGGTGGTTTCAATGAGATCTTGGAACTCACCATCCGGCATGTCTAAGATATGCTTGACTAGGTTATCAGCGTCCGGATCACTTCGATTTGTTCCCGCATTAAATAAGCTCGTCAGATTGCCTTCTTGAGGATCGAGATCCAGCATGAGGGTGTTCAAGCCCATGCGCTCGAGTGCCACTGCAATGTTGGCTGTCATTGTGGTTTTGTATGTACCACCCGATTCGGAGTAGACGACTGCCGTGATCATACATATTGGTATTAGCTTCAGTGTCATAAACCTGTGTCAGACATACGTAATGGTAATCTGTAACAGGTATGTGTGACAATTATCTGTATTTCTAATCTGTAATGTCGTAGTACCGCGATCGAACCTGAAATAACAGTTCTCGCCCTCTATTGCAAATATCAATCACAGACATCTGTAACAGATATTTGGTGCAGAAAAACGGTACGGAAGTTCGGTGCAGATGTCCTACATCGAAGGATATGGGGTGTGTTACAGGTATGTGTGACAGAAATATTGTACAGGGATATATTACAGATATATGTTACAGTTATCTGCCGTGGACATGTGTTACAGCCATCTGGCACAACAGATTTGTACAGATGATTAACATCCTCCTCCGTCTTTAGACGCCAAAATCGCGAACTCAGAAAATCAGGTATTTCCGAGCATCGCGGAATCTTCGATCCCTTTCAACAGTGGCAGTTTCAGATTTGCAGTCGAAGCGGTGACAACCACACCTTACGGCACGGTAGTTTCACAGCATCGAAATGGTGGAACGCTGGCAGTCACAGGAACGGGGTTTTCGTTATCCCCTCGTTACAGGGGAATGGCCCTCTCCGAAGGACGATACGGAATCCGCTACGCTATGACCGATTCCGTACATTGTAGACTGGCCTGTCGATTGAACCTCTGTGGGGGAAGCTCACATTAAGTATTTGTTGGTGGTCTGTTTCCAACCACGTTGACTTCATCCACCGGCTGGTCAATACCCAGTTCAGACCACGCAGGTCTGAATACTTCCGTTTCGCGGTAAGGTGAGGAGTATGGCTTTGCTATCCATACTATTTGCCTCGTTTATACAGCGAAGTGAGTGTAGAACTGTTATCATGACTTTCACAGCGAAAACAGTAAGACTACATCTCTTTGACGATACACTCCGGCAACGCTGAGATATGTTCCTTGTAATTAGAAAGTCCGATAATCATTGAGTCGACCCAGTAATATAAACTGCCCATTGATATACCCAATCGGGTGGGTAAAGTTACGAATGACGACTCTCACGTCCACGAGATAGACAGGTTATCGATAGTATTCACGGCAAAAGAGGGGAAATCAGAGTGAATATCTGCCTCTCAGAATTGCTTCTATAAGTACAGAGAATAAATTGTTGAAAATTAATCGGCGGCGAAAAGATGTCTCTAACGGCTGGCTATCCCGGAACGAACGTTATCTGCGTCGAACCAGCTCCCGATCAAGCATCGCCAAGAACCGAGGTAATGTGATTCTTGGCTGTATACTCGTCTCAATCACCCCAACACGTTCTTGCGTGAGAAAATCCACCAACAGCCACATATTATAAATCACACAAGCGAATGCGAAGTGGAACCACCGGACCTCGAATGCTTTTGAGGTCGTCCATGCGGCACACCGCCCGATTGATGAATAGCTGTTTTCGATGGTCGCTCGATTACTGTAGCGGTCGATTTTCCGAGCAGTCTCTCGACGATCAATCCGTAGCTCGTCACTAACAGGAAGGTTCGTCAGAAATGGCTGAGGGCTTGAAACAGCGTCAGTGTCGTTTGAGGATGGGCGAATCACAAGATTTGTCGTGACACGGCTGTTACCCAGTTGTCCTTTGACTTTCCCGTAGATCGCGTAATCCTCTTTCACATACATCGGTACGTCCCGGTCGTCATCCTCAAACCCGCGTTTGATAGCGTCGAATCGCTCGACCTTTCGCTTCAATCGCGCTCGCTTGACAGCCGGAATAACGTAGTATAACTCCTCTTCTTCGAGAGCGTTGATCGTGTCGGCTGCGTGGAACTCCCGATCACCGTACACAGTATAGATGTCGACATACTTGTTAGCTCGATTTACCAGTCTACGAACTACGTCACCACAGTGGTATGACTGCTCAGTATCGCCTGGATACGCATCATTGTCGGCGTAATCGGCACTTCCGAGCGGTTGGACACCAACTGTGAAATGGGTGTTCTCACCAACGATGATGGCTGTAGCGAACTTGTGACACCAGCGATATTCCTTGTCATCAGGTGCGCCCTGTAGCCACTGCAACCCTTCTGTCTCGCCCCAGTACGCAACGTAGGTGATGTCGATCGCCAATAATACGTTATACGACTGGTTGAGCCTGTTGAGTGCGGGTTTCGCCCGTGTGTAGGTCTTCTCAAGAGCATAATTCACTTTCTCGGTGATCTCGTCGACGGGCATCTGCTTGATAGACTCAACCAGTGTTTCTCCAGATGGACTATCTTCGTAAAACGGATCATCTATACTCGGATTTGGATTCAGCATATCATCCAGTGTTTCTCCACTACCGTTGGCAGCCTCATCGTTCAGTGCGGCTACTGATTCCAGAGTCAGGAGCTCGTTACTGTCGTAGATTGGGTCATTTGGCCGTGGGAGATTGATTGCCGGGAAAGCTACTGTCTCTAATTCATCGAGGACTTCCTTACTCTTGCCTCGAAGCAGGCGATTGACCGTTCTTTTCGACGAAGGTTTACCTGTCGACCCCTGGCGAACACTAAGATTGGCTCCAATCGGCGCACCACACTCGGCGGCCAGCTGTCTAATCTCCCTCGTGGCGACTCGGATCTCTGTATCTAATTCGGAAAATCGACCTTCCAGTCGACACGGACGAAACGTGCTCTCGGACGGAAGCCCATCGGGATCGATTATCAAACCGAGCGCGGAGGGTGTTGAATCGTCAGTCAATTCGATATATCGATTGGATATGCTTGGAGAATTGATCTACCATCAAATGCATAATACAAATCTCGCCAGTACATGGTTATACTTGAAAGACACACGGAAAGAATTTGAATCGCAGAAAGAGCAACTGGTAAAATGGGTCGAGAATGACGAGATCGTTGATATTTACAAGGCTCACAAAGAGAAAGAGCAGACAGGAAAACGACCTGGTTCACCAGATTGGACCGACGACAGAGATTCGTGAATATTCGCTCTTGCCGCTGCAATTACTGGTTCGGTGGCGCGAGATTCTTCATTTTGCAATCTGACCGTGGAACGTACCGCTCGGCGAGTATCGCCAACTCGAGCGTTCGCTGGATGTCTGCGAGGTTGTGCCGCAGTAGCGACTCCCACTCACCGTTCTCGAAGGCGTCGACGGCCTCACTACTGTCGTCAAATGGGTCGCAACTCGGCATCCCTCGGAGCTGATCGTAGACACCGACAAGGTCTTTCTGTCCGTTCGTATTGAAGCGTTCGACGAATTCTAACACGTCGGCGTAGGCCATATTCGGAAACGGCCAGTCAATATCATGTGAAACACACGCCGACCGAACAAACGGGAGATCAAACCCACCCTTCCACGTCTCACCGTTGTAGGCCGTCAGATAGTGCCGATCACTGTTCAACCGCTCAGTCGCTACATGTTCGACGGCTGCAAGCAGGCTGGCCTCGTCGTCGGTGGTGATCACGTCGACGCCCTGCGTCGAGTACTCGATAAGGGCCTGTTCTAACTGCGTACTGCTTGCTTGTCGACCATCTGTATTCAGGATGATTACCTCACCGAGCGTAGAGGCGAACCCCGCTACGGTGAGTACCGATCCCTCCTCGAAGCCGCTTGTTTCGATGTCAAACGCGATTGGGTCTATGTTGCCCATAGACGCTGGTTCGATGGAACCGATATGAGGTTTCGAGTGCGGTTTCCGAATCGACCGAAACCCACTATAGCTGTGTCGACTCGGCTGATTCATGTATGTTGGTTTCTGAGCCAACAGACTTACATTGATGGCTCACAAACCAACGGTTGAGGAATGAGCCTCACAGAAGATGAGTTGGATGGACATACACTCCGGAAGCGGTACGCTGACGGGACGTTCATTCGGCTGATGGTTCGCCGGACTTCCGATACAGCGTATCCGTCTGGGTAGTGATATGCGTTCCACTACGGGGCAGTGGCTCCCGATGCTGTCGACGGGCCGACGCTCGACGATGGAACGATCCGCCGGTACGACAACGCCCACGAAGATACCAAGAGCCACGAACTCCACGTCGCACCCGATGTCGAACCAGAAGACATCGAATTTCCCGGCATCGTCGAACTATATGACCGGTTCTGGGAAGAGATCCCGAAAGCCAGGATCGATCCGTGAGGCTCACTCAAGGTGATACCATGACACTACACGACGCATTCGACGACACGACCACGTCACAGACGCTCCTCGTCACTGTACAGAGCGACGATGAACTCTACCGTGATGGCCGTGAGGCACTCGAACGACTCAGCCGTGGGGAGTCCGTCGACAAACCCGATACGTTCGCGTTCGAGACATCCGAACTCCTGTTCGAGACGTTCAACCCGCGAACGATGGCGCTACTTGAGACGATCTCTGATTCGGAACCAGAGAGCATCCGCGAGACTGCCCGACTTGTCGAACGTGACGTGAAAAACGTCCACGAAGAACTGACGGAACTCGACCGTCTCGGCGTGATTCGATTCGAGGACAGTGGCCGATCAAAACGGCCTGTGTTCCCCTACGAGGAAATCGTGATTAGCCTGCCGTTCAATCACGATGGGACTCGTGATGCAGCTCACGCTTGAGAGAAACGGCTATCAGAAACGCGTCGGCTCGTTTGTTCAGGAGTAGGGCTGGTAGGACCGGGCCTTCGTCTTCCCACTGGCAACAATGAGATTGTACTGTTCAACTTTCGAGAGGTGGTTCCGCATCGTCCGGTGGATCTTCGGATCGTCGACCGTCTCACAATAAGTGTCGTAGAGGCTGCTCGCCCCGATCTCACCGGCCTCTTTGATTGTCTCGTAGAGAACCTACTGTGGTTCTAAAACGTTCTCTCTGAAGCTCTCAATAGATCCGTATTTATCAATATGATCGGCCACTAGTGTCTCGACGTAGTCATCGAAACTGTCGAACTCCTCTATCTCTGGTAATCCGGTTGGAGCGGTGTGAATTCCTACTGCTTCCGCATTCTCGAAGTAGTCTGTGTCGATCATGGTAGAGAGAGTTGCTACAGCCTCACGGACAGGACCCATCCATACGTCCCCGTCAGCTGCAAAGACTGCTTCATCATAGTAGTCTTCGAGCACACTCGGATCAAGGCCTACATATAATTTACCTTCTCCTGAGTAGACGGCTTTAGGGAATCCTCTATATGTGCTTCTGTCAGATTCGTCGACCTCGTAGAAGTCTTTGTCGGTGAAGCGTGAGATTGGGTCTCTGGTGTCTCGTTCGTCTAATGGTGCTTCCTCAGCAGGGCCGACGATGGGCGCGTTCGAGTCGACCGTAGTCAGTGGATGGTGTGTGGAGGCGACCTGTGTGTATCCATGGTTATCGTGGTTCATGGACATCATTCTGATATCCAGTTCTTCGTAGTTTTCTTCTAAATCTTCTTGGATTACAAGGTTGACGGCTGAGGCTCCGGCTCTTGTCAGGGTTGATGAGTCTGTGGATACGTTTTCGCCTAGTGTTTTTATCGTTGTGTATAGTGTGGTTAGTAGTACGTCTTGGAATTGATCATAGTTTGTGAGGTCTTTGGTTTCGTCGTATGCGTTTTTGGCTAGTTCGTAGGCCGTATCTCCGCCTGTGTCGAAGTCTGCGTTGTCCTCATGGTTCTCTTTCTCGGCACGCCACAGATCCTCCTCAGTAAAGTCGAGATCAAGCCCCTCGTCTTCAGCGTCTGAGTCGTCTGTCTCCTCCTCGTGCTCCGAGGACTCGACCTCGGGTTCCGAATCTGTCTCTGTATCCGGCTCACTGCTTGTACAGCCTGCCAGCAGTAGACACCCACCGATCAGCCCCGTCGACACCACCTGTCGTCGTGTTTGCTTCTTTCGTGCACATGGCCACGATCCAGACGACGCTGATCGGATGATCTGTTGGCGTGATGACCGTGGTGAAAAAGCACTGCTTCCGGTTATCCAACTCGAGACGCACGTTGATGCTACGGACGACCTCCGAACCCCACGGTACGCTGTAGCAGAGTCAGGTAGTGAAAAACAGGGATAGATAATTGACATCCTCCTCCGCCTAAAGGCGGGAGGAATCCCGAGCGGTGTGAGTTTCAGGTTTACAGTCCAACCGTGGGCTACCACACCTTTCGGGCACAAGTAGTCCCACAGCTTCGGTGGGGTCGACTGCTGGCAATGCCAAGCCACCCTTACCCCTATCCTCGGCCGTCTACGGCACCCCGGTGTTGTTTGTGCCACCGGGACGCCAGGAGGCGTTGGCGGAGTCGGGGGTATCTCTTGAGTCGCGTTTGAGCAGTCAGTAGAGACACCTCCGATAACAGTCGTGAGTCGACGATTCGACCGCAGCTGTCGACGAATAACGAGCAGTCGATTCGGTCTCCACTTATTTTTGCTGCGTGGCGGACCGACCCAGGCCCCACCCATCGCTCTGTGCTCGCTTCGCTGGGCGCACAGCCACGACTGCAACAACTCTTCAGTCGGGCAATCACGGTGTTATCTGGAGGCCCGAGTGGAAAACACGAACACCAACAGCCCAAAAAATAGCACACCAGCAGCTGACTGAACGATGGTCAACAGTTCACCACTCAAAGTTACAGGAGAGAATCGAGCGTATCCGAACCCTGTGAATGCAAGGAGACTGACCATCAATGCGAGCCCGAAATCCACCATCGTATTCGGATCGCCTCCCGCGATCGAAGACTCGTGGGTGACTGTCCCGAGTGCACAATGTGCTCCTGCAGTTACGAGGATGAAGATCCCCGACGTGAGAAACAGATTTCGAACCCTCGTCCCGTGGCCGGTCGTCACTTTGAGAAATCCATCTACAGCTACTTTCCGCAGATCACGCTGAGCCCAGTTCACCGCCAACATGGCGTTCTTTCGTTTCCTCAGGTTCCGAAGTGACTTCGAAGTCAAGGAATTGTTCCTATAGACGGCCTCCAGTGTCTGATATACCGACGCCGCTTTCTCTTTTGGATGTTGGGCATTCCCTTCCTCTGACTCGGAACCCTCGTCACCACCGTACTCGTGAATGCGTTCGAAGTCCGTTTCTGCGTCCACTCGTGCCGAAATCAGCTGACAATTGTACAACAAGCTGTTTTCGAAATTCGCACTGGTGAGATCGGCGTCGGCGAGGGTTGCAAATTCGAGATCGGCACCATCGAAATTCGCACCGTCAGCCCGCACACCGGACAACGAGACGCTAGAGAGGTCACAATCGTCGAGGTTTGCGTCGGAGAGCCGAGCCCTATCGAATCTCGCCGAATCGAAACTAGAAGCAGAGAGTCTCGCGTCTTTGAGGTTCGCCCGTTCGAAATCGATATTTTCGGTGTCGTGGCCTGTCAACGTGACACTGTTCAGTTGGGCTCCCGTGAACGTGACGTCCTCCAAGCTACACGCTTCGAACGTCGTCTGCTTCATATCTGCGTTCGAGAAGTCGACGGCGTCGAATTCGGTCTCGACGAACGATGTATTGGAGAGGTCGGCGCCCACGAACGAGGCTTTTTCGAACCTCGCCCCCTTCGTTTTGACGTCCGTGAGGACTGCATCGTCGAATGTGGCACGTAACGGCACGGTGTCGTGGAGCTTCGCCCGTTTCATGCGCGCGTGCGAAAAATCCGCTCCCTCTAGTGCAGTTTCGGTGAGATCTACTTCACGTAACTGGGCGTCTTCGAAGATACAGCCAGACACGTCGACGTCTTCGAAGTCGGCCTTCTCCAGGGTCGCGCCGGTGAAGTCGGCTCCTGCCAACTGTGTCTCGTATCCAGTAAACGTCGCTCCGTCCAAGGTGGCCCCTCGGAAGTCGACGTCCCGAAGGTTCACGTTTTCGAACGTGACTTCTCCAAGATGTGTGTCCGAGAGGTCCGACCCGCGGAGTGTCGTCCCCTCGAGTCGTTTCGCTCCCCTGACCGCCTGCCCCGAGAAGTCGGCCCTCTCGACGCCTCTCTGTGACGTAAATACGTCTTGTAGACTCGGTCCGTCGTCGTCGAGTGGTTCTTCGTCACTCGAGTCGATTTCGCCGGTCTCGAAGTACTCGTCGGCCGGAATGGTTTCGGTGGAATGTTCGAACGATTTTTCGAGAAAGCCGACCACGTTACTCCGAAGTTTTGGACCGTCGACGAGTTCGAGTAGATCCTCGTCACTTACCCGGACCAAGACATCGTTAGAGGGCGAGAGCCGAATCAGAGGTGGTTCGTCGCTGGCCTCCGCCGACTGGACCGACAGCGTCTGGTGGTCGAACGGGCCGACCAACCCGTCTGATTCTTCTACATAAACATTATCTCCGAATTTTAGATCGACGCTCGGCGCAGGACGAAACACGCCTGGCTCCGTTTCGGAGTCTCGGTCGAATAGCCAGGACGTCATCTACCGGCCACCTACTGAGCCACCCGACAAAAACACTTCGCCACGCCGATGGCCGCTGGATTCTATCGGTCGTTTTCGTGGACGCCAGCTATGGGGTCGTATCAGGGAGGCCGACCGATCGACTGGCCTCGAAGACAGCGTCGAACGTTGCTGCAGCTAGCGAGACGTCCGGGCCATTCGTCAGAAGACCGACCTCGAAGTTCGACGTGAGGTTCGTCACCGTGAAGTTGGCACTACCTGCGTAACACCATTTTTCGTCTATCACGACCAGCTTCGCGTGCGTGGCGTAGGCTTGCTTTCCAGAGCTGTCGCGGTGATACAACTCGGCGACGTCGACGAGTCTCCGCTCTGGTTTGGAGAGCGTCTTTCGCATCTCTGTGAGCACTCGATATCGGTCTGTCCCAGGATCGATGCCGCGTGTGAGGATCTTGGTCTCGATACCCCGCTTTGGAAGTGTCTGGACGGTCTCGACTGTTGGATGGTGTGGATCGAAGTACGGCATCGCGATCCTGACGGTGTCCTCGGCTCTCAGTAGGGCCGACCGAACACGCGTGTCCAACTCACCCACGTCAGGGTGCCTCTGGACGGCGAGTTGCTCTGGGATCGTAGCGAGGATCTCGGTGTCGGTATCCGTATCGACATCACCGCCCCCCGTCGCACTCCCGAGAGCTCTCAGTACGACTGCCTGTTCGGACAGCAACCGCGTCGCCTCGGGGATCGACACACTGAAACTCGTATCCGCGAACGACGGCTCGCTGTCGACTTTTTCGGCAACGTCGTTGAGTGATAGTCCGACGAAGATCGCCTCGGCCTCGACAGCTGCTAACTCCTCGTTTGCAGGGAGGTTCTCGTCGACGACAGCTCGGCAGATAGTGACCGTCCCTCGTCCCACGTTCTCGATGGCGTCGGCTATTTGGAGCACTCGATCAGCCGAGTCGAACAGACGGACGATAGTGAAATCCTCGGATAGCGGTGCGTTCACGGTTCTATTGGTTCGATGACTGTCCGGAACTCAGAGGTCCCAGAACCCCTCGATCGTATCCGACCCAGTCAGAACTCTTCGATCCAGGGTTTGGTTGTAGTACTCACAGGTAAACTCCGCAACGTGCATGCAGGCGTGGCAGGCGGCTCCACCCTGTGACTGTCGGCACGCGGGATCGTAGATACAATCACGCACGTACTCTTTGGTGTCGCTGACCCATTCGTAGATGCGAGTTTTGAACAGGGTAAACATCCCACCGAGTGCGAAGTGTTCCATACTCTCTGCGTATAGAATGATCGCTGGCACGTTCGGTAGGATGAGTTCGGAGATGCTGTCGTTGTCGAGCCCACACTGTTCGCTCGCCGTGCTCATCAATGCGTGACTGGTCGAGTGAATCAGGCGATAAATTTCCTCGGTGAGGCGGTCCTCTATCGGTGTGAACGGATTTTGTGTCTCTCTGGGATCGACGTTCTCGAGGAACCATCGTTTCAGTGCTATCTCGTCGTTCAGATCGGGTGCGTTCGGTTCGATCAGTGAACCGTTGTCCAGCAACCACTGTACGATTTTCTTCCGGTCGAGTTCCAACACGATGGCTTCAGAGGGCGACCGGTCGCCGTAGATCGTTACCGCATCGTCGTCGTAGCGGTGATCGAAGAACTGCAAGTCTGTCTCTTCGGCGGTTGGGGAATCACGAGTGTAGCCGTACAGAATGTTCAACAGCGGGAAGTTGTCGACGACCCACGCTCCCGAGACGCCGATACTCGCCAGCGATCGCTCGTAGAACTTGGCTTCGGGATTCTTCTCGAAGAAGTCGTCTTCCGCGAGGTAATCGTCGATCGACCGCGCCGTCGGGTAGTCGTCTATCTGCTCGAGATCTGCTGGATCACCCACGTAGCCGGACGTACACCGCACGAAGGTGAACAGTTGGTCGCCAACCAAGGTGTACCACTCACGGTCGTCGGGAACCGACACCGAATCACTGTTGATACGAACGACCGTGTTTCGCGTGTATCCGTCACCCGGTGTGAGATCTTTGATCATGTCGAGAACGGCTTCGCGGTTTTCTTCGCCGATATTCCTAACGTGTTTGTCGATTTGGTCTGGCGACAACCCGGGAATCGAGGCGACTGACTCTGGGGTGACCCCTTCACTGCGGAAGTCCGGGTTCTCCAGGTAGGCGGCCATCAGCACACGCGTCCACGGTTCTCCGTACGGAATGTCACCTTCTTCCACACCGATGAGTGGCATCTCGGCGAAGGCGTCCCGTTGGGGGTAGTGAACTGTTCCGGCCTCTACTGGCGTCGGGAAGCTGATGTACCCTCCACATCCACTACACGAGCCACTGAGGGAATCTTCGTACCCACACCCACTGGCCCGACACCGAAACGACCAGGTACCGAGATCCTCTGGTGACCCTTTGGATAGGTGCATATGTTTGAACCCGTGTGTATCACACGGGTACGGTTCCAGGTTGGTTACACTTCCACAGTCGTGCACGAGGACGAATTGAATCTGCTGGAGCCGACCGTCACACCCCGACCGGGGACAGCTACCGTTCGTTTCTCGGAGGTTCTTCAGACCGTCCCGGTAAGTCACAGCATTGCACTGTTTACAGACGACCGTCCGTGGGAAAAATTCCGCCTTGACCTGTACGACCCGACGAAAACTCACCTCGGTATTTCGGAAATCTCGCCAGGGTTCCAGATGACTGTTCTGAAACGGTTCTATCTGCCCTGCGACGCGGTCGAGTATTCGATCCGCGTCGGCGATATCCAACGGTTCGGCTCGCCAATCGACGACTTTCATCGTGACGCCCTCTCTGGCGTAGCTGAAGACTGCACCAGGGGCCATCGTGTTCATCGTCTGGGCAATTCCACGTTCCATCTCGGCGTCGCTCTCGTCGTTCATGTTATCGATTCTCCCCGAACATCTCTAGGAGGTCTTGTGTAGCGAGTCCGTACATGACTGGGATCTGTTCGTCGATATCTCGAAGGCTCCGCATCGGGCCGCGGAGCTCCTCTTCTTCGTCTTCCATCACGTTTCCGAGGTACTTTTTCAACCCCGCCTTCCGCGGATCGCGGATCTGCGGTTCGGCACTCAGCAACCGGTTCCAGAGTTTTTCGAACTGTTCTTCGATCGAATCGTAGTACAGACGGGCTCCGATCGACCGTTCGTCGTCGGCTCTATCTACCCCCGCGACGTCGTAGGCGTCCAAAACTTGTCGGAGCAACTCGTCGTACGTGATCACACCCTGGTCGAGGGCATCACGGAATCCGTCAAGATTGTACACCCGCTTTTCGAACTTGTCTTCGAAGTAGTAGTCGTAGTACTGGATGAGTATCCCGAGGAAGATTCCTGGGAGTGTACACTCGATGGCGAACTCTGCCCACCGTTCGAGTGGTGTCGCTTCGACGAGGAGATCCTGGTATCGGTGGTAGTGCTCGAACCGTGTGTAGTGGGATCGGTCTCTGGCTTTGATCGAATCGAACAAGACGAACACCGTCCCCGTACTGTCTCTGCCGACACGCGAGTAGGCCTGAATGTATTCCGCCGTGTTGCGTGGCATCCCGAAAAACGAGATGAAGTTGAATCGGTCGACGTCCACACCGTGTGAGATCATACTCGTCGCGATGACGACGTCGATAGGCTCGTCGGCATCCGCCGTCTGGAGTCGTGAGAGTGCGTTCCGGACCTCGCCCATCTCGGTCTCTCCCGTCAACGAAACCGGGGTGAGACGCTCGTGTGGCTCACCGTAGGCGTCTAGCTGACGGTTCACCATCCCTTTGATCGATCGCTGCAGGATGTCGCTCTGGTTCTTCGAGATGTTGTAGGCGATCTGTACCTTGTAGTCGTCCAACGCTTCGAGGACCGCCGCTCGTCTGGCGTCTTCGTCCTGCGGTAGTTCGAGTGGTCCGGCCACGACGTCCTCGGCGATAGCTTGCATCGCATCGTACAGCTCGTCTGGATCGGCTTCCAACGATTGTGTCACGCGAGCATACTCTCGGGTGACGATGTTGATCGCGCGGGTTCGACCGATGCTCCGTGGGAGCGCACCGATCATCTGTCGACCCAACCGATACGGATCTTCGTAGGCGTAGAACGACTGTCTCAGACGCGGCCCTTGTGACGGGAACTCGTTCGGCTCTTTCCGATAGAGTGCGTCGACTTGTTGGTTAGCTCCCTCGATAGTCGCCGTCGCAGCGACGGTCTTCATGTCCCACTCGCCGTCGGTATATTCGTTAATCAACATCTGGATCAACGTCTCGTAGTGGGAATCGAACGCCCCGAACTCCTCCCGTAACAGGTGTAGCTCGTCTTGGATCAGCAACGACGGTGGGTCTACGGGCTCTATGGACTCCAGCTTAGCCGGCGAATCGTTTTCACAGCGGTGTTCCTCCGCGATACCGCGGTTACTACACAGACATTGGCATTCCGAGGTGAACCCGTGTTCCGGGCACCGATATTTCAACTGCCCCAACAGGCCTCTGGCCCGCCGGTTCATCCCGACGACGGCGATCTTGTCGATCGTGCTGACGACGAACGTCGGGGTGTATCGGTACACCTCGTTGTCGGTGACGTAGATCGGGAGTTCGGCCGTCTCACCACCCTGCCGTTCTACTTCGGGACATTCGGTGTTCGTACACTGATGGACGATCCGGAGGCGGTCCAAGTCCCCGGTTACTTCGACCGACTTTTCGCGACAGTACGGACACTTCGGGACCGTCAACAACTGTTGGGCAAACTCCTCGTTCTCGGCGGCTTTGCGCACGTTGTTCACGTCCCCACCGTCTTCGAAGATATCGTTTGGCGTGTTGCGGTCACCGACGAAGTAGCCGATACTGAACTGCTCGCCGGCCATCTCGTCGTGATCTCTGCGTACCCGCTCGGCGAGACATAACACGTTGGCGATCCTTTGTAGTTGCTGTAACGAAAGCAGCCGCAGTGGGAACTTCGTCAACCCGGTCATGCCGTAATTTTTCCCTCGAAGCCGATCAAGGAATGCAGTGAACGTCACCAGACCGAGATAGGCTTCGGTTTTGCCACCGCCTGTCGGGAAGAAAATAATGTCACACTGATCAAGCATGTCGGTCACCTCCGGTGTACGACCGATTTGAGAGCCGATGTCCGGGATCGACATCACGATGAAGACGATCTGAAAGAGCCGCCAGTCTTCAAACTCTTGGGCGAACGTCGTGTTGAGGGCACGAAATGCGGTTCTGAGGTCTTCGTTGTCCGGATCCAAGAGTAACTCTTTGCCACGTCGGAACCGGTCACGTTCTTGTTCGAACTGCCGTAACATCTCGTCGTATTCTTCGGCGGCAGTCTCTCCTTTGCCCGCCAAGACGGTATCTCGGACCGATTCGTACTGCTCTCTCGCCCTATCCATTTCCGTTTCGATGTTGCCCAACACCGCTTCGAACTCGCCGTCAGCGAGACGTTCTGTCGGTGCCGGGACCGTATCCCTGGAGACGTACTTCGGTTGCCTATATACCGGTACGGGGTCGGTCTCGACGCTCGTGACTGGATCACGATCTACTACCGTCACCGAACAATTACGTCCGATTCCGTAGATGTCGCCGTCGTACTGGTAGTGGTCTCGAATCTTCTCCGAGGCGAATGGTTCGAACGCAGGCGAGGGGGCAGAAACAGTGAGGGATGCGTCGAAGAGGTACGACTGCCAGGCTTCGTCGGGTTCGGTGGCGGTTTCCGGATCTTCGCCCTGGGTGTTCACCAGTTGGATCGATAGTTCGTAACATCCGTCGTCCCGTCGGGACACCTTCGTCCGTATCTCAGCCTCCCAGAGTGGCTCGTGGAGAATATCGGTGTAGACCGAGTCAAGATGGGATTCGAATGCCGACTCCGATTTTAGTGCTTCGGGTGGTACGTTCTGCCACTCGTCGTATGATGCATCTTCCATCGGTCGTTTGATAGCTCTTTCGTGGTCTTCGAACACCGATCGTGCCGATTGTATACCTCCAGAGATCGGTTTGGTGATCTCGCCACCGCCGTCGGCCTTGTTCCGGAGTTGGGCCTTCGATATCTCCACAGTAGCGAACTCTGGGGAGATCCGTTCGTAGACACTTACCAGCGGTTGTGGCTCCGACGGGTCCACCCCTGCCACGCCACCGTCGGCTCTGACCTCTGGTTGGGTGTCGGGCGTCTCCTCTTCGGACTCCGAGGCCGCAGCGAGATCGACGTGTTCGAGTTGTTCCTCGAAGGTTGGAAATCGTTTGAAGAAAAACTTCGCGTCCGGACGTATCTTCAGAGAGCCATCCAGATCGTTCGGGTCGACTTTCAGTTTGAGACCCGTGGTGAACGGTGAGATGTTACGAGTTATCGTACTCTCCGCAGCTTCCACTTTTTCTCCCTCGTCGTCGGTCTCTTGGTCTCGACGGTAGTCGAATTGGTTCGCGAGGGTCGCAGCGAAATACCGAACTCTGGGGTCGACGCCGTACAGCGTCTCTTGGCCCTCACCCCGTCCGGTAATTCGGTCGATCAATCGGTTCATGACGATATGGTTGATGACCTGACGTCGTCGAAACTCTTGGTCGCCAGCCTCAGCGTACCGCTCGTCAGGGGGACGGGTATACTCGGGTGCAGATTGGGACGGAATAGAGTCGAATATTTTTGTCATAAAGAGTCGGACAACGCCATCGTTGATATATTCTTCTCCATGGTTCTGACAACGCAGACCCGACGTTGCGAGAGACGTGGTCGAAGCTCGTGCCTTCGAGTAGATAGTACATTCGTCCTGGAGAGTGGTCACAATTCTCTGACCGACTCGATCGTGTAGATCGTCGTTTCTGCTTCGAGTCCGCTACACTCTAGCGAGTTCATCTCTTCTGCGAGGTGGTTTCGGAACTGATGGCCCTGTTTCATATTCGTCATTCGTATTCGACTCATATTCTCTTCTATCTGTAAGGCGTTCTTGCCTGTGAGCTCGTCGTGGCCGAAGGCCTCCCCGAGTGCGTCGATATCTGAGGCCCGTCGGGGGCCTATCGTCAAAGTTGGGTCCCTGGCTAATCCCAGCGCATCGTCCGCCACTATCACAGACTCGAACCATCGCCAGACAGTCGACGGACGGCGATCGATATTGGACGTCTTCCGTTCGACAACCTTTCGCACAGACCCGTGCGTCAAATCAGTTACTTCCTGTCGTTCGGCTAGTTCGGTGACGATCTCTTCCAGCGTATCGTACCACGTTTTGAGGTCTCGGAACACCGTTGTTTCGCCGTGTTCATCTCTATACGTCTCGGTCAGCCACTCGTCCCACCGTCTTTCGAAGGCCCCCTCGTCGAAGATCGCTATCTCGTCTCCTTCTCGTAAGGATCGGGGTGACAACCAGTGGTACCGGTCCTGGTTGGGTGACACGGACGTTCGACGTCGCATCACGGTCTCCCTTCGTGTGAACCGTTCTCCACTCTCTGTGAGTATCTCGTACTCCTTGCGTTCGTAGTCGTCGTACCGTGAGGAGCCACCACTCCCGTAGTCGACGGTTCGAGAGTGGTTGAACAGCTCAGTGAGTTCTCTCCTGTCGGTACTTTCGGCAATCGGCCGAGCCGTATGCGTTTCGTCTGCCGATGGAGTGGCCGCTGTCGCTTCTTCTGGTGGGATTGGTTCGACTGTCTCGACACCATTTGGATCGGTCGGTACCGTAATCACCGGTTCGGCGTACGGTGTGTAGTCGACTCCGTCGGCCGCAGCGTTCTTCTGGCTCACAAACCGCTTCGCGTCACGGCTTATCATCCACTCCCAATTACCGTCGTACGTGAACACCACGGTCTCGCCAACAGCAGGGCTCACGTAGAAGCCAGCGTACTGTGGGCGCTGTGGACCTACGACGAACAACTTGTCGAACGAATCCAGATCGCGACAGAGATCGGGGTAGACGAACCGAACCCGATCGGCCTCCACGGCGTCCGAATCGACGACTCCGTCTTCGACAGCGATCGTTTCGAACGCCCGACACCATGTCCGTTTTGGCAAGAACACAGCTACGGTCTCGTCGTCTTCCAAGGCGTTCTGAAGCTGCTCGCAGAGTTCCTCGTACATCGGGTTTCGATCGGCGAGATGCTCACGTGCGCGACGCAACGCGTCGACCGTGTCGAATAGATATGCCGCGACCGCTGGGCGACCAATAACGTCTTCGGCCCGTTCTTCTAATTTGTCGAGCAACGCGTCGATTGTTCTCGGCCCAAAATACCCCTCTCGTTGGTTTCGAACCCACTCGTCGTATCGGTTCGCGGGGAACGGAAGTCGCTCGAACATCAGTTGACGAGAGAAGATCCGACCGGCAGCCCGGTTCTCGTCGTACTCTCGAAGTTCGGCTGAGGCTTCGTATCCTGGCTCTAAGTACTTCAGCAGCCCCTCGTCGGCGACATTCACGATTCGAACCCGTTGGGGTTCGGTTGCTTGGTCGAACCACGAGTCGAAATCCCCCGGGAATCGTGAGGCTGATCGCTCGGGGTTGGTCTCGGTCGCGGCTTCGAGTGCTTCGACACCCGGTAACGTGTCGACGCCCTCTAGGTCTTTTGGGGGGCCGTACCTCGGTGCCCGCCGTTCGTCGAACTCGTGTTTAGTGAAATTCGTATATATAGGAACGATCGACAGCTGATCGTGGGTATCTACCAGGTCGTCGAGAGCTGCTTCGTACGTCTCTTTGGTTCGACTCGTGAGGTTCGGGACGAGCGTCTGTAAGGTATCCAACGATCGAATTTCTTCGACTCGTTTCGAAAATACGACTCTCGAATCGGCAGACGCCTCCGACATCGGCTTGATGGTTCCATCGTCGATCCGGGCGTGTGGAACGATATTCGGCAGTGGGATCGTGGTCGTCTCGTCGGATATCGTTACACCGTAGTTCGCGTACTCCGATCTGAGGTCGCCTTTGTTACCCCAATGGTGTTGCCCGCCAGGACTGAACACGACGATGTCAGTGCCGTAGCTGTTTCCGCGGAGAGCCAACTCAAGCGCGACCAGGACGACGACTCTCGGTTCGTATTCGGGCCAGATCGCCGGCATGGTCCGTCCCTCCATGACAGCAGTAGCGATATTCGAGAGAGCCTTCTCTGTCGCAGGGTCGACATCTATCGAACGGTACTGCGTCTCTCCGGGATGACGATATTGGAGACAGTCGACTGCGTTGGCCAGATGGGCAACCACCGAACCACCGTCAAGGGTTTTCGATACCTCTTCGATGTACGAAATCGTGTCTCTGCTTCGTGACTGGCCGTATCTTCGCAGAACCGCTCCTGCTAGTGAGCCTTCTGTCCCATCGCCGCTGGCCATCTCCGATACGGCCTGTACTTGGTCTTCGATAGCTGCAGGATCGCGCTCTGCCAACACACGGAGTTGCGTGAGAGCATGTTCGGTACGCTCGACAGACTCACTCTCCAACCACTCGGTGGCACGCGAGACGATGTAGGACGAGACCGTTTCAGATCGGTTCGCTTCTATCAGAGTCTCCAGGGCGTTTTCTGCTCTTCTGTAAACGCCCTGTTCTTCGAGGTCTCTACCAGTGGCCTCTACGAGGTCGATCCGAACGTACTCACCGAGTCGTTCGACGATCTCTTCCGTGGCCCCGTCTCCCGATACGATCTCTGCGAGTGCGACGATAGCAACGTCTGCGTTTTCTGTACGTAACAATTCGAACAACCTGTCGCTGTGAGATGTCAGCTGATCGGTCGCGTTGTACGTCACGTACCGTAGTTTCGAGACGGCCGCTTCGGTCGAAACCATACTTTCTTCCGTGGGAACCAACGCTCTGAGGGCTTCGGCTACGAGTTCTCCGAGTGCTCGTTCACTCAGCTCTGCCAGCGATCTGGTCTCGTACTCGGTGATATCGTGGAGGGCCTGGAGGTCACTTTTTTCACCACGCCGGCGGTAGAGCTCTATAGCCACGCGCCGACAGATCTTCGGATCTGCCTCTTGAAGTGACTCGACGATCTCACGATCGGTAATCTCTGGTACCCTCTTTCCGCGGTCCACGATTGCCGAGAGAATCTCGCCCACCTCCTCGTCGACGTCGACGTCAGCCGTTGCGCCGAGGGATAGCACGTCTGGAACCTGTTTCGAGACGATCTCAGGGTACGCTTCGGCCAGTGTTTGCAACGCGCTCCAAGCTTCTTTCCGATAGAATGCATTTTTCAGATCGAGCTGGGAAACTAACGTCTCGGCTAATCTTTCTGCACAACCGTGACTGAATTCCGACCCATCGAGTCTGTTGAGATATCTTTGCCTACCAACATACGTGTAATCGTGGTCGATATCGTCTGCAAGATCGGTTGCACACGGGCCTCTTTCACACATGAGTCGATACGCGATCGATTCTATTGGGTTCTCTGCACGGCGACGATCTCCCGACATCCAGTCTCGTCCGTTCCATACTCCGATTGAGAGAATTTGTGTACCGAGACGAAATAAATCTGTTTCCAATTTGATTGCATCGTTACTGTAGAGACGTGGATGGGTAGGGTTACTCCTCGGTTTTCCAGTAGTTCAAACTAGGTAAACGGAGCGTGACCGAAGGTCTTGCCTGAAGCCGAGCGCAGCCCGGCGACGGCGAGTTTTCCCTACTGCAATCGTGATATTATCGCTGGTAATATGTTACGAGAGGTCGATCGGATGTTATTTTCTAAAGGCGAACCATTTTTGTTCCGACTGGATAATCAACAATCGACAATGGACCTCTCTGCTGTGGATCTATTCTGCGGGGCAGGCGGACTAACGAGCGGACTGGAAAAGGCTGGCATCACTGTCGAAGCCGGATTCGATATCGACGAGAACTGTAAGTACGCCTTTGAGAGAAACAACGAGGCCGAATTCGTTCGTTGCAATCTCGGAGAGATCGCTGCAGAAGACCCGAGTACGATCGGTGAATACCTCGATTCCGACGCCGAAAAGACTCTCGTCGCGGGTTGTGCCCCCTGTCAACCCTTTTCGTCTCTGAACAACGGGACTGACCGATCACAACACGAAAAGTACGGTCTCCTGTCTGCCTTCGCCAGTATCGTCGAAGACGTAGAACCGGACTTCGTCGTCATGGAGAACGTATACGAAGTTCGCAATTCTCCCGTCTACGACGATTTCGTCGAGCGACTAACTACCTGTGGATACAACGTGAATCTTCCCGAAGATCGGCGTGTTTACTGTCCCGAGTTCGGGATTCCACAAACTAGGCGTCGGGTCGTCCTGTTAGCGTCGCGCCAAGACAGTCTCGATATCGGCCGTCCCCCGATACGAGACCCGGATAACTATCCGACGGTGAAAGATGCGATCGACGAACTGTCGCGGTTAGCTCCTGGAGAGACGGACGACCGAGATCCGTTTCATACGTGCCAAGACTTAGAACCGATCAACCTCGAACGAGTCGAACAGTCGGAACCAGGGGGGACCTGGCACGATTGGGACGATAGATTACGACTTGATTGTCACCGAAAAGACACGGGCAGCAACTACGAATCGGTGTACGGTCGAATGGAACCAGACGCTCCGGCCCCGACGATGACGACACAGTTCTACAATTTGGGTTCTGGAAGGTTCGGCCACTACGATACCACGCAGAATCGAGCTCTCTCGCTTCGTGAGGGGGCGATGATCCAAACCTTCGATCGAGACTACGAATTCGCAGCCTCTGTCGAAGACGTCGGTATCACCGAAATCGGTCGACTGATCGGGAACGCAGTTCCTCCGAAGTTAGGGGAGATCGTCGGCAACAGGATCCTCGAATTCTTGCGAGGAGAGGACGTACAACGTGCCCTCGGCTCCTATTCTACTTGATGCCGGGATCTAGAGTCCGTCGGATCCGTGTTCTCAAAACTCGTCCAATCGACGATTGTTTTCGGTTCGTCGACGGTGTTTCATCTCGGTATCGTACTCCGAGTAGTCGACTCTTCCATCTGAGATGCCCTGTTCGTCTTCGTAAGTCCGGAGCCACGCTCTCAGGAGGTAATAAATATAGGGTGCTGGAATCGAGTTCTTCGCCAGGTGGGCTTTCGGGTACTGCCCTGGTGTGTAGTTCTTCGCGGCAGCCCACCACTCACGTGAGCGTTCCGAAAAGAAGAACGACGACGTCTCGGCAGTCTCGGAGGGCCCCTCGTTGGTCAACAGTTGCCGTTCGCGTGGGGGTTGCGGAACGTGAAACGACGTCTCGAACCCACGTTCGTACTCAATCGGAAGCCCGAACATCCGACCGTTGAGCACGACGGGATCGTGGAGCGGTGCTCTAGGGACGTTTTCTATGACGTAATGGTCACAATGTTTCTGTGCCAGGGCACGAGCACTCGGGATCATGTTTTCGTGTTCGTCTGGATCTCCCGAGATACTCGTCGTCTCTGCCCACTTCGAACACACAGGGTGAAACACACCGAGGTCGAACGTCACGTCGTCTTTGATCGGAAACTTCCACGCTTTGTCGTCGACGGCGACGTGTGCGTCGGCCGCAATCGCAGTACTGTGGCTCTTCGATCGTGGATCGATCCCGACTCTGAGGACCTCACCGAATCCACCGAGGACTTCCGACTCGATCCCGTGATCGGCGAAACAGTGTAGCATCTGTGGGTCGCCCTGTTCGCCCGCTGTTGAACCGCTCATGTCGAACCTCCACTGCTACGGCTACCAGCTACTACTGGCCCGGCCTGGGGATTTAGTGGACGAGACGAGATTCGGCTCACCAGCGAACGTTCACAGTGTGGCGAAATAAACGTCACTGTTAGAAACTTCGTTAGCTCTTGCCGGAGCAAGTGAAACAGCGATATCAGTATCTGGAGTAATTCGGCCCAGTATGATTCAAGAATCTATCTTGCGGCTCGTCGACCGAATACGAACACGAGCAGGGCGATCAGTATTGCGCCGAAAGCCGTGTTGAACGTTGCCAGTGCTTGCCCTCCTCCGCCGACAGGTGTGTAGTCACCCATTCCCAGTGTAGTGAAGGTTAGTGCACTGAAATAGATCGATTCTAACAGAAGAATCGGCTCTCCCTCTAGGATTCGTGTCCACGTTATCGGATTTGAGTCATCACGTGGTTGTACCCAGCCAAAGATGGGATACACAAGTCCAATAGCGACGACAAAGAGACTACTTATTCCGATAATCCGCCAGGGACTCTCTCCGTAGAGGAGTGTCGTGCGTGCTACCTTTGCACGACTGTAGCGGGCACCTGCTATCAATCGCTCTTCCAACGATGGTTTCTTTTCCTCAATCTCGATATTCTCTTGCTCGTTTCCAGTTCCCTCTTTTTATTTTCGGGGTGTTCTTTTTCGCTTTCTGGTCCGTCAGTTTTCCCGAACATTACCCGCTTATAAGCGTCTTTCTGGAGGTCTTGGCGTCGGACGAAACATTGGGACTGAAGCCTCGGTCGGGCTGCCTTCCCAGCCAGTTCTTCGAGTGCTCGATAGACACTTTTGGCTTTGTCAACGTCCGCCTCCTCGTGATCTTTCTCGTACTTCGGATCGTAGACACAGCGCGGTTTTGAACGAATAGCTGAGTAGGTATGTGGAGAAGTACCGTTGACGTAATCGGGATGACCGAGGAATTGCGTCTCTTCGTCAATTCGCACATCCCCGAGCACTGCGCCGTTAAGCTTGGCTCCACGGAAGTCTGTTCCAAAGAGAGTTGCTCTACTCAATAGCGCGTTTTCGAAGTTTGTGTCGCGAAGCGTGACACCCGTGAGGTCTGCATCGGTCAAATTTGCGCTGTCGAATTTTCCTCGGGACAGACTCTCGAAACTACTGAAATCAGGGCCTTCTTCAAATTTCGACTCCGAGAATGTGACTGTCTTTTTGAACTCTGCAGCTTTCATAATAGCCGCCCCACCCCACTCTGTAAAAGAGAAGTCAGCCTCTCCATCGAAATCTGTATATGAGAAGTCAGCCTCGTCACTCCACTTTGCAGAGTAGAAAATAGCATCTTCATCGAAATCTGCAGAGTCAAAGTTAGCCCCGTCACCGAACCCTACACAAAAAAGTTTGCCCTGTCATTGAATTCTGTAGAAAAAAGTTTGCCTTGTCACCGAACTCTGCAGAGTCAAAGTTAGTCCTGTCACCAAACTTCGCAAAAGAAAAGATAGCCCCGTCACCGAACTCTGCAAAAGAAAAGTTGGCCCCGTCACCAAACTCTGCAGAGTCAAAGTTAGCCCCGTCACCGAACTCTGCAAAAGAAAAGTTAGCCACCCCACCGAACTTTGCAGAACTGAAAATGGAATTGCTGATACATTCGATACTACGCATACGCATAACAGATACTTCGAATACGGTCTCAGACCAGTTTAGCTTCCCCTCGAAAGTAGAATTTGACAGAACAATCTCAGCGTCTTTTGCAACTAATTCTGGTGGATTCTCACTGAGATCGAATTCGCCAAACCGTCCACCGACAAACTGCAGTAGTTGTTCTGAGGAATCGCTATCTTCTTCAGTAGCCTCATCAAGCAAATCAATGAAGGTCTTAACTGCTTCCTCGTCATCTTTCTCCTCTACGGGCTGATGGAAGATACACAAGTCTTCACCCTCCTCGGAATCGTGTGGACAAGTCCACACACCATCCCCGTTCAACAATTTTTCATCAAGAAGACACTCCTCACCTTCCTCTCCACCCCACGTCTCGGGATCGTCTGGGTCAAGCACGTACTCGCAGGTTCCATTACCGTCTGACATATCTATGCAGTTGACTGCGTGAATCTTCAAAATTAGTGATTTTTTCCGATTTCGATAATGTCGTACGAGAGGTATTAGGTACAACAGGGCGAACGGGTGGAGAACTTCGCTTGATCTGGATCGCAAACTAACTGAACAACAGGACACGGAACCCCTGTATTTAGCGCGCAGTCGGTGTTACTATCACTGGTTCAATTATTTCGACACGTTCGATAAGAGCAACCTCATGCTCTGGTCGGTCACTTTTGCGAATCACTCGTCTCGAAAGTAACTACAGTAATCTCTCGCAAAGCAAACGTCACAACGTGGCGTCGGTCCGCAAATCGCGGCTCCAAAATCCAGGAGTGCGTAGTTGTACGCCCGTGGGGCATCCGCAGGTACGAGTCGGTCGGCGAACGCTAGCCGATCCGTTTCCGAGTCCGGCCACGTCTCTTCGAACACGCGTCGATAGACTCGGTCCACGTTTCGGTCGACGATACCCACCGGTCGACCACGACCGAAACACAGCGTGGCGTTCGCGATGTATCTCCCTACTCGTGGCATTTCGACGAGTTCGTCGACGCTCTCTGGCAGAGCGTCGTACTGGCTGGCGATCTCTTGGAGAGCTTCCGCACGCATGTTGTAGAACCCGAGTGGTTCGAGGACGTCGATCAACGCTTCTTCGCTGGCTTCGTCGAGAGACTCGAGAGAGGGAAATCGATCCAAGAACTCGGGATAGACGGAAGCTACGTTGTCGGCTGGAGTCTGTGTGAGAAAGAATTCTGCGACGAACACTTCGTACAGAGACCGAGTCGGTTCTCTCCACGGAAACTCTCGGACATTGTCGGTCCCCCATTCCAGGAGAGCCGTTCGAAACCGCGCTTCGGCGCTCGTGAGCATCGGCGATCAGTCGTCGGCGACCGCAGAGTCGGTGACCGAGGTCGTCACACCGACGTGGCTGTTGATTCCTCGACCGATATATTCGGCCAACTTCGGTGGGACCGCGTTCCCGACGAGCCGTCCGAGATTGGAGACACCCACCGCGTCCCACTCGTCGTAGAAGTCGTAGTCTTCCGGGAACGTCTGGAGGAGTGCCCCCTCCAGTATCGAGAGGGCACGGTTCTGTTCCGGATCGTAGTGGCCGAATCGACCACTCCCGTAGTTGTAGAACTGGGTCGTGATCGTCGGCGCGATCTCGTCTGCTTCCATCCTGCTGTAGGGTGCTTTGTACGACCGACCGCTTGCCTTCTTGTGACAATCGGCGAGAAGGTCCTCTCGGCCTTTTTCCTCCCAAATCGTCCAGTCACCCCCTGGTGGCATGTTGTCGATTCGCTCTCGGTTCTTCTCCGAGAGTTCTCTCGACCGATGTAGATCGAGTTTCGGGTGCGTCTCCCCCGGTCCGATCGGTGGAAGGTGGCCGATCTGTTCTTCCACAGTAACGTAATTCGCTTCGTCCGTTATCGGCGGATCGGGGAGCGTTAGTTCACCGAGCTTCGAAGCCATGACCACCCACCGTTTGCGGTTCTGTGGGATCCCGTACTCGGGACAGTATACTTTCTTGTTTTCGTCACTGTTGATGTGATACCCTTTCTCGTCCAAAAACTGGACGAACTCGTCGTAGACATCGTCTTTCCGTATCTGGAGAACGTTCTCTGTGACGACCACGTCCGGTTCGACACCGTCGACGATCTGTTTTACGTGTTTGAGAAGGCCCCACTTCTCGTGATCTTCGTGTGTGGCATCTTTGGCGTGACTCATCGTCGAATACGGCTGACACGGAGCACACGCAGCCAATACCTTCACGTCGGCGTCCCAGGGGTACAATTGTCGGACACGTTCGGGATTTCTCGATAGAGCCCGAACGTCCAGTTGTCTGAAGGGGGCGTCGACGTTTCGTTCGTAGGCATATCTGCAGTTCTGGTCGTTGTCGACACCTGCGACGACCGAGATACCGGCTCGTTGTAAGCCGTAGCTGAGCCCACCAGCCCCACAAAATAGATCGACAGCGGTGATCTTCATACGCTGGAATCGAACGATCTAGATATAAATATTCGGCTCGATTCGTTTTCTGTCGAAACAGGGACGGTAGATCGGTCGTCTCGCCGGAGGCTTCTTTGAGACGACGTACTGGTGGAGAATAGAAGACGTGGATAGAAATACTAATTAGTGGGTCTGGGTGACTCACAGACAGTACGATTTCTATCATGGCTCAGAGTCGACCGCGAAACACAGACCAGGCCGAGTGGTATTTTTTTAATGGTGGTCCAGGCGCGCCCCGATACGGTGACGATCCGACGAAACACGCCGTCGACCACGATTCGGAAGCGTTCGTCAGAGAGGTCCTCCAGAACGCGAACGACCAGGGATTGGACAACGACGATCCAGTCGAAGTGACGTTTCGCTTCATCTCCCTCTCCGGCGAGGAAAAACGATCGTTTCTTGACGCCCTCGGTTGGGAAGATGGATTGGCCGAGCGCGTCCGATCGATCGCCCGGACGACACACGGTAGAGGGTACGAGCCGTTCGTAGACCGTGTCCAAAACTCCGATAAAGATATCCGACTCTTGATAGTCGAGGATCGAAACACGACCGGTATCACGGGCGGATGGGACCAAGACTCGAACTACGCTGCACTCGTCCGTGACGAACTATACAGCAGCAAACAAGACGAAACGGCAGGTGGTTCGTACGGACTCGGGAAATCCGTTCTATGGACGTTTTCTGGCGCGTCCACGGTGATATTCAATTCTCATCCGGTTACTGGTCGTGACTCGAACCGTCCTCCGAGATTGATCGCTCGGTCGAAGTTTCCGACCCATCGACTCCCAGACGACGAGAAGACATATCAAGGTGCAGGATGGCTCTGTGTTCCGACACAGACCGAAGACGGTGTTCGTCCTGGATCACTGTGGGGAGACCACGCCTCGGAACGTGCCGAACGGTTGCACGTAGATCGGCCATCGGTCAGCGGAACGAGCGCGATGGTCGTCGAATTCCGTGATCCCACCCGAGATGAAAGACCGGACGTCGCCGAGCTGGCCGACGAGTTCGTCGAAGCTGCTGTCAAGTTCTTCTGGCCCGCGATCTACCGCGGTGACCTGGAAGTAACGGTTGAGACGCCAGACAGCACGATCGAAGCAGTCGTCGATGCCGTTCCATCTATCCGTCCGTTCGTCGACTGTTACGAAGCGCGTTTTTCTGAGTCGGAATCACTCCATAACCCTGGTGATGTCGCGGGGTTGGATATTCCCACTCGGCTTCCACCCCGTGCAGACGGAACCGAGACACCAGACGGTTCTGTTCGACTCGCTGCCCGATTGGCGTCTCCGGCCGACGACGATACGTATCTGAACCAGATTGCGATGTTCCGCAGTACCGGGATGGTCGTGAAATACTACGATCAGCGTCGTATCGCCTTCGGCGATCGGAACTTCCACGGTGTGTTGGCGGCAGGCGGAGCCAGGCTGGACGAACAGTCTACAGAGAGCGACCGCGAGATAGATAGATTCCTCCGATTCGCCGAACCACCCGAACACGACGAATGGGAGTCTACAGAGAACCTCCGCGAACAGTACCAGTGGGGGTTCCGAACGGCGTTGGACGATATGTTCGATACAGGTCGTGACGGACTGAGACATCTGCTCTCGAAAAGCGAGAGTGGAAACACACTTTCAGACAACGTACTCGATCGGTTCCCGATCCACGGTGGGGGATCTCCCCGTTCGACTGCCCCACCACAGGACCCAGCCTTCGAGATCGATGGATCGTCTCGGTTCGATGGTGACCGATGGGTATTCTCCGGTTCCATCACGACGACAGTAGAAGATTACGACGGGTGGTCGATCGAAATCTCGCTGACAGGGATCGGTGAAGATGGCTCTCGGTACGACGAGATCCCCGTAGCCTCGGTATCTACGGATCGAGACGACGTCGTGACTAGCTTCGAATCAGATGTCGCACGCGTATCTGTCGACGAGACGGTCGAAGAACTCGAATTCAGCGGCCACTCTGAGCCTGCCGATACCACCGCGTTGTTGAGCGGTGACGTCGGTGAGACAGAACTCGAGATCAGGGCCGAAATAGAGACCAGGGAGGAAGACTAACCGTGCCACTACGTTCGCAGCGACACCGATGTACGACTCTCCCGTTCGCATATCGAGAGTCGGGGATATCGTTCGACGTCGACTCACGTTCGATCGACAGTGACGAGTCGATCGCGTTGGGACTGAAACCAGGGCAGAGAGAGATAGATATCGCCTCTGCATTGACCGCCGAGAACGGCCCAGAGGCCGATTGGGAGACGATCACGTTCGAGGGCACACTGAACGTACCAACAGAAACGATCGACGCCGTCTTTCCAGAGGACGAACGAGCGGCCCCACCAGCTAAGCTCTACGTCACTATCCGGTGTCACGAAACCATCTACAGAACTCGGGAGATGATTTCGACGGCTCCCACGACCGCTGGAACGTACGACGTGTCGATCACGTTGTGCAAAGACAATGTTCGAGGAACCGTAGAGTTTCGTCCGTATCTCGTCAGAACCGAAGATCGTGAAGGATGCGGAACCTACGCCGAAAACGAGAACCTTCGTGTCGCCAGTGGGGAGATCTATACCGTCGTCGTCGACGGACGAGGAGACGACGAGCCTGCGGCTATCGACGGTGAACAAGTCAACTTCTCACAAGTATCGCATCTCCCCGGCGGAAACAAACTGTACTACCTCGACTTCCGGAACGAGCGCCGACCGAAACTGTGGATCAACGCCGACCATCCACGCATCACCGAGATACTCCAGAGTCGAGGATCGATCGGGGCAGAAGCCCGCATGCGTGACGTGATACTCGACGAGATCAGCTACGGTGTCTGGACGCAGCTCGTCGTCAGAGCAGGGTGTGCGGTTGGCGAGGACGGTGAGGTGGAGTACGACTGGCAACAGATGGTCTTGGAGACCTTCGCTCGAAACATGTACGATGTCGACGATATCGACGAGGCCATATGGCGGCTCAGATCGGATCTCGGTAGCCGAGAGTCGTTACCCCACGTCGTCGATCGTCTCGACGAAGAACTACAGGAGTTCGTCGACCCGCGAACACAGTTGATCAATCTAATGGAAGAAGGACTTCAGATATAGTATGAGTGAAGTGTTACACAGGCTGAACGAAGACGGTCGACGGCTCGTCGGTCCAGCGTTTCTCGAGGGTGAGATTACACTAGAGAGCGAAGGTTTAGACGACTACGTAGAGCCCTTACCTGGCGAGCCGACGGCGAATCTTCAGGCTATCGACGACGCTATAGAGACGGTAATTGCGGAGTATCCGCAGTACGATACGTCCATGGACAAGGCTCTCGCAGAGAAAATTCACACGAACCTGGATATAACTCGTCGGACTGCGGGCGATCCTGGACTGTGGCACTGGCTCGCGGTCGTTCGCTACCCTGAATTCGTTCGGCATCGCTGGGAGTATCGTTCCGAAGAAGCGATGCGAGAGAAGTTCTTGGGGGCTGGATCGGACCTGTATTCGAACGCGATTCATCGACTGTGGTGGATCGCCGAGCTGACCGCTGACGATGACGATTACACTGTCACTCGAACGGTCTTCTCGAATCAAACCATGGTCAACAAAGTGTTCGATCGGTGGTTCGCTCGTTATCAGCCAGCGGTCGTCGCTATGTGTGACGAACTGGCCGACGAACCGTCGAGAGTCATCGACGAAACGACACGGCGTTTCAATCACACGTTGACTAACGTTCAGTTGGAGGGGCTCTCGGAGAGTGACGCGCGGGAGCTGATCCAAAACATCGTCTCTGAAGTTCGATGAGAGCTATTCGATGAAACGTCATAACCAGATATAGGACGTATTAGCAGGGTATTCGAGTCGTTGCATACGGCACCAGGAACCGTCGTTCCCGTTCGAAAACCTGAAGCGATCGATCACAAATCGGTGAGCATCGTCGGTACTCGAAACCCATCCGGATCTGCGACTCGGCAACACCCCAACAGGCGGACTCTTCGTGGGCGACGGTGGCAAAACGAATTTCGGTTCGTGGGGCGCGTAGCCACGACCTCCATCCCGACCGAGGGTTCGAGCAATGGACTCCCCCGATACGCTGTGGTCGGTAATATACGATCAACTCGACGCAATAGGCGTCATTACTCGTTCTAAATCTTTGATAAACACTGGCACCTCTGTTGGATCAGCATGCCACGTACAAAACTCAGAACCTTCTACCGTCTCGCGCGAAAAAAGCTTTGATTCTCAGAGTCCTCCTTTCGATCGGGATTCTCGGATCAGGTGTATCCGCAATGATTCGATAGCGGATTACTCATGTGAACATCTTTCAGTCAAGTGTGAATATTCTTCCTATATAAAATACAACTGGCAATACTGATCGATCATCCACACTGGAAGGTAGATCTGTCCATATACGGGATAATACTCTACTCGTCTTTCGACCGTTGGTGTTCTTCGAACAGGTCTCGAACGACAGGAAAAATGTCGTCGACGTCGGTGTATCCTGCAGCACAGACTGTGGCGTTCTTGAGCGCCTCGACACGCTCGTCGGCTCGCTGTGGGCCACATGGTCCACCGAGATGTAGATCCGCACCCTACGCATTCAGTGCCTCAGCGACGATCAGCCAATCTAAGTCGATAAACGAATCGACGGTTCGGTCGGCTTCCGAGGGATCGACACGAATGCTGGTATTGTGGCTGGGCTCCCGCGATGGATCGACGCTGGAGGGATCGATGTCTCCCCACTGTGGATCGATATACTCGTAGATATTCCCCGCTGGAACCCCTGCCGCCGCCGCAACGATTGGGACCAGGCGACGGGCGTACGTACGCCGATCTTCGAAAAAATTGGTGTACGAATAGTTTGCACTCGTTGTTTTGTACAATGCTTCCGTGATCAACAACCAATCCTGGGTGTGGAAATCGGACGGTCGAACTGCTGTCGATCTAGGATCGACTGGGACTTTTCTACCAGTCGACGCCGAGTCGGCCTTCGCATTCACCGCTTCGAATATCTCTTCCATTGTCTCTTCGGAATCTGTTTCGTTCTCGTCCATAGATTTCGTTGGAGCTCACTATATGTTACTGGTGTGATTAGATCGGTGATTCGTCGTCGAGACCTGTGACTTCGATCAGTCCACACGCCTCAGATATCGATATCACGCAAACTCGGTTCGGTCTCGCTGATTGCCGCTTCGAGATGCTGTTGAGTAATCGGCTGTATATCGGACGCCGACGCCTCGGACATCGCGTGGCGGGCAGCCTCGTCGGCTATCTTCGCCAGATCGGACGCGACGTATGGCTCACGCCGTCCATCGGTCTCGGTGAGATCAGCTATCCTGTCCCAATCGACCTGCCCTTCGTCGAACGGTCTATTTTCGAGTTGTTTTTCGAGGATCTCGATCCGAGCAGTCCGTCCAGGCGGTGGGATTTCGATCTTCTCTCCGAGACGGCCGGCCCGAGTGAGTGCGTCGTCGATGATATCCGTACGGTTGGTAGTACCGATAACGAACACGTCCTGTTCGTCCAGATCCGAGATTTGTGCCAGCAATTCGTTGACTGCCTGTTCTTCCGTATTACTCATCGTCGTTCCACCCCGTGAGCTGGCTATCGCGTCGATCTCGTCAATAAACACGATAGCTGGTGCAACGTCTCTGGCTTTCTCGAAGAGATCCTGGATGTTTTGGGCGGCCTCGCCGACCCATTTGCTCACGATATCCGAGGCCGTGATCGAGAGGAACGACGATATCACTGGAGGCGAAGTTTGCAGTTCTGTCTACGAACGTGTCCACGAACTCCTGATCGGTCCAAAAGGGGTCGACCGATCCCTCGAACGATTCGAGTTCGTGTTCGAGAATTGCGAGTCGCGTCATGGGGTCGGGCATGCCGATCTTGATCCGGGTATCGAACCGACCGGTTCGCTTCAGTACATCGTCGATCTGGTCGGGGCAGTTCGTGGCACCGATGACGACGACGTCTGTGTCCCGTTCGTTGATATCACCGACGTGTCTGAGTAGTTGATTAACGGATTCGGCCCGTCCCTGATGGAGCCTGGAATCACGCTGCGGGGCGATACTGTCGAGTTCGTCGAAAAACACCACACACGGCTGGTTGGCTTCTGCCATCTCGAAGAGCTCTGCAATGTTTTCTTGGGTCCCCCCGAACTCGCTGTCTCTGAGCGACCCCACGTCGACTTCGAGGAAATTGTACCCCAACTCTCCGGCCAGTGCAGTCGCAATGTGTGTCTTTCCGGTTCCAGGTGGTCCGAAAAACAGGACACCGTTGGCTTTGCCGATATCGTATTCGTCGAACCGCGGATCGGTGAACGGAACAACGATCTCGTTTTCGAGTTCCTCTTTGACATCGTACATTCCGGCGACGTTCGAAAAGTCGACAGCGGGTGGCGGGTCCAGATGCTCGTGGTCCTCACTGACGATCTT
>LKMJ01000245.1_pt1 | contig 37035 bp, 39 predicted proteins | sample 643391 | NCBI WGS metagenome assembly LKMJ01 (sample SAMN04112250, study PRJNA286221) | soda lake metagenome | biome: soda lake; feature: Kulunda Steppe; material: water; isolation source: sample PL-Br10 brine of Picturesque Lake | place: Russia: Kulunda steppe | collected 2010-07 | reverse complement strand
TAGAAGGTGAAGAACTTGACTTCAAGAATTGAAGAATCACTTACAGAAGCAGAATCATACATAACAGGAGCAAACAAGCAATACGAAAAAGCACTGGAAAACGACACATGGAACCCCGTAATTGTCAACTGCATAATGGCAATGATCAAATCAGTAGACGCGCTGATGCTGGAGCACAGAGGCGAAACAGTAAAAGACCACTCAAGAACTTCTCGAGAGCTAAAGAAACTATACGAAGATCGCTTAATTTCTGATTCTTTCAAATCCAACATAGATTCGATACGGAAATGGGTAGTAGATGAGAAAACAAGTATACAGTACCGAAATAAATCAGTATCACAGACAGAAGCTGAAAGAGCCATAAAATCAGCAGAACGACTTCTCAAAAAGACCAGAAAAGAACTGGAATGACACAATTCTTCTCAACCAAGAACCAAAAGATGTTGAATTTAGAGTAAATCAATCTACAGTCAAGAAGACAAACCTTGTAATAGAGGAAAAAGACGGAACAGAAACATTCTATTTACTGAACGAGAAGCTGAAATAAAGGGATTAAATGTTTAAGTCGGGGATGTACTCAGAAACAGGTCTTAGATTAAAAAGTTAAGTTGCGGGGGACAGGATTCGAACCTGCGAACCGCTATCGGACAGGAGCCTAAATCCTGCGCCTTTGGCCACTTGGCTACCCCCGCTTAAGGAAATTGTTTTATTGTAAGCGTGTATTGTGGATTGGTTATGAAATTTTTATTAATGGAACCGTTGATATTTGGGATTATAAGGGTTTAGAGATTTAAGTTTAGGTTACGTTTAGTGAAATTAAGGACAAAAGTCTATGAGGGGTAGTAGCTTTGAAGAAGTATAAAGATTTTGAATTAGATTATGGAGAAAATGGGGATATTTCCATAGTTGATGGCGATTTCCGTGTAGAAATTAATCCGCAAAGCAATGAAAAAGACGATAAGGCTCGTATAGTAATAATAACAGAAGAAAAATATTACAACGAAGACATTCTTGAGACATATTGCAGTGAACAAACCTGTTTAATAATTCCTGAGAGTGTTGATTCTTCAGGACCTTGCGAAGATACAGAAAAGATTTCGGAAGAAGCAATTTTAGACGTTTTCGGAGTTAAACTACATGTTATTAATCAGGGAGAAGGATTTAGTTACTTGATTAATATGAGAGGCATTGAATTCTTTGTTGCTAGTAGGGTTATAGAAATGCGAGATATTAGCAAGGATTTAGAAAGCGTTAACATTGCCTTTCTACCATTTAAAGACTCTGATGAGATTTCAAATATTATTAAGATGGCTGTAACACTTAAGCCAGACTACTTTATTCCAAATATCTATGGTGATGATATAGAGGAGACTGATTTGCGTGCCTTGACTTCTGAACTTGATCAGAGAAATATTCCGCAAATTAAATAAAAAATTTTGGATTATTTGACGGTTACGCTTTTAGCTAAATTTCTTGGTCTGTCAGGATTGTTATTTTTCTTTAAAGCAGTCTCATATGCTAAAAGTTGGAAAGGTATAGCTTCTATAATTTCGGAGTTACTGTCCTTAGGTATCCATAGATGATAGTCGGAGAAATCATGTTTTTCTTCTGAGGCAGTTATTATCGTAGCTCCTCTTGATTTAGCTTCTATAGTGTTTGAAATTATTTCTTCATATCCTTCTGTCTTGATTACTGATATTAGAGGAGTATCATCTTCAATTAAGGATATGTTTCCGTGTTTGAATTCGCCTCCTGGGAAGGATTCGCTATGGATGTAGCTTAGTTCTTTTAATTTTAAATCCGCTTCTTTGGCTATGTCATATCCTTTGTTCCTTCCTATGAAAAATACGTTGTCTTTTGTTGAAAGGTAGTCGCTGAGTTTGTCAATTTCTTCTATATTCTTGCTTATTATTGGCTCTATTTTGTCGGCTGTTTCTAGTAAGGAGTTCTTAGCTGTTTTAATACTTTCTTGTTTTGTTTTTTGAAGTAGTTTAAGTACTGTAAGTGTTGAGGTGAAAGCTTTAGTTGATGCTACCCCTATTTCGGGTCCTGCATTCATGTATAGAAGGTGATCTGATTTTCTTTCAAGTGTTGATCCTGCAACATTTAGTATAGATAGTAAAGGGTTGTCTAGGTTTTGTATTACTGATAACAAGTCTGCTGTCTCACCGCTTTGGCTTATAGCAACTATTAAGTCGTTTGGCTTTACTCGTTGTTCTCTGTGCTCTAATTCATGGCTTTGTATTGACTCTGTTTCATATCCTGCTTCTTCAAGATATTTTGCTCCTAAGTCTGCAGCAAAGCTTGATGTTCCACATCCAGTTAGAATTATTTTATCTGCTTTGTCCATCATCGTTATTGCTTGCTCTATGTCCGTACGATCTTGGAATACTGCTCGTTTAACAGTTTCTGGCTGTTCCTTTATCTCTTTAAGCATGTAGTGTTCGTAGTCTTCTTTTTCTGCTTCTTCTGCGTCCCAGTCTATCTCTCTTGGTTCTCGTTCTACTTGTTTGTTATCTTTTAGTATTTTGTGTTTGTTTTTCTCTATTAACACTATATCGTGATCTTGTAAGAATATTGCTTTATTGGTGTGGTTTAGGAAGGGTGTTACGTCTGATGCTATAAATCTCTCATTTTCACCTATACCTAGTACTAGAGGCGATCCTTTCTTGAACGCTATCATTTCCTCGTTCTTTGTAGTGATTACTACCGCATATGATCCTTCTAACTCTTTTATCGTTTCTCTACAGGCTTCTAATAGATTTTCCTCTTTTTTTAGTTTGTGTCTTATTAGGTGGGGTATTACTTCGGTGTCGGTTTCTGATTTGAATTCGTAGTGTTTTTCGAGTTTTTGTTTTAGTTCTTGGTAATTGTTGATTATTCCGTTGTGTACTACGGCTATTTCTTCTTCTTGGCATAAGTGTGGGTGGGCGTTTTGGTCCGTTATGCCTCCGTGTGTTGCCCAACGTGTGTGTCCTATTCCTGTTTGTGCTTCGTGGTGGTTTTCGTGTACTTTGTCTATTGTGCCGGTTCCTTTCTGTACTTTTAGACTGGGGTTGCCTACTACTGCAGTTCCTGCGGAATCATAGCCTCTATATTCTAGTTTTTTTAATCCGTTGTAAACTATCTTTGAGGCATTCTGGTCTCCTTTGTATCCTACAATTCCGCACATGATTCTATTTGAACAATTGAATGATTATTATTTAAAGAATTTCTGTAAAAGCGTTCTACCATTTTAATAGAGGTTTTACGGGGTGTTTGGTTTTTGTTGATATCTAGTTGAGTTTTATAAGGGAAAACAAAAACCATTAAAAAATCTGTTTTACCAGTAAAAAATTTATGCAAGGACTAACCGAAAATCAGATACAATGTCTATCAGATAAAACAAGAAGAAAGATCCTCAAAATACTCCATCAGAAACCAGAATATCCTGTGGCTATAGCTAAGAAACTCAATCTCCAAAAACAAAAAGTATACTATCACATCAAAAAACTAGAAGAAAACAACCTAATAGAGGAAGAAAGAAAAGAAAATCTTTCTGGAGGAACAGCAACATATTACAGACCAACAAGAAATAACTACAACTTTACAATGAACTTAGAAACTCTAAATGACGCTATTAATACAAGTAAAGATGTAGAAAACTTCCTAAGCCCTCTAATAAAACAAAACGAAATAAATGGTAAAATAATAGTTGGATCACCAGACGAACACGGACCAGACCAAGTAAGAGCAAGAGATGGACACCTGGCAGCAGAAATCAGCCAAGTAATCGGCCGATATGGTAGCCAAAAAAGAAAAACTACATTCCTAGATACAGAAATTAATCCTGAAATAAACGACAACCTTCTTCTACTAGGAGGAATACTAACCAATACAGCCACAAAGGAGTTCAACAATCACTTTAAGACCAACTTTTCCGATGAGAAATTCCCTTACCGTGAATTGGAAACACCTGAAACAACGTATTCAAAACCCACTGTGGGTGTTATATCGAAGAATCAGCATCACAAGCATAAAGACAAATTTATCTACCTCGTTGCAGGAATCAGAAATAAAGGAACACAGGCTGCCTCTCTAGCATTTAAAAACCTAGAAGAAATCTTAGATAATTATAAAGAAGGAGAATACTATATTGTGGTGAAGGGGCTCGACCTCGATGGGGACGGGGAAATAGACAACTACGAAATACTTGAAAAAAAACAATTATGAAAGACTGGCAAAATTTCCAAACAGATGTATTAGATACTCTTAACCAGTATAAAGGATTTTTTGACTTCTTTGAAAGAGTAGGAAATCTCAGCGATAGCACAAGACCTGATTGTTTTGCTAGAATAAGCCGTGAAAACAAGAAAGAAGTATGGATAATTGATGCAAAGAATAAAGGAAAAATAGATGAAGAAGATAAACAAAGAATGGAGAATTATCTTGAAACTACTAAATCAAATCTAATTGATATAGGTTTGGAAACTAATGAGTTAAAGGACTACAAATTCCGTCCAATATTCATAACTCCTAGAAAGAAAAGACCTTTACAAAGCTTTGAACAAGTTACACAGCCACATTTACACCAGTTTCTCCAAAGAGAGTTAATCTATACCGACACCGATAAATTAGTTAGAGATATCGCAAAAATGATGGAAAGAAAAGAATTAACCCAAAATCAAGCCCGTTTATTGTTTAAAAGTATAAAACCTTTCGAAAAAAGATTAAAAAGCACTATAAAGAAATTAGAAGGTTTAGAAGAAAAATATGAGGGCTTGAACCTTAAGAAGAATTATTTAAACAGGGAAGAACTTCCAACAGATGTATCTTTAATCCATAAACCACGTAATAAGATCTTTTTCTTAGACATACCTTATTCAATGAATGAGGTAGAAAATTCTAAAAACAAGATTGATTATATCCAACAAATAATCGGAGAAGAATATGATGACGCATTCTATGGAGTTATTGACACATTCAATGGTAAAAATGACAAATATATAATAAACAAGGAAGATGTAGAATTCCAAATTCGGAAAGAACTAGGTATAATATCTAAAGAGTTTATAGTAGATTTGTTCACTCCTCCAACAAAGATAGAAACGTTCAAAACTCCCTATAAGACTGAGGCTCAATGGCATAATAAGAGTCACAAAACCATCGTCAAAACAACCAATGACATAGATTACAACATAAGGTTAGAGATACCGGAAGAGATAAGAAGAAAAATAGAAAATCATGAAACAAACACTCGCACATCAATATTTAATTCCAATAAGAATGCTTTAACACATTCATTCGGAATTACAGAAAACTCTAAAATACAAGTGAAGGATAGGAATTATACAATAAGTGAATATACGGACGTTGTGAGAAGCATTATGAAAAATACTGTCTCAAAAACAGTTAAACAAAAAATATAGTGGCTCATGGAAAAACAAAAGTACATAGAAAAGAAACAACTGGAAGAGCAAATAAAGAAACTCAATAGAGACTCGGAAAGCATCATAGTAGAAGGTTATGCCGACAAGAAAATACTAAGAGATCTAGGATATAAAGGAACAATCTTCTTATCTGCAGAAAAAACCTTAGAAGATCTAGCAGAAGATGTAACTCGCAAAACCGACAACACTACAATCTTAACAGACTTTGACAGTCACGGTAAAGAGCAAAATAAAAAAATACTCCAAATAATAGACAAGGAAATAGATGTTTTAAACTCCGCTAGGAAAGAATTCGGTAAAATACTAACCTCGACAGGCAGGAGAGACATAGAAGATATCAGACCCTTGCTAAATTCTAAAGAAGAAAAATTTGTAGAAGCTGCACTCGATTCATTGTATTTGGGATCAAGATAGCTCCTCTTCTACAATCATTCTAAATTCAAAGACTCCGTACACAATGTATAAGACAACCAGAGCTTTTGCAATCACTTGTATTATTGGCGGATCCCAAAATATGCTAGTTAAAGCCATTAATTCAACGAGAGCATAAAGTGTTAAAGCTGCTGCAAATCGATAACCAACTTTTCTCCATTTCCATAAAGTTATAGGTCGAATTAAAGCTAGTGCTATGACTGACCCAAGAAGAGCGACTATGCTTACAGCAATCTGATATACAAAAAGACCGTCCATATATTTTAACAGGGATATTTGTAATTAAATAACTTTTAACCAATAGAAAATTGAACTAGATTTTCTCAGATATGTGATAAACTTTATTATAAAGTAAGAAATACTAGTAAATATGTTTAACGACAAAAACAAATTCCTGAGTACCACAGTCTTCATATTTACAGTAGTTGGTTTTGGAATAGGACTAACAGGTTATATTGGACTAAGTTTATTACAAGATCCTAGCTTTACGACAGAAGGGCAAGAAGTTGCAACAGTCTCGGTATTAACTCTAATTATGATCATGGTTGCCTTAGTATTAGGCCCAATAATATCGGCTATCACAGGTTTTCTCTCAGGAATGAAATCAGAGAACTCAGGACATGCAATGACCGTAAGCATGTTTGGCGCAGTATTAGGGTTTTACTTGATGATAATACTTTCGCTAACTTTAAGCTCTCAAGCAATCGAACAGAATCTATTATACAATGCATATGCCGAGGAAGAACTTGGTGCACAACTAACATTAACACTTATACAAGCCAGTCTACCAACGGGAATAGTAGGTTTACTTTCAGCAATGATTGGATTCAGGTTTAAAGATTAGATTTAGAAATCAGCTAAACTGGATTGGTTGGATTTCAAGGATCTAGCGTTAATACCTTTCTTACTTCTTAAATGAGAGGCAAATTTATCTATAAAACCATGAACAGTAAAGACTTGTTCTGGATTTACCTTTTCTACTACTTCCGTTAGTTCATTGAAATCCGCATGATCAGATAAAGGAAAAGTTACATCCATTCCTGTCCTAAACTTATAGGATTTATTAATTGACCAACCGGAAAAACCTGTTTTTAAACCGCCTAATTCGTCTACAAGTCTTTCTATCTTATCAGTTTTCTTTTTAGATGTAGATCCGACATAAACCGCATCATCTGAAGCAATTAAACTTTTGTCAACGCTCTCGTTATAAATTCTATAATCAAAACTTAGATCTGTTGATTTTTCTATCGCCTTATTCATTTTAGCAACAGTATTATCAACAAGTATTTGTTTATCGCTGTGTTTCTGAATTAATTTCTGTATTTTTTGAGCCTTACCTAAACTATAGCCAAACAAGAATTTCGGCTTCTGATTATAGCTTAGAAAATTACTTATATCTTGTTCTATTTCCTCTTGACTTGGAAAAACATATTGAGGAAGTCCATAAGTTGTTTCAATAATTAAAATATCTGCAGGGACAGGATCAAACCCGTTTAAGTATAGACGTTCACGTGTAGAGAAGTCTGAAGTATATAGGACCGACTTATTTTGCAAACATTTCTCGATTAATACTGATGAAGAACCTATAATATGTCCAGAATCAATTAATTTGATATTCTTATGATTTGAAAAATTGTCAAAGCATTTACCCATTCTTTCCGAAGCTAGTCTTGCAGTTACATTACTTGAAAATATTTTTTTATCATTATTCTGGTGTAAATGGTCGTAATGAGCGTGTGAAACAACATTTATCTCTCCTTTCTTAGTCCGACTATCTAAAATATAGTTTGAATCATCTACACTTATCCCATCAGATACATTAATCCCATACAACGTTGTTCTACCCTTTCTCCATTCTTGGAAGAAATCGTCCGAATTATAAATGTTTAACGACTATTTTTCAATTAACGGAATATCGGGGTCGTAGCTCAACTTGGCAGAGCGACCGCCTCCAGAAACACAAAGCATATTTTTTGGAGGTATGAGGCAAAAATCTGATTTTTTTGCCGATGATTAAAACTCGTTGGAGAAAGCGGTAGGTTGCAGGTTCAAATCTTGCCGGCCCCAATTCTCTCCCAAATTCGTTCATATCAACTGTTGGGTTTAAAAATATCCATAGAATTAATTTCTTTATAGAAAACCACTTACAAAAAAACCGTAACGGAGTGATTATTAATGACAGATGAAAAAGACGACGAACAGGACGTAAATGAGGAAGAAAAACAAGAGGAAACAGAAATTGCAGAAGAGATTGAAGAAGAAACATCTGGTGGACTTCTATCAGGATTTTCTAGAGAATCTGTACTTGCAGGCGGAATTCTACTTGGTATTGCAGTAGGACTAATTACAGGATACGCATTAACTGCTGCAGGACCGGGAGAAGCTCAAGAAGTAAGCCCAGCTCAAGTACAAGAAGATTTAGAAGTTATAATGACAGGAGGAGACGAAGAAATGGCAGATGAACTAGAAATCCATGATCCTGAAAGAGAACACGGAATGTACCACGTTACTTACTCAGCAGAACAAGTAAATCCTGAAACCAATGAGACTGAGTCAGTAGAACAGTCAGTATTCGTGTCAATTGATGGAGAACTAATCTTCCCAGTTGAACCTCAACTAGGTACTCCAATCGAAACCGCAGAGGCTTTAGCAATGGTTGAACAGCAAGACCAAATGCCAGGTGAAGGAGCACCAGAAGATGAGATTCCAGAAGAGGAACTAGAAGATTTAGAAGATGAGATGGAAGACGAATTAGAAGATGAAGAAACCACAGAAGAGTCCGAGACCGAAGAAGACGAAGAAGAAACTGAAGAATAAATCTCTTGAATTTCAAAAAACGTCCTTAACTTAAATTTCTTTTTTATTTTTCCTAATTTTATTTTCAACAAGTTATCGGTATTATTTAATTCATTGAGTTCCTAATTATTTACTGTGATTTCTATGGCAGTTGAATTAATGGATTTAAATTATGAATATACTGAGTTAGAACCCGTTATATCAGAAAAAGTGCTTAAATGGCACCATCAAACCCACCACAAAGGTTATGTTAAGGGCTGGAAACAAGCTGAAGAGTCCCTACAAGAACAAAGAGATAAAGATGACTATTCAAGTACAGGCTCTATTCTGAATAACTTTACACACAATTATTGTGGTACTGTACTCCACGATCTTTTCTGGAAAAACATGAGTCCTAATGGTGGTGGAGAACCTTCAGGACCTTTATTAGATAAGATCAAAGAAGATTTTGGATCCTACGAGAACTGGAAAAAAGAATTCCAGGCCGCAGCAAAAGCAGCATCTGGTTGGGCATTATTAGTTTACATGCCTAGAACAGATCAATTACATAATGTATGTGTTGATAGACATGATGAGAAAGCTGTATGGGGTGCGCATCCTGTATTAGCTTTAGATGTGTGGGAGCACAGTTATTACCACGATTATGGTCCTGATAGAGGAGACTTTATAGAAGGTTTCTTTGATGTAGTAAACTGGGATTATGTAGAGAAAAATTATTCAAAGATAAGAGGAATTTTTGAAAAATAAGAGAAGATTTTTCTCTTTTTTATTTTATAAAAAAGAAGATTAAATGTTTTATGCTCTTTTTCCTTCAGATTTCCATTTGTTGACGATGTTGATTCCTTTGTTTGCTTTCTTGGTACTTTGGTCATTATTTACGTGTTTCTCTGCTCTATGAATTCCTTCTTTTGTTCTTGCGTCTTGTTCATCGTCGCCGTGGAAAACTTCTCCGCAATATGGGCATTCTACTTTGTCAGACATTTGTGTTATCACCATTGAATAATTATTGTTTTATAGGTTTTGGTACATGAATCGGTTCTGAATGAAATCTTCAAAACCAGAAGTCACAAACTAATAAAGAAACGATAACTTTTATATAATAAATCCTTATGATTGCATCCAAACAAGTGAAGATATCACTATTACTAACCTTCATTTCATTGATCACTATTACATATATTGCTATCACTTTAGGAATGAATCATGACTCATTTATCGGGTTGCCCGGTCTATTTCTAGTCTTATACACCGTTCTAATATGGAGTCTAGGCTTTTACGCCTCTTCAAACAACAAAATAATCTCTTGAACTATCCTGTTCTTCAAGTACTTCTGGCTCAGACACTATATCTTCTTTGTCAACATTTAAGCATGAAAAAAACGTACTTTTGTTATCTTTATCCGCAGTAAAAAACAAATGATCCTCTGCTCTAGTCATAGCAACATACATTAATCTTCTTTCCTCATCATACTCTCTTGAAACAACATTAAACAAAACTTCTGAACTCCAATTATCGTAAATATAGGGTCTACCATCGCCATTGACATTCAGTATCTTTCGCTGTCTTACACCCAAGACCTCATTGAAGTCTATAGGCATAGATGAACTATTCGTTGATGGAAACTTCCGTCTATTAATATCTGCAACAAACACTATAGGAAATTCTAAACCTTTAGATCCGTGAATAGTCATTAAGTTAACAGAATCCTCGTTACGAGTATTATCAATCTCATAAATTTCTCCCTGATCGATATTGTCTAAAATGAACTCTATGATCTCGTTACGATTGAAATAAGTGTTCAAGAATACGCTCTGTAGAACCTGTATAATCTTATTAGGTACTGGTCCCGTATAATTGTATTTCTCAAATACCTTCCGAGCAAAACTAGCTATTGAATCCTGGTGCTCCAATAATTGTTTAAACTCTTTAAACTCTTCAGGTATTTCTAACTCATCATTATTGTCCAAAATAGATTTTACTTCTTTTATATTGTAACCTGCTTCCTCTAAAACAACAGCCCAACCTCTAGCCGAATTATGTTCGGTAATCCTAAGCCAAGCTAATAGAACAATAGCTGGATTCTCTCTGAATAGCTCTATACCCCCCTCATATGAGGCAGGCACATTATATTTTTCAGCAAATTCTTGAAACTGGACGCCAAAGCTTCTTGTTCTACTAAGAATAGCAATATCTGAAAATGTAGGAACTCTACCATCACTTAATTTGTAATTCGGATTATCAACAATTTCTTCAATTTTTGCAACAATAGCTTCTAATTCATCTTCAGATTCGATCCTACAGATTTTTGATAAGCCTTCCTCTTTTTTAGATATATAATTTTCTATCTCAGGTTCATTTACTGATTCGAAATTATTTGCTGGTAACTGAAAACTCTTTTCGGATGTTTCAATAATTTCTTTCGTACTCCGATAATTTATATCAAGATTTATGGAATTAACATCGTCAATATTGTATTTAATTCTTTTTTCTCCGTAATTAAGTTCTTGACTATAGGATTTAATCCTATTCTCAAATTCTAGTATATTTTCTATTGAGGCATGCTGAAAGCTATAGATACTCTGTTTCCAGTCACCTACAACACATATATTAGGTTTCCGTGCTAATAACATCGCAATTTTAAGCTGTATTTCATTTGTATCTTGAAATTCATCAATCATTAGATATTCGAATGATTCTTTGTTCCTGACTGTTTCGTTTTGGTGTAAAAGTACATAAGTAAAGATTAACAAGAAATCAAAATTAAGATAGTTGTTTTGTAGGCTATATTCTAAGTAAGAGAAATAAATGTCATGTATAAATTTCTTCAACTCTTTTCTATCAGTCTCAAACGCTTTTTTAACTAAATCTTCTCTTACCTTTTTCGAGCCTTTTTCACCTCTTAAATCCTCTACTTCTGGAGTATTTTCAGAGAAATTTTTCCATTTTAAATTATAAGTCCTTCTTCTTAGTTCAGATTGTTTCTTATAGCCTTTTTCCGTTTTGATAGGCTTATTCTGTTTTTTTAAACTATGCTTAAACTCTTCAATATCGCCTTCTAGATGTCTATCTGATTGAGCAAACCATCCTTGTTTCTCAGGTATTATTCCTCTAGAAGCAAGTTTCTTTAACAAATTAAGTAAATCTGAAGAATTTTCTACTAAAGCATAGTATTCATCGTATTGAGAATTGTCTTCTTTAAATTGCGAATAAAATCTCTCGAAATATTGTGTTTCTCTGAGATGGCTTTCGATGGTGGATATATCTTCAGTGATGTACTCTTCCAATCCAATCTTATTTGGTGATTCGTAACCATAAAGTTCTATAAGATTTTGACAATAGCTGTGAAACGTCGAGATGGGTGCATCAATTAATTCAGATGGCTCAACATTTGACTGTTGAATTATTCGCTCTCGCATTTCGTTTGCAGCATTATTAGTAAAAGTAGCTAAAAATATATCTTCGGGACCTATACCACTATTCTCTAAAATATTAATGTATCTGCGTGTTATTGTGAACGTCTTTCCTGTTCCAGGTCCTGCATCCACCAAATTAATACCTTCTATTGATTCAATTATCTCTTTCTGTTTCTTATTTGGATTCATTTGTCTAAGGTTTCACCTTTTAGAATTAAATCACGATTAGGTAGTTTATCAACATCCTTTGATTTAAGGGGGAAACTTGTCTTTCGATAATTGTTTATTTCTTCTATTTTCTCTTTAATGAATTGTTCAAATTTGTCTAAATCTTCCTTAAAGTAGTTTGTTTTTCTAAATTCTACTAGCTTTTTTAATGAGCTTTTACAACCTTTCTCTACATATTTATAGTTTCCAACTTCTTTTTTAGCATATTCAATAAATTCAGCAGCGAATTCGGACTTCATAACGTCTTCTTTATCAAAGAAATCTGGTTTGTTATGTTCTTTGAAAAAACTTTTGTACCTTTCATAATTGAGTTTTTCTAAAGTCTTCCTTCGATCATGGCTTTTACTTACATCACTTATTAACATTTCAAAAATTTCAATATCCTCTAATTTTTCGTTAAATGTCTTTGGGTAATATTTTAACGTTGTTTTTTTCTTATCAAGCTCTATACCGTTATTAATATCGTCCTCAAGTTCTTCTAATAAGTGGAAAAAAGTAAACTTTAATCTTTCACCTGGTTGCTGTTTCCTTAAGTATGTTAGATATAGAATTGCCTGAAAATCAGGATATATTTGATCATCATCTAATAACTGTGGATTAGATTTTTTCACTATCTGTTTCTCTGAACTCTTTCTTCCGGACTTGTAGTCTACCAAATGATACGGAGACTTGATTAAGTCAACTTTACCTTTAATACCAAGTTGATCATCTTCAAACCTCATCTCAGATAGTTGAGTCTCCAAATCCACATTAAGTTTCCTTTCAAAAATATTTCTTCTTTTTTGTTGAAAAGAATCATAGTCGTGTTCGATTATTTCCTCATGATCTATATACTTCTTTAAGGACTTTATACCAGATAGCAACTCTGTTTTTATCTTAAAATCATTAACGGGATCAACAAATTTCTCAAGTTCATCATACATTATTTCAACAAAATATTCATCCTTTCTAGATTGAACAAAATCCGGCTTATTAACATAAAGTTCGGCAAAGTCGTGAAATAGATTACCTCTAGTCATCTCTTTTCTTTCAGCGTCCCTAGCAACTTTAGAAAAATAATAAAGTCTTGGAGACATTACAAAAGTGTTCAAATCAGATTGACTTATTTTATTTATTTCTGACGGAGTTTTAATATTTTCTTCTTTCTTAAAAGGGTTTTTTGTGCTTCTAGGCTTCGGTTTAACCTTTTGATGTTCAAAGTCAAGGAAGTTTTCGTATTCTTTATCTCTTATATCTTCAAAATAAAGACAAGGTACTACCTTTTCTCCTTTTTCTGTATCTTGTACTAAATAATGCTGGTTTTGACCAAGTTGTAAAATCCGTTGAAAATCTCTGATGTTCTTTCTTTGTTCTTCCTGTTTGTTTATCCAAGGTTTGTCCTTGACAGATTTCGTCCAATCTGCATCCATACCAACAAAGAACAAATGTTCTCTGTTTGTGAACTTGTAATTTTTACTATCCACAAATAAGACTCCATCATCTTGTTTCTCAAATTCGCTTTCAAAGTTTCTTATGTAATATTTGAGACTGTTTAATCGATCTAGAGTTATTTTTTTCTCTCTAAATTCATGTAAGTCAATTAAATCAAGTAAATAGTCCGTATCTATATCCAGTAATTGTTGCGATTTTTCTACTATCTCCTCAAATGTCAGCAGATCTGCTACGTTTAGAAATTCTTTCATATCTCTAATCTCTTTTGAATCCAGAGAGTCGAACAAGTAATTGTCGTATTTGGACTTGGAAAAGTTCCGGTCATTGACGATATGTTTTACGTCCTTATAGCGTATCCTTGTATTACTTATAGCCATTTCTATTAAATTTAAAAATTCTCTAAGGTCTTCATTTTCTGAATAGCTTGCTTCTTTGAAATATGGTATTTTCCTTGACTCTAAAGCAGCATATATCGAATATAGTAAGTCGGACTCTTTATTAATCACAATAGCACAATTCTCTGGTTTTTGTCGTGAAATATTGTCAGCTATTGCTTCTACTATTTGATCGCTTGAATTGAAAATTTTAAATTCATTAATGGGAACGCTTTTATCCGATAAGAGATCTATTTCATCGTATTTTTTGGGTAAAACCGATTTTTGTAAATTATTAAACTTATAACTATCTATTACAGCAACTTCATAGTTTTGAGAAAGTTTAAACCGGTCTAAACGATTATAGATAAAATCAAAATCTTTTAAAACATTAAAAACAACTTCTAGTTGCTTTTCGTCAATAAAATCATGTTCTAGAATGCTCTCTCGTGTACCCTCAAACATCCAGCATTCTAACACATTATCAAGAATATAAGAAGCTTGCTTCCATGTAAATTCGGTGTTTGAAACTAATTCTGTGAATAGTGCTCTTAATTCCTGTGAATGAGAAAAGCTTTCATCTGAAACAAGTCTTTCCGGGGTAACAACCACGGCGTTATCACAATTGGACTGTACTTGTGAAGCTAACCTTTCATCTACAGTAAGTACAAAATCATAAGAATCTACCTGGTCACTAAGGCCCTCAATGTTTTTCCTTTTCCTTACCTTCATCAGGATAGTAATCTAGATTCTAATCTTAAAACTCATTAAGTCTTTGATAAGTTAAAGAACTAAAAATGTTGTTAACAATTGAAGAACTAAAGCATGAAACGAAAAATAATTGTTGTTGGAGGAGGAATAGCAGGATTACAGGCTGCTATCTTCACAACAAAGGCAAAAAAAGACACTTTAGTGATAGACACAGGAGAATCCCTTGTTAACAACACAGCAAATATACAAAACCTCATAGGTTTTGACTCAGTATCCGGTAAGGAATTATTAAGGAGTGGCAAAGAAAAAATAGAAGAATTTGGCGGAGAAATCACAGATGAAAAAGTAGAGAAAATAGAAAGAAATAATGAAGAATTTTTAGTAAATACAGAAGATTCAACATACAAAGCAGAATATGTTGTACTAGCTTCCGCTGGAGTAACCGACTATCTGGAAGATCTTGATATTGAGTTTGAAGAGGGTGTAGAAGGACCATACATGATGGATAAGCATGTGAAAACAGATGGAACTAACAAAGCTGCCGATAAGTTATATGCAGCAGGACTGATAAACAGCTGGGAGTACCAAACCTCTACATGCATTGGAGATGGTTCTAAGGCAGCAGTTAATTTGTTAACAGAAATTAATGGAGAACCATTTATGGATCACGATACCTAAGAAATCTTGGTATCTATTTCTTTTAATCCTTCAGTTATTCTAGGGGATGGGCGATTAAGCAAAGAATCATTAATAACGTAAATATTATTGTTTTTGACTGCTTTTGTTTCAGATAAGTCCTCTCTTGATTTTACGGTATTCAAGTCGGCTTTTTCCCCCGCTCCGCAAATATTTAAGAATATATAATCAGGGTCAAATTTTTTCAGCTTAGTAAGATTGGTTTTTCTGCTTCTACCTTTCTGTATGAAGTAGTTTCCATTTGCTTCGTTAATTAAATCAGGTATCCAATTTCCTGAAACCATTGGAGGTTTGCTCCATTCTTCGCAATAAATTTTAGAATTTTGTAAGTTTATTGAGGCAATTTCTTTTTTCATCGATTGTACTATTTCTTTGGCGTTTTCTTCTTTGTTTAGAAGTGTTCCTATTGAAATTATGCTTTGGTATAATTCTTCTAAGTTAGTTGGTTCTACATGAAATACGTTAAAACCGTCTTTCTGAAGTTTCATTCTAGCTTTTTCTTGTAAGCTATCGGAAGTTAGTATTATTTCTGGATTTAGATCATATATTTTGTCATATTTAATTTGGCTGTTCCATCCACCTACACTAGGAAGTTCCACAGCTTTAGAAGGATAATCGCATAGAGAAGTAGTACCGATTAGCTCGTCACCGCTTTCAAGCTTAAAAACTATCTCTGTGTTAGAGGGTGCTAGTGAGAGAATTCTCATTTTAGTTAAGCTTTAAATCTAAAAATACTAATTTGTTTTCATGGTTCCCGAAGTTATCTCTCAGTTTGGAGTAATTCTTGGAATTGTTTCATTGTCCTTGGCTTTAACGTCTTCAATGGCTTTGTTAAGGCTTTCAAGAGAGAAGGAAGTAGCCATGAGTTCATTCCAGCTTAAAAAAGAAGAAGCAATAATGGATTTCACACTTTTAATGTATGCTAATCTTGGAATGGCATTAAGCTTTCTAGGATTTTGGATAGGCTCTTTAACAGAAAACGGGTTACTAATTGTACAAAATCTGTATTTATCAAGCTTATATGGAGTTTTCCTATCGCTGATGTTCTTTAGATGGTGGAGGAGGTTCTAAAAATGATATTAGAATTAATAACATCTAACCCCTATAAAGTAATAGCAGTTTCAGGCCTGATATTATTCAGCCTTACAGCATACTACAACTTCAAAGTTCTAAAAAACTTTAAAGAAAACAAGGAATATGCTACAGCTAAATTCTTTATAGACAGACGCGCGCCTAGATCTTTCTGGATACTTACAACCTCAGCACTTATATTCCCGTTCGGTATTGTACTAGGATTGATGGGTTCTAGAGAATCAGATCCCTTATTAGGTAGCTTAGGAGTACTAAGCGTGATAGCATTAATGATTGCACTAGCCTACTTCCACGTTAATATGAATCAAATCACCCAATCCATCAACAAAAGTAATGAAGATAACTGAATTAATATTCTAGTATAGAAAAGGTGTAACGTAATAAAAATGACAGACTTCAAACTAGGCGCACACGTCTCAGTATCCGGAGGAGTTGAAAAAGCAATTAAAAGACAAAAAGATATCGAAGGAAACTGTGGGCAAATATTTGCAGGAAGCCCAAGAACGTGGAGTGTGGCCGAATATAATGACAGCGAATCTAAAGAATTTCAAAACAATAGAGAAGAAGAGGGACAAGGACCATACGTAATTCACTCAACATATTTAGTGAACTTAGCAACTCCTAAAGAAGATTTGTTTGAAAAATCACTAAATTGTTTACAAGCAGAACTAAATGCTGCAGAAGTCCTTGGCGTAGAATATGTGGTATTCCATCCAGGCTCTCATACCGGGTCAGGAAGAGAAAATGGTATTGAAAAAATAGCTAAAGGAATTGACAAGTTAGAAATTCCTGAAGAGGTTACACTTCTACTTGAAAATACTGCCGGAAAAGGAACAACCCTTGGTAAAACTATGGGTGAATTGCGAAAAATAATGGAGGAGGCTGAGACTAATAACGGAGACTTAGGCGTCTGTATTGACACATGTCACGCACATGCAGCAGGATACGAACTAAGAGAAAAACAAGGCTTCCAAGACTTTCTACAAGAAGTCGAAGAAGATCTAGGACTAGAAAAAGTTAAGGTTCTACACTTAAATGATTCAAAAGACGAAAAAGGAAGCGAAAAAGATAACCACGAACACATAGGTGAAGGAAATATTGGCGAAAAAGGATTTGAAAACATAGTCAACAATGAAAAACTTGAGAGCAAGCCTATGATTTTGGAAACACCAGTATCAGATAGTAAAGGATACAAAGAAAATATAGAGAAAATAAGAGAACTCAAACAATAATTCTCACCACTCTACTCTTTTTCTTCTAAAAATCCAGTGTTCTTTTAAGACTGGTAATCAATCATTTCTAATAACTACAAAACTAAACACATAATACAATAAATCTAAATTAAAAGTGAAACTAAAAATGGCAGAAATACACAATAACCAACGAGTAGGCGTCTTTGTAGACGTCCAAAACATGTACTACAGTGCAAAAAACCTATACAACGGAAAAGTTGACTTCGAAAAATTACTAGAAGATGCAGTTCAAGAAAGAGAACTTATACGCGCAAGCGCATACGTCATTTCCGCTAACACAAAAGACGAAGACAACTTCTTTGATGCTTTACAAAGAATTGGATACGAAGTAAAAATCAAAGAACTTAAAGAATTCTATGGTGGAGAAAAGAAAGGCGATTGGGACGTAGGAATGAGTATAGATGCAATTCAACAAGCTAAAAAATTAGACACAGTTATACTAGTTACTGGAGACGGAGATTTCGAAGTACTTGTACAACATCTTAAAGCAATGGGCTGCAGAGTAGAAGTAATGAGCTTCAAAAGAAGCAGTGCAAAAGAAATCAGAGAAGCAGCAGACAACTTCATCGACATGGACGAAAAACCAGAAAAATATTTGGTAAACAAGTAAAGACAAAATAAAGAGAAGGTGAAATAAGCAAAATGACTAAAGCTAAACAATTAACAGCAAAACAAATTTCTAATGAGAACCCAGTAAAAGCAACAACAGATCAATCGCTCTCACAAATCAAAAACACAATGGAAGAAAACAGGATGCTAACTATTCCCGTAACAAACGACGGAGATTTTAAGGGTGCAATCAGCTATAGAGAACTAATTAGGTATATCCAGTTTAACCCCAGCACCACCAAGGTTAGTAAAGTACTACATAATCCTCCACAATTCGAATATACGGATAATTTAGTTGATCTTTCTAATCTAAGAATTAATTCAGGTAAGAAGATGTTTGTAGCATTAGAAGACAGCGAACTTAAAGGAGTGATTAGCGAGCAAGAAATCTTGCAACATCTAAATGATGTAGAAGAGATTAAAAATATCTCAACTAGAGATATATCAACCTACGAACTGGAATCAACTTTTGAAGAAGACTTATTAGAAAAAGCAAGACACACCATGCTTGACAAAAACATCTCAAGACTTCCAGTCTTGAATAATGATGGTAAGCTTACAGGAGTTATTCACAGCATAGACCTTTTACAAACTCTAATTCCACGCGAAAGAGTATCTTCTGGCGGAACTTCAGAAAGCAGACAAGCAGATGAACAGGGTCTAGGAGGAGGAAATGAAAAGGAAAAATTCTCCGATGTACCTGTCAAAGAAATTATGGACAGAACACCAACATTCATTGAAGGACACGTTAAATTAACGGAAGCAATTAATCAAATGAAGGAAGAAGAATCAGACGAAGTAATTATAACCCAAGATGGATATCCTGAAGCAATTCTAACTATCAAGGATATTATCAGACACCTTACACAATTTAGTGAGCCAAAGACATTACATGTACAAATTACGGGCCTGCACCTTCCTGAAGAGAAAGCAGCAGTCAATCAGAAGATAAGAAATCAGGTGAAAGGTTCACTAGGTAGAAAACTCAAGAATCCTCGTGAGTTAAAGTTTCACGTCAAAAAGTCTGATGCGGATGGTACAAAGCATAGATACCAAATTATTGCAAAACTACACAGCGATTATGGAGTAATAACCGCTAATGAAGAAGAATGGGATTTACTTGATGCTGTAGATCGAGCTTTAGAGAATTTAAACAAGCAAGTTAGAAAAGTTAAAGAGAAGAAAGAAGACAGATAAAAATTTCTTTTTATTAACTTTTTAATCTATTTCTTCTTGTTTACCTATTTTATCAAGTTTCTGATCCGCTGAGTATCCGTATTCTTCACTTAGTCTTTCGAAAGACATAACCGTCCATATTAAATATAGGAAGACGAATATTAATGCTAAGTAAAGAGGATAAATCGCTAAACCTACATCATAAAGCATTAAGGAATACATTCCCCAATAAATAACATATAAGACCAGTATAAGTATTACTAACATTAGTCGTCTTGAAAATTCTTTCAGAAGATCTTCTTCCATCCTCTTGTATGTACTGAAGACTATTAATAGGCTTATAACACCTATAGTTAGTGTGAATGAAATGTTCAGTGTTGTTACTAGTGGGGTTGAATCCATTAAAAATGACTTATTAATCGCGGCTTAAATAGCTTTTTACCGAGAAATAGCCTATTTCTTTATTTCAAGGTTATTTGTTTCATAACTTGATAAAATAGTTCCTGCAAGTTCAGACTGCTTAGTTACAGATATTTCTCCATTTTTGCCAACTGTTGCAGCAAATAAGAAGTCATTTCTATCATAAACATCTACCTCCTCGCCAGCATAGTCTTCACCCAGATCTATGATTATAGAATTTCCTCTCTCTTCTAATTTAAAGGACATCGCATCCTTGAGAGTTGTTTGTTTAGGCTCTACAGTAATGTCTATGCCTAATTCTTCTTCTAAGGCATCTATATTCTCTCCTCCTCTACCTATAATATGGGGAATCTCGTCCTCTTCAACAAGCATCCTGATATGGTTATCTGATAAGAATTCAATTTCAGGATCGTCTACGTATCCTTGTAACATATGTCTAATTTGTTGTTCCGCTAGTCTATGTGCGCTTGTAGCGTCTTCTGAATCCGTTACTGGTACAACAACAGTTTCTTCTCCGTAAGTGTATATTTCATACTCAACTTCTTCTGAATCAAAGTTTCTAATCTCTATTATTGGCCTAGCTAAGTCTTCTTCTGTCATGCCATCTGGTACTTTTACGGTTAGCCTGATGTTGTATACCTTAGCTATTTCTGCATTTTCAATATGTATTACAGTATCACAGACTTGAGGTATCATTCCTAGCTCTACTCGTCCTATTAATCTTTGTACAGCATCTACCGCCTCGTTTGCGTGTACAATCCCTATCATTCCTACTCCGGCCATTCGCATATCACTGTAAACCTGGAAATCAGATGTTTTTCTTACTTCATCAAATACAGTATAGTCTGGTCGGACAAGTAGTAAGAAGTCTCCTGTATTCTCCATTGTATCTTCAAGTTCTGTATATTGAGTGATATCTGGTCCGACATCTAAGTCCCTTGGTTTTTCCATTGTCTTGATAACTTTGTTCTGTTGTTCATAGTGTTCTGCCAGTGCTTGAGCGAACGTTGATTTACCGTGTCCAGGTGCACCAGCTACCAGTATACCTTCTGCCTTGTTATTGAGCCGTTCCATTAACTTATCCGACATTTCGTAGTCGTCTAAACTTACCTTAGCTACTGGTCTTACTGCTGTTATCTCTGGTTTTTCTGAGAAAGGTGGTCTTGTTATCGCTATACGATATCTGCCAATTTGTAGTACTGTGGCGCCTTTTTTCTGCATTTCTAAAAGTCCTTCATCTGAGATTTCGGCTTTTTCAATTGTTTCTGAGATAAGATCTTCTATTTCTTTTTTGCTAGTAGATTCATTTCTTATTTCTTGTAGTTCGAATTTCCCAGGTAATCCTCTTTTTGCTTTTGGTTTGGCATCTTGCTTTAGATGGACGCTCATAGTTTGGTCGTCGAAGTAGTCTTCTAGTGTAAACTTAGTTTCTGGTTCTCTTTCGAACAGTTTTACTTTTATTCCCTTAGCTTCTGCTATTTTGGCTTGTACAATGTCTGCAGTGTATAGTGTTGCATCTTCTTTTTCTGCTAAATCTCTTATTAGAGCATCTATTCTTCCACTTGAAGCTAAGTTAATTTCTTCTTCATTAGGTCTTCTTCCAGTGAATTTTACATCTATGTTTTTAGAGTTTGCGGCTTGTCGTATGTTCTTTATTTCGTCTATTCCTTTATAGCCAGTTTCTCTTCCTTTATTAGCTTGATTTTCTAGTTCATCAACTACAAATTCAGGTATATTTATTTCTCCTTCTATCTCGTCGTTTTCTATTAGTTCAGAAAGTTCTCCATCAATTATTATTGAGGTATCAGGTACTATTTTCATTTAGTTTGTGAAGTCTTTGGTTGGCAAACTTTAATAGTCAATTGATGTTTGTTTTTAATTCATTCTATCTCTTGTAGCTTCCTAACTCTAATATCCATGTCACCGTCAAAACTATTCTTGAACTCTGTTTCATTGTGGTTTCCGATAACAAGTATTGTAGCTGATCTTTCATCGGTCCTTATTTCTAACAAATCTTCCCCGAAGAAGGCATCAGCATTACTTTCTAGCTGTTGTTGGTTAAGATAACTTTCATAGGATTGATATGAGAAGAATCCTATTGAAGATGCAATCAGTAATATGAATACAAAGGCCGCCACAACAATTTTTCGTATATCTTCAGCATTTTTCTTCTTATAATATGTGTCTGGTTTGAGTCCTAAGAAGCTAAATGTAACATATCCAGATACAATAACAGATAGGATATTTATTGTTGCTACTGAGGCTGCGTTTAATGCGAAAACAAGATCTCCTAAGTTAAGTGCAATACCTACTGCTGCAAGTGGCGGTACTAGAGCAATTGCTACTGCTACTCCTGCTACTTGATCTCTTAAATCGCTTGCAAATGTTAATGCAGCTGCACTTCCAACTAGTAGAGAGAGCAAGATTGAGACAATTCCTGGGGATGTAACTAATTCTAGTGTAGCGTTTCGGCTTACTGGTATAAATGATACTGCAACAAAAGATACCGCAACTGTTAGAAGTACGCTTAAAGCTCCTGACTTGAGCGTTTGTTTCATCAACCGTTTGTCTCCTACTGTTAAGGAAATAGCTCCTGCCACAAACGGTGATAATATTGGTGCAAGCATCATCGCACCTATAACTACAATAACATTGTCTAGAGCTAATCCGTATGCAGCTATTGCGGAGGACAACATTATTAGGCCCCATTGAGCTCGAGTAAGTCCCCCAAATTGTTGTGCTTTGCTGTAAATTTCGTTTTGTGAAAGCGTGGATAATGACCCTTTTGTTTTTTGTCCTTTTTGGATTAGAGTTTCTTGCTGTAATACGTTTATTATTAGTTTTCCTGACTCTATAGTCTTTAGTGCTTTGAGTTTTTCGGTTATTTCGTCTATATCTGAAGAATCTACTGTAACAGCGAATTCTATTGCTTTTTCATCTTTTCTTTCTATTTCTGTAGATCTTATATCTGAAGAATAGTTGCTTAGTATTTCTTTTGCAGACCTTTCTGCTTTCTTGGGAACTGTTACTTCTAGTAGTTTCACGTATCTTAGTTTTGTGAGTTTTTTCATTATATAGTTGGACTGATCACGTAGTTGGATTTTCTTCAACACGGTAGGATATAAAAACAATAAGTACCTACTTTTCCACAAGATGTTGTGGGGAGGGGAAAGAGTTCTCCACAAGATATAGAATTAAACCAATTTCGGCCCAATTCAAATAGAGGTAATTACGTCCAAAAAATGAAATGCCCTTACTGTAACAAAGGAGATACCAAAGTCATTGATTCGCGTGATGCTGCAGACAAAGTCAGAAGACGAAGAGAATGTAAAAAATGTGACAAGAGATTCACGACTTATGAAACAGCAAAAGATCTGAAGATAACTGTAGTGAAAAGTGATGATGACAGACAAAGATTTGACGAGGAAAAAATTCGCAAAGGTGTTGAAAAGGCAGCCAAGAAAACTAAACTAACTCCCAATGAGATAGACGACATTATAGACAACACTGTAGCAAAAGTAAGAGAAGAGCAAGAAAATCAAGAAATAAGCTCAAAAAAAATTGGGAATATAGTTACAGAAGAGTTAAAGAAAAGAGATGACGTCGCCTATATAAGATTTGCGTCTGTATACGAGTCCTTTGAAGACGTAAACAGCTTTGAAGAAAAAGTAAAGGCTTTAAAAGAATAAATACTTTGTAAAAATTTATACTATATCGGTGAAACTATGGCAAACCAAGACAAACAATTAAAACAAAAAGCAGACTTTAAACTACCCGTAAAAAGAGTAAAAGGAGAAACAGTAAAAGAAAGACTTACAGAAAACGCATATGAGCGTATTCTACCAGCAAGATATCTACTTAAAGACGAAAACGGAGAAGTAACAGAAACAGTAGAAGAGATGTTTCAAAGAGTAGCAAAAAACGTCGCACAACCAGACAAAAACTACGATGACGTTGAATTTGAAGAAAGCTGGGAAGAATTCTACGAACTAATGACAAACCTAAAATTCATGCCAAACTCTCCAACACTAATGAACGCTGGAGCAGAACTGCAGCAACTATCAGCTTGTTTTGTTGCACACCCAGAAGATGACATGGATTCAATCTTCGGTACTGTTCACGACGCTGCAAAAATCTTCCAGTCGGGAGGAGGCATGGGATACCCATTCCACCTACTAAGACCAAAAGGAGACACAGTCAAAAGCACTGGAGGAATAGCCTCAGGTCCAATGACCTTCCAACAAGTCTTTGACACAATGTGCGGAACAATAAAACAAGGAGGAAAAAGAAGAGGAGCACAAATGGGAATAATGCGAATAGACCATCCTGACGTACTCCGCTTTATCGTTTCAAAACGTAAGGAAGGAAACTTATCTAACTTCAACATCTCAGTAGGACTAACAGAAAATTTCATGGAAGCAGTCAAGAACGACGAAGAATATACTTTAATCAACCCTCGCACAGAAGAGCCACACACAGTAACCAGAGAGACAGCTCAGTTCTACAACTCCGATGAAGAATGGTATCCTGAAGCAGCAGGGAGCGACACAGGAAAAGACGATAACTTCTGGAGAGATTTCGCAGCAAGCTTCGGAGACGAAATAAAGAAATACGATATCGACCTAGAACCAGGCGAAAAAATGACTCTACCAGCCAAATTCATCTGGGAGACACTAATAGACGGGGCATGGAGAAACGGAGAACCCGGCTTATTCATGTATGACGAAACCAACCAAATGCACAGCTTTGATGTCGAAAAACATCCAGAACACCGAATAGAAGCAACAAATCCTTGTGTAACTGGCGAAACATTAATTAATACTCGTCACGGTATGTACACCGCGGAAGAACTATATGAACAGAAGATAGCTAACCAAATAGTGGTTGATAGTCGACGTAGTTCAGAAAAAATTAAAGAAGCAAGTAGTGTATACAAAACAGGAACTAAAGACGTATACAAATTAGAGACTAAAGAAGGATTTGAACTAAGAGTTACAAAAGACCACCGTATAATGACAGAAAACGGTTGGAAAGAAGCTCAAGAACTAGATGAAGATGAAGAAATACACATTCTAGATAGAAAGGGAAGCTTTGGAACCGGCGGAACTCAAGCCGAAGGACAAGTTCTAGGTTGGCTTGTTGGAGACGGACAAATGGAATCTTCTGAAGAAAGAGCAGTACTTCATTTCTATGATCAAGATACTCAACTTTCACAAGATTTCGCAAATAAAGTTAACAGCGTGATAAGAGAGCCTAACGGAAATAGCGTCTACACTGTTGGTGTTCAAGAAATCAATAGAACTACCGGTCATAGAAGTGTAGCCCAAGCAAAAGAAGAACGAGTAAGATCCTCTAGGCTTTACGAACTAGCTTCTAAATACGAACTAAATCGAGAAAAATTGCAAGTTCCTGAAAAGATACTCAGATCTAGTGAAGAAACAGTAAGAGGTTTCCTACAAGGATTATTCACTGCTGACGGTAGCGTACAAGGAAGTGTTGAGAAAGGAGTATCTGTTAGATTATCAAGTTCTAAAGAGGAACTCTTGAAAGATGTACAAAGATTACTTCTCAACTTTGGGATATACAGCAAAATATATACAGAACGAAGAGAAGAAGGTGAAAGGAAGCTACCTGACGGTAAAGGAGGTACTAAAACCTACCAAACCAAAGCACAACACGACCTAATGATTAGCAAGAAAAGCTTAGAAACATTCCAAGATGAAATAGGATTCCTTAGAGAAGACAAAAATCAGAAACTAGAAGAAAAGCTCTCTAACTATAGCAGAGGTCCTTACAAAGAGAAGTTCACAGCCCACGTAACATCTCTAGAACATGATGGTCATGAAGATGTGTACGATCTTACTGAACCAGATACACACAGCTTCATAGCAAACGGATTAGTAGTTCACAACTGCGGGGAACAACCGTTAGAAAATTACGAGGCTTGTAACCTTGGACACATTAATCTAAGCCTTATGGTAGATGATAAAAATCAAGGAGAAGCTCTAAGCTTCCCAGAATGGAAGCAGGCACATCTAGACGATTACAACTTTGATACAGAGGAAGGCCTAAACAAGGCAATGCAAGACTACCTACAAGAAGCACTAGACACAGAAGAACTAGAACGTGTAGCCAAGATTGGAACACGATTCCTAGACAACGTCGTAACACAATCAGACTTCCCACTAGAAGAAATTGAAGAAAAGGTAGAATCACTTAGAAAAATTGGTTTAGGACTAATGGGATTCGCACAAATGCTAATCCAACTAGGAATCAGATACGGAAGCACAGAATCTCAAGCAGCAGCCAAAGAAGTACAAAGACTGATCACATTGTACAGCATTGAAGAAAGTAACCGACTAGCACAAAGCAGAGGCAAGTTTTCACAATGGGAAGACAGCAAATGGGCAAACCCTACAGAATATCCAGAATGGTTTGAACAATACACTGGCGGACTCAACCCTGAAAACTTCGAAGACGGTCTTAAAATGCGAAACCACAACACAGTCACCATCGCACCAACCGGAACAACAAGTATGATCGGAAACACCTCCGGAGGATGTGAACCTATCTTCAGTCTAGCTTACTTCAAGAACGTTGCAAAAGACATCCAAGGAGAAGACATGCTCGTAGAATTCGATGACTACTTTATCAGAGCATTAGAAGCAAACAATGTAGACGTAGAAAAAGTAAAAGAAGAAGCAGAAGAACTTATGCGGAACAATAAATGGGAAGGCGTAGAAAGCATCAGTGACGATGTACTCCCACCACACGTTAAAGAAATCTTCGTAACCGCAAACCAAGTTACCGCAAAAGAGCACGTAGACATTCAAGCATCATTCCAAGAACACAACCACTCAGGTATCAGTAAGACCTGCAACTTCCCTAACGAAGCAACCAAGGAAGATGTAGCAGAAGCATACATGCGAGCTTACGAACAAGGAGTAAAAGGCATGACAGTCTACAGAGACGGAACAAGAGACGTACAAGTAATGCAAACCAACCAAGAAAACACACTGACAGACATGGACAAAGTAGACATGATCAGCCAAGTAGTAGAAGAATTCGGCGGACTAGAAGAAATGGTTCAATCCGAAGAATTCCAAGAAGTAGCAGAACAAAAAGACATCAACGTCCAAGCCGCAGAAGCAGGTGAAGAACTATCCCAGGAAGTAACACAAGAAGGAATCGAAGCAGACACCGAACAAACCGCAGCTGAAAAAACAAACGGTGGAGCAGCAACATCAATGAGTAGCAACGGAGCAAGACAAAGACCAAAAGTCGTAACCGGAACAACACAAGAAATAGAAACACCATACGGAGACCTATTCGTCACAATCAACGAAGACGAACATGGACCATTCGAAGTATTCGCAAGAATCGGAAAAGCCGGAGGCTACACACAAAGCTTCACAGAAGGACTAGGAAGAACCATCAGCCTAGCACTAAGAAGCGGTGCATCAGGAGAAGAAGTAGTCAAACAACTAGACGACATCCGAAGCCCACAAATCAGCTGGGACCAGGGAACACAAATTCACTCCGTACCAGACGCAATCGCAGAAGCAATGAAAAGACACCTAAACCAAACACAAGGCGTCCAACAAACCGTTGACACGTTTGAAAAACCAGAAACCAAGACACAAACACAACCAAAGACGGAAACAGAACAAAAGGCAGACGCAGCACAGATTGTACAAGACGGAGACAATCCAGAATGCCAAGAATGTGGAGGAATGCTTGTTCTACAAGAAGGATGCAAGACTTGCCCAGAATGTGGCTGGAGCAAGTGTTAAAACAGTTTTTTACCTCTTTAAACCTCTTAATTTATCTTCTTATCTTCTTATTTTCTCTTTTCAACTATTAGACGTCGTTAAACACCCTATCTATAAACAAAATGATTATTTTTACTCGAGATATCAAGAACATCAAAAAGACTATTTTCCAGATACATACAAAACAGAAATAAGAAGAACAAATCCTGTGCCTATGTTTAAGTAGTTAATATTGAATGTTGTTTGTTGATGAGTAGAAAAGGGTTAAATAGCTTCTCAGAGTACCAGATAAGTGACAAATATTTTCCTGAACTAACTAGTTTACTTAACGATGTTCATAGTTACCACCGAGAAGAATTTGGAAGCCCTTCCGATTATGGCTCACATGATAATGCAAGCTGGATAAGTCATAGATATCTTGAAGAAACTCGTCTGAATAATTTTGATAACCTCGTAGTAGGATTAGGACCTTTTTTTGACTTTGTAAATGGTAAAGCACGGTATGTTAAACGTGAAGATCCGGCAGAGCACGAAGTACAGGATTTAAGATTGGCTCTAAGTGATGAGGAATTTGAAAGATGTTGGAATGGTGATTATTTTGAGGAAACTATTACTCCTGCTGACACGTTCAAATCTATATCTGTAGCAGAAGAAAGCAACATAGAAACCTTTTATCCTAGTACTTTGCCTGACTATGTTGAAGAACCGGATTCAGAAGACAGTAAGTGGTATCATATAACTAGAGATACTATGGTTGAAGGTGTTGAGAAAGTTTGTAAGCCTCTTGACTTGAGAAGAGACCAGCACGTTGAAAAGGATCATAATGATCTTTTAATAGAATCTTCTCTGGATTTAGAAGGGGACACTGTATTAGTAAGCTTAAGTGAGGATGTTCTTGAGCAATCTAAGTCTTATGGTACTGATCTGGTGGTTTATCATCCTAAGTTTCCGTGGCAGTTGATAGAAAATGATGAATTACAGTAAAGAAGAGATAGATTTAGAGAACTTGGAAAGTAGAGTTGAAGAAGCTTTGGAAGAGGGTGATGATAATGGTGATCATTGGAATGTAGTTTTTTTGGAAAATAATCGGGTGTTGAAGGTTGCTTCTGCAGATACAGTTACCTGGGACATTGTTGATGAAAATATTTCATTAGCTCAAGATTATGACATACCTATTGTTGAAACTATAAATTTGAGCGAACTTTTTCCTAATCGCCCTTCACAAATACAAGAACGTGGTAAAAGTGCTGTAGACTTTATAGATCAGGGTGAAGATTATGAGCTAAGTTATGTTGATCAAGTTGTTGATATTTTAGATTATGTTGCTTTAGAAACTCCTTTAGCTATTGATGCTAAAATGGAGAATTTTGTAATAGTTGAGGGCAATGTTAGATACTGTGATCTAGGTGATGGTGCTTCTATATGTCGAATGAGTAATGATCACATGTATGACAAGTTTTTAGCCAGTTATAGACATGAAGCAGGTCGAGAGTTCATTGAAGCGGACACTATCATTGATAGTTTGTCCAGTTACTATTCTAGCAAAGTTGCTGAGGTTTATAGAAATTAAATCTTAAATTATTTCTTCGAACATTTTGTATGTTGCTTGAAGTCTTCTATGTTCGCTTATTAGCTCGTCTGAGTAGTCTATTGTTGCTATTGGAGATGGTGCTTGTGAATAGTCAATACGTGGGTTACTGTCTGCAAGATTGCAATTTATTTCTGCTAAGGCTTCAGCCATTTCTTGATAGTTAGAAGAATTTGTTTCAATTACAGCAATACCTGTATTTTTTTCACCTTTGCTGCCGCTTCCTACTATTTTTATAGGGAATTTTGTTTTCTCTTCTTCAAATAACTTATCTAAATCTTGTTTTGCTTCATCTAATCTTTTGAAAATATACTTTAAGTCGTAAGGAATTTCTATAAATTCTGTAGGCACATTCTCTGCATGTTCTCTTCTTATTTCATTGTAAAGTTCAAGCTGGAAACGTGTCTGATCCTGAAGTGCTTTAAGATTATCAAATCGATCAAGCAATTCGTTTCCTGTATATTCGTAGCTGTTCAAGTCCACTGAAATCTTTTTTACCAATAAAAGAATAAATAATGTTCTGCTTACTAATTGTAAGATTTATTTCCTTGAAATTGTTAGTCATTTATTAATTTTGCTATTTTACTGCTCTTTCATTGGATATGTATGGAAGGTGCCAGAAAGGTTTTAGAAGGGGTTAAAGAGGAAGATATTAACGATATTGCAGCAGGACTTACCAGTTTAGATGAAGAAGTAGAAGATTTAGATGTAGAGTCTGGTTTCGCGTTAGCCTTAGCACACGAGTATTTCGAAGAAGAAGACTATAACGGTCTGAAACAGTATACAGAAGAAATACTTGTCGAACAGTGCAACCCAGACCCCTTATATCTGGGTGCATTAGGAGTAATTAATGGTAGCTTGGTTTCTTTTGGTCATTATCGTTACTCTCCCGACAGTTTTAGTGATGTGTTAAGTTCAGAGCCTGTAAGTCTGGGTTTACTTCTTACAGGCTATTATGGAACAGTTTTTGGAACTCCCTTATTTTATAGCCGTGCAAAGAGTTTTGATTATGAGAAAGATGTGTTGGATTCTTTATCTAATGAGTCTAAAGAAAATTTTACTGATGTTTCGGAGGAGGCTCAGAGACGGTTGTTAGAGGACTATAATGTAGACACTTATGGAGAACTATCAAAGACAGAACATTAATTTCTTGTGTACATTTGTGAAAAATTTGAAGGTTTTGCGTTGAATAAAGGATATTTCTTTATTATTCACACTTGTTAAAGAAGATCATAATGCAAGAACATTTTTACGACGAACCTAGTATTTTCGATAGCTTCGAAGATCTTGTCTTTAAGTACCAGACAGATCAAATCGATTTATACAGTGACGACGAAGTAGAGTGGGGCGACTACGAAAGCCAGATAATTGTTGATAATTCGCTTATAGGAGATTTAGAATCTAAAAATATAGATCCCGACAACTTCAGATTAGATAGGGTTGTTGCTGACCCCGCAATTTATGCAGAAGCTATGCAAGGTATTTGTCCTGGTATTCGCACACCTATAAGTAGCCAACAAGAAGAATACAGGATAAAAGAGTTATTAGGTAGAAGTAAAGGGTTGAAACATTTGCAGTTTGGTGATGATCTGACTTATTTTAAGCTTAATTCAACTCCTGCAAGCTTACTGTTCATGCACGAAGCAGCAGAGGAACAAGATATCAAAATCGAGGTTCCTTTGAATTATGAAAATGTAATAAGGAAATGGGTGCCTCAAAACAGAGGTATACATTCAGATAAATGGTTAGAGAAGGCAGAAGAAGTTACCTTGGCCTGGGTAGAAGAGAATAATGTTATTGCAGAGGAAGATAATTTGTATGAGTTAATTAAAAGTAAAAATCCTGAGATTATAGAAGAAAGAATAGGTGTTGCAACTAATCTTGGGCATGTAATAGATTTTGTTGAGAATTTAGAACATGATAATTTGACATGTCATAACCCGCATGTTCTTAGTTATTTGGTTGAAAATCAAGATTAGATAGTTATTTTAGTTCATTTATTAATTGTATTCGGTCTTCATAATCTCTATTTGAATAATCAAATGTTTTTTCTAAAGTTTCTAGAGAAGGAAGATGTACTTTTATAGCACCGTCTATAATTGGTTTGCCTTGTATTTCTTGTTCTAGTAGTGCTTCTACCTCATTTGATGATTCTTTATCCCATTGGAATGCGTTTTCATAGTCGGTAATAATATCTATAACTGTTTCTGGCGGGTTTATAGCAGTTGAGGATGATGAGGTATTGTAAAAATATTGTGATTTATCTGGTCGTCCTCTTACTATGTTAGGTATCTTTTCAAAGGTTTCGATATCTGCTAGTTGTGAATTAGTATATAGGTCTACATCTTTACTGTCTGTTGTGTATCTTGCTCCGTTTTCATTTGCTAGGAGAGCTAATGCTGCACTTCCTACTAGCGTAGTTTCGAACGTAAAATTTTTTTCATCATAGTTATCGTGGTGCATATAGAAGCTTAAATCGCTGTTTAGTACGTTTAAAGCATGATAGATATTGTTTCCTGCCATTCCTGTGTTGTTGTCTCCTATTTGCATGTCAAAAACACTTATTTTAGAGATATTTATTACTTTCCAGTAAAAAAGTATAGTTTGTTTTTCTTCACTCAGTCTCAAAAAACAATCTCTCACCTACGAATCCCATAAAAACCGATTTAAAAATTAACAAACAACCGAAAATTGTGGAAAGCAACTGGATATTCAAAAAGAATATAGAAGATCATCTAGACACCGTAACGAATTACCACAGAATTGTTGGAGAGCAAGAAGATTACGAAGAAATAAAATTAGAGGCAAAAACAGAACAAAACGACGAAGAAGCCGAAATCAGAATCGCAGTAGGCGAAAAAGGCGCGGAAATAATCCATGAAACTAACGTACATCATACACCGTTATTTGACATTCTTGACAACGAATATCCTCCGAAAAGACAGGATATTATAGATGTAGATGGAGAACACTACCGTGGAAACAAAATAGGCGAAGGATTTAATGAAAACTTTCACTCTTTTCAATACTTACACACAGGAGAAACCTTATTTGATGTAGAATGGCTTGATAACAGCATAAAATACGAAGAAACCCTTTCAACCCCATTTCAGTTCAGAATGGTATGTTATGACGACTTCGGTCTGTCACTAGATAGCGTTTCTGTGGAACCAGTACAAGATATTATGCCTGTAATGTTAAGAACAGACCTAGAAGATCAATCTAAAGGAAAGTTGCTAAAGGATATGCTTACTATACTCGACTACGGTCCACGATTTAAGAGTGGAAACCCTTCAGCATACTATATAGACGAGGACTATTTAGAAAGATTAGTTGATGCCTCCGCAGAGCGTTACGATCCTGAAAGATAGTATGTTCTTTAATAGTCTAAATTCTACAATCTCACAAATACCCCTATTATCTTCTGACTAAAGTTATGTTAACCTCAATCTACACAAACTATTTCTATTGAAGGTGTTCTCATACCTTGAGCAATTTTGTTTACAATAAACTAAATGAAGGTGAAACCTACAGAGTAGATGAGATAGTAGATGAACATCCCGAAGTAGTACTTGATTGCATAAACAACGGTAAGTTAAAGAAAGCAGATAATGAGATAGTTGTCGATGAAGATTACCTAAAAAAGCTAACCTCTTTTGATTACAAAAAACCTTCTGACTACGCTAGAAAATTTGATCAAACCACGGATTGGTTAATGGAAATTATAGGTTCAGCACCACCGTTAAGCAATCTAGAATCTCGAGGTTTTGATGAAGTAGAAGAAAAATTCGGAGAAAAATCAAACTCAAGAGTACATCGAGAGCATGCAGAAGATCTCGCATCTAAAAACAGAACCCTTCAAAAAGTAGGTAAATATGGTGTAGGTCTGGGCGGGATTACAATGTACCTGACCGAAGAATTTTGGATAGGTCTCGGAGGAACAACAGCCCTTATAGGCGGTCCTTTATTGAATAGATATAGTAAAGGAAAGGAAAGAGGGTTTAATGATGAAGCTGTTAAAGGTTGGGACCAATATACAAGAGGAGAGTTCAGAAATTGGGAAATTAAAAAAGATAACTAAGATAAACATTTTTTTATATTCTGAGAATTTTATAATCTCTTTATGAAAGTTAGAAAACTTTTGAAGAAAGATAAGAAACAAAAATGGGTTGAAAGTAAATCCACAGCCAATAACCTTGAGAAGATAGATTTGAAGAAGGTAGACGACTATGATGAAGAAGTAAATGTATATGGCCGTTTACACATAATGCTTGTAGCCCTTGATATGAAAGAAGGCAGCGATTTCGAAGTATTTTTCAAGACCAAGAAAAGGTTTAACGAGTTCAAAGATTTGTTAAACAAACTTGGTATAGACTGTTACATTAAGTATGATCCAGATACTACAAGCTTGGAAAACTTCGGTACGCTTTACGAGGATAATGAGGTAATAAAACGTGTTAATGAGAAACTTGATAGAGAAGTTGTAGCAAGGGTTTTTATAACAAAAAATGACTCTTATGATCAAAAATTCTTTATTAACCTTGTATCTATGCGTAAGAATGAAAAATATCATCGCTTATATGGGGAATTCTTGGGTTATCCCAAAAAGGATATTGAAACCTTTGTATATCAACAGAAACCACGTTGGAAGCAAAAAATAATCCAAATTAAAGGTGAAGAACCATCTAAGCCTTTAAATATTGATAAGGCGCTTAAGGACAGCAATTTCACTGAAAAAGAAAAAGAGACGTTGAAAGCATTCAATAGCCACATTTTATGCGGAGAAAAAGAATGTCTTCAAAGAGCAGTAGAGAAAAGCATGGAAAAAAGGCGAAAATTAGAGGAATTAGGTGTAGACGTAGACCAAAAAATAGAGAATCTGGTATTCTGAACACTGTTTTCACCTAGTTTTATTCGTATCGAATAATAACATCGGTTTATATAAGACCAGAAGCCAGTTACTTCCTATATGGAAAAGAAAATTACTCTGGCCTTTATGGCTTTAACACTAATTACAGGTTTTACAGTAGCCCAATCTGTTGATATAGAACAATACGAGGAAGAAGTAATGGAGGCAGAGGCATGTAATAGCGAAAATGTCAATAACACCACAGTGATGTATACAACTAGTGATACCGAATTAACAGTACAAGGACATTATTGTGCTAATACAGCAGGCTACGAAGTAGTAGATGAAAGTATAAATGTTGAAGATACCGAAGTCAATATTGATATCGAGATAGAGGAAACAAGTGACGCAGCAGCACAAGTAATAACTCCTGTAGCATTTCAGGTATCTCAAGACTTAGAAGAGGAAGGCAATTATAACGTAACAACTACTGTCAATCTCGATAGTGAAGAAATTCATGAAGAAACTGAAAATATGCTTATCGGAGATGAAGCAGAAGATGAGAATGATGAAGAAGAACAAGGGATGATATCAAGATTTTTCGGATGGTTTTCATCACTTCTAAGCTTCTAAACTCTTTTTCTCCTTCTTAATTATTTATCTGTCTCTTAAGCTAATGGATGTCCATGCAGTATAACGTTTACCGACAACAGGGTTGCAGCAGTTGTTACACCCAGCACCATCACTATGGCAGTAGTGGCTAGGAAATTTGTTTTATACATTCTTGCAATAAAAATTAGCGTTATTAAGCCGAAAAACTCCCTCAAACCAGATCTAGCAGACAATAAAGAAGTATCAGTAAGAGTTGCAAAGAAACCTATTGCTAATGCCCTTAAAGGATTTCTGTCTCCTGGTAAAAAGTATCTCTCACACGTAAACACTATCCCGCTCTGGAAAAACAGGTACACCATGAAAAATATCATGTAAAGTGAAATTCTTATCAAGAGATCTTCCATCAAAATTTGAATGGTTCTTTACTGCTTAAAAATATGTTTAATAAATAAGAAGTTACATAACAAAGTTTAATGGCGTTTTCATACATAAACATGTTCGCATCAATGACTGGTACGCTTTTTCTACTGCTACCTTTCATCGGCCTATATCTAGATCAGTGGATTTTAGTAATGATTTTTGGACCAATGTTTCTAGTTTCAGGCGCCTTAATATTTTCAGCATTTTTAACACAGTCTAGAGATAGTTTTGAACTTTATACAATGGTTTTAACAGTTTTTAGCTATGTAATGGTTTTAACAGGTTTTGTAACAATTTTTGTTGATTATTTAATAGAGGCTGAAATGGTGCTGTACTATTTGTGGGTAGTTTTCGTGCTTCTAATAGGATCAACAGTAGAATATCTGCTAATACGTCTATTCCTCTACGGATCTTATCGGTCTCGTTATGGTTATAGAGGAAGATCTAATAGTAATTATTGAGAAGATACAATCTCCACGACATCTCTGTGCTTCAATTCATGGTCAGCACCGATTTGTCTTTGATCTCTTACATCTATAGCGTGTAAAAATCCTTCACCTAAATCTGTATGTAAGTGATAAGCAAAATCTTCTGCAGTGGATTCCTTTGGAAGTAGGAAACAATCTGGAAGTATATTACCTTCTTCGTCACCAAGACCATCGGCACCTCCTGGAAATATTGCCATTACCCCTAGCCTATCAAAAAGTGCTTTCTCAAGTGCTTTTTGTACACCCGTACCATCATACTTGTTTACAAATTCCTTAATTTGTGACAATCCTTTCTCCTGTTCCTCAGATATTTCATCGCTTTTGATCTCAAAGTCTCTATCACCAGGATTATAGTCAATAATATCTTTTTCAGAAGCATTTTTGAGTGCTTTTTCAGCATGAGCACTACAAGGAACTATGTCAAGATTTTCATATTCTGGATCATTTGTTACTTCTTCAAAGTTTTCTTGAGCTTTTTTAGAATCCATTTTGTTTGCTGCTACTATCATAGGTTTCGTATCTTTTCTTATTCTAGTTACTAAGTCTTTTTTATCTTCTTTATCCCAGTTATCTGGTTCTAAATCCAGATTCATAGTCTTTATTATTTGTTTAATTCGATTTTTGTTTATATTAAATGCGCTCATTTGTTCTGCTAGTTCTTCTTCCAATTTTACTTCGTGTTGTTGTTTCTTATTATCGTACCGGTTTATTCCTTTTTCAAGTATTTCCAGGTACCACATATCTAGTTCTTTTTCTAAAAAGTCTATGTCTTCTCTTGGATCATGGTTTTCTGTTGGTTCGCCTTCGATATCGGTTTCTCCTGAAAAGTCGACTATATGTATTAGTACATCAGCCTCGTTAAGGTCTGTCAAAAATTGATTACCTAAACCTTTACCTTCATGAGCTCCCGGGATTAGTCCGGCCACATCCACTAACTTCACCGGCACATAACGGGTTCCGTCACTGCAGTAACCGTGTCTCGGATCACACTCTTCATCAAAATCAGGGGCAGCACATTTTACCCGTACATATGCCTCCCCTATACTAGGGTCAATAGTAGTGAATGGATAAGCACCCTCATCTATATCGTTCATTGTTGCAGCATTGAAAAATGTTGATTTTCCTACACTAGGTTTTCCTACTAATCCGATTTTATAAGGCATGTTAAGCCCTTGTTTCCAAAATGTTATATTATCTGAACATGAAAAAACAAGCCTCTAAGATTAGAGTCCTAAATGACTGGAAG
>LKMJ01000244.1_pt1 | contig 37035 bp, 38 predicted proteins | sample 643391 | NCBI WGS metagenome assembly LKMJ01 (sample SAMN04112250, study PRJNA286221) | soda lake metagenome | biome: soda lake; feature: Kulunda Steppe; material: water; isolation source: sample PL-Br10 brine of Picturesque Lake | place: Russia: Kulunda steppe | collected 2010-07 | reverse complement strand
GCCTTTCTTACCTGCAATTTCACCGCGCCGGTGGGCGACAAACCGGCCCTGTTGACCCATGACGAAGTGCTGACCCTGTTCCATGAATTCGGCCATGGCCTGCACCACATGCTCACCCAGGTGGATGTGGCGGATCTGTCCGGCATCAATGGCGTCGCCTGGGACGCTGTGGAGCTGCCCAGCCAGTTCCTGGAGAACTGGTGCTGGGACCCGCAGGCGCTGAGCCTGATCTCCGGTCACCACGAAACCGGCGAGCCTCTGCCCCAGGCCATGCTCGATCGAATGCTGGCCGCCCGCAACTTCCAGGCCGGCATGCAGATGGTGCGTCAGCTCGAATTCTCGCTGTTCGATTTCCGCCTGCACACCGAATACGCGCCGGAAAACCGCATTGATCCGCTGGCGCTGCTGGAGCAGGTGCGTGACCGGGTCGCGGTGGTCAGACCGCCCTCCTTCAACCGTTTCCCCCACAGCTTTGGCCACATCTTCGCCGGTGGCTATGCCGCGGGCTATTACAGCTATAAGTGGGCGGAAGTGCTGGCGGCGGATGCCTTCTCGCTGTTTGAGGAGCGCGGTATCTTTGATGCCGAAGCCGGCCGGGCCTTCCGTGAAAATATCCTGGAGAAGGGCGGCTCGCGCGAGGCCGATCAGCTCTTTCGCGCCTTCCGTGGTCGTGATCCGGAAATTGAGCCGCTGCTGCGCCAGTCCGGTCTGCTTGATGAGCCGGAGGTGGCATGAAAAAGCGATTCATTGCCGGGGCCGTCTGCCCCCGCTGCAGCGCCATGGACCGGATCATGATGTTCGAGAACGAGCATGGCACCTTCCGCGAGTGCGTGGACTGTGGCTTTGCCGACAAACAGCCGGAAGAGCCCGATCCCAGTACTGCCGAACTCCAGACCCGAGTGACGCCAACCGGTGAACCGGAGCCGCCTAAAAAGGATGACAGTCCACAGCCTATCCGCTTCGTGCCCAGCGGCAGTACGACCCGTCACTGACCCATTACCGGCCGGTGCAGCTGGGCAGACACCCTCAGGAATGCACGCGATGCCTTCCCGGGCCCAACAGCAGGATCACCACAGCGTTCATCAGGAACAGTGCCTGCAACTCCAGTGCCCAGCCGCCGTTGGATTTGAGCGCCATTAATTCGTGGGTGTGGGCCAGGACAATGGCGAAGATCATATTGATGATCACCAGGGTTGCCGCCACCCGCGTCTGATAGCCGGCAATCAGCATGAGCGGCGCCACTATCTCGCCAATGAAAACACCCCAGGCCAGTGCGGCGGGCAGCCCGTGGGCGGTGACCAGTCCCTCAATGGGGCCAATGCCATGGATGACCTTGGACAGGCCGTGGAACAGCAGAAGAAATCCAAGCGTCAGGCGCAGTAACAGCCTGCCAAGATCGGGTTGATGAAGCACGTACGTCTCCCTCACTGCGTTTCTGGTGGATTCAAAGACCGGCACGGTAGGAAAAATGAAACTGGATGCCATTGCGTGCCAGCAGGTTCATCCAGTGATCACGCATCCAGTCCCAGGCTGAGTCACTGGCCTGCTCCACAAATGGAGCCAGGTTCAGGTCATAGTAATCGCGTGTACCGGCAATCTGGCGAATTGTAATAAGAATGGACTGATCCAGCTCATTGGCAAAGGGTTCCCCGATCAGATGATGGACCAGAAGGTTCGCCAGAGTGGCCTCCATGTCCACCAGGTTGCTGTTACGGAACGAGCGGTTGTTCTCGTACATTTCTTCCATCAGCCGGTGGCACAGATACGCCTTGATCAGTAACCCTTCGAGCCCGTCATAGCGTGCCAGCAGTATGGACGGATTGGTAAAATACCCGCCTGCCGCCTCAACAAAAGGTCTGAACAGTCCCTCGACACCGGCATTGCGGGCGCAGATGTCGACACACTGGATCAGCCGGGGCGCTGTCTCGATATACTCGATACCAAACTGCAGCAGCTTTTCGACGTGCTGATCGCCATCGATTCGGATGATGCCATGAAGCGCCTTCAGGCGCTCCTCCATGGTGCGCTGGAAATACCCGCTCTCCCTTTCCTGCCGGCGGGCTTTTTCAATGAATTGGGTGATGGTTTCCAGCGTCATGGACGGTACAGTACTCTGCGGGTGTCCGGTTGTCGTGATCGGTGTTTCCTAGAGTGTAGTTGAGATTGCGGGGGCTGCCGTGGCGACTGTTAATGATCTCTGGGAAGCCCTGCAGAGCCTGCCAGCGAAGGAATTTGCCCGATACCGGCGTAAATTTTTGAGCCTTGACGGTTGTCAATCGCTATAAAAACGATAAACTTTGCCTAACTTTTGCGTAAGATACATGCCAAGCGGCCCTGCACATCCCTTTAGTCCCTCTGGCTACGCTAGCCAAAACGTGCAGGTGCTGGATGAGCAGAGATACTTTTCCAGGGCACCTGCTTCTCGGTAAGCGGTCTCCTCGCGCAAAAACCGACCGCCTGGCGGTCAGTCTTTCAGCGAGGAACAGCCTGGATAACATGAACACAAACTCTCTTGGAGACGAGGTATGAGCGTGCAGGCCTTGCGTGCCGGAGCCCTTACGGCTGCAGCTTTCGCCCCCGCGATGGCTTCCGCTGAGTGGGGTGTGAATATGCCCCGGGGTGTCACTGAAGTCAGTAATCAGGTCTATGACATCCACATGGTGGTCTTCTGGATCTGTGTTGCCATCGGCGTGGGTGTGTTTCTGGCCATCTTCTGGTCAATCTTTGCCTACCGCCGGTCCAAGGGCGCCAAGCCGGCGCACTTTCATGAGAATACGACCGTGGAAATCATATGGACGGTGATCCCGTTCATGATCCTGGTCGGCATGGCGGTCCCGGCGACCAGCACCCTGATCAAGATGTACGACTCCTCGGATGCCGAGATTGACATCAAGGTGACCGGGTACCAGTGGCGCTGGGAGTATGAGTATCTGGAGGAGGACGTGAGCTTCTTCAGTTCGCCGACGACGCCGGATGCCCAGCGTGAGAACCTCTCGGAGAAGAGCGACACCTACCTGATGGAGGTGGACAACCCGCTGGTGCTGCCGGTGGACACCAAGGTCCGTTTCCTGATCACCGCCAACGACGTCATCCACAGCTGGTGGGTACCTGAGTTCGGCTGGAAGCAGGACGCCATTCCCGGTTTCATCAACGAGAACTGGACCCGCATTGAGGAGCCTGGCACCTACCGTGGGTTGTGCGCCGAACTCTGTGGTGAAGGCCATGCGTTCATGCCCATTGAGGTGAAGGCATTGCCGAAAGACGAATACGAAGACTGGCTTGCTGAGCAGCAAGAGTAATAAGGCTAACGACGACTGGGTTACCCGGGGGAGTTCATAAAATGAGTGCGGTTGCTGATGCCCATGCCGCTGATCACCATGATCACGGCCCCGCGAAGGGAATAATGCGTTGGCTCACTACGACCAACCATAAAGACATCGGGTCCATGTACCTGATCTTCAGCTTTGCCATGTTTCTGATCGGTGGTTCCATGGCCATGCTGATCCGGGCGGAGCTTTTCCAGCCTGGTATGCAGCTGCTGGAGCCCAATTTCTTTAACCAGATGACCACCATGCATGGCCTGATCATGATCTTCGGGGCTGTGATGCCAGCCTTTGTTGGCCTGGCCAACTGGATGCTGCCGCTCATGGTGGGTGCGCCGGACATGGCGCTGCCACGCCTGAACAACTGGAGCTTCTGGCTGCTGGTGGTCGGCTCGCTCATTCTCATATCCACCCTCTTCATGGAAGGTGGGGCCCCGAACTTTGGCTGGACTTTCTACGCACCGCTGTCGACCAGCTACGGGCCGGACAGCACGACTTTCTTCATTTTTGCCATCCACGTACTGGGCATCTCCTCGATCATGGGTGCGATCAACGTGATCGCCACCATCATCAACATGCGTGCTCCCGGCATGACACTGATGAAGATGCCGCTGTTCGTCTGGACCTGGCTGATCACGGCTTTCCTGCTGATTGCGGTTATGCCGGTTCTGGCTGGCGTGGTGACCATGATGCTGACGGACATCCACTTCGGCACAGCCTTCTTTGATGCCGCCGGTGGTGGTGACCCGGTTCTGTTCCAGCACCTGTTCTGGTTCTTCGGTCATCCGGAAGTCTACATCATGATTCTGCCGGCCTTTGGCATCATCTCCGCCATCATTCCAGCGTTCTCGCGCAAGCCCCTGTTCGGCTACACCTCCATGGTGTACGCCACAGCCGCCATCGCTGTGCTGTCGTTCTTCGTCTGGGCGCACCACATGTTTGTGGTCGGGCTACCGATTGCGGCCGAACTGTTCTTCATGTATTCCACCATGATCATCGCAGTGCCGACCGGGGTTAAGATCTTCAACTGGATCAGCACCATGTTCCGGGGCTCGCTGACCTTCGAGACGCCCATGCTGTTCGCCATCGGCTTCGTCATCCTGTTTACGGTGGGCGGTCTGTCCGGCGTCATGCTGGCCATCGCACCGGCCGACTTCCAGTACCACGACACCTACTTCGTTGTGGCGCACTTCCATTACGTGCTGATCCCGGGCGCCATCTACGGCATCTTTGCAGCGGTTTATTACTGGCTGCCGAAGTGGACCGGCCACATGTACAGTGAAATCCTGGGCAAGACCCACTTCTGGCTGTCGTTCATCGGCCTGAACATCGCCTTCTTCCCCATGCACTTTGTGGGACTCGCGGGCATGCCGCGCCGTTACGCGGACTACCCGATCCAGTTCGCCAACTTCAACATGGTCTCCAGTGTGGGCGCCTTCCTGTTCGGCGCCAGCCAGCTGCTGCTGGTCTACATTGTGATCCGCACCATTCGCGGCGGCAAAAAGGCACCGGCCAAACCCTGGGATGGTGCCGAGGGGCTGGAGTGGACAGTACCGTCACCGGCGCCCTATCACACCTTCGAAAAGCCACCGAAGGTTGACTGAGCAACGTTTGGGAACGCCTGAGAGGGTTGGTTATGAGTGACAAGAAAAGTGTGAACCACAAGAAAGTCGTTGGCGGCCTGCTCGGTGGTGTCGTCGGCATGTTCGCCTTCGGTTTTGCACTTGTTCCGCTCTATGACGTCATGTGTGAGGCGCTGGGCATCAACGGCGTCACCAGCGGTGAGGCCTATACCATTGAGGAACCCGACGACCTGCGGGTGGATGACTCGCGCAAGGTGCGCGTTCAGTTCACCACCAGTCACGCCGGTGATATGCCCTGGGAGTTCGACTCCGAGGACCGCTACATCAAGGTGCATCCAGGTGAGGTGAACCGGGTCAACTTTGTGGCCCACAACCCTACGGACAAGAAGATGACATCCCAGGCAATTCCAAGTCTCTCGCCTTCGGATGGCACGCCCTATTTCCACAAGACAGAGTGTTTCTGCTTCCAGGAACAGGAGCTTGAACCCGGGGAAACCGTGGAAATGCCACTGGCCTTCTTCGTGGACGATCAGGCGCCTCAGGACCTGTACCGGATAACGCTTCAGTACACCATTTACGATCAGACGGGAGACGACGTCGAAGACGTTGAGCCGGTGGCGGAAACTGCCGATGCCGACTCCCCGATGGATAAAGGATAACAGCGGAGGCTGCATGTCGAGTAACCAGTCCTATTACGTTCCCGAGTCAAGCATCTGGCCAATTGTTGGCAGTGTCGGGATGTTGCTGGCCTTCTTTGGGCTGTCCTCACTGCTTGTGAATCAGTCAGCCGGTGATCCCACCACCGGTTCCTGGATCACCTTCATGGTCGGCGTGCTGGTCATCGTCTATATGGTGTTTGGCTGGTTGCGCGACGTCATCCGTGAAAGCCGCGCCGGACTCTACGACGCCCAGATGGATCGTTCTTTCCGCCAGGGCATGAGCTGGTTCATCTTCTCTGAAGTGGCGTTTTTTGCCGCCCTCTTTGGCGCGCTCTTTTATGTGCGTATGTTCGCGGTCCCATGGCTGGGTGGCGAAGGTGCGAAAGGCTCGGCCAATATGCTCTGGGAAGGTTTTGAAGCCCAGTGGCCGCTGCTCAACAATCCCGATCCCTCTGCCTTCTCCGGTCCGGATGCGGTATTCAGCCCCTGGGGCCTGCCGTTTATCAACACCATGATCCTGATAGCCTCCTCCATCACGCTGACGCTCTCCCACAAGGCGCTCAAGTACGACAAGCGCCAGCCCACCATCATGTGGATGGCCATCACCGTGGCCTTGGGTGTCATCTTCCTGGGTCTTCAGGGTTATGAGTACGTCGAAGCGTATCGGGATTACAACCTGACCTTTGATTCCGGGATCTACGGCAGTCTCTTCTTCATGATGACCGGTTTCCACGGGATTCACGTCCTGCTTGGGGCCATCATTCTGGGTGTCATACTGATACGTCTGATGAAGGGCCATTTCACCGAGAAAGATCACTTCGGTTACGAGGCTGGCGCCTGGTACTGGCATTTTGTTGACGTAGTCTGGATCCTCGTGTTCGTGTTTGTGTACGTGATATAACAGCATCACTTCATAAGCCAGGAAGGATGGATCCGGGGTGTCAGCCGACACTCCGGATTCCTGTCGTTAAGGCCCTGGATCCGTGTGATCCGGCGCCTCGCTGAGCTCATCCGATCAGTACGGCGGAGGGTTCAGGTTGAGATCTCCCGTCACAAATGCCACTCCAATCAGAACAATCAGCAGGGCGGACAGGGTAACGCGCACCACCAGGCCATTGACGCTTCGGTGACTGCTGCCATCGTCTTTCATCAGGAAGAAAAAGCTGCTGGCAAGGCTGGCGATAATCGCTAACAGAACCAATACGATAAGGGCTTTCAGCATAATGGGAGGGCCTCTTGACGGCTGAACCAGAGCATCACTATAACAGACCATGACCAAACCTCGGACTCAATGGCAGTGGCAACCTGACTGGCGCCTGTGGCTTCTGGCCGGGGCACTGTTTCCCGTACTGGTCGGACTGGGCTTCTGGCAAGTGGATCGCGCCCAGGAAAAAACAGCGGAGCGCGATCAGTGGGAATCTGAAGAAGGCCCACTCGATTGGCCCGTGCAAGAGCCGGTGCAGGGCCAACCTGTGTTGCTTGAAGGTCGCTACGATGACCAGGCACGGTGGTTTCTTGATAACCGGACCCGGGATGGACGCCGGGGTTACGAGTTGCTGCAGCTTTTTCATCCGGATTCAGATTCCGAGCCGGTCGTGGTCAACCGCGGCTGGATAGAGGCACCGGAGAGTCGCAGTGAGCTGCCTGAGCATGAAATGCCCGAATCGGACGTGACCATAGAGGGGCGTGTCGCCGCCTGGCCGGATCCGATGCGGCTGGGGGAGTCCGATCCTGCCGACCGTGAGGGCTGGCCCCGACGTGTTCCCGGCATAACGCCGGCCGAACTGGCCGATGAAGGGATGGATGTGGCTCCAGCCATGGTGCGCCTGGTGGACGAAGAGCAGGCCGGCGCCCTGCAGGTCGACTGGGAACCCGGGCGGATGGATGCCGCAACCCACAGGGGGTATGCCCTGCAATGGTTTGCTCTGTCAGTGGTCCTTGTCACGCTGACGGTCGCGGCCAGTTTCCGTAAAGTTGATGAATCAAGAGAAGATGAATGACTGACAATTCCATGCCCCCGGAGCACGATCCGGAAGCGATCCGACGAGGTCGGCTCAAGGCCGGTGCGCTCTTTGCCATCGCCTTTACTCCCATACTGCTCGCTACCCTGATGTTCTATACCGGCTGGGGCATTCCAGGCAGCACCATCAACCAGGGGGAGCTGCTTGAGGACAATCCCCAGCTGACTGATACCGGTCTGCTCGGTTCTGAGGGCGAAGCCCTGGAGGCGCGTTTTCTGCCGGAACACCAGGATGCCAAGTGGTGGATCCTGGTCGTTGCGGATCAGTGCGAAGAGGCCTGCCAGGAATGGCTTTATATGACACGGCAGGTCCACATCCTGCTGAATCGGGATGCGGATCGTGTTCAACGGGCCTTCTATGCTGCCAATCCGGATGTGCTGGACCGCGATACCCATCCGCTGATTGAGGTCTTCCAGGCGGACGCTGATCGGGTGCGCCTGCCGGATGGACAGGTGCCTGCGGATGGCCCCTTCGTCTTTATCGTCGATCCCATGGGCAACATGGTGCTGCGTTATGACGACCGGCATGAGGCCGACGATGTGCTGGATGACATCGAACACCTGCTTGATACCTCTCCTCTTGGTTAACGACACATGGCGGTAACATCATGACCCAATCCCCGGTTCCCGGCCCCGAGCATGTGGGCATCAATCGTCTCAGACTTGCCGCCATTGGCGGCTTTCTCCTCACCATTGTGGTGATTGCGCTGGGTGCCTGGACCCGACTGGTGGACGCCGGGCTGGGCTGTCCGGACTGGCCGGGCTGCTATGGCTTTCTCGGGGTGCCTTCCGGTGAGGAAAATATTGCCCGTGCCGAAGCGCGGTTCCCGGAAACCCCGGTGGATGCCAGTAAGGGCTGGCCGGAGATGATCCACCGTTATGCGGCGGGCATTCTGGGCCTGGTGATCTTTGCTATTGCCATTGCCAGCTGGCGACTGCGCGAACAGGGGGCACCGGTTCGCCTGTCCATTTTCACCGCCGGCTTTGTTGTGCTGCAGGCCGCCTTCGGTGCCTGGACCGTAACCCTGGCTCTGTGGCCGCAGGTTGTTGCCGCCCATCTTCTGGGGGGCTTCACGACACTTTGTCTGCTTTTTGTGCTGGCCATGAAGCTGGGTGCGCATCGCCTGAAGCTGGGCGGTCTCACTGATGCGGCACGCAAGCATCTGGGCCGGCTCAGGCCCTGGCTGTACGGGGGCATTGCCCTGGTGGTGCTGCAGATTGCGCTCGGTGCCTGGACGGCAGCGAACTATGCGGCCGTGGCCTGCCCGGATTTCCCCACCTGTCAGGGTCAGTGGTGGCCGGAAATGGAGTGGCAGGAAGGCTTTAACGTCCTGCAGACCATCGGGCCGAACTACCTCGGCGGGCAGCTTGGCAACGAGGCCCGTGTCGCGATTCACAAGGCCCATCGGGTAGGCGCGATCGTGGTGACCGGCTTTCTGGCACTGCTGCTCGTCATCATGGCCAAGCGTGCCCGTGGCTCTGACCTGCTTCCATGGGTTATCCTGTCAGGCGTTTTGCTGGCTGTGCAGGTATTACTGGGAATTGTGAATGTGCTGCTGCACATTCCTGTGGCCATTGCGGTCGCCCACAATGCCTTTGGCGCCTTCCTGCTGGTCGCGCTGATCAATCTCGCTTTCCGGTTGCGATTACTGGACGCCACCGGCACTGAATTCAGACATTCCCGTTAGAAGAACAGTCCCATGAGTTATGACAACAAGACTGCCACGGCAGCACGCCAATACCTGACGTGGAACGACTACTTTGAACTGACCAAGCCGAAAGTGGTCGCCCTGATGCTGCTGACCGCGATCATCGGCATGCTCCTGGCCGAACCCGGGCTGCCCTCTCTGGGCGTGCTCATCTATGGCAATCTCGGCATTGGTCTGCTGGCGGGTGCGGCGGCCGTGGTCAACCATGTGGTGGACCACAAGGTGGACCTGAAAATGGCCCGTACCCAACGTCGTCCGGTGGCCACCGGACGCGTGGGCACAGCCGATGCTCTGGGTTTTGCGGCAACTCTCGGGCTGGCGGGTATGCTGGTGCTGGTCTGGCAGGTCAATCTGCTTACCGCCTGGCTGACGCTGGCGTCACTGGTGGGCTACGCCGTGGTCTACACGCTCTTTCTCAAACGGGCCACACCCCAGAACATTGTCATTGGCGGTCTTGCCGGTGCCATGCCCCCGCTTCTCGGCTGGACGGCTGTAACCGGTACTGTTGACCCCAACGCCCTGCTGCTGGTGCTGATCATCTTTGCCTGGACACCACCGCATTTCTGGGCCCTGGCCATTCACCGCAAGGAGGAGTACGCCAAGGCGGACATTCCCATGCTGCCGGTCACCCATGGCAATCAGTTCACTGAACTGCACATCCTGCTCTACACCCTGATGATGATCGCGGCCAGTCTGATGCCCGTGGCGACCGGCATGTCCGGACTGATCTATCTGGTTGGGGCAACGGTGCTGGGCCTGCGCTTTCTTCAGTATGCTGTGCGTCTGTGGCGCGGTGATGATCGCCGGGTGGCGCTGGCCACCTTCAAGTATTCCATCACCTATCTGATGCTGCTGTTCGGTTTCCTTCTGCTTGATCACTTTATCCGGTTCTAGGAGTTGTCCATGTCCCGCAACCGCAATATCTACATCACCGTCGTCGTTCTGGCCATGCTGGTCGCTGGCGTGATGGGCCTGGCCATCTACCAGCAGTGGCGGGTGAGCCAGGGTGAGCTGGGCCTGGAAGAGCCACCGGATGTGTCTGAGTATAATGCCTATCTTTACGAGGAACCCCGCGACATCCGCGATTTCAACCTGACCGATGAGCAGGACGAAGCCGTGGACAAGTCCATGTTTGAAGGCCAGTGGACCATCGCCTTTGTCGGTTTTACCTACTGTCCAGACATCTGCCCGGCCACCATGGCAACACTTTCCCAGGCCGCTGACGAGTTCCCTGATGAGGTCACCGACCCACAGATTCTGCTGATCAGTGCCGATCCGGAGCGCGATACGCCGGAGCAGCTCAATCAGTACGTCACCTTCTTTGGTGACACCTTCCGCGGTGTGACTGGTGACTACGATGTGCTTGAGCGCCTGGCTCGGGATCTGAACGCTGTGTTCATGCACAATGACGATGCCGATGGTGAAAAAGCGGTTGATCACAGCTCCCACCTGGCGTTGATCTCACCCCACGGCGAGCTCGTCGGTATGATCCAGCCGCCCCACGACGTTGAGTCCATTGTCCGCGTCTATGAGGCAGTTCACGACTGGGTGCCACAGCGGCGCTGAGCCGGGGAGGATTCAGGCTTCTTCCATCTCTGGACACCGGGGCATTGTCCAGCGTGACCGCAGGTCATACAATGACTGCTGGTCACGCCGGAGTCCCTCAATGGGTTATCAGAATGAAGCGTTCAGTAACCGTGAACGTCTGCTGCTGGATACCGCACTGGCGCTGTTTCGCGAACGTGGCTGGGAGCAGGTAACGGTTGCCCAGGTGGCCGCCCGTGCCGGGGTGGCCAAGGGCACGGTCTATAAGCATTTCACCTCCAAGGAATCCATTTACGCCCGTCTTGTGCTGGAGTTTTCCTCTGGCTGCCTTGCCCGCTACCAGGCTGTACCTGTCACCGCCACCCCCCTGACCACCATGCGCAGCATCATCCGCATGGCTTTCGATCTGATGCACGCCCATCCCACCGAAGTGCAGCTGTGGCTGCACTGTGAAAGACCGGAGTTCCAGCAGCGCCTCAGTGAGGGCGAACGCGAGGCATTCCGTCAGCTCGACCAGCAATACCAGGCGCTTTTCTACCATCTCCTGGATTCGGCTGTGGAGGCCGGAGAAATGTCACGCAAGCCCACGGGCATTCTCTACTGGGGGGTGGATACTGTTTTCCTGGGAGTCATGGCCCGTATTGCCGCCGATGGAGTCGGGGGGCGGCACGAACCCATGGATCCCCAGCAGTATTTCGACCACGTGGCTGACTTTATTCTCGCGGGTATGCTGGGAGCACCCACCGTGGCCGCAGACGCCAAAACGGAGAATCTTTGATGATCAAGCGAATCACTTGGGGACCGGTGACCATAGCCGTGATCTGCACATTGGCACTGATACTCTGGCTGGCCAGTGGTGATGTGCGCCAGAGTCGGACCGACAGTGACGATCACTGGGAGGAGGACACTGAGGAGCTGGCCAGTGTTCAGGTGGAAGACCTGGATGCGACCGTGTTTCAGCCCCGGATTGTTGTTCAGGGGCAGGTCGAGCCCTGGCAGGAGGTCACGTTGCGCTCGCGTCTGAATGCGACCGTGGAATCGCTTCCCGCCCGTCTGGGCCAGGAAGTTGAGCCGGGTGATGTGCTGGTTGAACTCTCCCGGGAAAGCCGGCCGCAGGAGCTGGAGCGAGCGGAGTCTGACCTGGAGCGTGCCGAGGCGGATCTTCGTGCCGCAGAACGCCTGCGCGGTGAGGACCTGGCGTCGCAATCCGAGTACCTCAGTCGCCGCGCCGAGGTTTCTGCCGCTCAGGCGGCATTGCGTGAAGCCGAACTGCATATGGCCCAGACCCGCCCTGAAGCTCCCTTTGGCGGTCTGATCAACGAGCGTGAGATCGAGAAGGGCGATGAACTTCAGCCGGGCGAGCCGATGATCCAGGTGGTGGACATTGACCGGCTGAAAATGACCGGACGGGTGCCCCAGCAGAAAGCCAGCGATCTCCATGAAGGCCAGCAGGTGAGTGTCGAGTTGCTGGATGGACGGCGCATGGACGGCGAACTCAGTTTCATTGCGGGCGCGGCCAACCCCGATACCCGCAGTTTTCGGGTCGAGGCCCAGGTGGAAAATCCCGAGCGCCTGCGTGTGGCCGGATCGAGTGCCACATTGCGAATTGCCCAGGAGCCGCAGTTGGCGACGCGCATCTCCCCGGCCTATCTCAATCTCAATGACGAGGGCCAGCTGGGCGTGAAACATGTGGACGGGGACGATGAAGTGCGCTTTACCCCGGTCCGGCTGCTCAGCGCGGACACCGATGGCGCCTGGGTCGATGGCCTGCCCCTGCGGATCCGGCTCATCACCCGGGGAGCAGGATTCGTCAGTGAGGGCCAGACCGTTGAACCGGTACCCCCGTCAGACCCGCAGGGAGGCTGACCGGGTATGCGTACGCTCATCTACGCGGCCATCAACCGCAGTCGCACCACCCTGCTCACGCTTTTGTTTCTCATCATAGGCGGTATTGTGGCCTTCCAGGAGATTCCCAAGGAAGCCAATCCCGACATCGCCATTCCCATGATCTACGTCTCGCTGCATCTGGAAGGCGTAAGCCCGGAGGATGGAGAACGGCTTCTGGTGCGGCCCATGGAGCAGGAGTTGCGCTCGCTGGAAGGCGTTACCGAGATGACCAGCAGTGCCAGTGAAGGCCATGCCTCGGTGATGCTGGAATTTGATGCCGGCTTTGACGCGGATGCGGCTCTGCAGGATGTTCGGGACAAGGTGGATACCGCCCGCAGTGAGCTGCCTCAGGAGGCGGATGAGCCGCGTGTGAACGAGGTCAATGTGGCGCTCTTTCCGGTGCTGTCGATTGGGCTCTCGGGTCCGCTGTCCGAGCAGGAGCTGATCGGCATGGCCCGCGAACTCCAGGATGAGATCGAGGGGATTTCCGAGGTGCTTGAGGTGGACATCCGCGGTGATCGCGAAGACATGATGGAAATCGTGGCCAACCCTCAGGTTCTGGAAAGCTACGGCATCAACTACGACGAGCTGGGTAATATGGTCTCCCGCAACAACCGCCTGGTGGCGGCCGGGAGCCTGGATACCGGGGCCGGGCGCATGGCCATGAAGGTCCCCGGGGTGATCGAGACCCTGGAAGATGTAATGACCATGCCGCTGAAGGTGGCCGACGACAATGTGGTGACCTTCGAGGATGTGGCGACGCTGCAGCGGGGGTTCAAAGACCCCACCGGTTACGCCCGCATCAATGGTGAGCCCGCGGTGGTACTGGAGGTGTCCAAGCGTACCGGTGCCAACATCATTGAGACCGTGGAAAAAGTTAAGTACCTGATGGATCAGGCTGAACCCATGCTGCCCGATGCCGTCCAGGTCCAGTACATCATGGACCAGTCCTCGGACGTCAGCGACATACTGGGTGATCTGCTCAACAACGTACTCACCGCCATTGTGCTGGTGATGATCATTATTATTGCGGTCATGGGCCCCAGGCCAGCCATTATGGTGGGCCTGACCATTCCGGGCGCTTTTCTGGCGGGCATACTCCTGATCTGGGGTCTGGGCTATACCCTCAATATTGTGGTCCTGTTCAGTCTGATTCTGGTGGCCGGGATGCTGGTGGATGGGGCCATAGTGGTCTCCGAGCTGGCCGATCGGAATCTCTCGGATGGTCTGCCTCCACGCAAGGCCTGGGGGGAGGCCGCCGCACGCATGAGCTGGCCGGTCATCGCCTCGATCGCCACTACCCTGGCGGTTTTCCTGCCCCTGCTGTTCTGGCCGGGTGTGGTCGGTGAGTTCATGAAATTCCTGCCCATCACCGTCATTCTGTGTCTACTCATGTCCCTGGCCATGGCGCTGATTTTCCTGCCGGTGCTGGGCGGTGCCACCACCCGCCGCCGCGAGCGCGCCGATCGCAGCCCGTCCCGCTTTGGCCTGTTCTACCGCTGGACCCTGGACCGGGCGCTGGGGCGTCCGGGGCTGACCCTGCTGCTGATGGTGGCGGTGATTGCCGTGATCTACACCACCTATGGCCGCTTCCACCATGGCGTGGAGTTCTTTCCGGATGTGGAACCGGACTCCGCCCAGGTTGCCGTGCACGCCCGTGGCGACATGTCCATTGAAGAGCGTGATGCCGTGGTGCGCGAGGTGGAGCAGCGCCTGCAGGGCATGAGTGAGGTCAAGGCGCTCTATGGGCGCTCCATGATCCAGCCCGGAGACCGCATGGCGCCGGATGTCATCGGCGTACTGCAGTTCCAGTTCGAGGACTGGGAGCAGCGACGACCGGCTCAGAAGATACTGGATGAGCTGGCATCCCGGACCGAGGATCTGCCCGGCATCCGGCTTGAATTCCGGGAGCAGGAACAGGGCCCGGGTGGCGGCAAGCCCATTGAGCTGCAGGTCAGTGCCGATCAGACAGACCTGTTACCCGGTGTTGTGGACGAGCTGGATGCGCGGATGCGCGATCTCGGTGGCTTTGCCGATATAGAGGACAACCGCAGTCTGCCTGGCATTGAATGGCAGCTGGATGTGGACCGTGAGGCGGCGGCACGCTTTGGGGCCGATGTGGCCAGTGTCGGCAATGCGGTCCAGCTGGTCACCAATGGTCTGGTGCTGGCCACCTACCGCCCGGAGGATGTGCGCGATGAGGTGGACATTCTGGTGCGCATGCCCAGAGTGTGGCGGGATCTGGATCAGTTTGAACGCCTGACCATCAACACGGACCGTGGGCAGATTCCCATCAGCCACTTTGTCAGCCGGGAAGCGGCGCCCAAGACCGGGACCGTCCACCGGGTGGATGGCCAGCGCACCATCACCCTCAAGGCCGATGTCGATGCCGGCGAACAGGTGGACGAACGCCTCTCGGCGCTGCGGGATGAGATGCCGGATCTGCCCGATGGCGTTCGGGTCCAGTTTGCCGGGGAAGATGAAGAGCAGCAGGAGGCCGCCCAGTTCCTGTCATCCGCGTTCATGATCGCAGTTTTCCTGATGTTTCTGATTCTTGTCACCCAGTTCAACAGCCTCTACCAGGCGATACTGGTGCTCTCGGCCATTGTGCTGTCCACCGCCGGGGTCCTTCTCGGGCTGCTGGTCAACGGTCAGCCCTTCGGTGTGGTGATGGTGGGCATGGGGATCATTGCCCTGGCCGGCATTGTGGTGAACAACAACATCGTACTGATCGACACCTACAATGTAATGCGACGGGATGGACTGGAGGCCCGCGAAGCGGCCCTGGAGACCGGATGTCTCAGGATGCGCCCGGTTCTGCTGACCGCCATCACCACCATTCTCGGGCTGATGCCCATGGTGCTGGGCGTGAATGTGGATCTGCTCACTCCCTCGCTGGGCATTGATGCGCCCTCGACCCAGTGGTGGACCCAGCTCTCCAGTGCCATTGCCGGAGGTCTGGCTTTTGCCACTGTGCTGACGCTGCTGGTGACGCCTGTGCTGCTGGTGCTGGGTGAGCGTCTGGGTCGCCGCCTCGGGCTGCCCTCGCGCTATCACACCGGTCGGTAGCCTTCCGCCGGGCTGATGCGGTAGAAGCCGCTCAGCTCGGCGTACACCGCCGGCTCCTGAGTCTGTAGTGTCTGCGGTTGCTGGAAAAAGGCTTCACTGAGTACCGCGAAGAACTCGGCCGGGTGCGTCATGCCGTAGGGGTCCAGCCAGGTGCTTTCCCCCTGCTCCAGGCGTGCGCCGAGGCGTTCATAGGCTTCGCGCATGACCTGTTGCCAGCGCACTGCGGAATTGGAGTCCAGTCCGGGGGCGCCGTTGGTGTCGCCGCCGGCGTGGTCAAGCTGATGGGCAAACTCATGAAGAATCACGTTATGGGGGCCGTCGGGGTGGTCCGCCGCGGCCTGACAGTCTTCCCAGGACAGCACGACCTTGCCCCCGTCCCAGGATTCGCCGGCCCGGAATTCCTCGTCCTGCCATTCCACGAAGCCATCGGACACCGCTTCATGGACCCGGTAGACACCCGGGTAGACCAGCACGGCCTGGATGGCGTCAAAATCCGCGAAGGCACGGGCCGTGATCAACAGGCAGGCGTGTCCGGCAATGGTCAGCCGAACCCGCTCGGTGACGCGGAACCCATCGCAGCCATAAATGGGTTTCTCGGCCATAAAAAGCTGAATGTGCTGTTCCAGCTGAGTCTGCAGTGGGCCGGGCAGCCGCTGGTAGAGTGGCACCTGCTGCACCAGAACCCGCCGCCATGTCTCCGGAAAAGGTTGCCGCAGCGTCAGTTGGCGTCGCCATTGGGGCCAGGCAAAAAGGTAGACACCCAGGGCCACAATCCCTATAAACAGAAAGATAATAATCACCAGAGGTGAAAGCGTCATGAACCCCAATCCCAATCCAGAAAACAGCGCACACGGCCAGTCGGCCCCGTACAGGGTAACGGCAAATGGACTGGAATTGTGCGTGGAGGAGCGCGGTGACCCCTCAGGGGAGCCGCTGTTGCTGATCATGGGGTTGGCGGCCCAGATGACGGTGTGGCCGGAAGCTCTTCTGGATCAGTATGTTGAGGCTGGATTCCGGGTCATCCGCTACGACAATCGCGACATAGGTCTTTCCTCGGAAATCAATGCGCCTCTGCGCGGCAAGCCACTGGTGGCCATGGGCCGCTACAAGCTCGGCCTGAAGGTGCCGGCGCCCTACACGCTGATGGATCACGCTCAGGATGCGGTGGGACTGATGGATGCCCTGGGCCTGGACAGTGCCCATATTGTCGGAGTGTCCATGGGCGGCATGATCGGACAACTGCTCGGCGCGCGTTTCCCCGAGCGAGTACGCAGTCTCACCCTGATCATGTCCTCCAGCAACAGCCCCAGGTTGCCCACGCCCCACCCCAGAGTTGTCTGGGCGCTGCAGGGCGGGTCCGTGCGCGGTAATGACGAGGACAGCGCGGTTGCCCGGAGCATGAACCTGTGGCGGCTGATCCAGAGTCCTGACTATCCCAAGGATATGGCCGAACTGGAGGCCTCGATTCGCAGTAACTACCGTCGCAGTTACCGGCCCTGGGGGATCATGCGCCAGATGCGTGGCATTCTGGCCACCGGTAATCTGGCCCCGGTCAGTCGTGATATCCGTGTGCCCACGGCCATCATCCACGGTACCGCCGACCCCCTGGTGCGTCCGGCAGCGGCCCATGAGCTTGAAAGCCTCATCCCCGAGGCGCAACTGAACTGGGTCAAGGGCATGGGTCATGACCTGCCCCTGCCGTTGCTCTCGCAGCTGTCGGACTACACCATTCGGCTGGCCGGGCGGGTCTGATGTCGAGTTAACAAGATTTTTTATGCAATAGGTGCAAAAACCAACTATGGTTCAGGAGGCATGACCCGCAAACCTGAAAACAATAATGGAGGTTCCCCATGAACCGACTTGCACCTGCTCTGCTCACCCTGGCTGTGCTCGCCTGGCCTGCCCACGCCGACACCATTCAGGCGGCAGCCGATCCCTGGCCTCCATTCATGGATGAAAGCCACCCGGAAAACGGTGTGGCCATGGAAATCATCAGTGCCGCCTACGCTACCCAGGGCTATGAGGTGGAATGGAACAACGTCCCCTGGGCCCGTGCCGAGGAAGGTGTGCGCGACGGCAGTTACGACATTCTCCCGGTCACCTGGCACACCGAGAGCCGCTCCGAGGATCTGATGTACAGCGAGCCCTACGTGACCAACGAAATCCGCTTCATCCAGCGCGCCGGGGAGGATTTTGAATACGATGGACTCGACAGTCTTGAGGGGCTGACCATAGGCACCATCCGCGACTATGGCTATGGCGATGAGTTCACCGAAGCGGACCACTTCACCCGTGATCCGGTGAGTGACTTCATCACCAATGTGCGCAAACTGGTCGATGAACGCGTCGATCTGGCCATTGAGGACGAGATGGTGGCGCGTGCCCACATAGCCGATGAAGAACCCGACCTGATCGATGAGATTGACTTCGTTGATCCCCCTTTTTCCAGCTCTGACCTCCACGTGACCTCCGGTTACGCCAATGACCGCCATGAGGAGTACATCGAGGCGTTCAACAAGGGACTGGAGGAAATTCAGGAGGACGGCACCTTTGACCAGATCATGGAGGACAATGATCTGCAGTAGTTGTTGGCGAAGTGTGCGGGTGTTGACTAGGTTCCTTTAAAGAGGGGCAGGTCAACATCCGCTCTCTGGAGCTGGAGTTTGTTTAGTGATACCGCTGTGCCGGGGTAATTTATGGCTGTTCCATTCACTCGATCCATCAATTTCCGCTACAACCTGATCACGGGTGTTGTGCTGCTTGTTCTGATGGCCGGCTTCGGCTTTTTCAACTTCAGCCAGGATCAGTCATCACTGGAAGAGCAACTCGAGCGAGAAGTCAGCGCCGCCGTTGACCGACTTGCACTCAGTGTGCCTCCTACGCTCTGGAATTATGAATTCGATCAGCTTGAGACCATTGTGCGTTCTGAAATGCAGGGGGTCAGCGTCGGCGGTATCTATGTCTTTGATGACGAGGGCGATGTCCTCGAGGGGCAGCGTGTGGATGAGGATGGCGAGATTGTCAGCAGCGATAACGTGCCTGACGAGAGCCTCCACACCCGGGAACGGGAGCTGACCCACGACGACAATACAGTAGGCCAGCTCATGGTTCTGGCCGATCCCACCACCATTAATCAGATGCAACAGGATTCGCTGATTCGCACCACCATCCAGACCCTGCTGCTGGTTGGGATCATTGTGGCCATCATCGCCTTTCTGACCCAACGTCTGGTGACCCGCCCAATCCGCAGTGTGCAGGAGGCGTTGTCTGATATCGCCGGCGGTGAGGGGGATCTGACCCAGCGCCTGAAGATTGAGCGCGAAGACGAGGTCGGTGCTGTTGCCGGTGCCTTCAATGGCTTCGTCAGCAAGATCCAGTCCCTGGTCAGGGAAGTGGTGGAGTCGACCGGCAAGATCGGTGACGCCACGGATCAGATGCAGACCCTGGCGGCGCGGACCAGCTCTGGTGTGAACAACCAGCGCGCCGAAACCGATCAGGTGGCCACGGCCATGAACGAAATGGGCAGCACCGCCCATAACGTTTCCGAAAGCGCCAACAATGCCGCCTCTGCCGCCGATGAGGCCGAAGGCGAGGGACAACGCGCCCGGGAGGTGGTGCAGAACGCCACTGCCGCGATGCGCACCCTGGCTGAGGAAATCGACGGTGGTGCGGCGGTCATCAATGAACTGGATCAGGCCGTGGGCGACATAACCTCCATGGTCGACACCATCAGCGGGATTGCCGAGCAGACCAACCTGCTGGCGCTGAATGCGGCCATCGAGGCGGCCCGTGCCGGTGAGCAGGGCCGTGGCTTTGCCGTGGTGGCGGATGAGGTGCGTTCGCTGGCCAGCCGCACCCAGGCCAGCACCGGCGAAATCAATGACAAGATTCAGAATCTGCAGGAAGGCGCGCGCCGGGCGGTGGATGTCATGCAGTCGAGCAAGGAACGGGGTGAGTCCACGGTGGAGAAAGCCAGCGAGGCCGAGGAGGCACTCAATGGTGTGGGTGAGGCCATCTCAACCATCAATGAGATGAACGTCCAGATCGCCAGTGCCGCCGAGCAGCAGACCACCACGGTCGAGGAAATCAACCGCAGCCTGACGCGGATTGTCGAAATTGCCGAGGCCGCCGCCAACGATACCCAGTCCACGGAGTCTGCCAGCGAGGAGCTGGCGGAACTGGCCGATCAGTTGCGCCGCCTGGTCGGCCAGTTCCGGGTCTGACCGGCCGGGCTTCAGGCCCGGCGCGGTTTGAAGGCGTTGGCGCCCATGGCCTTGAAGGTGCTGGCTACGGTGTACCAGGGGCTGAGCCTGGGCTTGGGCTTCTTGCCCAGGGCATGGCGTGCCAGTTGGGTTTCGTAATAGGTGATGTCGAGCATCAGCATCTTGTCCAGCGCCTTGAACCCGGTGGAGGGGCGCTTGATGTCGGACACGGCCTGGGGGTCGCGCAGCAGCGTTCTGGGCAGTGCCGGATCAATGGCCACAGGGCGGGCCAGACCGACCAGGTCCGTGGCGCCGGAATCCAGCGCGCCCTGCATGGCCTCGGCGGAGCGGAAGCCGCCCGTCACCATCAGCGCTACGTCGGTATGGCGGCGGACGGCGTCGGCATAATCCAGGAAATAGGCTTCGCGCTCGTTGCGTTTGGCCTGGAAGCCGGTCATGGCCGGTGCCTCGTAGGTGCCACCGGAAATCTCGATCAGATCAATGCCCACCTCGGACAGGGCCCGCACCACGTCCATGGACTCTTCTTCACTGAAACCATCCTTCATGAAATCGGCGGAATTGAGCTTGATGCCGATGGGGTAATCCTCACCCACGGCGGCACGGATGGCCTCATAAACCGCCAGTACAAAGCGCCGACGGTTTTCCGGGCTGCCGCCCCACTCATCGGTGCGCTGGTTGTGGCGCGGGGAGAGGAACTGGCTGACCAGATAGCCGTGGGCGCCATGAATCTGCACCCCGGAAAAGCCGGTTTCCTGGGCCTTTTCGGCGGCGAAGGCGAACTCCTCAATGATGTTGCGGATCTCGTTACTGGCCAGCTCACGGGGTGTGGCGAAGAGTTTATCCAGGCCCCGTCCCAGTGGGATGGCTGAGGGCGCCACAGGCTCCGGGTTCAGAAAACGCGGAATCTGCTTGCCCGGGTGGTTGAGCTGCATCCACAGCTGGGAGCCGTTGGCCTGACCTTCCCTGGCCCACTGGCGGAATGCCTCCAGATCACTCCTGTGATCCAGCACCACATTCTTGGGCTCACCCAGTGCGTTGCGGTTGATCATGACGTTGCCGGTCATGGACAGGCCCAGACCGCCATCGGCCCAGGCCCGGTAGAGCCGTGACAGACGCTGATCCGGGTTGTGATTCCTGTCGCCGAGCTGTTCACTCATGGCGGATTTGGCCAGCCGGTTCTTCAGCGGCCGACCGCGTTTCAGGGGCAGTTCGCTGGAGAGGTTGGTTTGGCTCATTCGGTGTCTCCCAAAAAGTGATGACGGTGTCAGATTGCGGGTGGCGGTTCGGGTGGCGCCATCAGGATGTCGAGCAGACAGTCCAGGCTCTGGCGCAGACCCTGAGCATGGCCTTCCAGCTTCATGCGCAGAATCCCGCCTTCCCAATGGTTCCAGAACAGATCGGCCAGTACGCAGGCGGCGACGTCGCTGCGGAATTCACCGACGAACTGGCCCTTTTCAACCAGCGGGACAAAGCGTTTCTGCCAGTCCCGGTAACCCTGCTGCAGCGCCTGCTGGCAGCGTTGGCTTGAGGCACCGATCTCGGCGGCCAGGTTGCCCAGCAGGCAGCCCCGGATGCAGCCACGACGCTCGAACTCGTTGATCATAAGCCGATAAAGGCCACGGATGGTTTCGCGCGGCGTCTGGTGGCTGTCGATCAGATACTGATCCATGTGCATCAGCAGCGTATCGGTGTAATTGGCGATGATCTCGGCGGTGAAGGCTTCTTTGCTGTCAAAATAGTGATAGAAAGAGCCCTTGGGGGCCTGAACCCGCTCCAGGATCTCTTTCAGCCCGGTGCCGTGATAACCCTGCTCCGAGAGCAGCTGCATGCCGGCATCGAGCAGCTCGCCGCGGATGTGCTGGTTACGTTGTGGTCGTCCCATGCCAATTGGACCGGTCGTCTAGAAATGATGGGAATGACGGTAACCGGCCCTGTTACCCGCTGTCAACTCAAAATCACCGCCTGTGCCTGAAGGGATTTGGGCCCGGGCCGCCGATCAGGGATAATCACCGCCTCAGTCATTGCATCCCGGGAGTGCGCCAGCCCATGTCCATGTCCGCCCAGAGTCTGCGTGAACGCTTTGAACGGCTGCACCAGAACAAATTCTTTGAGCTGACGGTCATTTTCATCATCGTGGTGTCGGCGCTGCTCATAGGTGCCCGCACCTATGATGAGGCCAGCCGGTTTGATCAGGTCATGTACGTGCTCGACTGGGGCGTCACCCTGTTCTTTCTGGTTGAAATCCTGATCCGCATGGCCTCGGAGAAGCGCTTTCTGGAGTTCTTCCGCAAGGGCTGGAATGTCTTCGACTTCACCATTGTGGTGGCCAGCCTTATTCCCATTGACGACTCCGAAATGGTGCTGCTGGCACGGCTTCTGAGGGTATTCCGGGTGCTGCGCCTGGTGTCGATGATCCCGGAGCTGCGCATCCTGATGACGTCGTTGCTTCGCGCCATTCCGCGCATGGGCTACGTGGTGCTGCTGATGTTCATCATCTTCTACATCTACGGCGCCATCGGCAGCTTTCTGTATGAGGGCGTGGATGAGGACCGCTGGGGCAACATCGCGATTGCCATGCTGACCCTGTTCCAGGTGGCGACCTTTGAAAGCTGGGCCGAGGAGATCCTCTATCCGGTCATGGAGCATCACCCTTACGCCTGGATCTATTTCCTGACCTTTATTTTCCTCAATGCCTTTATCTTTCTGAACATGATGATTGGTATCGTGCTGCAGGTGATGGAGCAGGAAACCCAGAAGGAATCGATTGAAAGCGGCGAGGGGGAAGCCGCGGAGATTCATGACATACACACACGGATGAGCGAACTGCAGCAGCAGATGCAGCGTATGGAGGCGTTGCTGGAAAAGCGTTATGGAAATGGCAGTGGCTAGACGACAGGGGTTGCGGTTGGCTCTGTTACTGCCGACACTTGGTGAAAACAACAGTGGATGGACGCAGTAATGAATGAGTGGCTCAGGAAATCACTTCAGAGCAGCCGGATTCCCCGTGATCTGGATCCGGTGACCGAGATTGACCATGCCAGCGAGACGTCGCCCGAGGAGGTCGGTCTGGATCCCGAAGCCGTTGACGGCATCTGGGAAGCCGTCGAGGCACTCTACCGCACAGGCACCCATCCGGGAATACAGCTTTCGCTGCGCCACCGTGGCCGCACTGTCTTCAACCGTTCACTCGGCCATGCCCGTGGCAATGGGCCCCACGATCGACCCGACGGGCCCGGTATTGCGATGACGCCAGACACGCCCGTCTGTTATTTCTCTGCCTCCAAGGCGGTAACCGGGCTCCTGGTGCATATGCTGGCTGAGGATGGGCTGATCAATCTGCTGGACCCGGTCAGCTTCTACTGCCCGGAATTTGCCCAGAACGGCAAGCGCAACATCACCCTTCACCAGATCCTGTCCCACCGTGGCGGGATTCCCGGACTGCCGGTGGACACCCCCCTGGATGCCCTGTGGGATGAGCGCGAAATCTGGCGGCTGCTGTGTGAGGCCAGACCCATTGAGGTGGATGGGGCCCGGATCGCCTATCACGCCATTACCGGGGGCTATGTGCTGGGTGAGGTGATCCGCCGCGTAACCGGAGAAAGCATCGAGACGGTGCTTGATAAACGGATCCGTCAACCCATGGACATGGACTATTTTACCTACGGGATTGATCATGAACGCCTTCTTGACCTGGCATGGAACTACGCCACCGGCCCCAAACTGGTCTTTCCGGTCTCCTGGATTGTGCGTCGGGCGCTGGGCGGTGATATCGACACGGTTGCGGAAGTCAGCAACGACCCCCGGTTCCAGGAAGCCGTGATTCCGGCCGGCAATCTCTGTGGTACTGCTGAGGAGATGGGCCGGTTCTATCAGATGATGCTCAATGGCGGGGTCTGGGAAGGCCGGCGCATCTGCTCCCAGGAGACGGTCCTGCGCGCCATCCAGGGCTATGGGTCCATGCAGATTGACCGCACCATGCTGATCCCCATGCGCTTCAGTGCCGGCTTTATGCTGGGAGCCAATCCGGCGGGCCTCTGGGGGCCCTGTTCCGAGAATGCGTTCGGGCACGTTGGCTTGATCAACAAATGGTGCTGGGCCGACCCTTCCCGGGATATTTCCGTGTCACTGATCAATACCGGGATCCCTATCGTTGGGCATCATCTGCCGGCGCTGGGGCGCTTTGTCTATCGGGTCAGTCAGGCCTGTCCGATTCTGGCGGAATCCGAGTGGCCCTTGATCCTGGGCGATACGGCCTCTGGCTGATCACAGGCTGCCGATGTCCATCTGCTGCTCCAGGATGTTCAGTACAGACGAGAGCACTTCCCGGAAATCCGTGGCCGTCTGGGTGCGCTGGATGATGGTTTCCTGTTTGCGGTTGAGCCGTTCGAGCTTGGGGACCACCCGCCGCAGCCCCTCGGTGGTGATCTCGTAGGGGAAGTGGTGGTCCTGAATGCTGAGCTTGTTCAGCTCCGAGACCTCTGTATGGAAGATGCTGATGATGTCGTAGAGCGTGTCCTTGTGCTGGATTCGGTCCGCTTCCCAGTAGGCATCGTCCAGAATCTCGAGAAATGCCATGAATTCACGCAGGGCGTCGGCAACGGTGGCGGTCTGGGTCATGGCAGTATCCTGTACTCGGGTTATGGGCAGGGCCCGACACAAGCCGATCGCAAAACTGTGAAACGACGTTCATTTTTTGCTTGCATTCTCCGACCCCGGCAGTCAGAATAGAAAAAACTTATGCATTCTACAAAAATAAAGCCTACCAAGCGCTTGCCGGGACCCTTGAGTGCGTGAGTAGGTGTGTGAATGCCCCGGGAATGGGCGTTTGCTCGGTTGGACAGGAAATCGTATACAGGGATCAGTGAGATGGACAGTAATCGAAAACAGCCTGATACGGAGCCGGGGTCAGACCCTGAATCCGGCCCCGTGGCGCTGGATCACTACGACAGTGTTCACGAACACCTGCATGAGCGACTGTGTGAGGAAGTACAGGAACTCGAAGGGCGTATAGAAACACTGCGCGCCTCTCCCTCGGCACACAGCCGCACCATCATCAGCACCTATGAGCGCATGATCCGCAAAAAGCGTGCGTTCATGTCCTACTGGGGGATGCGCGAGTGCATCCAGGGGAATGAGCGCTCAGCCTGAGCGCCTGCTCCTTCAGGACTGAGGCTTTCCGGCTGCTGTTGTGTATTCCAGGACTTCGTCCTCGTCTCTGTCACGCTCCAGACAGCTCTCTTCTGATGCCCTGATTTCGAGGCTGTTGTCCTCATATTCAAGGCGAGCCTCGATGCACAGCGCGTCCACCTCCGTGTCATTCAGGGTGACGGTTTCCGGCTCCTCGTCCCCGGCGCTCCATTGCCACTCGTCGTACTCCAGATCCCTCAGGGATGCGAACAACAGTGACGGTTCGGCCGCTTCCCCGGCCTCGTCTCCGGTTTCTTCTTCCTCATCGATTGGTGCATCCACCTCCACCCGACCGGCGTGGTTGAAGATGGCTTCGAGTCTCAGTGGCTCATTGAAACCGGTGGCGCTGAAGCTGTCAGGGTCGTATAGAGTGAGTATGAAGTCTGCTGTGTCTGTGATGACAAAACGCGTGATGTTGGGCAATGGCACGAAGTCGTCTTCGTCGTCACCGCTGCTTGGATTGGTTGACCAGGACACGCTGGCGCCCCAGGTTTCGGGCTCCGCATCAGGGTCGTCCTCGTCCGGTTTTTCTTCCAGCGCCACATTGTTGACGTCAAAGTTGCCCTGCTCTGATTCGCGCAGGCAATGCTGCATGGCGTTGCGCGCTTCTTTGAACCCACTGAAGTGATCGCTGCTGATCAGCGATTCCAGCAGATCGAATTTGTTTCGGGTTGTATCGTAATCCGGCAATTCCCCCTCCGATTCAATGAAGGGCTGGGTCAGTTCCCGGACCTGCTCGGCCAGTGCATGCTTTTCCCCGTCATCTTCAGATGAGTCCGGTTCAACGGCCTGCAGGAATGAATACAGAGCCGTCCGGGGTGTGGACAGGTCGGTGGGGAAGTCCTGGTCGGTGCCGACCCGGAAATCCTCGAGAGTTTCAGAGACAGGCTCCGGTGGACCGAATGCGTCCGTGCAACTCGATGAACCTCCGTCTATATTACTGTCATCACAGCCGGTCAGGGCGCCCGTCATCAGACAGGCGCAGATAGTGGTCCAGCGTGAGCGGGTGGTCATTGGGTTCATCATCGGTCTCCGGACGGTACAGCTTGAACACTCAACGGCCTCAGAATACGCAACTTCATGGTTTCCGACTCTCGGAGTGATCACAGTTTGAGACGATTCCGGACGCTGCCCCACTCCATCTCTGTCGTTGTGCTTGCACTGGGCGTATTCATCGCCGCGCTGCTGGTCTCTGGTGAGGCCAGTGCCCGCAGCGAGTGTGACCGCCAGCCGCTGGCGATTCAGGCCGGGGCGGCCCATTACGACCTGACCAGCTGCTTTCAGTATCTGGAGGATCCTCAGGGCGAGCTGACTCTGGATGAGGTGCGGGCATTGGAGCCGGAGGCCTTCGGCTGGCACAGCGAGGGCATTCTCAATTACGGCTACACCGAATCGGCGTTCTGGATCCGCAAGGATCTCGATTTCAGTGAAGAGAGCCGGGGGGCGGAAGACTGGATTCTGGAAGTGGTGCTGCCGCTGGTGGATCAGGCCGACCTCTATCTGCTCAATGACGCCGGAGAGGTGGTGCACGAGCGTCGTCATCGCTATGAAATGCCCTGGAGCGAGCGTGACCTCAGTGTCCCCAATCCGGTGTTCCGCCTGGACGTTGCCGAGACCGAGTCGGTCACCGCCCTCCTGCGCATTGAAACCCGCAACACGCTGCGCCTGCCCATGCATCTGTGGGAGGTGGATCGGTATCTGGAAAAAGTCTCGGTAGGCGAGTGGATCCAGGGGCTGTTCATCGGCGGTATGCTCGCCCTGCTGGCCTACAACGTGTTTGTTACCCTGGTGGTGCGTGAACGCGGCTATGTCTTCTATGTACTCTATATCTTTACGGCGCTGCTTTTTGTGCTCACCGAGCAGGTCCACGGGCTGCAGATCTTCGGTGAGGACAGGCCTGCCCTGCTGCATAAGGACTACCTGCACTATCACATCCAGGTGACCTGGATATTCGCTCTGCTGATGGCGCGGGAGCTGCTTGATACCCGCAATCGCTCCAAGCCCCTGGATCATGTGATCCGCCTGGGGCTCTACGCCACCCTGACCACCCTGGTGCTGAGTCTGTTGATGGATTACCACGTGGCCATGGAATGGACCGTGATGGGGTCAGTGGCCATGGCTCTGGTGATGATCGGCATCAGCTTCCGGGCCAGCCAGCTGGGCATCCCCAGCGCCCGCATCTACCTGATTTCCTGGCTCTGCACCATGCTGGGTGTGGGCTTTTATGCCCTGGCGGTCATGGGCTTCTTCCCCCTCAATGACTTCACCAGCCACACGCCGCAGATTGGTTTCGTGACTCAGAACGTACTGCTGTCGCTGGCCTTTGCCAATCGCATCAAAGAGGTGCAGCGGGAGGCCATCGAATGGAACCAGCGGGCGGTGTCGAACCTGCATCGCTACCGCGCGCTCTTTGAGAACGCCGTGGAAGGCATTTTCCAGATGTCTCCCCAGTGCCGTTTCCTGGACGCCAATCCCTCGATAGCAAGGATGCTGGGCTATGACGACCCGCAGCAGATGATCGACAGCGTGCCGGACGCACTGCAGGCGTGTTTCTCGCGTCGCACGGTGCGCCATTGGGTCATTCGCCAACTGGAAGAGAAGGGCACTGTCTATGACGTAGAGGGCCCCTTTATCACCCGTGATGGTGAGGAGCGCTGGGCCAATGTCTCCATCCGCACCATCTACGATGAGCAGGGCGAACCGACGCATCTGGAAGGCACCTTTGTGGATGTGACCGAACGCCGCCAGCGCGAGGAGATCGAGAAAGAGCGTGAGAACGAGCGGCTGGAAAAAGAGATCGCGCGCAACTCGGCCGCTGCCAAGAGCCAGTTCCTGGCCAATATGAGTCATGAGATCCGCACGCCACTGGCTGCCATCATCGGCTACGGGGAAACCCTGTTGGAGCCGGATCTCAGCGAGACCGAAAAGCGCAACAGCGCGGATACGGTGGTGCGGTCGGGGCGTCATCTGCTGGATCTGGTCAATGATATCCTGGATCATTCCAAGATCGACGCCAACAAGCTCGACGTTGAGCGTCTGACGGTGAATCTCCCGGAGCTGCTGGATGAAATCCGCGCCTTCTTTACACCCCGGGCCCGGGAGAAAGGGCTGGAGTTTTTCATCCAGTGTGACTACCCGCTGCCGGAAACCATCCGCACTGACCCGACGCGGTTCCGCCAGATCCTGATCAATCTGTGTGGTAATGCACTCAAATTCACCGATCAGGGCAGTATCCACCTTGCCGTGCGTTGCGACCGTGAAGCACAGCAGCTCCTTGCCCGGGTGGTGGATACGGGGATCGGCATGAAGCCCGAGCAGATCGAGCGGTTGTTTGACCCCTTTGCCCAGGGCAGTGCGGCGACGGCGCGGGAATACGGCGGCACCGGACTGGGTCTGAGTATCTCCAAGCGTCTGGCGGAGCTGCTGGGTGGGGACATTCACGTCAGCAGCACCTTTGGTGAAGGCAGTGAATTCGAGGTGGTGATCGACAGCGGGCCTCTGGAGGATGTCCACCTGGTCCGCGATGCCTCTGAAATGAGCCAGCGTCGGCGACAGCTGCCGATGCTGGAGGCACCTCACCTTAGTGGTCGCATCCTGTGCGCTGAGGACAATGAGGTCAATCGCAAGCTGGTGGATCTGCTGATCACCCGCACCGGGGCCGAAGTGGCCCACGTCGCCAATGGGGCGGAGGCGCTGGAGCAGGCCACTTCCCAGCACTTTGATCTGATTCTGATGGACATCCAGATGCCGGTCATGAATGGACGGGATGCTACCCAGGCCATACGCGATGCCGGGGTGGACACACCGATAGTCGCACTGACGGCCAACGTCATGGGAGACGATCTGCAGGATTACCGCGAGGCCGGCTGCAATGACTATCTGGCCAAGCCCATCGACAAGCGCCGTTTCTATGAAACGCTGGCACGCTATCTGACCGTGCGCAGTGATGGTCGGGTGCGCCCTCAGAAACACTACCAGGGGCAGGTCCTGGTGGCCGAGGACAATGCCGATAACAGCCGTTTGGTGGAGCGGCTGCTGAAACGCTATGGCGTGTCCGTACTCAAGGCCGAGACCGGTTCCGAGGCGGTGCGTATGGCCATGTCCGAAACCGTGCATCTGATTCTCATGGACAGCCACATGCCGGAAATGGATGGCCCGGATGCCACACGCATGCTTCGTCAGACCGGCTTCCGGCGCCCCATCATCGCCTTCACGGCCGGTGACGACACCGAGATTGATGCGTTGCGCCAGGCCGGGTGTGATGGCGTGCTCTACAAGCCCATCGACAGCAGTCAGCTTCAGGTGCTGTTACAGAAGCACCTGGGAGAACACAACCAGGAGGGTTCGGAATCCGGCGAATCCGGCGACGACGACATGGATCTGGACATCCAGCAGCTTGTGGATCAGTTTCTGGATGGGCTGCCTGAACGACTGGAATTCATGCAGCAGGCCATCAATGACGAGGACTGGCTGGCCCTGCAACGGGAGGTTCATCAGATCAAGGGGACTGCCGGTGCCATGGGCTATCCTCTGATTACTGAAAAGGCAGCGGAGGTGGAGCGCAGTCTCAGGAATCAGGAGATTGAATTGGCGGTGACACTCTATCCGGAGCTTGAAGCGCTGATCCGCCAGGCGCTTGCCAATCGCTCCAGCCACTGAGGCAACAGGAAGCAATCACATGACACAGGACAATCACAACAATCAGCGCTCCATGCACGACACGCTGAATATGATGTACGGCACCTATGCCGATGTGCTTTTCGTGCTGCTGCCCTTTTTTGTGCTTGGGCTGCAGCGGGTCTGGTCCGATCGCGCTCTGGAAATCGTGATGGCGCCGGATATGTCCATTGCCGCTGCCATTCTCGGTGGCCTGGCCATGGGAAAGTTCGTTCTGGGACTGATCACCAATCGTGACCTGGGGCGGTTCAAAGAGCGCATCGTCTTTTTCATTGCGGTTACGCTGGTCATTGTGCTGGCACCTGCCATACTGCTGATACTTCTGATCAGCGGACCCTCCGAAACACCGCAGTTGGTCGCGTTCCTCCAGCCGATACTGCTGATCATTGCGATTTCGCTCTACACTACCGCCATCAGCGTCAGTAACCTGCTGACCCGCCCGGATCCGATACTGGTGGCCGAGCCTGAGGCGCCTGCACATGCGCATCATGGGGAGGAGCGTGAACTGAGCCTGCCGCGACGTGATGAGGGAGAGGCTGGCACTCAGGGCGACTGACCGGGCGGGGTATCGGTGAAAAACGGACAAATGACCTGCGTCTGCTATGCTGCACATGGCAGCCGAAATAGAATGAGGCGCTCAATGCGAAGAACCGAGGATGGCCGATGACTGATCTCAACGTCCTGGTGGTTGAGGATGAACCCACCATGCGCCAGATGCTGACGGAAATGCTCTACGCCGTGGGTGCAACCCGCGTTGTTGAAGTGGGAGACGCCGCAACGGGCATGGAGGCGTTTGCCAGTGATGCGTTCCACATCATCATGCTGGATCTGGGGTTGCCAGACCGGGACGGGCACGATGTGATGAAAGAGATCAAGCAGCGGGATCGCCAGCAGCATGTGGTGCTGGTGACGGCTGACGATTCCATTGAGAGCATCCAGCGCGCCATCACCGCCGGTGCCAACGGCTATGTCGTGAAACCCTATTCAAGGGAAAAGATCCAGGACGTGGTCAACAATTACATGATGGTCAACAAGCCCGCCAACTGAGCACCAAAAAGACCCGCCGAAGCGGGTCCGTTGTTCTCAGGCCACCTGGCGCTGAACCCATGAGTTGTAGCGGGTGGCCAGTGAACGGATGTAGCGCGCCTCCGCCTCGCTGGGTGTGGCCAGCACCCCGTGGAAGATCCAGCCTCGCTCGTAGAGCGCCAGAACGGACTGTTCATCGTCCCGATTGACGCGCTGATTCAGGCGCTTGCAGATGGCGTCCAGGAACGGAAGCTTATTGGGGCGACGGATGGGGCCGCTGCCCTGTGTGCGTTTCTTTCTGGTATGTGGCTGTGCCATGACGTTCCCCTCCTGTGTTGCGATGAATACACCCCCGGCTCCGGAATCGGGCACAAAAAAACCCGCAGACTGAACGCCTCCGGGCCCGGATGGTTGTATTCCGAGGAGTACCGGAGGCGCCCGCGCGGAGCCCTCCGGCTGATGGCCGTCAGGGTTCCGCCGTGGCGGATCGGTTGAACCGATTTGCTGTAATCAGACCCTGGGTGCGGGTATTGCCTTCGACCATTGATGGTATCCGTTGGTTGAAACTCACTTTCAGATTATGGCTTGTTTGGTTTTTTTGCAAGGTCCCGGCACAGGCTCAGGAAATGGCTGCTCCCGGGCGTTCCGCCAGCACCCGTTTCCAGGTTTCATGCAGAATCAGCGCGTCGTTGGCTGCCCTGTGGGTTGTCAGGCCCAGCTCTGCAATAACCGTTGCCCGCAGCAGTGCCCAGCGTTCCACTTCCGCCTCGCTCAGCAGCAGTGACACCGACTCCAGCTGGAAGCTGGGAGTCACATCCGCCGCACGATAGAGCCGGTGAAGCCAGAACCGATCGAAGGCCCAGGCGTCACAGTAGACCGTCTCGGTCAGCTCCTGATTGAGCTCCCGAGCCACCCGTTGCACGGACAGCCCCTCTTCGAACAGTTGTTTACGGGGGATGCCGTGTATTTTCTGGGCGGAATCGGACCACTCCTGCCACAGGCCGTGGGGCTCGATGAGCCAGCTTCGGGTTTCCCCGCTGGGCATACAGACGCCCACTTCGATGGGATAGCTGGCGACCAGGTCCAGACTGGAGGCCTCAAAATCAATGAATGCAGGGGTTGGTACCGAGGTCATGACAAATACTTCTCAATCGTTATGCCGGGCTCCGCCGGACTGTTGTTTTGCTGGTTGCAGTGTAGCCGTTGCGGTGATGCTCTGCCCGACTGTAACGGCCCTCATGTTATAGTGCACCCTGTTTCTGATGCTGTTGGAGTTGCCAGGCCATGGCGCAATCCATTGTTGTGATCTATTCCGGGGGTATGGACTCTTACACCCTGCTCCACCGTGCCCTGAGCGCAGGGAGCGACGTCCGTGCGCTTTCCTTCAACTATGGCCAGCGTCACAGCCGGGAGCTGGAAAGTGCCCGCAGTGTCTGTGAGCGCCTCGGTCTTGAGCATCGGGTCGTCGATATTACCGCTATTCAGCAGTTGCTGCAGGGCTCCGCCCTGACCGATGACATCAGCGTACCCGAAGGACATTACCGGGAAGCGACCATGAAAGCCACGGTTGTCCCCAACCGTAATATGGTGCTTCTCTCGCTGGCCATTGGCTATGCCGTGAGCGTGGAGGCAGACCGTGTCTGGTACGGCGCCCATGGTGGGGATCACGCCATCTACCCGGACTGCCGCCCCGGCTTCATTGATGCCATGGACCAGGTGGCCGGGCTGGCCAACTACCACCCGGTGCGGGTTGAGGCGCCCTACATGGACTTCAGCAAGGGGGACATTCTGGCTGAGGGCCTTGCCATGGGACTCGACTACGCCCAGACCTGGACCTGTTACAACGGCCGTGAGCAGGCCTGTGGTCGCTGCAGCGCCTGTGTCGAACGGCTGGAGGCCTTCAGCGACAACAACGCCACCGATCCGCTGACCTACGAGGCGCCCTCCTGATGTATCGGGTCAAGGAAGTCTTTCTCACACTTCAGGGCGAGGGGGCACAGGCCGGTCGTGTGGCGGTGTTCTGCCGCTTCAGCAAATGCAATCTCTGGACAGGGCGGGAGGCGGACCGTCACCGGGCGGTCTGTCAGTTCTGTGACACGGATTTTGTGGGCACGGATGGCCAGAATGGAGGCCGTTTCGAGAGTGCGCAGGCCCTGGCCCGCCATGTGGCCGCTCTTTGGCCGGACAGTGCCATGACCGGATTGCCGCTGGTGGTGTGCACCGGCGGTGAGCCCCTGCTGCAGCTGGACGAACCCCTGATAGAGGCCTTTCATGACCAGGGCATGGAAGTGGCGGTTGAAACCAATGGGACCCTTGCTGCACCACAGGGTATCGACTGGCTCTGTGTCAGCCCCAAGGCGGGGGCGGCCACGGTCATTGAGCGCTGCGATGAGCTCAAGCTGGTTTACCCTCAGCAGGGCGCACCTCCTGAGGCCTACGACCACATCAAGGCGAAGGAAAGGTTTCTTTCCCCCATGGCCTCACCCCATGTCATAGCCGGGGATGATCCGCAGAAGCAGAGCAATACGCGCAGTGCCATTGATTACTGCCTGAAGGACCCACGCTGGCGGCTCAGTGTACAGATGCACAAAATAGTGGGTATTGAGTGATCGGGCGGGCATAAAAAAGCCGGCCCAGAGGCCGGCTTTTCAAGTGCGTTCCGGGTTGGATCAGTCTTCCTTGCCGGATGCACGGTCGAGCATACGACGAGCGCGCTCGTTTGCTTCTTCAGCGGATTCTTCTGCCTTCATGGCACGCTCCAGTGCCTCTTCGGCCTTTTCGTAGGCTTCATCAGCACGGGCCTGGGCAGAGTCTGCATCGCCCTGAGCACCGTCAGCGGTCTGTTGTGCACTTTCTGCGGCGCTCATGGCATCTTCTGCTGAACTCTGCGCATCCTCGTCGGTTGACGCGCAACCGGCGACCATAGCTGCAGCGACTGTCAGTCCTGCCAAAGTAAGCTTTCTCATGTTGTTCCCCTTTTCTTCTGGATGGATATCAACCCTGATGTCCTTATGTAACGACAACAGAACATGAAACTGGAAGCAATTCCGCACTCAGTGTAGGCAAAGTATAAGGGTATGAAAACCTTCGGCGTATGAAAATATTGACAGTTTCTGTTCAGGGGTGGATTTCAATGGGCGTGCCGGTCGGCACCAGTTCCCAGATTTCCTCAATATCCTGGTTGTTCACTGCGATACAGCCATCGGTCCAGTCCAGACCTTCATAGGCGAAGGCCCAGTCCTCGGCGTCATTGGGAAGCCCGTGGATCATGATGGAACCACCGGGATCCAGCCCCCAGGATTCGGCCAGGTACCTGTCCTCATCGTTGGGGTAGGAGATATGAATGGACTTGTGGAAATCGCTGTTGGCGTTACGCCAGTCCAGTTTATAGCGGCCTTCCGGCGTACGGTTGTCCCCTTCATAGAGCTTGTGGCCCTTGGGGTTGCGCCCCAGCGAGATGGGGTACTCCCGCACCGCCTCTCCGTCCTCCATCAGGAAAAGCTGCCGGTCGCTTTTGATGACTTTCACCTCGTCCACCACCAGGTTGGATGTGGCCATCGTGGGCAGTGCAACGAAGAAAAACAGCGGAATCAGACAGACGGCACGACTCATGAGCAGTTGGGTTACCAGAGGCTTTAAAAGCATGGTAACCCACTCTCATGTGATGGCAAGTGCCGCCTTGCCATGCGCCGTCAGAAGCTGGCGTCCACCCAGAGCCAGGCTTTGTCAGTATCCTGGCTGAACTCATCGGCGTCGTAGCTGGCCGCCTTGGCGCCCAGGGTGTAGTGATCACCAATGGCGTAGGTGGCCTGCACGCCGAACTCGCTGCCGTAGTCGATGCCACCCCGGTCGCTTTCGAAGTTATGGTACACCGCCATCAGATTCACGCCCTGGAGCTGGCCTGAGACGCTCAGATAGGTGTCTCTCAGACCATCAGGCAGTCCCTGTGGCGTGCCAGTGGGCAAAAACTGGTCTGTCCAGCCGTTCATGGCATGCAGCGTCGCCAGCGGTGTCGAGAAAGCCGCGTTGCCACTGTCGCTGCCCAGCACTTCCCTCCCGAGTTTTACAGTGACGCCAGCGGTGTCGATGCCGCCTTCGAGCTTGTAGTAATCGGTGTTGAAATCTTCCGGGTTGTTGTCGTAATCATCCTGGTAGGCGTATTCCAGCTCATACAGCCCCGTCACATCCGGGGTGATGTCGGTGTCGCCGCTGACGCGCAGACCGTAGGTCTGGGTGGAGGATTCGGGCTCGTCGGAGAACGACAACAGATAGCTGTAAGCGCTCAGGCTGCCCAGCGCCAGTCCGTCGTACTGGGCGTTCAACACGCCTGAACGCATGCGGTAGTTATCGAGTGTGCCGCCGGCGCCGGCAAAGATGCGGTTGGCGTTGTACAGATAACCTGCAGTCAGGGTGGTGTCCGGCAGCGATTCGTTCACCACAGTGGCGCCGTCATAGGTCTGCTCGTTCTGGCGCCAGCCCACGGTGCCGATGAAGCGGTGGTTATCCAGCGCCAGACGCTGGCGACCGTACTTGATGTCGGTGTCGGGCAGGCCCTGGTAACGCACATAGGCCTGGTTGATCTGGGTCACCTTGGGGTCGGCGATCACGGGCCGGTCGGAGCTCTCATCAGCGGGGCTGTCACTGTAGAGCTTGGGGCCGGCGCGGGTGACGTGCTCAGCCTCAAAGAGACCGCTGAAGCCCATGACGGAGCCGGTTTCATAGCCCATGAGCACGCGCAGAGTGGAGGCCCGGGCGTCATCGTCGGCGTTCTCCTGATCCACAACTTCATAGCGGTAGCGGGCATCAATGTGGGTATCACCACTGGTGAGCGCCTCGCTGATGGGGTCGGCTGAAACACTGGGCGCGGAAAACGCAATGGCCACCGCCAGTGGGAGATAAAGAGTGTGCGGCTTCTGATTTGAACGGGGTTCGGACATGGATCATGCTCCTTCTGACTGTTTATCTTACCCTCCACTTTCGGACAAACAGGGCTGATTGCCCATGACTTCGATCAAACCGGCGCACAGACAGACAACACAGCCTGACCCCGCTTTCCGGCTTTCGGGTCAAGGCAGCATTGCCTGAGTCTCAGTGTAAAGGACATTTGAAGTGCATGTCTGAAGAGCAGGATCCGGGCCAACTTTCCACATGATTGATCTATAAGGAATGGGAGCGCGGCGTGCGGGGTCAGGGTGCACGCAAAATGCCCACGTGCCTGACGGCGGTGCATTCAGTGCAACCGCACAGGGGTGCCGGTAACCAGCTCCATGGGCGCTGTTACCTGGTAGGGCGTTCCATCCTGTTCAATCAGAACGCAGAAGTAGTGCTCCTGATAGCGGAGGGTGAGGCGGTAACGGCCCGCATCGGAACCCTCACCACGCTCGACGGTGCTCAGGACACGGCCCGCGTTCATTTCCTCGTGCAACCGGGGTTCAGACAGACCGAACGCTTTCGCCACCACCGAGGCGCTGATGGTGAAATCACCGTTCTGGCCGGCAATGCTGTCGCTGGGGAGGCGAGTCTGTCGGGGCATCTGTACAAATCTTTACGTGGTACGAACCAAAAACAGCCAGTCAGAGTATACAGTCAGGGAGACCAATAAAAAAATGACTCATTGATGCTGAATAATCATGAGCCCTGACACTCTGCCCCGACGCCAGATCACCGCAGGCGGCTGGCTGCTTCTTGGCGCTGTACTGATCGCCCTTGCCGAAGCCTCCCGCTATTTCACGGTGGAGGGGCTTCCCATGTCGGCCATCTGGCCGGTTTCCGGTTTCTTCGTTGGGGCCACTGCTGCTCTCGGATACCGGGCACTCGCCGTGCTTGTACCGGCGCTGGTGCTGTGGCAGATCGGTTTCCAGTCGATGCCCTGGGCCACTGCAATTATTGTGGCCACAGGGCAGGCAGTGGGCGCCACCGTTGCGGTCTGGCTGATGCACCGCTTCTGGGCCGTGCAAACGGAAAGCCGCCCACTGAGCAATCAGATTGCGCTCTATACCCGCTGCGCCCTTGTCGGGGGTGCCGTTGTCTCGGGTATTGGTGCACTCAGCCTGACACTGGGTGTACCCGTCTTTGAAGACACCCTGTTCTATGACGTCTGGCTGGTTTACTGGGCCTTCGAGGCGCT
>LKMJ01000243.1_pt1 | contig 37073 bp, 48 predicted proteins | sample 643391 | NCBI WGS metagenome assembly LKMJ01 (sample SAMN04112250, study PRJNA286221) | soda lake metagenome | biome: soda lake; feature: Kulunda Steppe; material: water; isolation source: sample PL-Br10 brine of Picturesque Lake | place: Russia: Kulunda steppe | collected 2010-07 | reverse complement strand
TCATTGAAGATGTAAACTGCGGACGTATCCACATCTAAGACTTGGTCCGTGATATCGACGACTGCATGCGCGATTTCCGCGTCTGTCTCAACGTGGAACAGTTCCTTCATCGCTGTGTTCAGCCCTTCTAACGACTCCTCGTACCGTTTTCGGTCAGTAACATCCTGAATAGTTCCACGGACACTAACGATCTCGCCGGTATCATCGTATTGCGACTCTCCATGCACGTGAACCCACTTCATGACACCACTTTCATCGATGAATCGTAATTCTAAGTCGTACGGCTCACCATCTTCGATCGCATCTTGAACTGCAGTAGTTATCTCTTCACGATTATCTTCATGGAAGAACTGAAGGGCGTCCTCAACAGTTGGTTTGTAGTTGAACGGGACGTCGTAGATTCTATACGTTTCTTCCGACCACCAAAGTTTGTCGGATTCGACATCGTACTCCCACGCACCGATGTTTGCCATATCTTCCGCACGACGGAAGATATCGGTCTGGCGTTGGAGCTCTTTCTCCCGTCTATGCTGCTCTGTCACGTCCATGATTAACCCTTCAACAATGTTCTCATCGATGAGTTCACCTTGCTCCCACACCCATTTCGTTTCCCCTGTCTTCGTTACGACGCGGTAGATGACCTCGAACGAATTACAGTCGTCGAGATCCTTCATCACCTCCTCGTTAACGGTCTCCAAGTCATCAGGGTGGATGACTTCCTGACCCCAGTTGATTTCATTCTCTAACTCTTCGGGCGTATAACCGGTGACCTCTTCACAATCTCCGTATACGAACGAGAGTGGCCAGTCTTCATGGACTTCTGAACGAAAGACCATCCCGGGTAAGTTGTTGATGAGCGTACGGAACTGCCGCTCACGCTCACGGATTTCAGTGATATCACGGTACGCAATGACTCGGCCGTGGTGTCGTCCTTTGTCGTCAGTAACTGGTTCACTGAATCGTTCCAGATATCGACCATCAACCAACTCGACTTCCATCTGGGTCTCCACATCCTGCGAATCGTATTCTTCCTCGATGATTGCTTCAAGCTCGTCAGTCTTGACTACCTTGTCTTTGGTGTATTCGAGAAGATCCCTATCAGTGGCATCCGCAGCAATATGCTCTGGTATGTCCCACATGCGGAGAAACGGTTCATTCACTTTAATGATGTCTCCATCGTCATCATGAACAAGGATTCCTTCGACACCTGTCTCTGCAATTGATTCCATCAGTGCTGACTGCTCTACTAACTTGTCATTCTTTGCAGCGAGTTCCTTTCGTTGCTGGACTTCGTCAGTGATGTCCTTATTAACGCCAACAAACTGTTGGATTTCACCGCTCGCGTCTGTGAGTGGTGTGATGGTCTGATCAACAACGTACCGTTCACCATCCTTGCGCTCGTTGATCATTTGCGCTTCCCAAACCTCACCAGCAGAGATCGTCTCCCATAAGTCCTCATATATTTCCTGATCATGCTCACCGGATTTGAGCACGTTTGGTGTTCTTCCAATTACCTCGTCTTCGGTATACCCTGTTGTCTCTTCGAAAGCCCGGTTGACATACTCAATTACACCCTCTTCATCAGTCCACATGATCGAGTGCCCAGTTTGATCAACTGACTGTTTGAAAATTCGGAGTTTCTCTTCTCGTTCTTTGCGCTGGGTGATGTCTCGGGCGAAGACGAGAATACCGTTGATGTGTGGGTCGTTGAGGCGGTTGTGGCCGCGAGCCTCAACCCATCGGATTGACCCGTCAGCGTGTTCAACACGGTATTCAGCGGACGTTTGTTCATTCATCTCCCGGACCGCATCGTGGAAAGTTTCCGTCACCAAGTCCAGGTCAGCTTCGTGGACGAGTTCGAACGATGACGTGCCTTCTAAATCATGCCTGTTGTAGCCGAGGATGTCTTTGACCGCAGGAGATGCGTAGGTGATCTCACCCGAAGTATCTACGATCAGCACGATATCAGGTGAGTGTTTGATGATTTCTCGGAACCGTTTCCGTGCTTCAAGGACTTCGTCTTCGCGGTATTTCCGGTTGGTGATATCCCGGATGTTCAGCATGATCGCGTTAATTACTGGGTCGTCGAGGTGATTTTCAGCCCGTATTTCAATCCAGCATGTTTCCCCCGTTTTCTTGGTGGTTTGTACTTCAAACGTGACTGTCTCACCGGGGTTGTTACGGATGTACTGGAGCGATTGGTCGGCGTGTGATTTCTCTTCCGGTGGTAGTAGGTGAGAAATTGATTTTCCAAGGATATCGCCTTGATTGTACGCTAAGACCTTCTTTATTGCTGGTGACGCGTAAGAGATTGTCCCTGACTCATCGAGGAGACAGACGATATCGGATGAGTTTTTGAGGATTGTCTCGAACCGGTGTTTTGTTTCACGTAGTTCGGTTTGCTGTTGTTTGTAATCCGTGATATCACGGGCACTGCCAGCGATGGCAACGACCTCTTCATCCTTTCTTACAGGGTGGTAGTGAGCTGCGATCCATCGGTCGTATTGTCCGTCCGGGCCTACGCGAAGGGTATGTTCGACTGTTTGTCCATCGCGCACGTATTCGTGTGCTTGGTAGATTTTGTTGTGGTCATCCGGGTGGACTGCGTTGAGGAAATCTGCCGGGTCCTCTTCGAGGTTTGATGGGTCGCGGCCCATTATGTGCTGGTAAGCATCGTTTACGAAATAGAACTCAGTGGCCATCGGGTCGGTGGCCCAATATATATCTCCGATGTCATTACTAAGCGCTCTATAAATCTCCGTTTCGATGTCGTTATATGTGGTGAATTCATACCGGTTGTTATCAAGATCTGTTCCCGTTGGTTGTGGTGAGCTCACCCCGTTCTCCTCATTTGTTGCCGGTTCTTTATCCATATCAACTCGCCTTACAGTCTCGATTATTATAATAGCATGGGTTTTTACATGGGTAGAACAGGTACAGGTGATTGACTGTGGGGAACGATGACACCAAGCCGCAACACGAGATTAAGTCGGTCCTAACCTGACAGTATTCGGGGTACCACCACCATCACGGAACACATGAACGAAACCACCACCACCACGGCCCTTAACGAGGGCACAACCGAACCCACAACGGGATTGGACGACTGTCGAGCGTACATCGCGGACAAACTCCAGGCCTGCAACCCAGGTGACGTCGAACTCAAAGTCTGCGTTCACGAAGACGCAATCGAAACAAGAACAGACCCACTAGGAAGTGATCACAGTTTCACCTACCAGCCAAGCAGTCTCTGGCTCGTCTTCAATGACGAACTCAGCCTACCCGTCATGGACGCACCAGGCTCCGAACGCGGGATGGTTGCTGACCCCACTGACTACCTCAGTGAAGCGAAACCCGTCAGTGACGACTTCTACTACCACCTCTACGAAACGGTAACCCGTGTCGAGAACGAGCCAGACCTCCCAATCGACCACGTCCGAGTCGATAACCAAACTGGATACCTCTGGGAACGCTACCACCTCCAGGAACTCCTCGTGCGTGCGTTCACTAACCACTACGACAGCAACCTCTTCATCGATCTCATCCTCGATGTAGCTCGCCACCGCTACGAGGATACAACGAGTGAACCAGCTGAAGAACAGAACACCGAGTCAGAAATCACTGGGTCGTTCGGAGGGCTCCGAACAGATATCCCTCCTGAAGTCACTGAGAACGCACTCATCACAACCACAACAGAAACGGAACCCCTCGCCGCCATCGACCGCCTCATGGACGTCATCTACGATGCCGCAGGCGAACCGATCACACTCGCCACGCCGTACGTCTCCACAGCAGTTGGTCGCGCGTTATTCCACGCCGCTGAACAAGGAAGCGACATCACGGTCATCGCTGACTCCCAGACGCGCAATCAACTCAATACTGAGAACTACCAAGAACACGAAAACATTACGATCAGCATCAACAAGACGCCGATTCCAACGACGATCTTCCACGTGCCAAAATCGGCTCTCATCATGGGGTTCGACGAATCGAACAACCCCACGTCGATCCTCGAAGCGTTCGACCCGATCGCCATCGACTGGGTGCGGGACTACATCGCTGACATCCAACAACCCATCCAACCCAGCACACCAACGACTAACAGACACCCAGCGCAGAATTAACGGAATCAGCAGCCCCGTCACCTCTGCGAACACCCCGATACTGTTCAGCCTTCCATTGCTTCGTCGTTTTTACTCACCGAACACTGGCGAACCCGTTCAACCCCACAAAATGAAAATGGTTAAGTGTATCTCTATTGAACGGAAGGTAACCACTTAGTGATAGAAGGGGGGTATATGAGTTCACCAACGGTAACATCAGACGCGGCCAAACTCTCCAACACCGCATCCAGAGGTGTCCCTAATAACACTACTGACAGTGCCTCAGTTGCATTTCTCGCAGACATTCACGGTAACTACACAGCCCTCAAAGCAGTTCTTGATGACCTCCCATCGCATGTCGAGGAGATTGTTTATCTCGGCGATTTAGTCGGTATCGGTCCACGGCCTCAGAAAGTCGTCGAGACCGTCCAAGAAACCGCTGACGTCGTTATACAAGGTGATTTCGACCGCCACATCACCAATCCAGACCATTTCGTACACGCACCAACCATACGCCAGACAATTGAATACTCACTTGAACAGCTCACCACTAACGCCATCGCCTGGCTTCAAAACCTCCCAACGCGAGATATCTACCGTGAAAACATCCTCCTCTCTCACAGCCATCCTGACCCGAATCTCCTAGGAACATACATCCAACACAATGATCTCCATGCTCTCGAACCGTACTTTAACCTATACAATACTGACATCATCGCGTTTGCTCACACACACATCCAAGCCGTTGACCGCCTCACAGACTCCGCTGGTGAACTCGTTTTCAATCCTGGTAGTGTTGGCCACCCACGTGACCGAAACCCCAACGCATCATACGCCGTCCTCGACCCATTCACGCACGAGATAGAGCTCCGGCGAGTCCCATATGACCAGAGCACCACCAGTGATAAAATCATAGATGCCGGACTCCCTGAAAAAATCACGACGTGGATCGAGAACGGAAAGTGAACACTACCAGAACACTCAAAAAATTATTGCGGGTGTGGAATCACTGACTTTCCAAATGTTCATATCACCCGTCGCGTGATATTGAGTGGTGTCGTCACACCGCCTGCACCACTTCACAAGTAGGTATCAGGCCCGACCGACGCACCCCTCCGGAACAGAAGAACGAAACCGCACGCTCGGCTGCCAATACCAGTGTGCGCAGCCGAGGCGGGGTAGGTCACCCTCCTGCGCCGCCATCGGCTCACTAACCATCTCAGTCACTACGCAGGGATAGCCAAGTCTGGCCAACGGCGCGCGACTTAAGATCGCGTCTCGTAGGAGTCCGCAGGTTCAAATCCTGCTCCCTGCACTCCCAATCACGAATCGACAACGCCCTACCACAGAACTCACTCGCCAAATCACAATCCATGTCATCACAGCTTGCTCCACTCACCGGTATCAACGGTGAGCAAACTTCGGAAACCGAACCAGAAGAGCACGAACTGGTTTCCGTTGGGCACTCTGTCCGGGAAATCCATCCAGGGGATCTCATATTCTTTACGAGAAAGCGAATTCATGCTCTTGTTCGCGCCGCAGGAGATTACAGCGACGACGCAACAACCGCTCCCCTTCGTCCTGAGCGCGTTGATCTCGTCTGGGTTGATGGGTACGATCGGGCGTTCCGTACTCGGAATATCCGACGTGAGATCCTAGAGGCGATGGCGCACGACAATCGCATTCGTCTCATCGACGAAGAACTCGAAAACCGTACCGCCATTAATCGAGCTCCAGGAGTCCGATACCCTGATCGGTATCATCGTGATGCAACTGTTCAGCCCGGTCCTCGACTACCAGTTTCAAATCTCACGTTCCGACGGATCTATTCGCTTAACCGAGTCAACGGGTTTCTGAAACACCCGATCATCGATCATAAACAAGGCCGAGTCCAGAAAGCTAAAGGGATTTTCATCGCAGAACGCCCAGATGGGAAGATTGCTGCCGCTCTTACGCTGAACTCCGTGAACGCTCGCATGGCGTTCGACAGACGAACAGTCGAGATCACTCGCTACGCAAGCCATCCAGAAGTCGCTACACCCTCGAATAGTACCAACAACACGGCAACATGGATGTTGAGTCGTGTCTGTCGATGGGCCGCGCTTGAAGGGTATGAAACAGTGAAGACATTCGCTGGCACGGACGGCAATCACGGACAAATCTACGAAGCCGCAAACTTCAGTTACGATGGAGTTGGTGCATCATCCGGTAACTATAATCGAGATGGTCGGCAAAACCAGTCGCATTCACAGCCCCTTCGCCGCTATATCCGGGACGTCGATATGGACGGCGATAATGCCACCTCAGGTGGACCACGTCGGTTCGATGGACGGCTGGAAGCTAACAGTGAGACAACGGGGAATGCGGTGACACTATCAAATTTCACGGCATGCCCATCTGATGCAACACCTTCGATGTTCCGATTTACCCGTGAAGAAGCCAGTGACTACAAGTTCACTGCTGGTCCTGACGCGGATTCGTACCCGGTCTTCAGTGACCGGTTGAAAACACTTCTCAGTGACACTAACGCACCAATCAAACTACCTTCCTTAGTGAACGGGCGTGGACGTAATACTCCTGCAGCAGTTTTCGGAGCTACCGTCAATGATTCTCTCGTTGCAGCATTACTTGTTAGCGGTGATCCTTCCGATCGTATCCCTGTTGCACGTGTCGAGAGTTACGTCGCTCGTGAAACAGCTTACCCAGATGCCACTGCTCGGTGGCTGCTAACGCGGGCCCGTGATTGGAGTGAACTCGACGGGTATGATTCGCTGGTCATTCCCGCTGGGACATTTGAACACGTCCCTAGAGTTAACGACACTGTCCCAGAGGGCGTCGGTTTCACAAACGCATCTGATGGGACCTACTACTATCCGTCCAGCTCAACGCCCATTGACCTGCCCGATATCCCAGACACTGAGATCCCGGTTCATTCGCAGTGACTCGATAGTGGCGCACGGTTAACCCGTATTGTCTTACTGCTGAGCCGCATTGCACAATATATGGGGACAGCGACGCGTGAGCAAGAACTCTTAGAAGACCTCGCTGCGAACACCGCCGTCAGTCATCGTTTGACAACTGCAACCGTCTTGGACGCAGTTCGTGGTGAGTGTCAAAAGCAAGTGAATCTGTTTCTTGTTCGACGGGAATCCTTCACATCCGAGGGCTCAACTCTCCGAAGCGATCACGTGAAAGCCCATGCTGAAGCAACAGTCCCCTACCCGTATAATGATGCAACGCCCGGGAAGCACAATCATGCTCGGGTGTCAGAAACGCTCCCGGAGGGGTTCCAACGGTACGAGTTTCTCGCTGTTCAACCAGAACCAACGCGTGTAACGTGCCCTCATTGTGAAGGATCTCAATGGAAACCTCATGGGTGTGTTGATTCAGACCGTTGTCCCACATGTACTGAATACGGTCAGATTAAGTGTTCGTGTACAGATGGGACTGCGTATGAATGGGTGGAGGTTAGGATTGAGTACGAAGTGGTTGAGGGACGGGTCGGCGTCGCAGGAAACGATCCATACATCTCAAACGAGAAGATTGGGGAAGCCAACGGAGAGTACATTGGTGAGAAAACACGCGTATACGAACTCGATAATGAGCTCCCACGAGAGGTTCAAACCACTCTTCCAGCAGACCTTGACCGAAAGCTCATCCCAGATAATATCGTGAAACACCGAAGGGAGATTTACACGGTTCCCTTTGCATACCTACAGCTCGAACACCGCGGTGACGAGTACGAAGTCACCCGCATCAACGGGAACTGGAATGTCCCGGACGACTTGCTTGAATCGGCCGGGTCGCTTCAGTACCGGGTTCCGCACAGCGTCGCCAAATCTACCCAGTATCTACTCAAATATGGATGGATTCTATTCATCCTGATACTCTTTCTCGATGCAATCCTCTAACAACGTCAGTCCAGAACGCAACCGAACGTAAGCAGAACAACTCTCGCGTTCAGGCTGGTAAACAAGTTCGGGTGTACCAGCCGGTCACGACAGTGGCTACACAACGAACCAAAACGACTAACCGGCATAGCCACACACGTACCGTCAGAATCCACATCACACATGCCCCTCGAAACACCATCCTCACCGCTTTCAGTTGAACTGCTCAAATCCCGATTCGATAACGCTCACCTCGTCCGCGTGAACGAGGATGCAGGCATTATCGCCGTTTGGAACGGGAGTCAAATGATCAACCTGTACACCTTCACACTCGACGAGGTTGAGGAAGGACCGCACAGCGTCCCGAAAGACGATGACGGGGTACCCGCATCCCGAGAGGAAGTGAACGACTTCATCGACGAGATCTTCACTGAATACGCGGAAGGGCTCTGAGAAACGAAACATAGAGAACACCGACGTTCCGCAGTGTTTATGGCTGGGTAAATAATACAAGTGCACCAGCCAGTAGACACAGACTGAAATACCACACTCACCGAACTGTGAGTTCCCTGTGCCAGCCGACCATGGGTGGATCATGGGCTCGACTTGTAATCGAGATTTCCGGGGTTCGAATCCCTGGGCTGGCTTCTCCACCAACCCGTAACACGGTTGGTGGTTCGCCTCGCGGAGTCGGCATCCGTCGCACTCGGTGAGGTCTCATAACCCTGGAAGAGCGTAAAAGGGGCAACGTATGCCACGAAAGCGCAATCAGCACTGTAAGACTGACTCGCAATCGTTGCCTCTCACGAAAAGGAGCAATTCTCTTCCAGGAGAGCGGTAACGCCATCGGCGTTGCCCTGTCCGGACGTGCGAGACAGCAAGTACGTTCGGCAAGCGCGACCGGTTCCCTGAGAAGGGCCGGTGAAGAGAGCAGCGCAATACAAAGACGCTCTTCGAGCCAGTGTAGCAAAGTCCGGCCTAATGCGACCGCCTTGAGAGCGGTTGGCCGAGAGGCCTCTCAGGTTCAAATCCTGGCGCTGGCGTCCGCACCGTAACGCCGTGCCGGCGAGGAAATGACCCTGCATCCCAGGTAAACCCTGGTCGGCGACCATCACTGGTCGCCTAGTGGGTGGGAACCCGGGCACGGGAGGTGCACCTGCGGGCGGTTGGGGTAGCTTGGAATCCTTCGGCGCTTGGGTCGCCGTAACCGCGGTTCGAATCCGCGACCGCCCATCCCTTCACACTCGTCACCAATAATACGGTGAAAGAAGTATCACCATGAACAACCTCATCAGGAACACCACATGAACCACCGTTATTCAGCACACCACGATCGTAGACCGTTTGCACGCCTTCGAGAACGCCTCGCACGCCTTCTCGCACCAACAGTTGGTGATGAGAAAACTGAACGGCACGAGACCGTCATTATCGAACGCGATAGTGACGAGTATCACGTCCGAGGGTACGCAACCGCCGACACAACTCAAACTGCCGATTTCGATAGACATGTCGACATCGTCACTGTGAACGGTGAACCGATCCACTTCAACGACGAACTCTGTCTAGGGAACGGAGTCGCGTTCGAATACTACTGGGGTGTCGATCGCGCCAGTATCGATCTCCTGCAGTGACAACACCGCAATCGCCCAGCAGCAGTGTGGCGCAGCAGGGAGAGTGAACTGACGCTGCGCCTGTTCCGTTCGGCGCATTGCCACGCAACCCAGTTACAACCTCAAACGGAATCCTCAACATGCCACATGGAATTACTCGCATCCGACCCTGGTCGAATCGTCGTAGTGAACGTATCGAAGCCTCCTCGGAAACCATTACTGCAGCTATCCCACGAGATACGAACACAAGCGCTGAGCGATACGTTATCTTCACTGGTGGTGAACCGCTACCAGAAGAAACAAAAGAAGTCCTCGAAGATATCAAGAATGAAAGCGGGCAGTCGTTCCAGCTTCGCGCGCTCTCTGGACACGATGACCCTGAACGTGCTGATGAGTCATACCCTGTACACGCCATTACGTACGAAAACACAGACACGTACGAACGAGCAACCTATCTCTTCGCCGCACGACGTTCCTCATAGATATTTCCGGTCCCGTCGAGTTGGCCCAGAAAGATGAACCATGAGATTGTACCACGGGGCTGTACCATGACACTGTACCGTGGTACACCTCTCAATCCACGTGATTACCATGGCAGATAATGAACCGGCAACGTGTGACCGTTGCCCACGAACAAGTGACGACGCGAAAATCGAACAGACATTATCCGGAGATCAACTCTGTGAGCACTGCCAAGTCGAAATTCGTAGTCGTGACACAACGCGCGAACTTGGACAGTCATCGCTTGATGATCTAACCAATACTGAGTAGGGCCGCTGGCCAGATGGTAGGTGTACCAGCGGCCACCACACCGCCACTCACTAGAGTTCGTAGAAATCCAGTTGCTGATAAGCAACGATTCCGAAACGCACCCCAGTGATTGAGGCTGATTCACATGCAGAATAATTCACTCGTCCAAACGTCCCTTGAAGGACACCGACCAACCGACGCACCTGCCCCGGATGCGCAGGCGTCGTTCGAAGAGGAATCGACACTCCAACTCTCATACAAAAACGAAACCGGGAACGCGATCGTCGTCCGGGAATACATCAACCACGAAGCGTTCGTCAGGGAAGTCGATGAAGAGTGGATGTACAACTACGCCGAAGAGCGATGGGAACGGGTCAATCGGTTCGTCCACGATTGGGAGCTCGCTGATGACGGCGAGACTCTGAAAGGTGACGGATCGAATTGGCGTGGAACCGGGCGAAACTGGCAGAACTGGTTCACGCAACGCCATTACGAGCGTCTTCAGATTCGATTTCCGGGTGACGAAATCCCTGAGTCGCCCGACGACCACGATCCAATCGGGCGACCTGACCACTAACCACAGCCCTCATCAATGTCTGCAGAACTTCAGACGGTCGTCGTTCGAGATACCGGGAGTGAACTCCACATTTTCGAAACTGCACATGGTGTGTGGCGCGAAGATACCGGTCGAAAACACCACTCGATTAACATCATATACGAAGATCCCGACACTGGTGAGGTTACCAAGGAAAGTATCTACGGTGGCGTGATCACGTATTGTGCACCAACGTACGAGGGCGAGAATTTCCCCACGGTGGAAGAACTTATCGAAGACACAACCGTCTACGATGAATCCTACTGGGGAGAACCCTGAACACCGACCGGCAACGATTGAACAAGTCGTTCGAGAGGCCGGTTTCTCCGCTACGTTTGATACGGAAGCAGGAGATTGCACGATCATCGTCCTCGGCTAGTGCCTCGTCTCGTCGTCTTCTCTCAACTGTCAGAGACCGTCCGCCATTGATGATCCGGATGGCCTCCGACATCTTCAGGGTCTGGAAGGTCTGGTTCCCAAGTCATGGCGAACGGGACAACACGCGTTCGTTCACTGTTCGGTTCCCCATGCCCGAACGAATCCGGGCCAAGGTGTTCGCCGTGATCGGCCGTGAAGATAACACGATCGTACCGATCTCGGATACGGCTCGTGTGTTCCCAAGCTAGACGAAGGTTCTCTAGGTAAGCAAGACGGTAGTAGTCCGTCGAGGCATGCCCATTCTTCACTACGTACGCTTCCGGTGAACGTCCATTGAACCCGTCGAAGACGAATTCCCGTTTCAGTTCGTCGATGGGTTGATCGATTCGCAGTGACACTTCTCCGATGAACGGGTTATGTGGTTGCGTATAATGAACGAGCATCGGAGGATCATCTATCTCGTCTATAACATACTGCGTGAGGTCCTCAGGGTGTGCCGAACCAAGTCGCCCATCCCACACGACATCCTCACCGTTCTCTCTCAACTGGAACGCAGGGATATACTCCCCAACGATGTCCTGCATGTACACGTCTACATCCGGTTCTTCGCTGACAAAGCTCGTTACCGGGTTCGCACTCACGTACGTAAGATCATCCCAGTCCGCGTCCGATTCACCCCATCCCTCTTCCACCCAGTACTTCGTATGATGTCTCGGTGAACGAGCTGCCTCAGCCTCACCACAAAGTTTCTCGAACGCATCCCAGCGACACGCATCAAGAACACACACGACATCCCACTCCAATGTTTCCAGAAGTTCCATCACAGATGGGACTTCCCGATGGTCAAACGGATACTCCTCATCCGTATAGTACATACTCATACGATGGAGTATTATTCCTATTCACTAAAATGCCTGCATAGAGGACTCATATCGAATCACATGTGAACTGAAAACAGATAACCTGATTCTTATATGGAATCACCCGTTACAGTGAACTGATGCGAATTACACGTCGGCGAGCACTGAGAACAGCAGGCGGTGTCATTGGAACCGTTCTCTTAGCCGGATGTGCTGAGACCGACGATGACAGCCCTTCAAACGATACTGAATCGAACGGTGAGTCATCCGACACTACGGACGGCGAATCAAACAACGATAGTGACGATGGTGGAGCCAGTGATGAAGAACCTGAAGAACCACCTGAGCCGTGGAAAGACGTTACTGAACAGGTTGGGCCTGGTGTCGACACAGCCTCGATTGTCGTGACTGAAGTCACTGGTGAAAACGGAGACGACCGGTTCCCATGGCATCCACACGCAGGAGCTGTAACCAGTGTTTCCAACTCTACTAGTGTGAGTATCATTGAAGACAGTGAAGTCCCTGGGATAAGCGACTGGCAAGACAAGTACGATGAAGATTTCGACGACGATCGGCAAGTCGTCTACATCATCGAATCATACGGGCAAACAACATGCGATCAAGACATAACAGTTGAAGAGCTCGCCGTTGAAGATACGGAAGCCTCGATTCACGTTCGCGTAACGGAAGGTGAAGACCTAGATGACGATTGCGACGAAGAAGATACGTTCGTTGTAGCCGCACTACTGGTTCACTACAGTGAAGACGAAATCCCAGAGCAAGCAGAGATCACCGTAGAAGAATCACGTGGACTCACCGCAATATGGGGTGTCGATGGGACGTACGGGGCACCAACTCTCAAAGAAACGTAACAGCACACCACTCGGAGGGTAACGAACGCAAATCAAACTGGTATCAGTTGTGGAACCAACGTATTTCTGAAAATCGAACAACAACCCGCTACAGCAGTCTGCCGCGCTCAAAAGGAGTGTGAAGCGCGGCGCTGGCCACCAACCCGGTGGGCAGCCAGAGGCCGGGACACAGTCAGGATCAACACCGTAGACAACCACATCCATCCCGGATGCGGAACACGTCGTGGTGAAAAGCCTGAATGCACGTCAGAGGAGGTCGTGCATCCTGTCGCTGCCCGTGCGCCTCTGGAACGGTGAACACAATGCTGAAACCGTTCACCGCGCCGGAAAACTGTCACTGACAGTCCCTTCCCCGCGATAGGAATCCAACTATATAATAGCCTCCCGACCCACACAGTAATCATGGCAGCCGAGAACGAAGAAGCCGCAGAAGACGGTATCACGACCGACGACGCAGACCGCGATGTGACTGCGATCGTCGATGCAACGACCATTACGGAAACGCTGAGCGCGGTCGGCGCGCTCGTTGATGAGTGTAAGATTCACCTCGAAGAGGATGGCCTCGCCATTCGCGCGGTCGATCCCGCCAACGTCGGCATGATCGACCTGAAGGTGGACGACGAAGCATTCGAAGCCTACAATCCGAACGGAGGAGTCATCGGCGTCAATCTTGAACGCCTAGACGACATCTCTGGGATGGCTGACTCCGGTCAGCTCATGGAGCTCGATCTCAAGGAGGAAGTCGGGAAGCTCCATATCCAGATTGGAGGGCTCTCCTACAACCTCGCGCTCATCGACCCTGACAGCATCCGTCAAGAACCGGACGTACCGGACCTCGATCTTCCCGGTGAAGTCGTCATCGAGGCGAACGAACTCAACCGTGGCATCAAGGCAGCCGACATGGTGAGCGATCACATTCGACTCGCTGTCGATGAGGCTGAAGAAGTCTTCCAAATCACCGCCGAAGGGGATACCGACGACGTGAACCTTCGCCTTGGTCGTGACGACCTCATCGACCTGCAGGCTGGACCGGCTGACTCGCTATTCAGCCTCGACTACCTGAAGGACATGGTGAAGGCGATGTCGTCCGACGCCGCTGTCACGCTGGATCTCGGGGAGGAGTTCCCGGTCAAGCTCCACTTCGACTACGCGGACGGGACCGGGCATGTGACGTACATGCTCGCTCCCCGAATCCAGAGCGACTAACCACCAACTGAACCGACCGCTGACAACCAATTCACATTACCTCGTTCCGTTAATCGTCGAGCGTGATGCTTCGGCGTCTATGGAACGCAATCGTTTAACCTGATCCACCAACAAACACTGATAGAACCATGGCAACGCTGAAATTCTTCCAAGCAGAATGGTGCGGCCCGTGCAAGAACCAGAAACCCATCGTCAACGACCTCGAAGCCGACCGTGAAGACGTTACCGTCGAACGGTACGACGTCGAGGAAGACGCTGACGAGGCGAACAAGTACCAAGTCCGGTCTGTCCCGGCGATCGTCGTCGAAAACGGTGATGGTGTCGTTGAACGGTTCAACGGCCTGACCCAGCGCAACGACTTAGAAAACGCTATTGAGCAGGCGACGTAGAACTACCGCAACCAGTTTTCTACACCCTTCCGATACTTTCTCTTGTAGAAATGGTTATTACCACACCTATCAGGTAGCAGCACTATTGGAAACCAAAACAGTTTGGTGGTGTTTTTATCCTTATACGCATGTATTGGCTTTATCACAGGAGTTGATTCCTGTCCGACTACGTGCGCGTGGTGGTGCACGTAGTTCGTGTGTTACCCCGATGCGGTGGCCGCGTGTGCGTGGTGGTACACGCAGCCCCGTTCCAAACTCCCCGAGTCACAACAAATCGTCATCCTCGTATTTAACCCGCGCACCAACATACGTACGTTCACACAGCAACCACTCTATGCCACACTACGTTTACATCATTGAATGTGAAGACGGGACTCTCTACACCGGGTACACAACTGACGTTGAACGCCGCATCACCGAACACAACAACGGGAACGCCGCGAAATACACCCGTGGACGAACACCGGTCACCATTCGTTACGTCGAATACCACACTACGAAGAGCACCGCGATGCAACGCGAGTACGAGATCAAACAGCAAACTCGCCACCACAAAGAAGCACTGATCAGTGATGATACCGACACTGTACGTATCGAACTTGACCCATGACATTCACTAAAGACGACGCCCGCGACGAACTCCGAGTTCACGTTGCCCGGCCAACCAAATACGAGCAGGGAGACACCGTCTACGGTGTCGCTCCAATCGACCCAGAAAATCTTCCGGCGACTGGGAAACTCTTTGATGACTACAGCAGGGAAATCGAGCTTCATAAGCGCCACATCGAAAAGATACGTCACTCACCGTTCTACGATCCAGATACGGATTACCTCGCCGTCTATGAAGCCACTATCTCATCCGTCGGTGCAGCTGACATCCCTGGCCACCAAGTCGTTTCCCCCGACGAAGAAGTCCTTGTTACGCTCACCGATATCGAATTCCACGCGTTCGTTCCGCCGGGCGAAACCGTTGATATCGAATCTCTCCCTGACTAACCGGAACATACAGGGTACTGGTCGTTCTCACTCCCCCTCATGCCTACTGTCCACGAGCTCCGAAACGAGATCCGGGAAGCCGTCGATCGGTTCGAACGCGTTGAACCCACTTCGTTCACCAAAGAGGACCTTGCTGCAATTTGTGATGCTGTCGGCTACGACATTAATCAGCACAACTTTCCCCCGACGAGCGAAATGCGCGCAGGAATTCTGAGGAACACCGGTATCATGGACGAAATGAATCCAAATGAAGCACCTTCGTCTTTCCGGAAAGACGAACTTGAAGCAATCCATGCTTTCGTCACCAACGATGAAGAGTAACGCATACCCCACACCTGTCAGCAGGCGTGCCCGCGCTAGAACCCGGGGTGAGCGCGGGTCGTCACCCGCACAAACAGCATCCGCCCCTACCCAGGAAGAAACGAATACTCATGTCACCACACTCATCAACTAACGATACGTCCGACGAAACACTCATCAAGGCACTGACTTCGTTCACCCCGATTACGGAGTTCCCCGTTCCAACGGGGGAAGAAGCCGTCCGTGAATACGCCGAGAATCATCCGGGGATGGACCCAGACGATGATGAAATCGGCCCTGACACCCTGTATTTTGATGGGGTGAACAGTATCGCCGAAAATCACGACTGGCACGTCTTCCAAGTCACCCTTTACGGGTTCTCGAACGATGTCTACGTCTGGAACAAGCAACTCGGTGAAGGGCTTCGCATCCCAACTGATGAATGGCAGTTCGGTACGTTCGCAGAAGTGATCAGTTTAGCTCGTGACAACGATGACGCGTGGAACTTGTCTGAAGACCCTGTGAAACCCGATTCAGACGGATGTCCGTACTGTGATGACGCTGGGAGCGACGAAATGTCATCATCGTTGCGAGCCTCTGGGTCTTACAAGCAGCGTTGTAACGAGTGTGGCCGATCACGTCTAATAGGATGATCCCAGATCACCTTCAGTCACAGCTCCAGGAGACGGCTCGGAAAACCTTCGACGAAGCAAAAGAAGCACTCCAAGACGGCGTCGATGAATTCGAAGTGAGTCGAGCAAAACAACAAGCCGTTCGTGAGTTAACCGGCTCTCGGGGTGATTTTGAAGAACTCGGATTCGGCGCTGGTCGCGCTGCAGTTACCCATCCGGATTTGGAACCATACGCCGTGAAAATCGCTCTCTACTCCCCTCGGTCAAAGCAGAACGCACGTATCCACGGTGTTGCTCAAAACCTGCAAGAGGCCTGGACGTGGGAAAAGCTCCCAAAGCCATGTCGAAGTCGGTTCACACCAGTTGAAGGAACTCTCGATGAAGGTCGGCTCCTGGTTATGCCGATCGTCACAACAGATCACGATGAAATCCCGTACGACGATGCACTTGATTTTTCTGAACGGACGAAACAGTTGCTCCACCAGCACCAGTGGGGTGCTGTTGAGCTCGACGTGAATACCGTTGGAAAGCGAGACAGTCGCTTAGAACACTTTGATTACGGTCTCCCGGTTGAACCGCTTGCCTCGCTCCAAGAACGACGAGACAGTAAACTCGACGATTTGTTTTTCGATTCCTAAACGGCGTTCGGAGCGAGCGCCACCGCACCGGAACACCTCACCAGTGACGTACGTGAGGTGTCCTCACGCTGGTGTGCTGCGCGGAACCAAAGGGTGAAGCGCAGCACAAAGCGGTCAACCGGTCACCAGACCACAACACACCCCTTGAGGGGAACTGACCGTTACGTGTAGACAACCCGATAACGAAACCTGAAACCCATGAGAAACAGTAGACCTTACCTCCCGTTGGAGTACCGTATGTCCGAACTCCGTGAACACCTTGACGTGTCGTCCGTTCCTGATGATCCACGGTCGATCCACACGCTGTTCGCAGTGCTGTTCAATGATATTGATCGGCGAGCTGAAATCCACCAGTCGATCAAGCCTGAAATCCTAGAAGGCCTCGCACAAGCGTGGCTGTACTTCGCTGAACAGCAAGAAGGAGTCGATGTCATCGTTGAACAGCATCGGCACGGTGTCTCCACGGACATCGACGACCCTGAAGACGATCGGCCAGCCTCGTCGATTGGTCGGCGTGGAACCGGCCCGTCGATATTCGATGAGCGCCTCATGAACAACGCTGACTTCGATGTAACGATCGGTCAGTTCGAGCGTGACATGCGCCGCCTGGATGATCTTCGACGTATGGCAGCCCACCCTGGGATGAATACTGCTGAAAGCAACGAAGCCAAAGAGCTTCGAGAGCGGTACAGCCTGAGTCACGTGGATTGGTGGCAGAGACGGTACCTCTCCGAGTCGGAAGGAGAGACTGACAGCACGACCGTATCGCGCTCCGGGAAAGCCTCTGCATCCCGGTAGAACCCACCCCCGACCGATTCCCTATGGAGATTGAAATAGCGAATACGCCCACCACGTCAGAGTGCCCCACATGCGGGACTATGACGACCCATCAATACCTCTTAGATCCAGATGGGCTCGGGCACGACGAGTACCGAGTCTGTGAGATCTGTATCAGCCAGGAAATCAACAAACGCAACGATGGTCTATACGGCCTGCAAGAGTGGTATAACAACCGCCCAGCACTAACCGAGGATGAGTTCATCCAGGTCGTTGAAACAGAGTTCATCCGTGACGCAAACGTTCTCCGATATGACAGCGCGCTCGTCCGTGAGCACAGTATGAACATGGCAGATCATATCGTCGCTGCCGGTCACCTCGATCATGGAACCGTCGGTGTTGATGACGGGAAAGCCTACCGACCCACAGCTACCCGTCGGCTTGAGCTGATCAACACGTTCGATCTCCTCACTAACTGGGACGTGAGCAACCAACGAAAAACACACATCAAAGACGAGTTGAAGGAAGAACTCGGCCCCACCATACCTCTCCCGTAACCATGCAAGACACCCAGTACGACCTCACGAAAGCGGAAATGACCCAAATCTACGATCGAGTAAACAGCGTCACCGATGATGCAAAAGACGCAAACGTCGGGAACGAAACCGTCGCGCAAGCGCTCATCGAACTGCAGGCAGAACTTGAGCGTCTCGCACCCACCGCATGGTGGGTGGAACGCGACGAACAATTCGACGAGATACGCGAAATCGTTCGATCAGCACCAAACACCGAAACCCGAAAAGAAGCGGTTATCTCGTTCTGTAACACGCTCACAGAACATATTTTTGATGGGGATCTTCGCCTCGACCCGTCTCCATGGCCGTCCACATCAGAAAGCACGAACGACAATCCAAAAACAGAGTGAATTCGGTCGGTGCGCGGCACGAATTTATGAAATGCTGCCGCGCATCCATCCTGCTTTCCGCGGTAGCACCCCACACCCGAGTGACGGACGATCAGCAGGTGAGCTTTTCTCTCACCCCTCTCTGACCTGACCGTTCGAAAACAGACCAGTCTCACTCCACCGGTATCTCTATGAGTACCGTTTTCGTGGGGCTCCACTCCCCCTCTCTGCCACAACCACCACACCATTTTCTTCAAAACGGAGCATCCGCTGGCTCTGAACCAAGTGCTTCAGCAAGCTCCCCACGCTCATCAAGTTGCTTTAGAATATCCGCACCACCGATGAATTCTCCATCAACGAACGCTTGCGGGATCGTCTCCCAACCACTGTGTTCATTGAGTGCGTTTCGATAGTGATCCGTCGGTCCTTCTAGGACGTTCACAACTTCGACAGCATCACGATATCGTCCGATGAGATTGAGAGCTGTTCGTGAGTACCCGCACTGCGGCATCAGTGCGGTTCCCTTCATAAACAGGACAACCGCGTGCGTTTCGATCGCTTCGTCTACCTCTGCTTTCACCTCATCGTAATCCTTCTCAACACCTGGTTCAAACGTCATGGTCTCTACCTAAGAGTAACCGACAGTCATTGAAAACAATTCGCCCGTATCGCCCACCAACCAACACGCAGTGTTCCGTGAGCGCTGACGTTCTCCGTACGCTTATGCACATGACCACCAAACAGGAAAATACTCGCATGGCACCCATTAGTATCGACAATGAAGTACCGTTGTTCCTACAGCGCACCAGTGACCGAGACCGCCTCGTAGACCGCTTCCTGAACGATCTCACCTACCCATCTGAGGAATTCCCTGATGAGCCTCTCAACCACCCTGAGTGGGGTGCTGTCTACACTGTCGGGGCACACCTCGCAGTCAAGCACCGTAGCCGCCAGGACTTCTTCCGGAACGCCGGTGACGCCGACTACAATATCTACCGTGTCCCGGCAAGCGATCTTATAACCGTTCTAACCCTGTACGATGATCTCGTCGTGAAAACTGGAGCATACCCGAACGCAACTGAACGACTGCTTCGGTACGAAGGGTACGAACACGAACTCAACGACTCGATTGTACCTCAACGAGCAGTCGAAACCCGATTCCTGACTGTGGTCAATTACGGAGATGGACCTGAACTCCAGTGCGTCCACACTTACCCGGACAGTACTGTGACTGATGACAACATCGTTGAAGACATAGACGTCACCCTTCATGACGTCACTGACCTCCCTGAGTTGTTAGAAGATGCAACAACGCTCTACACCGATAATTCGATGGTGGTACCATCGAACCTCGATTGTGTTGAACCTAACCGTAACGACTGACGACAGACATCACGTCGTTTGCTTTGTTTGACCGCATCACCAGAAGGGCCATTCTAGACGATTCCGAGAAGAATAAGGGGGTTGGCGCGGTAGCGTGAGGCGAAGGAGGAGATTTCCAATGCAATTACAACTCACTGATTTCACACAGCATTCCGGTGGAACACCTGGCGACCACATGCGGGCAGAAATTCAGCAAATGGGTGATGGGAAAACCGTGAATGATACGACGGAGGTCATCATCGATGCATCACAGGACCAGCGGGATATCCGCATTAGTGACGGTAAGCAAGTGTTGAAGATCCAGCTCGCTAATGACTACACTATCCAGGAAATCTACCAGAACGACATTCCGATTGGAGACGCCACCACCAGTTGACATCCTCCTCCGCCTGAAGGCAGAGGAATCCCGAGCGTTGGGATAATAACTACTAAGACCTCGTGCAGTATATGTCAACAGACACGCGTTGCAAACTCTGTGGAATCATCTAGTCCTACGCTGAGCACTAACCTTCTTTTATAGCCACGGCTTCAATCTGGGTATGGAAGTAGATGGGTCCACTAGCATTACCCTTGCGTTTAGCCTCAGCGCCCTGCAGGAGTTAGACGATCCAGCAGGAGTTGTCGAAGGTACTCGCCGGTGGAGTGAAAACGTCGGTGTCCTCAGTGAGGAGAAACACATTGAAATAACGGACTTCGCGTACGACTACGGCATTCGATTCGATTTCACCTCCGGGCCGCGACCGGTGGAGACAGCAATCAATGATTCGAAGCAAATGCTTCCAACTGACCGGCATATCTACCTCGGAACTGGCGAAAGCCACGAAGAGTTGGCCGAAGAGTACGGTTGGGAGTTCCTCCCGATTAAGGAAGCCGCAGCCGCAGCTGAGTGGAAGCTCAGCAACGGGAGTCAAGACATCGAGTACGATGGTGATCCGATCGTTATCGAAGAGCAAATGGAGGAAGATCAGCATACCGAAGTGCCGGTGAATACGCTGCGGTGGCATCAGATCAACCGAGGTGAAAAAGAATGGATTGTCCGACCAGTCAACAACGATTTCAACGAAGAAACACTCCCTGTTGATCAGTTACTGCTGCTGAAGCGTGGTGTAGGCGAAGGCCACAAATTGTGGGCGGTCGTCCGTGAAGTCGATACGTTCAACTCCGTAGATGAACTCCTAGAGGAGATCCCGTACGACAAGATCCGCCCCCACGGAGACGAAGAAACTGTTGCAGACCGTATGCGTGATACACTCAACGAAGCCGATGAGTACATCGCCTTCCGCGTTCAGACAGTAGACCCAGAAGCAAACATAAACGGCGCTGCTGACACGGGAGAGAACTCCGACGAAGATGGTGAAGACACTGACGACGTCGAAGACGAAGGTGAGTTTAGTTGTGAAGAGTGTTCGTTCACGACCGACTCGGAACGAGGCGTGAAGATTCACGCAACACAGGTTCACGGGAACAACGAAAGCGACGAGTAGGCGATAGTTGTTCAACCCGCCTTGAGGGGGGTGAGAGATGCGAACTACTTTGAAGATTCTCCACGTAGAATGCTGTAACGAAATTTGTGAAATCATGGGAGAGAGCACTACTTCAACTGACGCTTCCGACCGCGCTGTGAATGAGGAACACCGCGAAACAGTAACAGTTCATGTCTGGGAAGGGCCATCGTATGCGAACGCCGATGCGCTCGTGCAAGAGGAAGATCCAGACGTGTACGAACTCCCTCCAGTAGACCCCTTCAGACCAGAGTTACTCGATGACAACCAGAAGGTCATGCTGGCATCGAACATTGATAACCATCGGACGTACGCGTTTCTCGTTCCAAACGAATCACGACCAGCAACGCTGAACGTGTACACGAACGATAGTTACCACGACCCGCACGATTGGGGTGACCCGATTGAACGCGGGTTGACTTTCCACGTCGAAGATGACCGTGAACCATTCAAGTGCGAATCTTGGGGACGTATCATGATGCACATTGAACCAGTCCCCATCGAGTAAACAATCGAAGGAGATCAAATCATGTTAGGGCACTCATTTCGGCACATTGCATGGACGTTCATCACGGCCAGAGAAACGAAAGAAATCACGATAGTACACATACTGATTAGCCTCCTTACCATCGCCACGTACCTCATCGCTGGGTTCACAGTCGCCGTGCTGTTCTTCGCTGGAGCGATGTTCATAGAGATGATCGCGTTCCACGTGGTCTGGATCTATCGAGATAACCGGGAGAGAAACCGACCGCTCCTGTATGCAATCGGCGTTGAGACACTGAATGTCGTCGCTGCGATTACCGGGTTTGTCGTCCTGTTCGCCGTTTCGATTGGTCTGCAAGAGATTGTTGGATTCCCAGCTCTCTACACGTTACTTCTCGTTGCGGTTGGAGGTGTTGTTGCGCTATCGCTCAAAGCCCTCCTCGCAGCCCGTTCTGCAAATATTGATGGTGAATCAACCAAAACCAGTGACGAGAACGGAACCGAAACTGAAGTGAATCACGATGAAGACTAACAACACCACCATTCGAGGTGATCCGCGGCGACACGATTCCTGGGATGACGTCCGGTACGAATGTCGATCATGCGGTAACGAGCATCACCCTGACGAGCGACATGATCACAATTTCCTCCTTGGGGTAACGTGTTGCCCAGCCTGTGGAGGGAAACGAGCTCGCGTCACCCACGACCTTGACGGGCCAGTACAACAGAACGCTTCCTCAGGTTCAACGTAACACTCGCATGTTGACCGCATTCCTCATCGGAATCACGATTGGGTTCGCCGCATTCGCGTACTCGCTTAACTACCGGTATCAAAACTTGAATCGGAAGATGAACGAAACACGTTCAGATCGCCTCAAGCGAGTGTTTAAGCGGGTTGCGTGGACGCGTGTCGCTCTCTACACGGTCATCAGTGGTGTGCTCGCAGTCGTCGCCTGGCACGGCCTTGCAGATATCCTGAACGCTACCATCGATACCTGGAGAACCACACATGGCTGATGAAGAAATAATCACCACGCCTACTGGGCGCGTCATTGACGTAACCGATCGCTTGTTCGTTCCGTTGAAAGGCGAGTTTTACCGGGCATTTGAGTCCGGGGCGAAAACGTGGGAACTCCGCGGTGTCAACGACCAATTCAACCCTGATACAGTCCGTGTCGGCCGGTCAGTCGAATTGCGACGCGGATACAGTACTGATGATTCCTTGTGGGGTGTCGTAACGGCTGTCCGAACGTTCGAGACACCAGATGAAATCATCGAGACGTTCCCGTACGAACAGATTCGACCTGGAGCAGACCCGGCAGAACTCCGGGATTCGATTGCCACACTCCTTGGGAAATACGACGAGTTCATCGCATTCGAAGTCACGCTTGTCGACACAACCGAGTGACGTAGTGTAGTGGGGAAGGAATGCGAGTTTTCAAGGGTGTACTGTGTGTACCGATAGGTACCCGACAACACTGGTTCGCATGTTCACGTACACGCTCCACGGACAGACCTACTACGTCAGTAACGACAAGGTCTACGTCCCGCTTGATGAAGAACACGGCCTAGAAGAGATTGATGATCACCCTGTTCACTTATACGAGTCTGACAACTACCGCAAGTACCTCGTGCGATTAGACTGGGGTGGACGCGTATACTCGTCAGTCGAGATCGTCTCTCTGGACGAGAACGGCCCACCGAAACGATACGTAGACGCTGACGAATTCGACTCAGCAACACCTGTCCAGGCAGTCACCCCTGACGAGATCAACGAGTGTCCCCAATGCGGTGGGTGGGCTGGGAAAGTCGATGAAGACCCGTCATGCCTGTCCTGCGGGTACGGTATCACCACCGACGCTGATCCCAGTGCAAATACCGAGGAACCAGTCTCGGTTGACGAGTGATCACGCGAGAAAACCAATCCCACTGACGACGGTATCAACCCGTTTCAGTTCGAACATCAACACATGCCTGCAACAACCACCACTGCCAACCTCACGGAAGCTGCCGTATCGCACTTCGATCAAAACATCCCCCACGAGTGGGAAGTCCGTCAACACGCAGGTGAAGCGCTCATCGTGCGTGATGTACCGGAAGGCACCGCTGAATGCTACACGATCGCCGGAACAACGACCAACCCTCGTGTGATGGCGACCGCTGACGCTCTCATGTACGAAGGCAGCATCGTTGAGCCAGTATACGACCACGACATCCGATCCGTTGTGCTGGTGCACTCGTGGGCCGGTCGGAAAGACCGGTTCTTCGTCCGGGAGTTCGTTGATACGCCAGTCGTTCTATTAGAAAAGTGCCCGAGAACAAGCATCGAGGCTGTGGCTCAAAACGCCTCCAATGACTAACCACTCTCATACAGATACGGTAGTAGATACTCCCTCCAGTGATGATGACCAAGTAGACACAACGGCGTCGCTTGACGTCGATGATGACCCAGTCTTTATCGAGGGTGAATCCTACACGGTAGATGACCTCCTAAATAGTGATCTGGAACGGGCTGACCGGTTAGAACACGTTGCTTCGAAACGCTTCGCAGCAGTCGTCGGAGATGAATACGTGACGTTTGAAGTTGAATCCGTCTCGTGTGTGGATATCACTCCGCTGGACCAGTTGGATAGCATTGATTCGTAGCGCCCCCTGAGTGAATACATATGAGTGATGATCCAGACGTCTTCGAAGGATTGCCGAGTACACCGCTCACAACTGATGTAATTCGAGCTCTCCAACAACATCCAGATCTCAAAGAGTGTCTGCCATTGTACGAGCGGACGCGTGATTCGAAGATCGTCGCGGTGCTAGTCCAAGCCGAAGATTCCTCGGCAGTTGCCGTATTTAACCCAGTGGAACAGTATTGGGAGGCCGTGTATCGGACTGAAACCTTCGAGAACGTGTACGGTGCGGACGCGAGTACATCACGAAAGGCATTCGCTGACCAGCTCGAACGGGTTCATGACTTCTACGCCGAAGATACCGTCCGATTGTTGGACCCACGCGAGACCGACTTATTCAACCCGCAAGATAATCCGTTCACAGGATTGCTAGCGGGGCTTCCTGATGAACCGCTCACCAAGGAAACGCTGGCGGCATTCAAACAAGAGACTGATGTCGTAGAAGTCATCCCGCAGTTGTATCTCGTTGAGACAGAGACGGTCGTGATGTTCACTGTAACCTTCGACGATGTTGTTGCAGGCGAGCGGAAATTCGGTGTCGCGTTCTATCAGGTTGATGCCGGTCATTGGGTACCGTCGTTTTCGATGGCTGCTTCCCGGCTTGATGATGAGTCAGATACCGAATTTGAAGACGCAGTTGATCGCGCGTTCGGTGCCGTCATTGACGGGTACGATACGAGCGAGTTAGCAACGGTGAACACGCGAGAGGAATACGAAACGTGGATTCCTGGGACACCTGTGGCGACCGAGCGAAACGAGGACTTCGACACTCACCAAACGTGAAAGAAAACGAAATCTGAAGTAGGTTGCCTCGTATTGGGAAGGTAATGAGCAGCCCACGACGTACGCTGACGTCCACGGCCACGACGGTCGAAGTCATAGCTGCTCGTACGCAACGACCGCACCGCGCCGCCTGTGTGCGCCCAAGTGAGAAGTGTGAGGGCGCACTGCACAGCCCAGTCCCGGGGTGTGCGAACAAACGATCCCCGCGAGTGCAACCCTGAACGAACATCACACCCAATACTCATGAAAATCGGAATCTTCGCATACGGCCGTGCTGGCTGTAAAATCGCTGAGAAATTCAAACGGTTCGAGGTCCGCACGATGAACCATGTCTCCGAGTTCATCATGGCCGCTGACACCTCGTCCTCGCAGCTATACAAACTCGATCGGATTGACGAAGAGTGGCAGGTCCTGTACGGTCGCCACCAGTTCGATGGTCGAGGAACCGGTGGTGATCTGGAACCCGCCGTAGACGCCGCGAAAGAGACTCACAAGAACGTCGCGCACGTCGCCAAGAACGCTGACACCGATGAAATCGATGCGTTCGTCGTAATGGGGAGTCTCGGCGGTGGAACCGGCGGTGGAGGCGCACCGCGGTGTGCGAAGACTCTGAGCCAACGCTACAACGGGATTCCCGTCTATGGAGTCGGGATTCTCCCATCCAGACATGAACCGGATCTGTACACGCTGAACGCAGCACGAACCGTTCAAGCGTTCTCACGGGAAACCGACAACCTCCTCCTGTTCGACAATGACCACCTCGGAGTTGGGATTCCCGAGTACCATCCTGCATTCGACGATGATGCTGACCCGGACGACGTCTTCCTGACCGTGAATCAAGACATCGCACGGTGCCTTCATCTCTTATTCACCGCTGACGAACAGCGTGAACCATCCCACTTGCAGGGCTCGACACTGACTACAGAGGACATTATCGAAGTGCTGAGCGCCGGTGGGCTTTCGACGATGTCCTACGTGACAGAGACGCTCCCACGTCCAGCTCGACCAGGGATTCGCGGCCGGCTCTGGGAACTCCTGGAGTACTTCCGAACAACACACGAACACCGGAAACTCAACCAACAACAAGAGTACGCAGACGGTTCGCAGAACTCGGAGAACAACCAACCCAACAACCATCAGCGAACACCATTCACGGACCCGTTGAGCCTCTCCCTTGGCACAGGACCGAATGCGCCCGTTGAAAACGAAGAGAACGGAACGTTGTTCACGAAATCAGGGTCGGTAGAAACCACCAACCTCCCTGTCCTCCACGAAGAAGAGATGGGTCACGAAACCGCCAGTGCGGAGCAACCCGGAAACAGTGATTCGAGTCACAAACCGAAGGACATCGAGGACCTGTTAGAGCGGAACTGGCCGCATCCAACGAAGCTCACCCCGTTAACACTGGACCCGGAACCAGCAATGATGCCAGTGAATCCAGCGCACACAGCACGAAGCCTCTACCTGCTGATTGCGCCGAAACACCACTTGACGGCACAGCACGCGATCGCCACAGCCGACTGGGCGGATGAACACACCAACGCAGGGATGGCGAAAGCAGCGAACTATCCGTCGAAGCACAAGAAGGTCGGTGTCCTGACCGTCTGTTCCGGAATTGGGATTCCCAAGCGAATCCAGAACATGCAGAGCACAGCATCGGAGACTGCACAACGAATCCTTCAGAAACAGCAAACGAAGGCAGACCCGAAAGAGTTCAACGTCTTCGAGAACGAGAAAACGGTCCCGCCATCGTTCTAACGTTCGATCATCACCGCATCGCTCCCAAGTCGAGTGGATCTGCTGCCGCTATCGGAACGCCTGTTTCTTCGCGCTTAACAGCAGCTTCCCACGCGTCCCCATCGTACCAGCCACAATGGGGACAATCCATCCATTCTGCAACCCACTCGCTGCAACCCGGGCACTCGTAATGAGGATGCTCAGCATCCGAATCTGGACGTAATCGTTTGAGTTGCTGACTCCCTTCAGACGACGATTTGTCGCTCATATCGGCGTCTACCGCGTTCGACCAAATAAACCTCCTATCAACTCAGTTGAGCCCTGACCGTTCCGCAGGCGCGTCGCGGCGCACATCAAGTGCACCGCGTCGCTACCTCATACCGCACCGCACTGCGGGCGCTAAAAAATAGGGCGAAGCGCCCGGTGGGCGGCAACAGCCGTCAACCGGCACACACCTCGAAAAACGACAACAGCCGTTGAATCCTGTACCTTCAGCGACCCTGAGTCGTTCACTAAAGAAACCCTACACCACTTTACCATGAGCAGCGCATCTTCCACGCAATCGCCATCCGGTAACCGACGAATCGTTGACGACCCCAGTCCACTCGGAATCGACCCTGCCAGTGACTTCGGGGAATCAATCCCCGTCTACGATCACGGCGGGAAAGAAAGCATCAAGCCACACCTCCAGTACTACGAGGAATCCGATGACAACAACATCACCCTCGGAGACATCGATCAGAAAGCACACGCCGCGTACGAGGTGATGCAGAAAAGCCAAGCTGTCCTCGTTGAGGTTGAACCATGGTTCGTGAATAAGCACATGGCGACAGATGACTTCGACCGATGGGAACCGTTCTTCGTGGCGTTCCCCGAGATCGCTACCGGCCGGCAGATGAAATTCACTAACCTTTCTCCCCTCTCAGAAATCGCGTACCGTATCTCCCGTCGAGACTCGTTCCTTCAAGAAGCAGAGCAGAACTCTACCGGTCATGATGGTGACGGTCGTCCACCAGTTGTGAACGCTCAGATCGAAGAACAGCGAGCATTCACTCGCTACGAGTTGGATTCGTTCTACAACGGAGATGAAGATGAAGACGGGACGTGGGTGGACATGTCGCCGGTTCACGCTGTTCACACGGTTCTATCACCGTGGTCGCAGCACCTTATCATCGGCGGGCGAGACGATGGGTCACTGTACTGTGGACGTGGTCCACTATTCGACAAGCACGTCGATGTTGCTATCGACTTAGACCGACGCATCAACGACCACGGTGAGCGAAAGGTCGCAGTCTACAACGATAAGTCGAAAAAGGACGCCATGAACAGCCTTGATTTCAACGAGACGCACGCCCGATATCTCGGGGAGAAGGCTCGCTGGGAGGTAGACATGGATGCAATCGAGACGGTCGTTCGTGATCTGCTCGACCACGACGACATCAACTTCGTTTCCCTCCATCGAATCACCGAAAAGGCGTACGTGACACACATCAACCCTGAGTTCCGCAGCACCATCGAAGGCTACCCCGGGTTCGACTAACAACCACCAACAATCGAAGCACTACCGACAACTCCCCGTGAAGTGATTTCTCAGCGCCTTTGAGGATCAATCACGTAACACAATCACAACAACAATGAGTTCGAATAACACCGAATCCACCGACGAATCGACACCGACTACTGCTACTCCAATCCACCCGAGTGAGATCACGCTGAACCAGCTCCAACGACCTGGTGTGCTTTTCGAAGCCGGGGAATGCCTGTTCCTTACGGCTGGGGGATTCGGATACGACGGGCTGAACGTATTCCGACTCGACACCCTTGAACGTGACCAGTTAGACGAAGCGTTGCTCGAAGAAGATATCGAAAACGAGGAAGTCGAACTCCTCAGCCTGCACTCGAAGCACTCTGAAGTTCCGGTGAACCGGGTCGTGCTTGCCACGCTTCTTGACTACGCTGCAACTGATATAGAGGAGTTCCCTGAACGAGTTCCCGGCGACGTCGAAGAAGCGGTCGAAATTGCCCGTGAAACCCTAACGGAGGGTAACTAATCATGACGAACAAAACTGCCACGCTGAACTCGTTTCACCCGACGAGTTTAGACGACATTGCAGATCCATCGCCCGAAGCGGTCATCGAACAGTTCGATGAGATGAGTCAATGGGAAACAGAAGTCAGTATCAACGATCGCGCGACGTCGTTCCTCGTCGGCCGTCTCCTCGAATCGAATCCGCGAACGTTCGAGGTGTACTATCCTCCGGAATCAAACGCTGGAACCGGTGTCGCGGGAACGCTCGCCTACCAGCATCACTACAACGCTCCAGAAGATGACTACGTTGCGTTTGAACCGGCTCCCGACGATGATGAAGAAGATTCAGCTGACCAGCCAGTGATTCTCGTCGAGGATCTCCGAGTGGAACAGCACACCAGAACGGAGCAGTTGGACGCTGTCCTGCCACTCGTCCGTGATGCGTTAATGCCGGATAGTGAGTGGGTCGTGGACCCGGATGACATCGACGGTGAAATTGATCTTTCGAAGGGACGCTTCCTTGTCTCACCTGAAGACATCGACGACCCAACAGCTGAGCCATGGTTGCCAGTCCGAGCAGATGCCGGATACGGTGAGTGGCTCACTGCAACGAACACGCTTGCAGATTTCCGTGACGAAGCATACGATAACCCGTCGTTCGCGTTGGAACCCCAAGCCATCCTCGGTACACGAGTGATGCACGCGATCGCCCGGTACCCGCTCGATGCCAGAGCCGTCGTTAGCAATGTCGATGAAGAAATCGTAGATGCTGGTGGGAATCCAGAAGCGCTACGGACACTACTCATCGATTACGCCATCGAGAACATCTCTCTAGATACCGTAGAAACTTCACTCACTGCTGGAACGAAATCCACGTGAACACTCGTTTCTTTTATTATGAATTTCCCGCCCGCCGAAGCCTCACGGGCCACCGTCTTCACTCCTAAGCGTCGTTTGACTCCGGCCCCGCTCCCCTCCTTGCAGCGCCGGTGGCGCTTCAGGCTGCGCCAAGAACACCTCACGATCAGATTTCTACTGCCCGGCTGAACCGGGCATGTGGTGGAGAAATCCAGAGATTCATGTTGGTTGGATCAATACCACGTATAGCACTCGAACGACCCAGTCGGAAGTTGCACGGCTCCCACTGTCCGCACCGCTGGTGCGCGGTGAAGCGCTGGGTGACCGCGCACTCAGGGAGGCAGTCAACCCCTCAGTCCAACTGAGACTGTTCCCTTAGAACAAACGCGTCGCAGCACACCACACCCATGGAAAAGTCAATCAAAGAATTAAATCGGATTGCCCGAGAGGCAGCCGTTGATATCTACCTTTCAGGTGGGAACGGCCGATTGTACTGGCCGTACCGGTTACAGCCCGCTGAAGAAGGGAATTCGACGCCATCCGTCCGTGAATCAGCGCACTCGTACATTTTAGATTCTGGATTCAAAGACGGTGGAGTTCCGAAAGAACAGTTGATCTCGATGGCGTACGAACGGCAACCGACGTACGTCATTCCGAATGATACCGTGAACACGGATCGCGTCTCTATGCGGCAAGCGATTGAGGAAACAGCTGAAAAAGTCGCAGATTTCCTTGACACCATCGATGAAAAATCGTTCCCAGCGACGGTGATCATCCCCTTACAGCCGCCACACGATTTCCACTACGCCTACTTGCATGAACACTACCCGAGACAGGCACAACGTGGACACTTCGCTATAGGTGGATTGAAAAATGCGACTCCGGAAATGCAGATTCAATCGATGACGCATTTCCGGCGAGTTGCCGGGTATGAACCATACGTTCACGGGTTCGGGTTTGGAGCTGCACCGCAGATCCTTGAAGCGCTTCGAGAGAACCCCGCATTGATCGATTCAGTTGACTTTAGCACACCACAAACGCACGGTATGTCTGCTCGTGAAGCCGGGCATCCACGGATTCCGATGCGTGTGGGACTGGTCGGTGGTGATGATCAAGCATCAACCGCTGCTCGGCGAATCGAAGCCGAAATGTGCGAACTCGCGCGGTACCTCAACCCAGAGAAAACCGACGAGCACGTGAAGATTCACTGGGAGAAGTACCGGAAGATGTGGGAGAAAATCGGGAACCGATTAGAGAAAGAGGAAATCATTCAGAGTTACTCGGTTGTCGAGCCACGAGATGACGAACAGGCAGCAATCGCGCAATTCACAGACCAAGAAGGTGACTCAATCGAATCATGAACGTCTTTACGATGCGGGTTGCGAACGACGAAGAACGCCGTCGAATCGCATCCCGTGCACCAGTCGATGTGTTCATTCCGATCCCAGAAGACACGCAATACGTCAGTGACTTCACCGGGAATTACTGGCCGTACCGCTCGATGACCGTCTCGGAAGTAATCGATAACCGCAATGCTGCCGAACGGACGATTAACCGGACTACCGCCTTCAATATCATTGATACTCGCCCACCGGGTTCTAATTTCCCGCTCGAACTATACGACTTGGCAGACGACCTCCATGCAGACTATGTGTCACCTGTGACATACACTGGGACGTCTCGTGATGCGATCGCGTATCCTGTGGAAACCTACCGCAATTACGACTTTCGGAACGAACCACAACTCATCACGCCAGTCCCACACCCGTACGAGCTCACGATCGCCTGTATCGAGAACGGCCTGTATCAACGCGCCGATTCTCGAAACGGTGTACAGGGAACGTCTCACCCGACTGATTTCGTTCTGCGTGAATTAGGGACGCACGCATACACGTGGGATTCCATGCGTGAAGTGATTGAACGCCTTCACGAGGCAACCAGCGGAGATATCAACATCCACCTGCACGAACCACCGGTTACCGGTGATATGATTCGGTATATTCGAGCAAATCCTGGGGCAATCGACTCGATCGTCCTCCCAGCAGATGTCCCTACGATGCTCCCAGAAAGTACTACTGACCAGGCTGAAACCCTCCTGACTGACCTCTTTTCGAAGAGCGGGGACACCTACCTTCGAGGGAACCTCTGTCCGTTCGTCCGGGTTGCTGCGGAATTCAGCCTTCTCTGCAGCTCGTTCATCGACATTGAAACAGAACGCCAGTTGGTGAGCCTCCTCAGCGAGTCAGTGATTCCGAATGGAAGCCCCTCGATCCAACCGGTGGAAGATACCGAACTTTCACAAGGAACACTCACGTCCCTAATCTCGTAACCTCTCTCCGAACCGGATTCATTGACAGTGAGGTAAGGGGTGCGCGCAGAAAAGTAAGTGACGCGCACACCTGGATACGGTTCAACAACCCCGATTCAGACGTACAAACACCAACCCATCCACACGATGACAAAATCATGACAACCAACACAACCCCGCGCTCGAACGTTCCGACTACTGTATCGCAAACACAGATACTGCTTGGAGTACTGTTCGCCGGATCACTCCTGACGGCGAACGTCACTGCAGCCAAGCTCTCTTACTTCGACATCCCGATTGTCGGCGGTGTCGCCGTCCCTGCCGGCTTTATCGCTATCGCCGTCGCATTCCTCTGTTCGGACCTCATGGCCGAGTTTTACGGGAAAGACTACGCTCACAAAGTGATCAACGCGACCGTGATCATGCTGGGAGTAGCGTACGGGTTGATCTGGGCAGCGATCTACCTGCCTGTCGCGCCGTTCTACGAAGCACACGGCGCGTACATCCAGACCCTCGGCGCATCCGGGTCAATCATCGTAGCGTCCATCGTAACGATCCTCATCGCCCAGCACATCGACGTGAGCATCTTCCACTACATCCGTTCGATTACAGGTGAGAAGCACCGCTGGGCGCGTAATCTCGGTTCGACATCCGTCTCACAACTCGTGGACACCGTGATTTTCATCACCCTCGCATTCGCTCTCCTTCCAACGTTCTTCGCTGGTGACCCGATTTACGGGACTGCACTACTGAGTCTGATCGTTGGGCAGTACATCGTGAAGGTTGCTGTCGCGTTCCTCGATACGCCCGTGTTCTATCTCCTCACGACGGTACAGAGGTACATGGATGACGATTCGAATAGGACTCCACCTGCTGGGCCAGTCCAAGCAGGCGATTAAACATTGAGAACTGGAACCACTGACGATTACCCCTTCGACTCAAATTGATACACCATGTACATCCCTGATTCCGTCCAGCGTGTTCTGGAGAACACGGTGACACTCGCTAAAGAAAACGACCGTGACGTCCCAGAACGCGATCGGATGCACGACCTTGAAGCGTACGACGAAGCACTCACCTGGCTTGACGAGTTCGAAACACGAGAAGGACCACTCGACCCGGCGAACGCGGTTGAAATCCATTGCACGGAAGTGAACCCCGGTGATCTATTCCGGCCTGTAACCCCGGACGGTGTCGAGAACACCTACGATTGGAAGGTTTTCCTTGACGGGGAAATGACACCGAATGAGACGTGGTACTACGCGATGGGATTCGCCGACCCGGAAAGCGGTGTGTTCGAAGGAATTCACCACGTCGCGGATTGCGACCCAGTCCAGGTCGTAACGATGTGTCGGTCCTGTGGTGACCAGCAGGCTGAACACGACGCAGAAGTGAAAGTCGAAGGCGCACTCCTTGCTGGGCCTGTTTGTAGCGATTGCTACCGACGGTACTCTGCACGACCGAACTCGAAATGAACCCACCAGACGAATTCAGCGTGAGCAGTACCCGATGGTTGAGGTTCACGTCGCCCATAGACTGACATACAGAACCACGAATCTCTTCAACAAACCTCTCCCATGACGAACATCATCACGATTTCAGGGCAACCCGGAAGTGGGACAACCACGATGGCGAAAGCTCTGACTGACCGACTGAACGCAACGTACGTGAACGCTGGATCGATTTTCCGTGCGCTCGCTGACGAGCACGGAATGACCCTCGATGAGTTCAGCAAATACGTCAACGAGAACCCAGATATTGATCGTGAGATCGATTTCCAGCTCCGACGTGCTGTAGATTCGTATCTCGGCACTGAAGCGACCGCTCGTTCAACGGGTGAACGGCGTGAAGATTTGGATCTCAGTATCGATATCGAAGCAGATGCACCGTACCTGATTCTGGAATCTCGGCTTGCTGGGTGGATTGCTGGACCTGATGCGACACTCCGTGTCTGGTGCCAGGCTCCACTTGATGTCCGATGTGCCCGTGTGGACGGTGCTGGTGATCGTGACGAGCAGGCTGACGCCCTCGTTGAACGCCAGTCAGATGAAGCAATGCGGTACCGCGAGTGGTACGATATCGACATCACGGACACGACCATCTACGATCTCGTTGTGAACACATCCCGTTGGGATGAAACAACGACAACCGATCTGGTCGAACAGTTCCTTGCCTCCTATAACCCGGCGCGTGATGAGGGACCATCCCCTACCGACTCACCGTTCTTTTGAAGAATCCATTACACCGTCTACATACTGCCATGCGAAACGACTCTCATTCCCGAACAGTAAAATCACCACCACCCGAATACTCACGTACACTTTCACACAATGCACGGAAATAACCCGCACGCAGGGCTTCCTGGCAGCGTTGTCCCAGCGGGACAGCCGCCTGGATTGAACCTCGATGATCTTTCTGATTCCGATCGAGCGTCTCTCAAGAGCTTCGCCACTACCCTCGCTTCTGAAACGCAAGAGTATCTTCCCGATGAATACTGGGTTGATACCACCTTTCAAACAGTCCAAGGTATGGTGATGCTCGGCGTCACGATTGGATGTCCCAGTGGAGGGATGGTACAATGCGAGATTCGCCCAACAACCGCGACTGAATCCAGTGCAGACAGTAACGGTCCAGTTGATAGTGATGGGAACACCATGGGAGAAGAGATTACCGAGGTTAGTCAACAGCTTGCCGCGACGGCTGCTTTCCAATCGATGATGATGACTGACTCGGACGAGATGATCCCCTTCGGTGCGTAAGCTTCTACACCTCACGTTACAAATCCGCCGCCGCTTTTGCTTCGGTGCAAACACGGAAGTATGGCCTCAATGAACGCACACATGAGCGAAATTACGACACGGAGAATCATCGTATGACTCAACAGCCTGTTACGCAGATTAACCTCACGAACGAAATCCAAGCATCAATTTGGTTCACTCAGATAACCGAACTCCGACCAGTTGGTCCAGGAGAAGTCGTCGGTCACGACTTCTGGGGAGTTACCGCCGACGAGGTAACGATAGCAGAAGAAGCAATTGACCGATCCTCTGAGGAAGAACAGTCTTCGTCTGATATCGTAGCGTTAGCCTGCGTCGATCCTGAATCCGGTCACGTCTCTCGGATGGCCGTGAAGGAACCGTACCGAGGGTACGGGATCGGTAACGCTCTAATTGAGAAAATGGCTAGTGAATACGGACCACTCGAAGCGTTCTGTCGTGAATCACTCGCTGCGAACGACTTCTACGCAGCTACCGGGTGGGAACACGTCGATGTTCGCGTTGGCGATCCTGAAAACCTGAACGTATGGGAATACGATCCTGACACGTAACCCTGACAATTCACTGTCACACTCCTCTAAAACAAGTACCATTAAGGCGTCGACACACCTACCACGCGGTAGATAGATGCGTCGGTCGTTGACTGAATTTGACTCCTTGACGTTCGCCTACCGAGCAGTATAACACCCATGTCTGAATCACCCACCTCACTTCCACCCGCTGTAGATGCCGACTTCGAAGCATTCAGCGATATCTGTGGTCTCCCTGCAGTCCTTGAGGACGACGCACGCCGAATACTTCAAAGCGCAGTTACCGAGGGATACATTTCTGGAACGCCTTCAACTGCAGAAATTGTGGCCGTTGCACTCCTAACGAAACGGCTCCCCGTAGCTAAAGCAAAGCGTGAGGCGAAACAGTTCGCCGTTGAAACTAACAACTCGACCTTGCGTGATATCCTCGATCAACGTTCTCGATTTGATGCACGACCGATTGAGACTCCACCAAAGGACGGGACGATCGCGTCGTTTGTTGATGCCTTGGAAATAGCCGCTGAGACGCTCCCTGTAGATGACCTCCAGGAATCCTCTGTCGTCGAAGAGTGGCGTGAGGAAACTGGGATTGGGAAAAACGATAACGCGGTTATCGTTACATGCCGGCAAACAGCATTACTGGTGACGCTTCGAAGTATCGTCTTCGATGAAACAGCGACTATTGATACCAACGAGATCACGCGTTCTGAATATCTGTCAGCGGTCGCTGAAGCACACGAGGAACTTGGTGATCGGTCCCCGGACGCATTCGTTCTGGATTCACTTGTAGACCGATTTCCGGAGTCAGTGTTCGACTGGCTTGTTGAGTTGCGTCACTACGTCGAACACGTAGATGATCCGTGTGAATTCCTCGGGTGTACCTATGAAGAATTAGTTGAGCAGGAAGAACGCTGGCGACTCGGTCAATTTCGGACACCACCAGAACTTGCTACGCTGGTCGCTCGATTAGGACTCGGTGATGAGAGGGATACGGTGCTTGCACCTGGCCTCGGGGCTGGTGCGATCGCTGCCGCTGCCAGTACGATAAAACACGACACGCATCGCCTGGCTCCATTAGATGATCTTCACGGTGTCG
>LKMJ01000241.1_pt1 | contig 37333 bp, 35 predicted proteins | sample 643391 | NCBI WGS metagenome assembly LKMJ01 (sample SAMN04112250, study PRJNA286221) | soda lake metagenome | biome: soda lake; feature: Kulunda Steppe; material: water; isolation source: sample PL-Br10 brine of Picturesque Lake | place: Russia: Kulunda steppe | collected 2010-07 | reverse complement strand
GTCGACGAGGTCCAGCGTCGTCATCACCAGTCCCGCCCCGTTGCCGATGATGCCGACGTTGCCCGACAGCCGAACGTAATCGAAGCCGTACTCGTTGGCCTTGGCTTCGAGCTCGTCGCCCGCGGCTTTCTCCTCCATCTCGGCGAGGTCGGGCTGGCGGAACAGCGCGTCGCCGTCGATGTTGAACACGGCGTCTGCGGCGATGACCTCGTCGTCTGCCGTGACCATCAGCGGGTTGATTTCTGCATCTGCGCCGTCGCGTTCCTCCCAGAGGTCGTACAGCGTCGTCAGAATCGACGCCACGTCGCCCGCGATTTCGCGGTCGATGCCGGCATCGTAGACGGCTTTGCGCGCCTGGAAGTCGTGCATCCCGAACGCGGGGTCGATGTGCTCGCGTGCGATGGCGTCGGGGTCCTCCTCGGCGACCTCCTCGATGTTGACACCGCCACGCGTCGAGACCATCGCCACAGGTTTGCCGACGTTACGGTCCATCGTGACGCCGACGTACAGCTCGTTGACGAAGTTGACGGCCTCCTCGACGAGCACCTTGTCGACGTCGAACCCTTTCAGGTCCATGCCGATGATGTCATCGGCCGCCTCGCGGGCCTCTTCGGCGTTCTCTACCAGCTTGATGCCGCCGGCCTTGCCGCGGCCGCCGACGTGTACCTGTGCCTTGATGGCGACGGGGTAGCCGATTTCATCGGCCAGCTCGACCGTCTCGTCGACGGTGCGAGCGAGCGCCGCCTCCGGCGTCGGAATGCCGGCCTTCGCAAAGACTCGCTTTGCCTGATATTCGTGAAGTCTCATTATAGGCTCATCGTTCATTTCCACGGTCGGCCTGTTAGGAGTATCGAAACACACCGCCGATTCATCAGCAAGCCTGCAACTCGCCGCATCTCGAGGACGGTCCGGTACGTTTAAGCAGCCGTCGGCACCGGATAGAGGTATGAGCGAGACCGGGAACCGGCCACTGGATGTGCTGGAGGAATCGGTTGGAGAGGACGTGACCGTCCACCTCAAGGACGGTGAAGAGTACACTGGCGTACTCGCGGGCTACGATCAGCACATGAACCTGGTGGTCGAGGAAGACGAAGACATAACGATTATACGCGGCGATAACGTCGTTTCGATACGACCATGACCAAAGGAACTTCCGCTCAAGGAAAGAAAAACAAGAAGATACACGTCAAGTGTCGGCGCTGCGGTGAGGCGTCCTACCACGTAAAGAAGAAAGTGTGTTCATCCTGCGGCTTCGGCAAATCAGCAAAACGCCGAGAGTATGCCTGGCAAAGCAAAGCTGGCGAATAAACCCCGAGAGAAGTGTGGCGTCGCCGGCATCTCCCTGGCGGGACGGGAGGCCGCGCGCCCGCTTTATTACTCGCTGTATGCGCTCCAGCACCGCGGACAGGAGTCTGCCGGCATCGTCACCCACGACGGGTTCCAGCAACACGAACACGTCGAGATGGGGCTCGTCGGCGATGCCTTCGACGAGGGCGACATCAGCGGACTTCCCGGAACGCAGGGTATCGGACACGTTCGATACCCCACAGCCGGCGGGGTCAACGAGTGCTGTGCCCAGCCCTTTTCGGTCTCGTTCAAGAGCGGCTCGCTCGGACTCGCCCACAACGGCAACCTCGTGAACGCTGACGAGGTGCGCGACCAGCTCGAAGCGCAGGGCCATGCGTTCACCTCGAACGGCGACACCGAGGTCATCGCTCACGACCTCGCGCGCAACCTGCTCGACGACGGTCTCGTCAGTGCTGTCCGGCGGACCGTCGACCGGATTCACGGCTCGTACTCGCTAACCATCATGCACGGCGAGAAGGTCCTCGGCGTCCGGGACCCACAGGGGAACCGCCCGCTCGTGCTCGGTGAGCTCGACGACGGCTACGTTCTGGCTTCCGAGTCCGCCGCCATCGATACGCTCGGCGGCGAGCGCGTTCGCGATGTCGAACCCGGCGAACTCGTCATCCTGGAGCCCAACGGCGCGGGATACGAGAGCTACCAGGTCGCCGACGCCCCGAACACTGCTCACTGCTTTTTCGAGCACGTCTACTTCGCACGACCGGACTCGGTGCTCGACGACAGGCTCGTTTACGAGGTCCGGCGCGAACTCGGCAGACAGCTCTGGGAGGAGTCCGGCGTCGAGACGGACGTCGTCATGCCCGTTCCCGACTCCGGGCGAGCGTTCGCATCTGGCTACGCGGAGGCCGCCAACGACGCCGGGGCGAAAACCGAGTTCGCGGAAGGGTTGATGAAAAACCGATACGTCGGACGGACGTTCATCATGCCCACCCAGGGCGAGCGCGAACAAGCGGTCAGGCTGAAGCTCAACCCTATCAAGTCGACCATCGACGGCCGGACAGTCACGCTCATCGACGACTCTATCGTCCGCGGAACCACCTCGAGACAGCTCATCGAACTGCTCTACGAGGCCGGAGCCGAGGAGGTGCACGTCCGCATCGGCTCTCCGCCGATAATCGCGCCGTGTTACATGGGTATCGACATGAAAACGCGGGAGGAGCTCATCGCGGCGGACCGCTCGGTCGAGGAGATTCGAGACGAAATCGGGGCCGACTCCCTGCAGTATCTCTCTATCGACGCGATTACCGCGGCGCTGGAACACTCTTCGAGCGACCTCTGTCTCGGCTGTGTTACCGGCGAGTATCCCTACGATATCGAGGGCGAGGAGCGCGACCGCGACATCTCACGTCCCGAGTTCGGGTCCGAGAGCACTGCCGACTGAACGACTCGTTTTCCCCCGCCTAGCGTTCCTGTCGCGCTAGCCAGTCGCGTGTCTCGTCGGCTGCGGGCGCTGGAATTTCGAACTCGACGGTCGTTCCGTCTTCGGCTTCTGTTATTCGGATCTCGCCGTCGTACCGGTCGACTATCAGCGCCGCGAGAAACAGCCCCAGCCCGTCTCCATCGCTGTCTGGACCTCGGGTGTTCGGCTCGAAGACAGAGTCGAGAGGGGATACGTTCAGCCCCGGTCCGTCATCAGACAGCTCGATGACGACACTGTCGGTCGTTTCACGAGTGACGACTGTTGCCGGCCCCTCGCCGTGCTCACCAGCGTTGACGAGCGCCTCCGCGAGCGCCCGCGAGAGCAGTTCGTCAGCGCGTACCGTCGCCTCCGAGACGCCTGCCGTCTTGATGGAGAGCTCCGGTTGACGGTCTCGTGCCCGCTGACAGGCATCGTCGACTGTGGCAGTGACCGATATATCGGCTCTCTCGGTCACGTGTGTCAGTACATCGATTATCGTGTCGAGACGCCCGATGGTCTCTTCTATGTGTGCTGCGTGTGTGCTGATTGAGTCGGTAGCAGTTTCAGCATCGATTTTCTCGGCAGCCAGCAGCTCCGAGCGCCCGCTGATTACACTCAGGTCGTTCAGAATCTGGTGACGAAAGATACGGTTGAGTGTGGAGAGCGTCTCCTGTTGCTCGTCGAGGAACTCCCGCCGAGCGGACTCGCGGCTCGCTCGCTCGACCAGGGCTCGTACCCGCACCTCGTAGTAGCCGACGATAGCGCCAAAGAGCGCCCCCGCAGCCAGTACAGAGAGGAAGACGAGCGCCGTCTCGAACGCCGTTTCGACGGTCTGCTGAAAGACGAACGCTGTCCACGCACCGAGAACAGCCATCGCAACGACGCCAAAACTTGCCCAGCCGAGCACGCGAGCGAGGTCGCGTTCGGCGCGAACCTCGACGGCGATGCGAGCGCCCAGTCCAATGAGCAACAGACAGAGCACGACGAGACCGACGAGCTGGGTGAGGTCGTCTCCGGTCAACTGGCCGTCGAACAGCACGGAACTCACGCCGACAGCCAGCAGCACCACCCCGGCGAGACTGACACTGTAGCGCCACCAGTCACCGACAAGCAGCTCACGAAGCCCCGCTGTCATCTGGATGCGCGTAACACTGTTCAGGTAATAAGCCTGCTGGGCAAGTAACGCTCTCCCTCAGAACAGGATATGCAGCATGAACCAGATGCTGATACCGAGCGCGAAGGAGACGAGCCAGAGCGCGCCGGCGATGCGGCCGACTCGGGCGTGAGGCGTCTCCGACAACGCCGAGGCGGGACGGGTGGTAGCGAGCAACAGTGCGTAGTAGACGACGGGAACGGCGATTACTGCGAAGATGATATGCACCGTGAGCACCGGAAGGTAGACGAACTGATAGACGACATCTGGCCCGGGGAACTCGCTTGGCCCTTCCAGCGAGAGGCGATAGAGATACAACACCAGAAAGAGCGCGAACAGGCCGGTGCTGGCGAGCATCAGCAGGCGATGTCGCCTGATATCTCGGCGACGAATCGCCCGGATACCAGCAACTATCGTCACGATTGCTGTCGCACTAATGGCCACGTTGATGTGGGGAATTACGGCGATTAGTGGGTCGATACGCGGGAGCAGCGTCTCCGGTACGTAGCCGAGCACAGCCCCGAAGACGAGCGCCAGCGAAACGAGCGATAGCAGGGCAGTCAATCCCTCGACGTGTTCGCGAGCGTAGGCTTGCATACTCGACTGTTGGCGTCCGAACTGCTATGAGTTGTGTTTTGTCTTTGCCTGCCGATTCACGTTACTCGCTCGTGGACTTCCTCCGCCGTGTGGCGTGTCGCGAAGCCGTATCTGTGCCGAATGCTGGGTTTCGGTGGCGTCGTCGATGATGGAAACCTCGCCGGGTTCGGTCGGCATCTGCTCGTCGAGCCCGGTGTTCACGTACGTCGGTTGGGCAGCTTCGAGCGCTCGCAGGTCCTCGGCTGCAGTGAGGCGGTGTGAGACGAGGATATCGGACTGAGAGATGCCGATGTCCGAGATTGCTCCGGGACGCTGGGTCGCCGTGACGAGACTGACGCCCGGTGCCCGCCCGCGTGTGAGTACCAACTGGAGCGCACGCCTTGCAACGCCGTCGAAGAAGGTGTGTGCTTCGTCGACGAGAAGCCATGGCAGTCGGTCGATTGTCTCCTCGACTCGGGCACGATACAGCTCCTCCCCAACGCCGCGACAGACCGCGTTCATCGCTGCGGCGTCGAGACCCGACAGGTCGAGGACAGTGATGTCACTGCCACACAGGGCCTGCGCGTCGACTCCGCTCTCCTCGAAAACGCCCCACGACTCCGCGATGGCAAGGTGATTGAGCGCGCTACGTCTCTCCCGGTCGGCCGCCGTCGATTCACGGACCACCGCTTTCATCCCGTGGAGTGTCGACGCGTCCTGAGCAGCTTTCCACACCAGCCCTCCCGCCCCGCTCTCCGGAGAGAGGCCGAGCAGCGCACACCACGATTTCGGGTCGAGTGCGGTCGGCGCGACTGCAGGGCTGTCGATAACGCTCGCTGGAACCGGCTCGCCGTTGGCAGGTTCGGTGAGAGTATCGAACACGCCCATCGGGTCGATGACTGTCGGTGCGACACCGTCCGCTCTGGCGAGTTCCTCGGCAATAACTCCTAGCGTGAACGACTTGCCGTAGCCGCGCTTTCCGACGACGAGCATCGCGTGTGGCCTGTCGAGGTCGAGATACAGCCTCGTGCCGTCGCTCCCATCGAGTGCTCTGTACTTGCCGAGATACCCCGTCGGCGTCGTTTCGACGCTGTCGTCTTCCCCTCGTCCGAGCACGAACGCCATGAACGGACGTGGCTCCGTTCTCATATATGAATCTCCGTACGCGGATTTACGTGCGATGGCGGGATGAGACCGCGTTGAATGATTCGGTACGTGCTCGCGGTAGCGCTCACGACAGCGTTGCTGGCTGTCGGGTTCGCCGCGGTCCAGGAGGGAACCGTCGTCCGCGGTGAGTCACAGGTCGAGGCAGCGCTCACGGCAATCGAGAACGCGGCCGTGTCGCTTCTGGACCACGACGAGCCGGTCCGGGACAGCGACAGCCCACCACGGCGGGTCGTCGACATCGAGCTCCCCAGCGACGGGTTCGCTTCCGAGAGTGTCGACACACTCGCCTTCGAACCAGTTCCCGAGGCGGACCGGACGCTCGTCAGATATCGGTTCGGCGGTCGGTCTGTAACGACGACCCGTCTCGACGCACGGCTCGTAAATGCGTCTCCCGAAGCGGACACACTCGAGCTGGGTAGGGATGCTGGCTCCCAGACGGTCGTTCTCGAACTCGTCTACGACAGGGACCGCGAGCCAGTGATACAGGTGACGGTTCGCTAGCCGTGTCTGCTTCACTCCAGCGTGACGCTTCATACGGTGGTTCGTGACGCTTTACCCCCATGACTCGGCGGTAGTTAGGTTTCAGACCGTGGAACCACCGGTCGTTCGATGCGAGCCTGAACAGACTCACGAGCGACCGTATCAGATGGGGTCGTCTGGGTCGTGGCGCTCGGCCATTCGGCTGGCCTCAGCGGCGTACTGTGCCTGAAACTCGTCGTCGACGACACCGAGGTTGTCCGGACTCACGTCGACTGCTGCGGTCGTCTCCCGTGCGGCGCCCGTGAAGGAGGTGAGCGCACGCTCTTTGCGAAAGTACTGTTCACCGTCGGGCGTTGCGTACGTGAGAATGATGAGGTTCTGCTCGTCGTCCGAGTACGTCCGCTCGACGAGCCAGACGCGAACGCTCTCGCTGTCTGTCTCCATGTTCCAGCTTTGCTCCCAATCGGCAAAGGCGTAGTGGTGTCTGTGTTGTCTCACCGTCTATTTATATACGATGAGGGGACCAGCAGATTTCGAGAGATGACCGGTGTTCAGAGACTGCTCACCAGGGGACTATCGCGAGTGCCGACCGAACGCGGGCAGACGGAGCCACTGGCCGCTCTCGTCGCTGTCGCGCTGTTCTGCCTTGGGCTCTCGGTCTATGCCGTGTTCGTCACGGGGCTGGCACCAGAGGTCGGGAGCGACAGAGCGCTCACGGAGACGACCGGCGAACGAGTCTGGGGTGCGGTCAGCGAGGAGGGTGTCTACTCGACAGAAACGGACCTATCCGAGGCACTCGACCCTGCGGACCTGCCACGCGGGTACCAGGTCTACAGCAACATCACGTACACCGATGCCGACGGCACCAGCATTGAACCGAGCCAGGTCCAGTTCGAGGAGACGGGGGAGCGAACAGCCGCGACAGGTCTTCCGGAGGGCGACGCGTTCACGCGCCCGGTGGCGGTCCAGCACCGAGAGGGGGATATCCGACCGGGCATGCTTACGGTGGTGGTCTCAGATGGGGAGTAACCACCGTGCTGTCAGCACGGTCGCCGATGTCAGTCTGGCTCTCCTTCTCGTCGTCGCTGCGATGGGTGTACTCGTCGCATTCGTGGAGACTGACCGGAACGAGCACGATCCGGTCGACACCGAGTACACGGCACAGATGCTCGCTGCGGCGACGACGAACACCACCTACAGCGTTGCCGAAGCGGTCGATACACACTACCGCGAGCACCGAGGCGAGGACAACCCCTACAGCGGTGCGGAGCTGACCCGCATCTCACATGGACCGGTTGCGACACAGCTAGCCGACGTTGCTGTCACGAACGTAACGCTCGACGGCACTCAGCTGTCGAGCGAGGCTGTCGATTACGAAACGACCCTCGAGGACCGACTCCAGACGCGTCTCGTCGGCTCACGACACGAGCTGTCTATCTCGGCAGTCTGGACTCCCTTCGATGGTGCACAGCTCCGGGGCGAGACGCTGCTCGGGCAGCAGCCGCCGCCGCGTGCTGATGTGAGCACGACGACGCTCACCGTGTCCAGCGGGATGCCTGATGCACGCGATGAAGCAGTCGGTGCTGTCGAACACGACGACGATTACGGTGCCGTTGCTCAGGCGGTTGCAAACGCGACGGTAGCCGGCTACTTCCCCGAGCTCGAAACACAGCGCACACTGGAGGGCGACGGCGTAGACCATGACCTCACGCGATACCGGTACGAACGGATGGTGACCGTTCTCGACGGGGAGCGTTCGGTGTTCGAGCAGACCGGTTGGCTCTCGCCGTCGACTGCCGATGCCGAGACGGCAAACGAGTATCTCGCAGACCGTCTCGCGGCGGCGTTCGAGTCACAGCTCGAAGCCACGTATGGCTCCGAGAATGCGACCGAGGCTGCCCGGACTGTCTCGGCGGGAACCGTCACAATCACGATACGGACGTGGTCACATGACTGAGGACTCGGCGAGAACCTCCAGTCGCGTCGGGCAGCTTCTCGACAGCGACCGAGCGATGATTCCGCTGGCTCTGATCGGAGTGTTTCTCCTCCTTTCGAGCGTACTGATTGTCGGCTACGTGGAGACCCGGGCGGAGCCGGAGCCGAACGTCGACGCGAGCCTCGCCCTCGATACCACCGAAGCAAGCGTGCAAACTGTCCTCAGAGACAGCTCTCAGCGTGCAGCCACGACCGCGGCAGCACAGCCGGTCACGGAGCCCGCTGACACGGAGTGGGGTGACGTGCTCGATAGGTCGGAGGGCCAGTTTGCCGCCGACCCGTTCGAGAACTATCTCCGGGCGCTGATTTATCTGGAACTGAACGACGATCTCGCGCTTGCGGAACAGGAGAGGGGGGAAATCGAGACGAACGTCACGCTGCCAGCAGTCGACAGCCCCAGGGAGTTTGGGGATGCCATCGAGCGAGTCGACATCGACAACAGCGGAACCGAGCTAACGGTTTCAATATCGAACGTCACAGTCATCGCCACCCACGCAGGGGAAGTTATCGAACAGCGCGAGACGACCGTCGAGGCAACGGTCTTCACGCCCGTGATGCAGCTACACGACAGGGTTTCCGAGTACCAGTACGCGCTCGACGAGGCGACGCTCATGGAACGGGGGTTCCCACAGCGATTCAACGCCCGGACGTACGCTATCGGCTGGGCGCGGGGCTGGGCCCAGAACTACCACGCTCCCGTCGGGTCGGTGCTGGCGAACCGTCATATCGAGCCCGCTGTCAACTCGGCTGTCTATCGTACCCAACAGGACATCTTCGGGGCGGCTGACCCGAACCTGCACAGCGCCGTCCGTCTCGGCTGGACCTGCATGGGGCTGAAAGATGGCAAAGCGCTCTTCGACGAGTACATGAGCGAACGCGGGGGTATGGAGTATGCGTCCCTGCAGCACAACCTGGAGAGGACGGGGATTGCGTCCAACGACTCCTCTGGGGCCAGTGTGTCCGCGGATGCTGGTGGGCTGTGCAGCGGGTCACAGCTCCTGTCGACCCAGACGACTGATGACCCTCCAGAATCGCCGGATGTGATGGAGCTGATTGGTGGCGCGAACCCTCTCGAGGAGAACGAGACGCTGGAAGTTGGAGAGCTGGCGTCCCTTCCGTTGACCGAACTGGCGGATTCCACGAACGACGCCTCCTTCGCGAACGCGACACAGCGAATATTCACCATCGCGGGAGAGGTCAGTGCGGACGCAAGGAGCACTGGTGAGCTGGAGCTCGATGTGGGCTGTGAGCTCGGGTATCGCGGTGGGTCGGTTTCGAGGGACGGCACCTACGATGTGTCGACGACTGTGCGCAATCCGGTGGCATTTGACGACGAACGGTATTACGAGTACGAGTCAACGATCAGAGTCAGTGTAACTGCGGAACGGACCTGCTATGAACGTGATGGCAACGGGACGACCGAGAAACGCGATACAGACAGCTACGTAATCGACCTCACCACCACGGTCGGCGAGAAGACCGACAGCCCGTCGGCAAAAATCGACGAGCTGAACCCGTTGAGTGACATTTCGCCATCGGCCAAGTACCAGCCGACTGACTGGCGGGGGTCACAGTTTGCCAACTATCAAAATGCCGGAAAGAACGTCACAGCCTCGATTCTCGGCAGTACGTCGACGGAGAGCCACGAGCGGTGGCTCGACGAACGGATGAGCAACACGAACTACGAGAGAGCCCCGCCTGGAGACCGTCAGTTCGAGACCACGGAGGCGGTCGAACTCGACTACGAGACACTGCTGGACGGGTTCAAACTCACCGCCGAAATGATGGAGGATATCATCGAGCTACAGGAGACGGCAGCGGACGTGTCCGTCGAGTTCGACCGTCGAGAGATGGTTACGGACAACCCGACGAGCCTCCTGCTCGACGAACTCGAGGCGAAGGTGAAAAACGAGTACATCGACGAGTCGGCTAGTCACGAGTACGAGAACGTCGGGGAGAAAGCGCTCTATGAAGCCAGATACCTGTACTATCTGACGCTGGTGGAGCAACTGGAGGGTCTCGAAACTGCACACGACGAGGCAATAGGTTCCGTTGACGAGCGGATAGCTGGCGCTGGTGGCTCGCCTGAAAACACGACTCGGGCACTCACACAGGGAATTCGTGCGGAGCAGCCAGCTCCTCCCTCTCTCGGGTCTTCCAACCTGACGGACACTGTCTCATACGAAGTTTCTGGCTCCCCGACGTATCTGCTCTCCGAGCAGACCGTCGACACTGACAGCGTCCCACCAGTCGACCAGGATGTGGAGTTTGCGCCGCTCAAGACCAGAAACGAGAACGCTATCGATATGCCGTATAACGAGGTAACTGACGGCCCACTCTCTACGGTTATGGAACTGATGCCGGGGGTGAGCGGGTCACCTGATGCGGAACTCACGCTCCGGATGGCCGGTGACGTGCTTGCTGCTGGAGAGCTGGCTGTCGAAGCCCACGAGGGCGGTCGACAATCCAGTCGGGATGATGCGTACCTGACCGATGTCGAGGAGTTCGAATCGGACGTGACACAGTTCGAGACGAACGTCGCTGATGCGCTCGAAGAGTTCGAGACGGCTGTCGCAGCGGAGACCGTAATCACGCTGTATCCGAGTCCTGCAACGGAGTGTCTGGTGTACGAAGGGTCGATGCCCAACGACAGGAGCCCGGACTGGCAGACGTGTGCCGAGGCCCTGTCCGAACACGGCGACCTGGATTCGGTCGTTCCAGCCGCCCAGTGGGCAGTCGAGGACGCGGTCGCACGCGCGCTTGCCCCCTACGATACGGCCGAGACAGCCCTGCTCATCGGGCAAGGGAACGCAACCGAGTACATCGTCGAAAACGTCACTAGCGAACTTTCGGACCCGGAGTACCGTGGATACGACGGAGTTGTAGAGCAACACGACGACGGGCAGTGGAATCATCTCGTCAACTCGGCAGTGCGGTCGGCAGTGATGACTGCCAGTGCGACCTCCGTCGAAGTCGGCAGCGTCGACCAGGCCGAGGCGCTCGACGAGCGCATCCAGGAGGCTCTCGGTGAGGCGACGACAGATGTCGTCGAAGAGCGGGTTGCAGGCGCGAGCGAGCCGATTGGGGAGACCGTCGGAGAGCGGTGGCTCGGGGACTCACGGGGGTCGAAACACCGTGCAGCGCGAGTGCCGGCAGGAGTTCCGCTGCTGCCGATTCCCGGGCAGTGGGTGGCGACGGTCAACGCGTGGACCGTCGAGGTTGCAGGCGAGTACGCCCGATTCGAGGTGTCGACGAACGCGGGAACGCCCGCTCACGGAACGGAGACGACGTACGTCCGTGAGGCCCTCGACGTTAGTCATGAGATTGCAGGAGAACAGCGCGAACTTGGCGCTGTCGAGCCGATAGCGTTCGACAGTCGGACCACGTTAGTCGTCATCACGCCACCCGGTGTCGGTGTCGGCGACCGTGACGGCGAGAACCCCGAGTGCTCGCCGACGTATCCTCACGTCGGCGAGGTCGACCCGGACGACGAACGGCCCTGTACAGACCAGCCACTGACAGGCGACAACAGGTCCGGGTCTCCGATGCCCTCTCCTTAAGTACCAGGACGGGAGAACGTGGCTGTAGGATGGATTTCGAGGCACCGGTCGACGCCTGGTACGTCTGGCTCGGCGTCGCAATCGCCAGCGTCGCCCTCGCGGGAATTGCGCTATCACTCCCCTCGCAGCCGCCGCCCGATGCAACCGGGGCAGCCAACGCGATAGATACCGTTGCGGGAAGCACACAGACCGCTGAAGCGAGTGTCGAGCACGATGCTGACGAGCTCCGAATCGACACGGCTCGCCTTTCGATGCGAAACGATGGCGGAACGGCACGGGCGTCCATCGCGTTTGGACCACTGACGCCGATAGCTGCTGTGGAGAGTCCGACGGAACGGGAGGCCCTTCGGGCTATCCTTTCGGACGGTCGGCCGTCGACGGTGCTGGAACGGCCGGAGTTCGAATCCGTGACCGAATCGGAGCTACGGCGGGCCACCGAGGACGCGCGAGCGAATCGGACCGACAGTCCACCCGACTGGCAACCGGCCAGCGACGAGCTCCGTGTTCGCAAGCTCGAACTCGACGGCGAGTCGGTTGTTCTCGTCGAGGGATAGTCAGCTGCCTCGTGGGTTTAACCCCGTGGCGACCGAAACCGAACAGGATGCTGTACGAGACACTCGCAGATCTGACTCTTCGCATCGACTCGTACGAACTCGAGCTGCAGGAACGCGAAACGTCGAGTGACTTCACACGAACGACAACGACACTCTCGTTACACGGTGGCGGGGAGAGCGGTCGTGGTGAGGATGTCACATACGACAGCGAGCCACATTACGGGCTAACGGACGCGGGTCTCGACTTCTCGATTACAGGGTCGTACTCGCTCGATAGCTTCTCGGAACTGCTGGACGACACCGACCTCTTTCTCGGTGACGAACCGGGGAGTTCAATCTTCCGTAACTACCGCCGCTGGATGTTCGAGAGCACGGCGCTGGACTCGCATTGAAACAGGCCGGAACGAATCTCGCTGACCGTCTCGACCGAACGTACTCTCCAGTCAGATTTGCCGTAAGCACCCGTCTAAAAGACCCGCCGACTGGTGACCGAGTCCAGACTTGGCTCGACCGCGACGCCTCACTCAAGTTCAAGCTCGACCCCACAGCAGACTGGACAGTGGAGTTGGTCGAGCGACTCGCGGATACCAGCGCCGTCCGAATACTCGACCTCAAGGGACAGTACGAAGGTACAGAAGTCGATCAGCCCGCCGACCCGGAGCTGTACGAACTGATACTGGAGAACCTTCCGGGGGCTATCGTCGAGGACCCGGACCTCACCGAGGAGACGCGACCGTTGTTCGAGGGTGCGAGAGGGCGCGTCGCGTGGGACTACCCGATACGAGGTGTGGGGACTGTCGAACGGCTCCTCTGGTCACCTGACTGGTTCAACATCAAACCGTCACGCTTCGGTTCGGTCGAGTCGGTACTCGATACGATCGATTACTGCAGGGAACAGGACGTTCAACTGTACGGTGGCGGACAGTTCGAACTGGGGGTCGGCCGTCAGCATCTGCACGTCCTCGCCTCGCTGTTCTATCCGGACGCGCCCAACGATGTCGCACCGAGTGGGTACAACGACCCTGTTCCCGGTTCGGACCTGCCGCGGAGTCCTCTCGAACCACCGACCGACCGGACTGGAGTGGTAACTGACTGCCGCGGCTTCGAGAGGACTCACCGCAACCGGAGTGGGCGGTCGTCGCCAGTCACTGCCTTCGCAACACCTGTCCCGAACGCGAACGCTAGCTGGCGTCCACCGGAGCCAAGACGAGCGGTGAGTGGATACTGCGGCTCGAACGCTTCGACAATGACTGGTTTCCCCAGCCGTGTTTCGAGTTCCTCGAGTAGCTCTTCGCGGGTCCCGAGGTCGTCGACGAGTCCCTCCTCGAGTGCCCGGGCACCGAGAAAGACACGAGCCTCGGTTTCTCGTATCTCTGTGGAGTCCAGCTCACGGCGCTCGGCGACGTTCTCGACGAACTGCTCGTAGTAGTCGTCGACGATTCCCTGGAGATACTCGCGCTCGTGGTCCTCCAGCTCTTTCAGGGGGACGCCGGCATCTTTGTACTCCCCGGCCGTCAGCTGCTCGTACTCGAGGCCGAGCCTGTCGGCCAGCTCGGCCGCGGTGACACGCGAACCAACGACGCCGATGGAGCCGATGATACTGCCCTCCCGTGCCCAGAGCTGCTCACAGCCACTGGCAATCTCGTAGCCGCCGCTTGCACAGACGTCAGTCGCATACGCGACAGTTGGGCCGTCGAACCGCTCGGCAGCGAGCTTGATGTCCTCGCTCGGTACGATTTCACCACCCGGCGTGTTGAGTTTCATCAGCAGGGCGTCGACGCTGCTGTCGGCGTTCGCTCGCTCAATCTGTTCGACGATGCGGTCCGCCGGTGCGCCGACTGGTCCCGCTGCGAGTGGACTGCTCCCGTCCGAGCGGGTAATCGGACCCGATACTGTGACCTCGGCGACGTTGTAGTTCGGAAGCAGACTGCTCGTGAGGAGACCGCTCAGCTTCAGCGCAAGTGGAGCGAGCACCAGCACGACGACGATACCAAGGAGCTCCCGTGTCGACTGTGGGTACTCAACGAGTAACGCCCACGCTGTGGCAATCAAGACGGCTGTGGCGGCGACGAAAATCCCGAATCTGGCGAGTGATTTGAACAGCCCCATGCCCATCTCGTCGGGTCGGTGTCGTATAAAATCCCCACACAGACGCGGTCGAAATCCGCCAAACCAGTCGTCACTGGGCTTCCTGTACTGGTGAAAATGTGACCGACAGGACAGGGGGTCCCCTCCTTACCCCAGTTGAGGGACAATCACGCTACAGAAGCCCGGTCTTCTGGAGCTTCATCAGGTCCTCGGTGTCGAGGGTTTCGCCTTCCTTGAACTTCTGGTAGATTTCCTCGGCTTCCTCGCGAGCGGCCTCTTCTTTCTCCTCGCGCTGGGCCCGCTCCTCTTCCTCTTCCTGCTTGTCGAGTTCGCGTAGGCGCTTCTGGACGCGGACGAAGTCCTCGTGGTGCTGGTCAGCCGCTTCCTGCACTTCGACGAACTCCTCGTGTTTCTCGTCGGCGTCGTCGCGGATATCGTCGGCCTCTCGGTAGGCCTCTATCATCTTGTTGTGGTGTTCCTGGGCCTCGTCGGCGAGCTCTGTCACTTTCTGGTGGTGATTGGAGGCCTCGGCGCGGACCTCCTCGGCTTCGGCTTCGACTTCTTCGAGGTCACCGCTCTGGTCGAGCTTCTCCTGTTTCTCCTGAAGCTCCTCGCGCTTTTGCTCGATTTTCTCGATGAGCTCGCGCTCGTCTTCGGCATCGAGAACCTCGGTCTGCTGTTTGAACTCGAGGTCTTCAATCTCGGATTCGAGCTCCTCGATTTCCTTTCCCTCGTCGATCTTGAGGTCGTCCTTGCGCTGTTCGACCTTGTCGAAGAGCTCGTTTGCCTTCGCGTTGAGCTCGTTTCGTTTCTCCTTGTGCTCTTGGACCTTCTCGTTGAGCTCGTCGCGTTTCTCGCGGTGTTCCTGGGCCTCGTCGACCTTCTCGCGCGTTTTGGCGTTGAGCTCGTCACGTGCTGAGGCCTTCTCGGAGGCCAGCTGGTTCAGCTCGTTTCGTCGATCTCGGAGCTTTCCTGCGAGCTTGATAAGCTCGCCTTTGGAGTCGTTTTCGAGTTCCTCTTCTGTTACGTCAATGTTGTCTGATTCATCAAGTACCTGTGACATGATTGTCCCTCTGGTTATGATTCGATTCCATCTCCGTCTCGGCAGACGGCACTACAGCTATGGAGTTGCTGACGCCGATAACAATTGTTGCCTGTCATGTCGGTCGTCGAACTGTACTGCCGGAACGCCGGGACGTTCTGGTACCTGTTTCTTTTTTCGGATTACGTTTAAATATTCCGGTCGATGGGGCGTGTGCCGAGAGTTCTCATACGCCAGACAATCGGTGTTTCAGCCGCTGGGAAACGCTCGTGGTATCAACTAACTGTGCCTGTGAGGGGTCAACACGCATATAAACAGATGGCTACTGGTGGGTTTTCGGTTACAGTTCGTATCTGTTCTTGATACGATGGTCGCCGACCTGCAGTGTGAGTTCGACAGCGGACTCTCGGGGTACCGAAACCGGACCATCTCGCCAGCGGTCACCGCCGTCGACGGTCGATTCGAGCTCGCCACGCTCGTCACCTGCGGTCCACGTAAGAGTGACGTCGAACGCCTTCGGCAGGTCGTTGACGACCACCACGTCGCTCTCGCCGGGGGTCGGGTCGACCAGGAACGCCTGAATCGGCTGGAGCGCAGTCGACAACGCATCGGCTGCGTCCTTCGGGGCCCCATCAGCCGCGTAGACACCCATGCCTGCCTGGTCCGTGTCCCGAAGCGTGAACGCGAGCGAACCCACACCGGCGACGCGGAGGCGCTCTGTGACTGTCTCAAGGAGGTGTGCCTGGTATGCCTGTGACTCGCCAGGGCCGTCCGCGTGTCGGTCGTGCTTCCCAACGTCGAAGCCTGCAACCGCTTCGATATCCGTCTCCGTGACGAGCGAGGCAGCACCGAACTCGGCGACAACAGCAGTCGGGTAGCGGTCGAGCAGCGCTCCGATATCCTCCGGTTCGCCGTAATCCCAGCCCGGGTAGTACGACCCGGCGTCTGCAGCGATTCCCGGCGAGCCGACAACGGGGACGACTGAACGGCGTTCGGGAAGTGCCTCGGCAACTTCTTCGGCCGCCGACCGGTCGTAACTGCTCCGCCAGGCGCGCCAGCGCAGGCGGAGACGGTCGAGCATACCGGAGCCGAGCCCATCGTCGAACGTCTCAACGGGGTCGTCGTGGACGGTGTAGACGGCGACGCTCGGGTTGCGGGCGTGCCGCCGAGCGAGCGCCCGTGCGAGTCTCTGTCCGCGCTCGATATCGAACTCGCCGGGTCCTGTCAGCGGGAGGTCCTGCCAGACCAGCAGCCCCTCCTCGTCACACCGCTCGTAACACTCCTGTGGGAGAACGCTCGCGTGTGCTCTGACGACGGTCGCGTTCAGCTCCCGGGCGCGCTCGATATCCGCTTCGGTCCCACCGGTCAGGTTGACTCCCCGGACTGGAACTGGCTCTCCGTTCACCAGGAGGCGACCGCCGTCGCGCTCGATGTTACAGATGCCGGTCGTCACCGACTGCTCGGAGTCGCCGAGCTTTCCCCGGAGCGTGTAGCGGTTCTGCTCGCCGAGCTCTCGTGGCCACCACCGTGCGGGGTCGCGCAGCGCTATCGTGTGTTCCACTCGGTGTCGGCCCGGTCCGTCGGTCTCGACGCGTGCGCGTTCCATCATTCCGGACTTCCGTGAACTTCCCTCCGGTCTGAGCGAGTAGGTGATTCGGTCCGACAGTGCCTCGTCGTTCACGACGGTCGCTTCGACGTGTAACGCAGCACCTGTCTCCGTGAGCTCCGGTCGAACAGTAATCTCTTCGATGTAGGGGAGGGGTTTTCCTTCGAGCGTTGCACCCCACCAGATACCCGGAACGCGTTCCTCTTCGGGGACGTGGTCGCTGTCGTAGATGCCACCGAACCGGTCCTGTGGCTCCTGGCAGGTGACGACCAGTTCGTTCTCCTCGTAGGGAGCGAACGCTACGCGGCAGGGCTCGAAGTACGTGTCGTGAGAGGCGGCTCCCTCACCGCCGAGCCGCGTCCCTGTCACTTCCAGATCGCTGTTGGCGTAGAGGCCGCGCAGCTCGAGGACGGCCACGTCGTCCTCGGGGTCACGCGGGTCGTCGAACCGGGTCTTGTACTTCACGGCGTTGCTCCCGGCCAACTCTGCTGGCTTGCCCGGAACTGTGACGGTGTGTTCCCCCGCCGACCCGCCTTCGAGCGCCGATGCCTGCCACTCCTCGAACATACTCCTGTGGGAGTTCGCCGTCGGCATATCCTTTACGGGAGTCTACTGTGACGCTCCCGGCCGGGCTTGGGCGTGGTGGCAGTGGGAACAGCAATGAACGGGCAAGAACACCACATCCAGTCTGGGGCCATCGTTTATATTGAAGAGCGACATACCCGAAGGTGTGCCAGACCCGTCGTACCTGCGCTATTTCCCCTACGACGCCCCCTACGACCACCAGCGGGACGCGATGAGCCGCATCTACGACGCGCTCTCCGAGGGGACGGACATCCTCTTCGAGGGGGCGACGGGAACGGGGAAGACGCTTGCGTCGCTGACACCCGCACTGGAGTACGGCCGGGAGACGGACAAGACGGTGGTCATCACGACGAATGTTCACCAGCAGATGCGCCAGTTCCGGCGCGAGGCCAGCGCTATCGCTGCCACCGAGGACATCCGTGCAGTCGTCTTTCGCGGCAAGAGCTCGATGTGTCACATCGACGTGGGCTACGAGGAGTGCCAGGCCCTGCGTGATACGACACGAGAGCTCGTCGATACCGAACAGGAAGTCGCCGAGCTCGAAGGCCAACAGCGGGACCTTCTCGAACGGAGTCAACAGGGTAACAGCGAGGCGACGGAAGCCCGTTCGGCCGTGATGGACGAGCTCGACGCCGCCGAGGCAGACCTCTCGGATTTCGAGGACCGCGCAACCTGTGATTACTACTACAAGAACCTGACTGGTGACACGACCGAGTTTTTCGCGTGGCTCTACGACGACGTGCGGACGCCCGACGAGATTTACGAGTTCGCACACGAGCGCGGGTTCTGTGGGTACGAACTCCTCAAGGAGGGTGTCGAGGGTGTCGACCTCGTGGTGTGTAACTACCACCACCTGCTCGACCCGATGATTCGCGAGCAGTTCTTCCGGTGGCTCGGTCGCGACCCCGAGGACGTTATCGCGGTCTTCGACGAGGCCCACAACGTCGAAGACGCCGCCCGCGACCACGCGCGCCAGACGCTCACCGAGACGACTATCGAAAGCGCACTGGACGAACTAGACGGAACCGATGACAGACGCTCGTCCGGAGCCTACAACGTCATCTCGACGTTCTTGCGAGCGCTCAGGGAGACGTACGACGGTCACCTCAACGACGGCTCCTACGACACGGACATTCCGGGCCCCGAACAGATTGACGAGCACTGGACGGACCTCCCGATTGCTAACGAGGACCGCCGTGACGACCTGACGCTCGCCTTCCTCCAGTCGTACTCCGGGCCGGGATACGACCAGGAACTGCAGGAGGCAGTCGAACTCGGCCGCGAACTCGACAGTCAGTACGACGAAGCGTACAAGAGCGGCGAGACGAGCGTCCGCCAGGAGTGCCAGACGCTCCAGACCGCGACGTTCCTCGAATCGTGGCTGAGCGAGAGCGACGACACCGGGATGTATCCTGTCGTGAGCGTGCGACGCGAACACCGGGGCGAGGTGTCCGACACCGACGACGCAATCAACGCTACACAGGACGACATTTACGGGCGCGCCGAACTGTACACCTGCATCCCCGAGCAGGTGACGCGCTCGCTGTTCGAGGACCTCCACGCGGCTGTCCTGATGAGCGCGACGCTGCGCCCGTTCGACGTAACCGAGGACGTTCTCGGCCTGGAGGTGCCGGAGACGATGGCCTACGGGGCACAGTTTCCCGAAGAGCGTCGGCGGACCTATGCTGTCGACGGTCCCGCGCTGTTCGCAAGCAACCGCGGAGACCCGGACGTCCAGGAGACGGTCACGAGCGTGCTCGAAGACGCTGCGCGGATGACGCCGGGGAACACGCTTGCGTTCTTCCCGAGCTACGGTGAAGCAGCCCGGTATCACGACCGTGTGAACGTCGGGACGACCTATCTCGACGAACCGGGGACGGCAGCTCACGAGCTCCGCGAGCGGTTCGCTGCCGACGACGACGGCGTCCTGTTCACGTCGCTGTGGGGCACCCTCGGCGAGGGTGTGAGCTACGACGGTGACGACGCTCGGACGGTCGTGGTCGTCGGCGTCCCGTATCCGCATCTCGACGACCGGATGGACGCTGTCCAGCGGGCCTACGAGACCGAGTTCGGTGACGACCGGGCCAGCGGCTCCCGCGATGACGACGCCGGGTGGCGCTATGCAGTCGAGATTCCCACGGTTCGAAAGACGCGACAGGCACTCGGGAGAGTCGTCCGTTCGCCTGACGATTTCGGAGCGCGGATTCTGCTGGACGCCCGGTACACCGAACGGGCAACCGTCGAGATGTCCGACTACGCCGTCAGGGGGACGTTCCCGCCCGAAGAGCGCGGAGAGATGATAGATGTCGAGCCCTCGAAGCTCAAGTTCGGGCTGCTCAACTTCTACGGCGATGTCGACGCTTACGACGGCGAGCCGCCGTCGCCGTGACCTTTCAAAACGGTTATTGAGCAGGGCAAAATCTGAGCGCCCATGGACGATATTCGCTCAGTTGCGCGGTCGTACTTCGACGAGGGAATGAACCCTGCACATGACTGGCACCACGTCCAGCGTGTCGAACGCCTCGCCGAGACGCTCCTCGACAAGTACGAACGGGCAGACGAGAACGTCGTCCGCCACGCGGTGTTGCTTCACGATGTTGGCAGAGCACGGGAGGACCGCGGTGAAATCGAGGACCACGCTGCGTGGGGCGCACAGGAGGCGCGAACTATTCTCACCGACCGTGGCTTCGATGACGGTCATATCACTGCAGTCTGTCACGCCATCAGCGTCCACCGCTATTCGAACGACCTGGAGCCGGAAACACTGGAAGCGGAGATTCTCTGTGACGCGGACAATCTCGACGCGCTCGGGGCAGTCGGTATCGCTCGCTGTTTCAGCTATGGCGGCGAGCGCGGGGAGACGATTCACGACCCCGACCAGCCGGTCTCCGAGGACGACACGGCAGTCGGTCTCACACAGTACAACCACTTCTCGAAGAAGATTCTGACCCTGCCAGACAGGATGTACACGGAGGCAGGGCATGAGATTGCACAGGACCGTAGCGAGTTCGTCCAGCGATTTCTGGACCGGTTCGACCGCGAAATTGCCGGAGATGCGTGACCCCACAGCCAAATCCGGAGCTTTGAGTCCCCCCGGGCCGAATCATCTCCAATGACACTGGTTGCGTTCGACTTCGACGGCACGCTTTCGGATTCGGAGATGACAGTCCTGCTCGGCGAACAGTGCGGCGTCGCCGACCGCATGGACGAGATAACACGGCAGGCGATGAACGACGAGATTGCCTACGCCGAGAGTCTGCGAAAGCGGTGTGCGCTGCTGGAAGGGCTGTCGGACGAACAGGCAACGACTGCCTTCGAGCAAGTGCGTCTCAGAGCGGGTGCCGATGGAGTGCTGCGCGCGCTCGGTGAGGCGAACGTCTACACCGCCGTCCTCACCGGGGGATTCGACCGCGGCGTCGAGGCGGCGCTCGACCACGAGGGCGCAACAGTCGATACGGTCGTGGCGAACCGATTACCGGTCGCTGACGGAGCGCTGACCGGCGAGGTAGCGGGCCCACTTATCGAGGGTACCAAAGACGACGCACTCGAAGTCCTGTGTGCCACAGTCGGCGTCGACCGCACTGAGACTGTCGCGGTCGGTGACGGCGCGAACGACCTCCCGATGTTGGAAGCGGCCGGGTTGGCAGTTGGGTTCTCGCCGAAGCCCGCGGTCGAACCAGTGTGTGATGTCGTCGTCGAATCGATGGACGAACTGCTGGCGCTGCTCGAGGCCGAAGGGATTGTTTAAAGGGCGTCCGCCGTCTCGATTCGAGAGATGAGTGAGCGTCCCGACGGAACGGACGAGGAGATGACGGTCGACCGGAAAGACGACCACATCCGCATTGTCGAAGAGGAGGATGTCGAAACCGGCGGAACCGGATTTCGAGACATCCAGCTGATTCACGAGGCACTGCCCGAGATAGACTACGTGAACATCGACACGAGTATCGAATTTCTGGGGCGAGAGCTCGCGGCACCCATCGTCATCGAGAGCATGACCGGCGGTCACCCGAACACGACGAAAATCAATCGGTCGCTGGCAATGGCTGCCGAGGAGAGTGGCGTCGCGATGGGTGTCGGGAGCCAGCGAGCGGGGCTCGAAGACGACGACGAGGAACTACTCGAATCGTACACTATCGTCAGGGATGTCGCACCGACCGCCTTCCTCTATGGCAACATCGGCGCGGCACAGTTAGCGGAGTACGGCGTCGAGGGGGTCGAACAGGCGGTCGAGATGATAGACGCAGACGCGATGGCGGTCCATCTCAACTTCCTGCAGGAGGCCGCTCAGCCCGAGGGGGATGTCGATGCTCGGAACTGCCTCGACGCAATCGAAACCGTTGCCCAGGAGCTGTCCGTGCCGGTCATCGTCAAAGAAACTGGGAACGGTATCTCCCGTGAAACCGCAAAACAGCTCGCCGAGGCTGGCGTCGACTGTATCGACGTGGCAGGCAAGGGTGGAACGACATGGTCGGGCGTCGAGGCGTACCGGGCCGCTGCCATCGGAGACCGTCGACACGAGCGGGTCGGCACGCGGTTCCGGAACTGGGGCATTCCCACCGCAGTGAGCACGCTCGAGGCGCTCGAACACCACGATTGCGTCGTCGCAAGCGGTGGCGTCCGTTCGGGACTCGATGTTGCCAAAGCTATCGCGCTCGGAGCGCGCGCTGGCGGCCTCGCCAAACCGTTTCTCAGCCCAGCCGGACAAGGTGCCGACGCTGTCATCGAACTGCTCGAAGACCTGCTAGCCGAACTCGAAACCGCGATGTTCGTCACCGGGTCGGAGGCGGTCGATGAGCTCCAGCAGACCGATTACGTAACTCTCGGGCGCACCCGGGAGTATCTCGACCAGCGATAGGTCGACAGAACCTGTTCTCTTATCACCACGTCTTCGCGAGTGGCGACTGTGAAATCTATCCCGCCAGTTTGGCTATGTATCTTCATCTATGTGGTGAGTACCCTGAGAGCACACTGAAAATAGCTACATACTCCGTCCCCAGTAAGCATCTCTTGCAGCAGTTATGACCTACTCATGTCGATGAAAGAGCTTCCCTGGGCGAGAAAGATAACGCAGGTATCGTGGTCCGAAAAAGTGCGATTTCCGTTCTCGATGCAGATATCACGACCCTCGTGGTCGAAGAAACAAGCACTCGAAAATCTTGTAGGACTTGCTGGCCTCGGATGGACAGCGTCGTTGTTGGCATTTTTCAGCACAGCACTTGGGTATGGGACGAGTATTATCACCCGACTCGTAACCACGCCACAGTCGTTGCTGTACTTCGGCGCTGCCCTCTTTGTGGCCACACTCGGGCTCGACCGACTCAGTAAAAAACTCTCAGAGGAGGAACCGTAAGCAACACCAAAATCCGAGTCCGCTCGAACGGATCAGGCGTTGTTTTCTCCCTCGCCGTTACCGTTTTCTTCAGCTTCGACGGTGAGCGTGGCCGTCTGGGAGTCGTCGTCGGTGAAGATGCCATGTTCGTAGTCGCCCGGCTCGAGTGGGCTGGTGTCGATGTCGGAGAAGATAACGAGTTCGGACTCGTCCGCATCCAGTGTGAGTTCTTCGTCGGCGAGCGGGTCGCCGTCGACGCGGAACTCGACGGTTTGTGTCCCGGACTCGCCACCTTCGTTCATGATGGTGGCCTGTACGTCGATGATGTCTCCCTGTGTGACGGAGACATCCATCGGATCGAGGTCGGAGACGGTGAACTCCGCCGTCACGACTTCCTCTTCCTCGATAGTGAGCGTGGCCGTCTGGGAGTCGTCGTCGGTGAAGATGCCGTGTTCGTACTCACCGGGGTCGAGTGGGCTGGTGTCGATATCGGTGAAAATGACGAGTTCGGACTCGTCCGCATCGAGCGTGAGTTCTTCGTCGGCGAGCGGGTCGCCGTCGACACGGAACTCGACAGTCTGAGTACCCTCTTCTCCGCCGACATTTTCGATGGTCGCGGACACGTCGATGATTTCACCCTGGGTGACGGAGACATCCATCGGGTCGAGCCCGGAGACGGTAAACTCAGCTGCGAGCACCTCCTCTTCCTCGACGGTTAGCGTCCCGGTAGCTTCGTCGTCATCAGTGAACACACCGTGTTCGTACTCGCCGGGGTCGAGTGGGCCCGTGTCGATGTCGGTGAAGATGACGAGCTCTGAGTCCCCGGCGTCGAGTGTGAGTTCTTCGTCGGCGAGCGGGTCGCCGTCGACCCGGAACTCGACGGTCTGGGTTCCCTCCTCCTCACCGGTGTTTTCGATAGTGGCCTGCACGTCGATGAGCTCTCCCTGTGTGACGGTCACGTCGACCGGATCGAGGTCCAGAACAGAGAACTCTGCAGGTGAAATCCCTTCCACCGTGAGCGTGCCCGTCTCCGAATCGTTCTCGCTGAAGATGCCGTGTTCGTAGTCGCCCGGTTCAAGCGCTTCTGTATCGACATTCTCGAACGTCACGGTTTCGGACTCGTCGGGGTCGAGGGTGAGTGACTGGCTGTCCAGGAATGCGAACTGGTCAGCATCGGTGTCGTCGTTCGCAGTCACGAAGTCGTCGGGGTCGAGTTCCTCGTCGATGCGCAGTTCGATGTCCTGTGTTCCCTCCATCTCGCCCTCGTTCGTGACTGTCGCGGAGACGTCGATAACGTCGCCCTGGGTGACGGTCGCCTCCGCAGGGTCGAGATCCGTGACGATGAACTCGGCCGGTGGAACCGGCTCGATTGTGAGCGTTCCAGTCTCGGAATCATCCTGGCTGAAGATGCCGTGCTCGTAGTCGCCTGGGTCGAGCTCTTCGGTTTCGATGTCCTCGAAGACGATTTCCTCCTCTTCGTCCGGCCCGAGCGTCAGTTCCTGCTCTATGACGACGAGGAACTCGTTCTCGTCGTCGTCCGTCTCGTCGTCATCTTCTTCGCTGTGAACGGTTACGAACTCCTCGGGGTCGAGCTCCTCGTCGATGCGCAGTTCGAGTGTCTGGGTCCCTTCCTGTTCGCCGACGTTCTCGATGGTCGCCGATACGTCGATACCATCTCCCTGCATGACGGTCGCCTCCACGGGGTCAAGGTCCGAGACCATGAACTTTGCAGGGTCGAGCTCTGTAATCGTGAGCGTGCCCGTCGCGGAGTCGTCTTCGGAGAAGACGCCGTGCGTGTACTCACCGGGCTCGAGGTCGGCCGTGTCGATATCTTCGAAGGTGATGGTTCTGGACTGCCGACAACCCAACTCGAGCGTTTGCTGGTCGATGACCTCGCCATCGATTCGGAACTCGATAGTCTGTGTCTCCGTGATGTCACCAGCGTTGCGAACTGTCGCTGATACGTCGATTCGGTCGCCCTGTTTGACGGTCGCTTCGACAGGATCGAGGTTGGTGACACGGAACTCGGCGGGCTGGGGTTCGAGGTCGGTTTCCTGGCCGAGGTCGAAGCCACGAATCTGGCCGCGAATCTCCCCCTCTGGGTTGTGGGTGGTGTGGACGTTGACGTAGTACTGGCTGGGGTCGGCGAGAATGTCGTCGACCAGCTCGGGGTCGTCGACGGTGGTCCCTTCGATGAGCGGGGTCTCCGGTGTCGTGGTGATGGGGTCGCCTTCACCGCTCCCGTCAGGCTCGTCGGTGTACTCGAACAGGGGGGCGACGATGGGGCCGTCGTCACCGCGTTCGCCCTCGTGGATGTGTGCCTGCGTGACACACTGAATGTCTTCGATGAGGACGTCGACAGCGAGTGTATCTCTCTCCTGGGGCGTGATGTGGGCGCACCCTCCCCCGCTCATCTCTTGTGCCTGCTGGCCAGTCAGGACGGCGACGTGGGCTTCGCTGGCCTCTGGTGGTACCCAGTTCTCGCCCACCCCCTCGTCATCTTGGTCCTGTTGGGCGTGCACCCCACCAGCAGCGCTGAGACCTGCACCAGCCGCGATTGCCCCCATAACCGTCCGCCGGCGATACAGAGTCTTCTCTTTCAATGATTCGTTCGACTCTTCTGACATTAACAACGTGATTGGGTAAACCGGCGTATTGATATATGGACACTACCACGATAATATGAAATTACCTTCTCTGTCGTGAGTTTCGTTTATATTTTGAAATAGTTGTGGCGTATAAGTAGTTCATACTCAAACTGTTGAATTCCGTGGAGGGGCTTTCGCCGCTGTACCGAGGTCTTGACAGAAGCCGCGGATGTCCGGTGTTTGGTATGTGTTGACTAGACAACCTTCGTTCCCGCCACGAAACTACCTGTCGGGAGTGACACACCGTCGGTTGGCTCCCCACACAGACCATCGCGCCGTCCCGTCGCTTTCGAGCCTTTGCAGACTACGCTGTTGCTTCGTCTGCAAACATACCGAAAACTCGCCTCGCTCGTTTTTCGAACGTTGTCTCGCGGTCTCGCTACGCCTCGGCCGCGTCGACAAACATCCCGTCGTACTCGCCGTCGTCGATTTTCGCCTTGAACTCGCGGGGATTCTCGCCCTCGATAGTGACGCCCAGCGACGTACAGGTACCGACAACTTCCTTCGCGGCGTTTTTCAGGTCGTAAGCGAGCAGGTCGGGGTGTTTCTGCTCGGCAATCTGTTTGACCTGCTCGACCGAGAGGTCGGCGACGAACTCTTCCTGGGGCTCGCCGCTCCCGGTCTCGAACCCGGCCTCGTCCTTGATGAGTTCGGCCGTCGGCGGCACACCGACTTCGATTTCGAACGAGCCGTCCTCCTCGTAGGTGATGGTGACGGGAACCTCCGTCCCGTCGAATGCGGCGGTCTGGTCGTTAATCTCCTGCACAACAGCCTGCACGTCGACTGGAGTCGGACCAAGCTCCGGACCCAGTGGTGGTCCGGGGTTGGCCTGGCCTCCGGGGACAAGTGCCTCGATAGTGTCAGCCATATCCGATACTCCGTCGGCACAGGTTTAAGAATTCCTTTTCAACTGCGCGAGTGTGAGAACCTGACAGGCTGTATTTTCCGAGAAGACTGCTATCACGCGACGGTGATACCGTTTCGAGCAAGAAAATCGCTGACGCTTTTGATTTCGACTGGGCTGCCGATAATGCGCACGCTCCCACCCTCGCTCCGGACGGTCACCGTAAACTTCTCCTCGATATCCTCCCGGAGGCCAGCAATCGCGTCGCGTGGCAGCAGAATCTGCGTACTATCGCGCAACCGGGCGATACTAGTCATTACTGGATGTTCCATCGCTCGTCGTATTAGTGTGTCGAAACAATTCGTTGCACGTTGTTCTCTATTGTAACGATATGGGACAGATGCCTCAAACTCGCTTTTCTATCCGGTGGTGTTCTTACACGAATCCGATTAGCTCCAGGACTGCAAACAGAACGTCTCCGTATGTGAACGCGAGCAACAGGCCGAAGAACATCGGCACGATGAACGGAATTCCTGGAGATATCCAGACGACATCGTCCGCGACCAGCCTGTCGAGCCCATCACGGAGCATCTCCGGCGTCGTTCCGTAGGCGTCGCTTTCGATATCATCGAGGAACGCCTCTGCACCCCAGGCGTCCTCATAGCCGGACGCTCCGTCCGGTCTTCCCCCCTCTGAGACGTTTTCGTCTTTCGACGGTGATGGGTCGCCGCCGTCGGTTTCGACAGCGGCGTCACCCACAGCCACGTCGCTTTTCGGTATCGAACCAGTTCCCGGAGGATTCGGTTCGTCCGGGAGCGAGGTGGGGTCGCGGTAGCGCTCGGGATGCTCGCGGATGTCGTCGAGCGCCAGCCCGCGCCACTGGAGGTACATGCGGAGAGCGTCGAGGTCCAGCCGGCGCCAGGAGAACTGTGCCGCCAGCCCCGATATCGAACGGACATCCCGAAGTCGACCCTCACTGAACTCGAGCAGTACACCGTATCTCAGCGTCGCGTTCTCTGCGTTGATTGGGGTCGCGACGAACATTCCCGGCGAGACGTAGCCCGTGACGCCGTTTTTGGCCGCGAGTGCGACCGGGTAGAGCGCTCCGACGAGGACCGTGTTCGCCAGCACCGTCAGCGAGAACACGCCAACGTCGGTTACGACGAGCGGAAGCGTCGCGTAGCTCCCCTCGATACCGAACACCCAGAGATGGTACTCGGGATAGGTGGGGAGGAGAATCGCGAGAACCATGAACGCCTTCGTATCAGCTCCACCGAATCCGCCAAGCAGCCAGAAGCCGTACGCCAGCGGAATCAGGAAGAACACGGAGAGCAGGACCTGAGTTACGAACAGCCGCTGTTCGAGCGCCGTTACGTCTCCTGTGAACATGACGTACGATTCCCAGACGAGCAAGCCGACAGCCAGTACGACCAGTGGATACCAGGTTCGGTGTGGAATCCGACGAGTTTTGATGTCTCGCCACGCGAGATAGCCGAAAACGGGTAACACGAGCAGGCGAAGGAGATCTGGAACCGTTGCGAAATCGAACACAGTTCACGATGTGTCGGCATGGTAATTAAGCGTTTTCGAGGGCCAACCACAGCCATCGGTGTGGCGGAAAGGGCACCGTTCTTGTATCTCGCCGTTCTCCTTCCGGTAGTGAGAACTGTTCGACTCACGTACGAGGAGGGCACGATTCGAGTCGAATCAGCGGGTAGAACTGACGGTGACGGTGATGTTTCGGAGATAGCGTCCAGTCTCGGTATCGAGTTCGACCCACGGACAGAGAGCTACCGGGTTCCTGCCTTCCGCTACGGCGAGGTGTGCGAGCGGCTAGCCGACAGCCAGGTTTCACTCGTCGACGAGGCTCTGGACCTGCCAGCACTGGACCTCGTGTCGAGCTATCGGCTTCGTCCCTACCAGGAGGAGGCGCTGGAGTCGTGGCGAGAGGCCGAGTCACGAGGGGTTCTCGAACTACCGACCGGAAGCGGGAAGACAGTCATCGGCCTCGGCGCAATCGAGACCATGGATACGCCGACACTCGTCGTCGTTCCGACTATCGATCTGCTGACACAGTGGCAACGCGAGCTGGAGGCAGAGTTCGACGTGCCAGTTGGGCGCCTTGGCGGTGGTGAGCAGCGCGTCGAAGACATCACCGTTTCCACGTACGACTCGGCGTACCTGCGTGCGGACGAACTCGGGGACCGGTTCGGACTGGTCATCTTCGACGAGGTCCACCATCTCGGCGGTGAGGGGTATCGGGACATCGCTCGCTTGCTCGCCGCACCGGCCCGTCTCGGTCTGACTGCGACGTTCGAGCGCCCGGACGGCGCACACGAGGCCGTCGAAGAGCTGCTCGGCCCACTCGTGTGCCGAGTGAGCATCGACGAACTCGCGGGTGAGCATCTCGCACCCTACGACATCAAACGTATCGAGGTCAGTCTGACTGCCGAGGAGCGCGAGCTCTACGACCGTCACCAGGAACTGTTCACGGACTACCTCGCCAGCTCGAACATCACGCTTCGGAGCGGAAGCGACTACCAGGAACTCGTCAAGCGCTCGGGAACCGACCCGCGGGCGCGAGAAGCGCTGCTAGCGAAGCAGCGAGCGCGCGAGGTGATGATGAACGCCGACGGCAAGGTCACACAGCTCACAGGGATACTCGACCGCCACCGCGATGACAGGGTTATCATCTTCACAGCACACACGGCGCTCGTCTACCGGCTCTCCGAACGGTTTCTCATTCCGGCAATTACTCACGAAACGAACGCGCGCGAACGCCGCGAAGTGCTAGAGCGGTTCCGGAACGGCGCGTACTCGCGTATCGTCACCGCGAACGTGCTCGACGAGGGGGTCGACGTGCCCGACGCGAACGTCGCCGTGGTGTTGTCTGGCTCGGGAAGCGAGCGGGAGTTTACCCAGCGACTGGGGCGGATTCTCCGGCCGAAAGACGACGGCGGTCGAGCGCTGCTGTACGAACTTGTGACCGAGGAGACTGCTGAAGAACGAGTCGCGCGTCGTCGTCGTTAGCTCTCTCCAAACGCGGCTTCGTCGCCGTTGAGTTCCGCTCTTAACTGACCGAACTCGGCGACGCGCTCGGCGTGGGCGTTGTGCTGGTGGATGGACTCGTCGTTCGACTGTTTCATCGTGACGACGGCATCCTCGGGCAGGTCAGGGAACTCCTTGACGACGCCTTCGGCCATCGAGCGGACGCAGTCTTCGACGAACTTGGCATCGCTGTGGGCGTCGAAGGTCATGTAGTCCTCATCAGGACGCTTGGCGAGGTTGTAGATGCGAGCGCTCATCGAGTCGCGTGCCACGTCGATGAGGTCGCGGAAGTCGACCTCCGGTGTGCCCTCGCTCTCGACGGTGATGGTCGCGTGACCGCGCTGGGAGTGGCCCGGCTGGGGAACCTCATCGAGGAACTGCTCGATAGTGTCCTCGTCGACTGCGAGCTCCTCAAGGGTCTCACGGGCGCGACTCGCCGACATTCCCTGCGAGCAGGGGCAAACGGTCATTCCGGTCACGGTGACACCGATGGTTTCGTGTGTGCCGTCCTCGGTTGCAGTCGCGGCCGCGACGATGTCCGTCGAGTGCTGGGTATCGCGGTCGGTGGCTGGCGTCGTGTCGCGGACGATGTACTCAGCCTCCATCCGAACTTCGGCCTTCGTCGTGTACTCGTGTTTGTCCAGCAGGCGCTCTGCGACGGCACCACAGACGTCCTCTGGACGATAGGTGGGCTCGCTGACCGCCTCTTCGAGCGTCTCGTCGATGACCTCCATGTTCCGGCTCATGTCCGCTCCTTTTCGCCACGAGGGCAGGTCGACGTAGACCTCGAACTCGGCCATCAGGATGATGGGGCGCTTCTCGGGACGTGCCACTTTCACGAGCTTTTCGACGCCTGTAACACCGACCCGGTTGAGACCGACAGTCACGTCGGGTGCTCCGGCCTGTACGTCTGGTAGCTGTTGACTCATTGCCTCCGCCTAGGGAAAACTGGAGGTTAGTGCTTTCGGTACCGGGAAAACGGACGTGTCAACGACAGTGACTGGACTAAATCGGAGTTATTCGCCTGCCGAGTCGAGCAGTGACTGGTCGTCGAGGTCACGGAATGCGGCTTCGAAGTCGTCCTCGTCGAACGTCGATATCGTCTCGTTGAGCTCTTCGCGAATCTCGTTCATCTCGAGTTCGAGCTGTTCGAAGGCGTCGCTTTCGGCCAGTTCGGATTCGGGTTTGTTCGAGACGAGCGTCGCGTGCTTGGCTGTCAGCGCGTAGTACCGGCGGAGCCGCTCTTCGTACTCGGAGCAGGTGAGCAACCGCTCTATCGTCTCGAAGAGGTCGTCGCGCGAGACGGGTTTGATAACGTAGTCGTCGAACGGCATCTCGATGATATCGAAATCGGGGTCGACGGCCGTTACCATCGCGACGCGGATACTCAGGTCCCGCTCCCGTATCTTCTCGAGTACTTCATCGCCCGAGATTCCCGGCATTCGCCGGTCGAGGAGGACGATATCCACCGAGTCGTCGAGCTTGTCTATCGCTTCCTGGCCGCCGTAGGCCGTCGAGACGATATACTCGCCCTGGAGTTGTGCAGCGTACGCATCGGCCACGTCTGGCTCGTCGTCCACGACGAGCACTGTCGCAGGCTCGGAGCTACTCATTCGTTAGTGGCTAGAGACGACTGGATGCAAAAGGTTTCCGGGTGCTTTCCTGACACATTCGTGATTCTCCGTCTGAGACGTTCGGGGCTGTCAACCAGCGAGGCTCGGGGTTGTCATCTGTCCGGCCGTCCCCGGAAACTGGGGGGTGTGTCTTTTTAGCTCTGGCGTCCGGAGTGGGTGGTACAACCTGTTGTCGCACACTATGGACGACTGCACCTTCGGCCCCGACGCCGCTGTCGACAGCCCTGGCCGCCCCGGCGACCCGTCGGAGTGGCGACACGAGACTGCCTACCTGAGCGGCGTCGAACTTCATTACGTGACGGTTTCGCCCAACCGGGACGCAGTTGGTCACCCGACCGGTTCCGCGCCGCTCGTCGTTCTCCTTCATGGGTTTCCGGAGTTCTGGTACACCTGGCACCACCAGCTGTCAGTGCTCGCTGATGCGGGTTATCGCGTCGTTGCACCCGACTTGCGGGGGTACAACCGTTCGTCTGCTCCCCGGGGCGTCGAGAGCTATCGAACGGACGAGCTCGTCGGGGACGTTCGAGAGCTCGTCGAACACTGCGGAGCACCCCGGGCGGCGCTCGTCGGACACGACTGGGGAGGACTCCTCGGGTGGGAGTGTGCAATCCGTGAGCCGGAGATGGTCAGTCGGCTCGCTGTCCTCAACGCACCCCACCCGGACCGCTACCGCCGACAGCTCCTTCGCTCGCCCGAGCAACTGCTCCGCTCGTGGTACGTCTTCGCCGTTCAGCTTCCGTGGCTCCCCGAGCGGCTGCTGGCAGCCGACGGATACAGGGCCGTCGCGGAGACTCTCGCGCGTGCACCTGACTCGACGGCGTTCACCGACAGTGACGTAGCGCGCTTTCGCGCGGCGATGAAGCGAAGCGAGTCGCCGTCCGGTCCACTCAACTACTATCGAGCGATTGCACGTGAGACGGTCGAGAACGGGATTCGGTCGCTCCTTCCAGGGCAGAGCTGGGAGGAACGGCCAATCGATGTCCCGACGCTGGTCTGCTGGGGTGAGCAAGATCCTGTACTGGGTCGTTGCCTGCTCTCGGGACTGGATGGTCTGGTTGAGGACCTGCGTGTCAGACGGTTTCCCGACACCGGACACTGGCCACACGTCGAGCATCCCCGGCGAGTAAACGACGAGTTGCGTGCCTTTCTCGGCGATTCCTGAGAGGTGCTGTTGAGAGCGTCGCTGTGTGCTACACCGGCATGAACCAGTCGGCGTACGCCTCGGGTGTCGATTCGACGATTTCGAAAAAGCGCGTCTGGATGTCCTCGGTGACTGGGCCTCTGGTACCCTCACCGACGGGCTTCCCGTCGACAGACCTGATTGGCGTCACTTCAGCAGCCGTACCGGTGAAGAACAGCTCGTCGGCAGTGTAGAGTTCGCCCCGAGAGATGGTGGCCTGGTCGTGAACCGTGTACCCCTTGTCTCGGGCTAGCTGGATGACCGACCGGCGAGTAATACCGTCGAGAATCCCTTCCGCGAGCCCCGGGGTGTACAGCTCGCCGTCACGGACGAGAAACAGGTTCTCACCAGGGCCTTCTGCGACGTTCCCCTCCTTGTTGAGAACGATAGCTTCGACGTAGTCGTGTTCCGTGGCCTCCAGCTGGGCGAGTACGCTGTTCACGTACGCACCGGTGGCTTTGGCGTTGGTCGGAATCTGGCTCGAGGCGTGCTTTCGCCAGGAGGAGATGCCGACATCGACGCCGTTTTCGAGCGCTTCTTCACCGAGGTAGGTTCCCCACGGCCAGACCGCAATCGCGGTCTTGACAGGGCAGTCACTCGGATTCAGCCCGAGCATCTTGTAGCCGTAGAACGCCACCGGACGGATATAACAGGAGGAGAACTCCTCCCGGCGGATAAGTCCGAGCGCCGCTTCGGTCAGTTCCTCGGGTTCGTATTCGATCTCCATCTCGAACGGTTTCGCCGACTCGTAGAACCGTTCGAGATGCTCCTCCCAGCGAAAGATTGCAGGTCCGTCGTCGGTGTCATAGCAGCGGGCACCTTCGAATATCCCCGTTCCGTAGTGCAGTGCGTGGCTGAGAACGTGAACTGTCGCGTCCTCCCAGTCGACGAACTCGCCGTCCATCCAGATCGTTTCCACGTCCATCTCGTCGAAGCTCATATGCCCCTCCACTGGCCCGATGGTAAAGAGTGTTAGCGGTGTACGTGGGTTCGTGACACTGTCGAGCTGCAGCAGTTGTCAGCTACCCGTCACGTCCCACGTTCACGGTGAGCACAGGCACTGGCGATGTTCGGACGACGCGTTCGGTGACGCTGCCGACGACGCTCCGCTCGTCACCGGTTCGACCTGCGGTTGCCATCACGACGAGGTCGATACTGTGCTGGTCTACGTACTCGATAACGGCTCGGGCTGGTGTACCGTGAACGACGGCCGTTCTCACGTCCGTGATGCCATCGTCGCGTACCTCTTTTCTGATGGTTTTGACCGCTTGCTCTCCGGCGCGTTCGATTCGCTGGATGACTTCCTCGAACTGATCAGTGTCGAGTTTCGCTGTCACACCGGTCGTCTGGACGACGTGTACCGTATGGAGCGTCGCGTCGTACTGCGTGACGAGACTCTGTGCGTGTTCGAGCGCTGCCAGCGTCTGCTCCGACCCGTCGGTCGGAACCAGCACGTTGTCGTACATACGCCCAGCTACCGGGGCAGCCAGAAAAAGCGATGCGGTCGACGGCCCGACGCCGACTCACTCGAAGCGCTGGAGCAGCTGTGCACCCTCGACGAACGGGATGCCCTGGGTCTCGGCGTACATCGCGGCGTCCTCTGGGTCGAGGGCCAGACCGGTGTCATCGTCGAGCATCTCGCAGACCACAACCGCGGGCGAGCGGTCCGCGGCGTCTGCGAGCGCCAGTCCGAGCTCGGTGTGGCCGCGCCTGTCCGCGAGGAGGTTTGGTGCACCGCGGAGGATGTGAACGTGACCTGGTGAGCGAAACGCGGAAGCGAACGCCGTTTCTTCGGGAGCGGTCGCTGCCCCAGCCAGCTCGCGAATCGTCAGGGCGCGGTCCTCGTCGGTGATGCCGGTGTGTGTCTCGCGGTGGTTAACCGGCAGCGAGAACGACGACCGCTCGTCGTAGGTCAGGTCGTGGTCGCCCGCAGCGGGATGGTCGAGAGCGTCCTGCAGGAACGGAAGCCCGAACGCCTCGGCAACCTCGTGGCTGACCGCCACGCAGACGAGCCCGCCGGCGTCGTTGCGGAGACGCGAGACGACAGCCGGGGTCACTGTTGCCGCCGGGTAGACCAGATCGGTCTCGCCCTCGCGGTCGTCGGCGTCGTGGATACAGACGGGCTCACCGCGGCGGAACGCTTCGATTGCGCTGTCGACGCGACTCGCCTCTCCGGTGGCGTTACTGCTCCAGGACATTGATACTCACCTCGTCGTCGTCGTCGAGCTCGAGCACATCGCGGAGCTTTTCCGGTGCGATGAGTTCGAGATGGTCTTCGCCGTGATGCGTGCGCTCGGGCGTGATAACGTGGGTTTCGGTGTACCGACCGTCGCCAGTCATTACCGAAGCGGGGTAACAGTAGGCCGGACCGTAGGTTCGGTCCTCGCTTTCCCACCCGTCGATGACGATTGGGTCGAACGCATCGAGTCGCGTTCGTGCACGAACGCTCTCGTCAGTGAGGTCGACGTTCAACGTCCCGGCGAACGGCTCGTAGCCGAGTTTCTCACGGAACTGGCGCATGTATCCCGGAAGCGTGATGTAGTGGCGACCCTCGCCCATCCCGCTTGTTACGGTACCCGAGAGGGTCAGCTCCTCGTCGCGCTCGAAAATCCGTCGGTACGTCTCGTACTCGGTCCGGAGTCGCTGTGTCCCGTCCTCGGTAATCGTTATCCACTGGCCGTCGCTGACGACCTCGCGTGTAATAAAGCCGCCCTGCTCTAGCTGCTGGAGGCGGCGCGATGCGGTCTGTGTGGACGCGTCCAGTCGCTCTGCGAGCGCAGCACAGGATAGTTTCTGCTCGCCGTCGAGCGCTCCCACCAGCGCCAGCTGTTTCAACGTCAGCATTTCGGCACTGTCGAGCACTCGCCGTGTCTCTGCCATATCTGAAACTGTGGCTCTCTTCGGCATAAGCATAACGAATCTGCTACCCATCTCAAAATTGTTAACGTGCTGGGGGATAGAGTGCCGCAGGAATTCGACACTCTGGTTCGAGGTCCTTTAACTGCGTCGGTTCCGGGAAACACACCGGCATACGGTTTCAACCCTGCTGATGTCGTCTCGCATTCACTTGGTCTCGCCGGGACGCTCGCTCCCGTCGCTAACCGCACCGCCGTCGGATTCGACCGGTGACCCGTCGGCGGCTTCTGCCGGGGTATCGCTATCGGTTCCAGTTACGTCGCTGACGCTCACTTCAGTCGGTTTCTCCCCGGCTTCGTCGTCGACAATCAGTCCCGTGACAGCCTCCTCGTTCGAGTCGCCGAACCCCGCGCTCAGCAGGCGCGTCAGTGCATCCTCGACGCTGTCGTCGATTTCGTAGTACCGCTCGGGTTCGACCTCGATGACGAACCCGGTGGTGATGTTCGGCGCGGTCGGGAGAAAGAGCACCTCGCGCCCGTCGGGGGTCTGGTTACCGGTCTTGAACGCCGTCATCCGCAACCCGTCCCAGACCTCCAACCGGACGGGCGCTTGAAGGTCGCTTGTCCCACCGAGTGCGGTCTCGACTGCCATCTTCGATGCGTTGTAGATGACGCGCAGACCCGGGAGCGAGTTCATCAGGTCGTCGAGCGCGCTCTCGGCAACGGCACCGACTGCGGTCCGCATGAGGTAGCCGACCGAGAAGACGAGCAGGACGAAGATGATAATTGTGAGAAGAACCTGGAGGGGCTCTTTGGGCAGGTTGTAGGCATCAGCTAGCGGCTCGACGGGGATTGGCACTCGCGTCAGATAGCTGTACAGCCACGCGAGGACAATAATTGTCACGAGGAGAGGAACGAGAATGATGAGTCCACTCGCAAAGTCACGTTTCCACGAGGCCATTGGTTACTGTAGGCGACGGCCGAGTAATGAGTTCTTTTGTTTTCGATTCGATACGTTGGTGCGGCTGCTGCCTGAGTCGGAAGTGAGGAGCACGGCCCCCACTCTTCGACCCTTCACTCGGAGCTGGCGCTGGGGCTATCGCTCGTCTGACTCTCCTCGTCAACGCGCTCCGTGCCCTCGTCCGCGGGCTGTTCCAGACTCTCGCTCGCCGGCTCTTCCGAGCGTTCGGTGCTGTCTCCGGGACCCTCCTCCCCAGCAGCGCTCGGTGTATAGAGCGTCCGGTTGTACAGCACTGCCACCGAACCGAACAGTGCGGCGAGTCCGAGAATCGTCGCCGTGTAGGCGAGAGACGGTAGCTCGCTCGTATGGAGTATCTGCGCGGCCGCACCCACGCTACCGATGAGGAGCGTCACGAGACCGAACCCGAGGAGATACTGCGTCAGTGGGTCTTCGCGCACGGCAGTGGGAACCATAGTACTGGTTTTCTCGTGCCCGACCATTACAATTTGGTACTCTCCACTCTCTGATAGGTGTTACGAGCGGCTGGAGAGCGCCCCTCGGCCAAGTTGTTATGTCTTCGGGTCACGAACCAGTACGTACGATGAGCGTGACAGTGTTTCTCGACACCGCGATAGACGGCGAACAGACACTGGAGTGTGAGACCGCCAAACTCGTTGGGGAGGTCGTTCTTGCTGAACCGGTCGACAGCGACCGGACGACCGTCGTTCCGATAGGGAATGTCGCAGGCGTTGACGGTGACGATGTCCAAAAGACCATCGAGGCCGTCGAGTACGAGGGCGGGCGCGTGACCGAGCTCGTGACGCGGCTGGAGTGAGATTTCGGAGGTGGCGGCACGGCGAGCCCTGACGGCTCGGACTGAGAGAACCCAGAGATACTTAGACGACGGTTTCCTACACAGTAGTACTAAGCCAATGTCTCACTCACTCGACGACGAATCCTACGAGACGTTTGCCCGGCTGTGTGACGGTGATGCCGACAGCCGCATCGAGCATCTCCAGAGCCTCCGACCGGCGGACGAGCAGGCGGCGAGACAGCAGTCGGTGTTCAAGGCGCTTGCAAACAAGGACCGAATCCGCGTCCTCGAAGTGCTGCGCGAGCAGGAGTGCTGTGTCTGTGAGCTTCAGGTCGTCCTCGACGCCCCGCAGTCGACGGTTGCGACCCACCTCCGGAAGCTCCGGGACGCTGGCCTCGTCAACTCCCGCAAAAAAGGCAAGTGGACGTACTACCGGATTGCAGATAC
>LKMJ01000240.1_pt1 | contig 37385 bp, 43 predicted proteins | sample 643391 | NCBI WGS metagenome assembly LKMJ01 (sample SAMN04112250, study PRJNA286221) | soda lake metagenome | biome: soda lake; feature: Kulunda Steppe; material: water; isolation source: sample PL-Br10 brine of Picturesque Lake | place: Russia: Kulunda steppe | collected 2010-07 | reverse complement strand
GGCCTGATACGGGATCTCGGCCGCGTCGAGGCCGCGTGCGAGCAGCCCCGCCGCTGTGAGACTGTCGCCGTCGGCGGTCGCGACCAGCCGAACGAATTCGGCCTCGGCGATCGCCGCGGCGTCGCGGTCGGGGACGTCCTCCGAGTGACCGGCGGCTGCCATCGAACTACTCCAGGAGCTCTTTGGCGTCCTCGTACTCGTAGGTGAACTCCGAATCGAGTTTGTCGCCGCGGTAGTAATTGACGAGTCGGCGAATCTTCGATTCGGCGTTCTGCAGCGCCCGTTTGTTCTGGGCGTCGCCGGGGTTTCGATCCATGTGGTCGCGGAGCCGAACGGCTCGCTCCATCAGGTTCCGGAGATCTTCCGGGATCTCGCCGGTGGCGTCGTTCTCTTGGAGGATCTCGGTGACCTTCTTGCCGGTGGCGAGTTTAACGTCGGGCACCGGGACACCCTGGACGCCCTCGTCACGAAGCTTGCGGCCGATCTGGCTGGGGTCGTGTCCCTCGTCGGCCAGCTCGACAATTCGGGCTTCGATCGCGTCTTCGTCTATCTCACTCCACTCCGGTGGTTCCTCTGCCGTCGGGCGGTCCGAACCGGACGACCCGCGTCGGCGTGAATGCATTCGTGCCATGGTTGAATTGGAACTGCACAGACCGCTTTCGGACGGCACATTGCGCCCGGCCGGACGATCCGACCTGCGGCGTCGTGCCAGCACTACCGCAATCCCAAGCCGACCAATCGGCCGGCGAGTCGGATTTGCGGTCGTGCAGGTTCCCAGGCGTACGTCGTGCGTTCGAACATTAAACGGTTTCTACTCGGCTGTCGATTTTCGGGAGCTTCACCCGCTCAGATACAGCTGGGTCTGGGTCGCAAGCGCCGACCGGAACGCCGAAATATCGACCGACGATTCGCCGTGAAACAGCCGACCGTGCTCCTCGCGAACGATGGCTTCGAAGGCGCGTTCGTATACCGTGTCGAACGAGATCGATTCCCCTCGCGAATCGAGGTCGCTCGCGATCGTCTCGAAGCGCCGATCAGTGGCGTAGGTCTCGACCAGTTCCTCGGCGGATCCCTCGGTCGGTTCGGGACCGTCGGCCGAGCGAAACTCGGGAGCGAGAAGCTTCGCTCGGCCGCCGGTTTTGTTCCGAACGACGACCCCCGCGGCCGGGCCATCGTACCACCCGGAGTCAGGGACGGCATACGAATTCGGATCGAAATCGCGGGTGTTGCGTTCGCGCTCGAAGGCGTTGACCGGTTCGAGCCCGAGCCGATCGAAGATCTGCTCTGTGACGTCGGGCGGGCGAAACGTCCCCGACTCGGCCGACCAGACGTCGAATCCGAGGAAGGCGGGCAACCGTTCCCAGTCGTACTCGATCGTCCGGAAGTACGTCGCCTCGCCGAAGAGAACGACGGACTCGACGTCCTCGATCGCCGCCCGGAGCGCGTCGCGATCCAGTCGCTCGCGGACGTGACGGACCGCAGGACGGTACGCCTCCGGGATCGCGTCGGGGTCGTCGTAGACACGGGCTCGGTCACCGAAACGGAGCAGCCCCGATTCCCGAAGTTGAACCCGAAGCTGTGCGCCGTCGATCAGTTCCGTCAGCCACAGGTGCCCCGACTCGAGCAGTCCCTCGGGGGCGTCCTCGAGACGGGGGATCGAAGGATACTGTTTCATGTTAGGCGGACGTTCGGAGATGTTGTTCCATCTCAGGGGAGGTATCTGACGCTGACGACGCCCGACTCACACCGGACTTCGACGCGCTCGACGTCGAGACGGGCCGCGCGAACGAGCGTCGCCTCGTCGTTCAAGACGTCCTCGGCGGCCGCTTTGGTTCGCTCTTCGGGGACCGAAAGCACGTGAATCTCTCCTTTTCCGGCCCGTTCTTCCCTCGTCACCTCGCCGGTCGGCAGGTCGGCGGAGAGTTCACGTTCCTGTCGGGTCGGTGGTTCGGGACTCTCCTCGACGGTGAGACACCGGCGCGTTTCGAACTCGACGAGCCGGAAGGTCACCTCCATCGGCGGCTCGGGAGCGACCGTCCCGTCGAGGAGTTCGCCGGCCTCGACGCCGGGGTTTTCGCCAAGCGTGTGTACCTGCCCCCGATCGACGTCTTTCAGCACCGCCGATCCCTCGTCGGCGTGCGTCACGAGAAATCGACCCTCCTGCTTTTCGTCCATACGCCTTCGAAGGCGCTCGTCGCTTTTCCGCGTTTCGGGGCGGATCCATCGGCAGGTCCTTTAACAGCCCGCCCGGGAGGTCGAATATGAACGTCGATTTCGGAAACGCGCTCGCCTCGGAGGCGGTCACGGGCGTTTCGGAGGCGTCGCTCGAACGGCTCGACGACCGCGTCGCGCGGGCACACGAACGCATCGAAGCGGGGATCGAAGACCGGACGTTCGGCTATGCGAGTCTCGCACTCCCCGAGGACACCGATCCGGAGGCTATCCGGGCTGCCGTCGAGGGATTCGATCCCGACGCGGTGTTGACCGTCGGCATCGGCGGCTCGGCGCTGGGTGCGGAGACGATCACCGAAGCGCTCGGCGTCGCCGGTCACTGTGCGCTCGATAACGTCGACCCGGCCGAAACGACGCGACTCCTCGAGGAGCTGCCGCTCGAGTCGACGCTCGTGAACGTCGTCTCCCGGTCGGGGACGACGGCCGAAACGCTCGCGAACTTCCTCGTCGTCCGCGAGGCGATGGAGGACGCCGACGTCGAGTGGACGGAACGGACGGTCGTCACCACCGGCGAGTCGGGGCCGCTCAGAGAGCTGGCCGACGAACACGACCTCCCGACCTGTTCGGTCCCCGATGGCGTCCCGGGTCGCTTTTCGGCGCTGTCCGCGGTCGGGCTGGTTCCCGCCGCCGCGCTCGGCTGTGATATCGAGGCGATCCTCGACGGTGGCGCCGAGGCGCGCGCGTCTCTTTCGCCGTCGCTTTTCGAGACGCCGGCCTACGCTTACGGCGCGGTGGCCTACGCGCTGGAGAACCGCGGCGCGACGACGAACGCCTTCGTCCCCTACGCCGAGGCGCTCGAACCGCTGGCGGAGTGGTTCGCCCAGCTGTGGGCCGAAAGCCTCGGCAAGGACGGCCTCGGACAGACGCCGGTTCGGGCGCTGGGGGCGACCGATCAACACTCCCAGTTACAGCTGTATCGAGCCGGTCGGAAGGACAAGCTCGTGACGCTGCTTCGACCCGGCGAACGGGCGGACAGGCGGATTCCCGAGACGGACATCGAAGCGCTGTCGTATCTCGGTGGCGAGACGCTCGGAGAGCTGCTCGATGCGGAGTTCGAGGCGACCGAAGCCTCGCTCGCCGCCGCCGGCCAGCCGAACGTTCGCATCGAGATCGACCGGCTGGACGCGAAAAGCCTCGGCGGCCTTCTCTATGAACTCGAGGCGGCGTGTATCCTCGTCGGCGAGCTCTCGGGCGTGGAGACGTTCACTCAGCCGGCCGTCGAGTGGGGGAAACGGGCCGCCCGTGGGCTGCTCGGCGGCGGCGAGTTCGAAGAGACGGAGGCGGTCGAAGAGAAGACGGTCCGCAGCGTCGAGTGATCGGTTAGAGACCGACCACGTCGAGATTAGAGACCGACCACGTCGAGATTAGAGACCGACCACGTCGAGATTAGAGACCGACCACGTCGAGGTACGTGATCCCGAAGGAGATCGCATTATAAAGGCCGTGAGCGAGCGCCGGAACGAAGAGGTTGCCCGTGTACTCGTAGGCAACGCCGAGGATCGCCCCGAGCGGCAACAGGATAAAGACGATCGTCACGAGCGTGCCGGCGACGTTTCCGGGATCGAGATAGGCGATCACGTGGACGACAGCGAAGACGATCGAGGCGATCGCGATGGCACCGCCGGTGTCGAAGGCCTCGGCGAGTCGGGTCTGGATGATCCCGCGATAGAGAAACTCCTCTGCGGGGCCGACGACCAGAATCGAAAGCGGGATCGAAACGAGCGCTATCGTCGGGTTCCGCTCGATGCTTTCGGCGATTCCGTGATCGGTGAACGGGAGCCCGAGACGGCCGATGAGCGCCGGGATGGCAAAGGCGAGCGCCAGCAACGCGAAGATCGTCACACCGGTCCACAGGAAATCTCGGCCGGACGGTGTGTCGATGCGAACGTACGACAGCGGGAGTTCGTGTCGGACGAGATACAGCGCGCCGACGGCGGCGACACCGAGGTACGTGCCGATCGAGAACACGAACTGGCCGGCGGGGGCTTCAGCCGGAAGCGACAGCACGGCTCCGACGAGACTGAACGTGACGATACCGACGAGAAAACCGACGAGCAGTCCCGCTGCGCCGAGAACCGTCATCGAAACGACGATGGACGATCTCGAGGGGGACGCTGGCTCGGACGCCGTCTCCAACCGGTCGGTCATTGACGGGCCTATGAGTGAGGCCCGATTAAGCCTGTCCGTCCGGTATTCGTCTGCCGTTTGTCTGACATAAACTTATGCTAACAGGTGTCATATCCCTGCTTATGGCCCGGTACTGTCTCGAGTGCGACGAAAGGACGGCTCGGCGGATCGAAGGGTTGGCGACCCGGTACGGGCTGACCGAAGAGGAGGTTCTCGAGCAGCTCGTCGAGGCCGGTCTGGACGAGATCAACCGGGAAGCGATCCGGTGACGGCCAGAACGTGGTTCAGGGCCGCTTGCGTTCGAGGTCGCTTCCACAGATCTCACAGCGGTCGCGGTTCTCATCGAAAACGCGGCCGCAGCCCTGACACTGGAACTTCCACTCGCGGCGCTCGTCGATGCCGTCCTGTGCGATGACTTCGACGGTGATATCGAGCTTTTCGGCGACGTTTTGCATCGCGTAGTCGTCGGTAACGAGCGTCGCATCGAGTTCGAACGCCGTCGCCAACAGGCGAACGTCGGTTCGAGAAAGCGTCTCGGCGTCGCCGGTCTCGCGGGCGGCGCGTTCGATCCGCTCTACGGTTTCGGGATCGGGGATGTGTATTCGCATGCCCGATCCCTCGAGCGCGTCGAAGCGGTAGCCGGCCTCGTCTTCGAGTTCCTCCCGGACCAGCGGTATCGTGGCGATGCGTTCGCTCGTGGTGTACTCGTTGATAAATGCCGAGGAATCGAGAACGTGCATCAATTAACGGTCGATGACGATGGTATCCTTGACCGCCTGGACACGGCTAACCGGGACGCGGTAGTTGCCCTGCTCGTCTCGCTCGAACTCGAGTTCGCCCGCGCGCTGACCGGGATCCAAAAGGAGATACTGCAGCGAGCCGGTTTTGAGATCCATCGTGATGTTATAGAGGGTTCCGAGGTTCGCCCCATCGGCTCCCATAACTTCCTTTTCGGAGAGGTTTTCCGCGAGTATATCTGGCATAGGAGTCGGTATACGGTGACCATGCATCAAGTTTCGGGTATCCCTCACCGGGTGGATCGTCAGAAAGTACTCTCTCTGCAGCCCACTATTTAAGCCAGGTCAGAGCCGAACGCCGGGCAGCGGCGACCGCTTCGATCACGCTGCAGCATTCGAGGGGAACGCTCAGCCGTCATCGACGAGAACGACGCCGTCACCCATCACAGTCACGGAGTGATTCTGCACGGAGAACTCGAGCGTCCAGTCGCTACTACTCTGCTCTAGCAATCCCCTGATCGCATCTATATCGATATAATCGTGGAGGACGAGGTCGAGGTCCTCCGGATCCACTCCTCTCACATCCGCGATCGCCCACAGGATCTCTTCGAGAATATTCGAGGACATACCATCCGTTAGGTGTTTGATCACGAAATATATTCGCATATCGACATAGAAAGCGAAAGGCAGAGCGGACCGTCAATAACACCGGCTGTACGATAGTTTCGAGGCGACTATCGGGTAATCCTCGTGTACTTAACGTATGGTTATGGACTGCCGCGAGAGAACGCTATCGGTACTAAGTGGAATGTATACATATTCACCACACATACATATAAAAAAGGAAACTGATTCGAGAAGATCGACCTGATCGGGCCAGACAATTCGACATGCTCTCGATGGTCGTCTGCTCGGTCTGATACTGTCGGCTGTAACTACAGCAACCAGTAGCGGACGGCATCCCGTGGTTCAGCCCGGCTATTGTCGAATATCTCGAGGAAATATTCACGGAATCACAGCCGGCAGTATGAGCCACTATCGAGGGACCAAGAACACTCACGAGACGTTCTCACGTTAGATAGCGATCCAGGGGCTACCACAGTATTAAGTGAAATCGGTTGGTTACGCTATACTCCACAGGCGGATGCCAAGTAATGGCACAACCGCCGCCCTTATACAGCGCGGCAATCTATGAAGTGGAAGTTCGGGATGATGAAGAATACAGAAACTACAGACGACAGTATCGGGCTAACTGAAGCGGACAAAACGAGAATTCAGCGGTATCTCCGAAAGCCGTCCTACGAGCGCACAGAAGAGGACCTCCGGCCGTCGGACGACACCTGATAGGGATTATTGTCGGTGTTCATCGATTTCCCGCGAAGAACCGAGACACCGTGCCGACGGGCGGGCTTCGAAATCCCTATGAGAGGGGCCGTCCGTACTTCTGCTCCGCCATGGCGCCACAGCTATCGCGTGTAGCGTAGCCCGTATGGCAGTACAGCTATCGCGTGTAGCCTCCCGGATCGCCGGAACGTCGAATCGCTCTCGAAGCGGGATACGCACGATTCGATGACACTGCCGACGGTATCGGTTTCACACCGCAGCGGACGGCACACCGTGATTCGGCCCGGCGACGGTCGACTCCCTCGGTTTTTCGATCCTCCCGCGAGCTAGTGAACCGTCGATGTCTCGAATCGGCAACGACGAGCGCGGCCGGTTCGCGTTCGGAGATCGAAAACGACGAAGCGAGATTGAAACGATTATATGATCGCAGCGGCCACAAGGACCTAAGGGGTTTTTCTATGGCTGAATCCGACACCAACGACACCGGGGACGACTCGGAGCTGCGGACGCCGATCGTCGCCGTTTTGGGCCACGTCGATCACGGGAAGACGAGCCTGCTGGACGAAGTCCGCGGCTCCGCCGTGACGGCCGGCGAAGCCGGAGCGATCACCCAGCACATCGGAGCGACGGCCGTGCCACTGGAGACGATCTCGGAGATCGCCGGCGCGCTCGTGAATCCGACCGACTTCGATCTGCCGGGGCTTTTGTTCATCGATACGCCGGGGCATCACTCGTTTTCGACGCTTCGCTCCCGCGGGGGCGCGCTCGCCGACATCGCGATCCTCGTCGTCGACGTCAACGACGGATTTCAGCCACAGACCCACGAGGCGCTAGATATCCTCAAACGCACGCAGACGCCCTTTATCGTCGCGGCGAACAAGATCGACACCGTCCCCGGCTGGAAACCGAACCCGGACGAGCCGGTGCAGACGACGCTCGAAAAACAGAGCGATCGGGCCGAGTCCCGCCTCAACGAGCAGCTCTATGAGATCATCGGCCAGCTCTCCGATGAGGGCTTTTCGGCCGACATGTACTGGCGTGTCCAGAACTTCAGAGAGAACATCGGCGTCGTCCCCGTCTCCGCGGAAACGGGCGAGGGCATTCCGGATCTCCTGACGGTGCTGATGGGCCTCTCACAGCGATATCTCAAAACCGAGATGTCGATCGACGTGGACGGCCCCGGCGTCGGGACGGTACTGGAGGTCAAAGACGAGCGCGGCTTCGGTACCACGCTCGATATCGTCCTCTACGACGGGACGATCCGCGCCGACGACACGATCGTCGTCGGCGGGAAACACGAGCCGATTATCACCGACGTGCGGGCGCTCTTGCAACCGCGCCCGCTCGCGGAGATCCGCACCGAGAAACAGTTCGAGCAGGTCGAAACCGTCCGGGCGGCGGCCGGTGTAAAGATCGCCGCGCCGGATCTCGACGACGCCATGGCCGGCGCGCCCGTCCGCGTCGTCCGCGATCGCAACGTCGAGGAGGTCGTCGCGGAAGTGCGGGCCGAACTCGCCGACATCGAAGTCGTCACTGCGGAACAGGGCGTCGTCGTCAAAGCCGACACCCTCGGCTCGCTGGAGGCGATCGCGAGCACCCTGGCGGAGGCGGAGATTCCGATCGTCCGGGCAGAGGTCGGCGACGTCGCCCCCCGAGACGTCGCCGTCGCCTCGACGGCCGAGGAGCCGAAACACGCCGCGATCTTGGCCTTCAACGTCGACATCCTCGACGACGCCGAGAGGGAGATCGAAAACAGCAACGTCGATCTCTTCGATGACGACGTGATCTACCAGCTCGTCGAGGAGTACGAAGAACACGTCAGGGCCATCGAGGAGGCCCAACAGGAGCAGATCCTCGATAAGATCCAGCGGCCCTGTCGATTCCGTATTCTGGAAGATCACGTCTTCAGACAGTCGAACCCCGCCGTCGTCGGCGTCGAAGTGCTATCGGGCACGTTGAAACGGAACTCCCGCGTCGTCAAGTGGGACGGCAACGAACCCGAACGGATCGGCGAGCTGAAATCGCTGCAGGACGCCGGTGAGGACGTCGATTCGGCCCGCGCGGGCGAACAGGTAGCCGCCTCCATCGACGGGCCGACCGTCGGCCGCCAGATCGACGAGGGCGACGAGCTGTGGACGGAACTGCCCGAGAAACACGCGAAGATCTTAGAACAGGAACTCGCAGACGAGATTCCAGCCGACGAACTCGAAGCGCTCCGGATGTATCTCGACAGCCACCGCAAGCGCGATCCGTTCTGGGGCAAATAACCCGCCACGGAAGGCGGATGTTTATATACTGGGACGTCCACTCCGACAGGTATGCTTGAGGACTACGTCGACGTCGACCGGATTCAGCGCCGGATCGACGAACTCGGCGCGATCGAAGCGACCGACGACGGCGGCGTGACGTGTCTGGCCTATACGGAGGCGGAAAACGAGGCGTTCGCGTACCTGCTCGAGGAGGTCCCCGACGAGTACGACGTGACGATCGACCGAATGGGTAACGTCTTCGCGACGCCGGATCCCGACGCCGAACGGTCCTTATATATGGGAAGTCACCTGGATACGGTCAGAAACGGCGGCCGGTTCGACGGACGGCTGGGCGTGGTCACGGCGCTCGAAGCCATACAGGCGGTCGAAGACTCCGAGGAGGAACCGGAACTGGCCCCGACGCTGGCGATCTTCCGGGCCGAGGAGACCGCCCGGTTCAACGTGGGATTGATCGGCAGCCGGGGCGCGCTCGGACTGCTCGAAGAAAAACAGCTGGAGGCGATCGACGAGGACGGCGTCTCGCTGCGCGAGGCGATGGAAGGGCTCGGATTCCACCCACCGGAGACCGGCACGCCGACGGTAGATCTCGACCGCGTGGCCGGATTCGTCGAATTACACATCGAGCAGGGACCGGCGTTAGAGACGAAGGGGATTCCGGTCGGAATCGTGACCGAGATCCGTGGCATCCGTCGCAACCGGGTGACCGTCCGTGGACTCCCCAACCACTCGGGAGCCACCCCGATGGAGCAGCGACAGGACGCGGTCGCCGGTGCGGCGGAGATGATAAACGCCGTCGAGACGATCGGCACGGAGGCCAGTCAGGAAGGCGATCTGGTAGCGACCGTCGGCTATCTCGACGTCCCCGACGCCTCGGCGAACAAGGTGAGCGGGGAGGCGACGTTCCCGATCGACGTCCGGAGCGTCGACATGGCGTATCAGACCGAGATCGAAGAGCGAATCCGCGATCGGCTGCGATCGATCGCCTCGCGGCGCGGACTGGCCGTCGAAATCGAGTTGATGGAGCGGATCGATCCGGTCGTTCTCGACGAAGGAGTCGTCGATCGACTCGCCGCAGCAGCCGAGGCGGCCGGAACCGGGTATCGGCGGATGGCGAGCGGCGGCGGCCACGACGCGATGGACTTCATAAAGGTCGAAAAGCCCGCCGGGATGGTGTTCACCGCCTGCGATCGGGGGTTGAGCCACAACCCCGACGAGGCGGTCGAACCGGAGGCGATGGAAGCCGGGACGAAGACGCTGGCACGGGCGCTCTTCGAGTCGTATCCGGAGTCACGCTGACCGCGATCGACGGGGGGCCGCAGTTTTAAGACGATGGCGCGTCTCGAAGGTTCCTGCACATGGATTACGTCTCACTCGGAAACACGGGTCTCAGCGTGAGCGAACTGTCTCTCGGGACGTGGCGGTTCGGTCGCCGACTGGTAGACGGCACCGAGCGCTACGACGAGGAGGGGATCGTCGAAACCGACGAGGAACGCGCCTACGAACTGCTCGACGCCTACGCCGAGGCGGGCGGAAACTTCATCGACACCGCCGACAAGTACGGCGACGGGCGGGCCGAACGGTGGATCGGAAACTGGCTCGAGGGACGCGATCGGCGGGATTACGTCATCGCGACGAAGATCCACCGCCCCCGACGGGAGGGCGATCCAAACGGCCGGGGGCTCAACCGGCGACACCTGCGCAGTCAGATCGACACCTGCCTCGATCGGCTCGGAACCGACTACGTCGATCTTCTGTACTGCCATCGGTGGGACGACGACACCCCGGCCGAGGAGTTCATGCGCACCCTGAACGGCCTCGTCGAGTCCGGGAAAGTGAACTATCTCGGAATTTCCTCGGGTAAACCCGACGCCTGGAAGATCGTCAAGGCCAACGAGATCGCCCGCCGAGAGGGATACGAGCCGTTTACCGTCACCCAGCCGCGATACAGCCTGGTCGATCGCGCGATCGACGTGAACTACCTCCCGATGTGTCGGGATTACGACCTCGGCGTCGTGCCCTGGAGCCCGCTCGCGTGGGGCTTTCTGACCGGCAAATACAGCCGCGGTGACGCCGGCCACGAGGACTCGACCGCCGCCGAGGACAGCCGGTTCGCCGAACGGTACCTGACGGACGAGAACTTCGAAGCGCTCGACGTTCTGCTCGAGGTCGCCGGGGAAATCAACGCGACCCCAGCGCAGGTCGCCATCGCCTGGCAGCTGCGCCACCCCGACGTCACCGCCCCGATCGTCGGCGCCAGCACGGTCGATCAGCTCGAAGAGAACCTCGGAGCGGCGGACGTATCCCTCTCCGAGGAGCAGTTCGAACGCCTCTCGGCGGCGAAGACGGTCGAACTGGAGTGACCGATCGGGCTTCGGACGGCCGTTTCACGGCGGAACGCTCGACGACCTCGCGGTAATTAGATTTAATTATCACGGGTGCGAACGCCGATCCGTGTCGACAGAAACGCCGACGACAGTGACACGGTACGACGGCCTGTTAGCCGCGATGCCGATCTCGGTCGCCGGCGGCGTCGCCGCGGGCTGGTGGTCGACGCTGTCGACGATCGCCGGGATCGGCGCCGGAGGCGCGCTCGCGGCTGTGTTCGTCGCCGTCTCGCTTTTCGTCGTGCCGCCCGAATGAGCCGTTGTCCTCCTCACCGCGGGCGGGCGCCGGTTCCCCGCTCGACGGCCCCGGGATCGAATCGACCGGACGAGACGGGAACGCCGGCGTAGGGGTCCGACTCCAGAAGCAACGATCCGTCCAGATCCGCATAATCCAAAAGCGGCAGCAGGTGGGCCGCGGCAGAGATGGAGACGTTCGGCTCGATCATACAGCCGCACATCACCTCCAGCCCGTGGGCGCGGGCGGTGTCGATCAACTCGACGGCCGGCGTCAGCCCGCCCGTCTTCATCAGTTTCAGGTTCGCGATGTCACAGCGATCGGCGATTTCCGGAACGTCACGGGCGGTGAGACAGGACTCGTCGGCGGCGATCGGCAGCGGCGATCGCTCGTAGACGTACCGGAGTCCGTCCGGCGAATCGGCCTCGACCGGCTGCTCGACGAACTCGATATCGTGGGATTCGAGCGCCCGGCACTTCTCGACCGCCTCTTTCGGCTTCCACGCCTCGTTCGCGTCGACCCGTATCGTCGCCTCCGGAATGGCTTCTCGAACCGCCGAGACGATCTCGAGATCCCGATCGGTGCCGAGTTTGAGTTTCAACACCGGATAGCCCTCGGCGACCGTCTCACGGGCTTTTTCGGCCATTACCGACGGTTCGTCGATGCCGATCGTGTACGAACTCGGGGGGCGTTCGTCCGGATCATTCGAACATCCCAGAAGGCGATACACCGGCTTTTCGAGCCGTTTGCCAGCGAGATCCCACAGCGCGATGTCGACGGCGGCCCTGGCGGCCGGATTCTCGCGAGCGACCGCTCGCATCCGATCGCCGATCGTCCGTCGAGCGTGCGGATCCTCGACGGCCTCGACGACTTCCAGCAGCTCCGGGAGGAGTGCCGCGGCCGTCTTTGGCGTCTCGCCGTACCGGCGTGTGGGGGCAGCAGCGCCATAGCCGACCGTTCCGTCGTACTCCAGTTCGACGACGATGACTTCGACCGCCTCTCGTCGGCCGCGGGCGATCTCGAAGGGCGCATCGAGAGCCAGCGAGACGGTCTCGAATCGACCCTTCATAGCTGTTCGATGAGGTGGGCGGCGTCGTTTCGAACCGGATCGACGGCCGGGGCGTCGAGCGCCGAACGATACGATTCGATCGCCGCTTCAGCCTCCTCCTGGGGAAGTCCGTAGGTGTTCAGCGCGCCGCCGAGCAGTTCACTCGGCGCGACCGGTTCGGCCAGTTCGAGATACAGCTCGGCGACCGCCCCCGGATCGGGGATCGCGACCGACTCGTATTCGTTGATCGCCTCCCGTCCGGCCTCGTGACAGAGCACGAGGTGATCCGGCTGTGCGCCGTGGAGGATTCCGCACGTGACTCCCGAGTACGCCGGGTGGATGATCGAACCCTGCCCCTCGACGAAGAGATACTCGTACTCGTCGGCCCGCTCCCGTATCAGCCGCTCCGTCGCGCCGGCGGTGAAATCGCTTATCGTCCGGTCGATCGCGATGCCGTCGCCGGCGATCATGATGCCGGTCTGTCCGGTCGGGACGAACCCGGCGTCGAGACCCGCATCCCGGGCCGCCTCGAGGAGTTCGAGCGTCGTCGTCATCTTGCCGCTCGAGCAGTCGGTACCGACCGTCAGGACGATCTCACAGTCGAGTTCGCGGGCGATCCCTTCCGCGACGGTGAGATCGTCCGGCGGGTCGCGGACGTCACGCAGTTCGACGCCGTGTTCCTCGGCGAGAGCGGCGAACTCCTCGTCGTCGTTGAGGAAGTAATGCAGCCCCGAGACGACGTCAGCCCCGCGTTCGATCGCGGCCCGAACGTCGGCTCGCCAGGACTCCTCGAAGCCGCCGCCGATCGGCGCGATACCGATCAATAGCGTATCGAACGCCGGGGCATCGGCGACACTTTCGACGATCGGGACGTCCGTCGTATCGACGTCCGGGAGGTAATCGCCGACCGTCGTCCCGGCCGTCTCGCGATCGAGAACGGCGACGACCTCCTGTTCGCCGTAGCGGAGCACGCCGACGGCCGTCTTCGCGTTGTCCGGAAACTGTTCGTGGGCGAGGATCGCGACTGCCATACCGTATCAGGGACAGCCAGCATAATAAAACACCGCCGAGGGTCGGGTCGCCTCTCGCGTCGAAACCGTTCAAAGACCGTACACTCGAACCGACCAGAAATCCGAAAACGCCGCCTCGAGCGCCGGCTTCGGTTTCCCTGACGCGTCGACCGCCGCAGTCGCCTCGGCGTCGGCATCGAACTCGCCGATCAGCCGTCGGTCGCCGACGACGTACAACCGGTCGGCGCCGACGGTCTCGATAACCCCTCTGCTCTTTTCGACGTGTCTGTCGATCTGTTCGTCGCGGAGTCGCTCGAAGCGCGCCTGAGAGAATCCCCCCTTCGAGTGATCGCTTTTGATATCGCTTTCGAACCCCTCGAATGAGACCCGCTCGGCGTCCTCGTAGACGCCGACGGCGAACGTATCCGAGCGGACCAACGCGAGTGCGAACCGCCCGGTCGGCCGGAACCACGGCCGCTCGACGGCCGGCGTTGCCGCTCGCTGGAAGAACGGCTCGGGCGGGTTCGGGAGCCGAAACGCGACGGCGAGTATGCCGGCATCGTCAGCACAGACGAGACACGGGGCCGCCCGCGTTACGAGCGCGGTACGGTCGCCGAGGAGTTCACGCAGGGCTTCCGGAACGTCGTCGTCGACGTACGCCGTCAGGACGCTTTCGACGTCGCCCTCGAAGGACGTGAGCCGCGAAAGTACTGTCTCGACACGGTCGCCCCGGATCGTCTCCTCGCGCCGAAAGCCGATCTCGGAAATGTCGGTTCGTTCGGCGTCGAGTTGTCCCTCGAGATCGGCGATCCGATCTTCGAGACGGTTGATCCGCTCCTCGGCGTCCTGTTTCGCGCTGACCGCGTCCGCGCGCCGATCGCTTTCGGCCTCGAGGCGCGCCTCGAGTCGATCTCTCTCCTCTTTGAGTTCCTCGATTCGTTCTTTCAGTTCCGTTCGGCCGAGGAGATCGTCGAGCATCGGCGGACCGACGCCCCCGAGTGTCTTAAAAGCCTGCGGGACCGTCCGCGCTATATTCGAGCAACTGGCGGGCGCGGTCGCCTTTCGCGAGTAACACTTCCTGAAGCGTCGGCGGGTTGTCGACCCCCGCTGCCGACAGCGCTCGCTCGGGAAGTGCGAGCGTCCCGCCGGGGATATCCTCCGCCCCGTGGACTGCGAGATGGGTCGAACCGACCTTCATGACGAGCGGAGCGCCGTCCGATTCGTATAGTTTCTCGTTAACGTGCTCGTGGTGTTTCCGGTGTATCGCCGCGCGCTCGCCGTCGTACGGCTCGACATAGAGCCGTCCGAGGTAATACCCGCTTGAGAACTGTTCGAACATACCGACAGGTGTACGTTACCACACCACACATATAAGTGTTACCGGAAATTCGACGGGGCGACGTCCGGCGTCGAACACCCCACCGAACGCAACCACGAGTTCATACGCGATTATGAACGTTCTCCACACTTCTCTACGGGCTTTTTGCGCCGTTAAACGGTTCGAACAGTAGGGATATTTATTGGCTATGACCTCGACGGCACGTTCGATGAGACGGATCGTGGTCGCTGTCGGTGGATTCGTGGTGGCTGTACTCCTTATCGGAGGGCTTACCGCGGGCATCGGAGCCGCCCAGCCGGCAGACGCCGACAAAGCGAACGACACGTCGGAACTCGAAGAGACCGGCACTACCCTCGGAGGTGAAGTCTCCTCGTTCATGCAGGCCAGCGAAGCCGAGACCGAAAGCGAAGTCGACGATGGGATGTTCAATGCCGCGTTGAACCGCACGGCCGACGCCGACGAGCGTCGAGCACTTATAGAAGAGCGGACCCAGCATCTCGAAGCACGGAATCAGACGTTGCAAACACAGCGTAAGTCGCTGGCTGAGACGCCACAGACGGGAGTACAGGCACAAGCCCTCGCCACGCGGGTCGCGATTGGTGCCAGCGGGCTCGAACGCTCGGTGAACCGTACGGCGGCGGCTACGGGGACCGAGGCGGAAGCGAAACAGCTCGGTGAGCTGCGATCGAACGCACGCCAGTTACAGCGGCCGGACGTCGCAGAACGCACCCCCGAGTTGGCCAGAGAATCCAGCGAGATAGTTCGTGGGCCGCCCGAATCAGCCGCGGACCGTTCGGCTGACAACGAAACCGATCAACGAAACGGCGTGTCAGCTGAAGACCAAGCCGGTGATAACGACGAGAACCGATCCGACACCGGAGCACCGCCGGACGAGAACAGATCGAGCGGACCAGCCGGTACCGGATCCGATGCCGCGCCGGATAACAGATCCGGTGGGCCACCGGACACGGATAGCGATACCGGCGGCGAGCGCGGGCAGAACGCGTCCGCCACGTCAGGCGGTTCCGCGGCCGTGAACGAATCACAGAGACCGGATACCGACGTCCCTGACGATCGTTCCGGAAACGACGCAAGAGTCTCGAACGGTTCCGTCGATATAGACCGCTCTAGCACCGAAATCGCCGCGTCTGTCGATCGGTGAGCGGGTCGAGACGTCGCGTTACGCTTTTTCGTACTCGGGTCCTAGCGCTACTCAATGGACTCCGCGGCACTCCTCGATCTCCTCGGAAACGAAAACCGCAGACGGATCCTGCGGCTACTGTCGCGGAAACCCTGTTACGTGACCGAAATTAGTGAGTATTTAGGCGTGAGCCCGAAAGCGGTTATCGACCACTTACGCAAGCTCGAAGACGCCGGGTTGGTCGAATCACACGTCGACGACGGCCGCCGAAAGTACTTCTCTATCGCTCGAAACCTCCGGCTGGAAGTGAACGTTTCACCGTATGAGTTCGGGACGAAAAGCGCCTACTCGGCCTCGCCGAACCTCGATATCACCTCCTGGCGGCACGTATCGCTTCACGTCACCGGCGACGCGGAGGCGAAACGTGACGCCGACGCACGCGATCCGGATCGAAACGCCACGACAGACGGACAGGAGGGCCCCGAAAGAGAACAGCCGGATCTCACTACGCTCGCGGCCGATCTCGAACAGCTCGAACGGCTCGAAAACGAGCTTTCGATGGCCCAGCGGTGGGTACAGGGCCGCCTGACCGAGACGCTCGATCGGATCAGCGCCCACTTCGAGGGCGTCGACGGCCGGTTTTACGGTAATCTGCTCCGCGAGCTTACAGACGGCCCGGCGACGGCCGAAGAGCTCGCCCGCCGGGTCGACGCGCCACCGGACGTCGTCGACGACGCTCTCGAGGGGCTCTCGGCGTACGATATCGTCGAATATCGGGGCGATCGGTGGGTTCTCATCGCCGAACGGACCTAATCGATATCTCGCGTCAACCCGTCACGGAGATCGCGGCCGAAGTAGGTTCCGAGCCCACCGGCGACCGCCCCGAGGGAACCGGTCAAAAGGGCGAGTGAGACACCGAAACCGCCGAGGAACGCGACGACGGCGAAGTCCAAAAGCGTGCTCGAAGCGGCGACGATACCACCCGCGAGGGCGGTTTCGGCGTAGCGTCGCTCCTCGAAGACAAGTCCCAGAAGGAACGTCGCAACGAAGACGCCGAGCAATCCGACGCCGGGGAGCGGAACGAAAGCGCTCGCCGCGAACAGCGCGCCGCCGGTCAAAACGAGCGCGGCGAGGAACGATCGCGGTGAAAAAACGCGCCGAGACCGCCTCGCGAGGCGGTCTCGGAGTCCGGCGTCCCCCGGGTCCGAATCGGCTCCGGTCGAATCGTCCGCTTCGACGTCGCCGATCTCGAACTCCGCGGCGAACCCCTCGTCGGTCGCTTTCCCGTCGCGCGTCCGGGTCCGATCGCGGCTCATACCCGCCGTAGGGGAGCCAGTGGTATCGGTCTTTCCCACGCCGAGATCGATCAGGCTCGGAGGGCGTCGACGACTCGCTCGCCGACATCGAGACCGTTCGTGAGCGCCGCGTGAACCCGTCCCTCGCCGGCGATCCAATCGCCCAGACAGTACAGGCTCGCCGATTCGGCCGCCTCGAGCGGCCCGCGTCGAACTCTCCCTTCCGGGATGGCATAGCGCCATCCCTGATAATCAGACCAGACAGGCGTCTCGAGGCGGTCGTCGCCGACGATTTCGGCGGCGTATTCGGCCAGCGTGGCGACGTTCGCGGCCGGATCGTCGCCATAGTGGCCCCGTGACCACTCGTGGTTCGCCTGAACGATAAGCAACGTCTCGCCGTCGGGGACGTGACCCGCTTTGCACTCCTCGCGGGAAATCCACCCGACCGCGTGCGCTTTATCGGTGTTCAAAAGCCCGTAGTAGGGGCGATCGATCTCGAAAGGATACCGGAGCACGGCCGTCCAGACCGTCCGATAGGGGACGGCGGCGACCGCTTCGTGTAGCTGTCGCCCGATCGAAGAGTCCCACTCGGCGTCGGCGAGGAGTTCGGCGGTCTGGGGGGCCGGCGGGTTCAAAAGGAGGACGTCGAAGGGCCCCCACACGCCGCCCCCGGTGTCGACGAGCGACCAGGCGTCGTCCGCCCGGCCGATCGTTTCGACGTTCGTTCGGCGGTGGATCGTCGCCGAGGTCCGGCCGAAGAGCCGCTTTGCGAGCTGTGTGAGTCCGCTTTCGTAGCTCCACTTGTGCTCGTCGGCCTCCCGCCCGGGAGAGACGGTCCCGTCGGCGTCGAACGTATAAACGGGCTCGGCGACGTCGACGAGGCCGTCCGTAGAGAGCGTCTCGGTGAGCAACTCGACGACGCGTTCGTCCTCCGATTTGACGTAGTTGGCCCCGTAGTCGTAGACGAGCTCATCGTGGCGGCGGGTCGCCGCACGTCCACAGAGCCCGCCGGATTTTTCGAGAACGGTCACGTCGACGTCCGCAGGGGACGTCTCGAGAGTGAACGCCGCCGCAGCCGCGGCCGCGCCGGCACCGACGATTCCGACAGTTGTCATGCCGAAAGATAGCTCCCGGGGGAACTAATACTGCCGGACGTGATCCCGCAACCACGTAATCGCACAGACGGATGCGCTCTCCCAACACCGGCCGGTTCGACGTTCCTCCTCGCTCGAAATGGATACGCCCGACAGTATGATTTCGGGCGATCGATCATCGGTACATCGATCCGACAATCCGTATCAATCAGCGTCGATGAGGGAGGTTCCGTGGCGTTCCGAAGCAGTCAGATAACACTGCGGGTCGGGGCCGAACAACCCGTTGCCCGCCGCGACCGCTCGAAGCCGTGAGCCGCCGCGGCAGATCTCCCGGTACCGACAGTCCGCACATTTGCCAGTCAGATTCGTGGGTCGGTTTCGGATGGCCGACAAAAGCGGGTTGGAATCGTCCTCCCAGATGTCTCCGAAGGATCGATCCCGGACGTTTCCGAGGCTGTAGCTCCGCCAGAACTGCGTCGGGTGGACGTTGCCGAGACAGTCGACGGCGGCGACGCGCTCGCCGGTCGGATCCCCACCGTTTCGTTCGAGGCGTTCGTAGACGCGCCTGGCGGCCGCCTCGCCGAACTCCCGGCGGGCGTACTCGACGATGTAGGCCGCATCGGCGTAGTTTCCGACGAGCAAGGCCTCGATCTCGTCGCCGGCGCGGTGTGAGTGGACGGTCCGATCGCAGATCCGTCTGACGACCGCACGCCTCTGGTCGGGATCGAGATCGACCGCATCCAGCGTCTCGCCGCGGCCGCTATACGAGAGGTGATAAAAGCAGAACCGATCGAGGCCGACGTCGGTCAAGAGATCGACGACGCCGTCGAGGTCCTCGACGTTCCGTTCGGTGACCGTATAGCGCAAGCCGGTCTTCAGCCCGACGTCGAGGCAGGATTCGATCCCCTCGACGGCGGCCTGAAACGCTCCGTCGACGCCGCGGAACTCGTCGTTTCGCTCGGCGAGACCGTCGACGGAGACGCCGGCGTACGCCAGCCCGGCGTCTTTCAATTCGCGAGCCCGTTCGGTCGTCAAAAGCGTCCCGTTCGTCGAGAGTACAGGTCTGATCCCTGCCTCGGCAGCGTAGGCGACGAGTTCGGCGAGATCGTCTCGAACCATCGGTTCGCCGCCCGAAAAGAGGACGACAGGCACGTCGTATGCGGCGAGATCGTCGAGCAGGCGTTTCCCCTCCGTCGTCGTCAACTCGCCGGCTTTCGGTTCGACCTCGGCTCCGGCATAACAGTGGACGCATTTCAGGTTACACCGGTTGGTCGTGTTCCAGACCACGACGGGTCGCCGCTGTGGGCGATCGGAGACGGGGTTTTCCGCGCCGATGTCGACGTCGTATCGGAGCCTGTTGCCGTCGGCTGCGTGCTCACAGAGCAGCGTGCTGACAGAGATCACGTCAGGACCACTCCCTGTTTCGGGGCTCGTCGGCGTCCGTCGGCGCTTCGACGGTCGGAGCGTCCTCGGCGAGGTCGTGGGTCGTATACCGGGTCATCGCCGAGCTCGGAGTGACCCAGACGTCCTCGGCGTACCACGCGAACAGCCGCGTCGCGAGTTCGTAGGCGCCGTCGGCGTCGACAGCCCGGACGCTGCCGACGTGTCGCATCGGATCGGATTCGTCGCTCCGGACGAAAAGCTCCCACTCGCGGCCGTTCGGTGCCCGATCGCCGTCGTCGATCCGCCGTCGTTCCATCCGTTCGACCATATCGGGAAGAACGGAAAGTCGCTAAAAAATCCCTCCGCCGAATCCTTTCGGGTGGGACAGTCCCCATCGGCCGGGCCCGCGTTATCGGATAGTTCCGGCGACAACCGAGGGCCAGATCGTCATACAGAAATCGAGCGACCCCCGCCAGTGTCAGAATTTCTCTCTAGAACAGACTTATGTAGCAGAAGTGAGGTGCTAATGATAGATCGTGTTGGTTCCAAGAACCATCCAGAAAGTATCGGGTGGAAATGCACCGATCGCCTATAAATGACCGATCGATCGTTCACGGACGCACTCGAAGCGGCCCGAGAATGGAGCCACGAACTGCTGGCCGCACGAACGGAACCGGAACTCTATGAAACCCTCGTCGACCTCGCGCTAGAGGGGGTCGAGATATCGAGGGGGACCGTCTACTGTTTCGAGGAGGAAACCGCCACACTGAACCCCGAAGCGACGTCTTTGGGGGCCGTCGAGCCCGTCTCGCCGGGCGAACAGCTCGTCTGGGAAGCCTTCAAGAGCGGATCGGTCGCGTTTCGCGAGGAAAACCGATCGAAAACCGCCGCGAGTGACGAGACGCGTTCGTATCTCTTTGCCGTTCCCTTCGGCGACGACGGTGTCTTCGCTGTCGGGGAGGCGGACGACGACCTCGAGGAGGAAACGATCCAGGCCGTCCGGTTGCTTTGTGTCATCGCGGGAAACGCGTTGGATCGGGTGCGGTTCGAAGCGCGCTTACAGGAACACGACCGGAAGCTACAGGAACAAATCCGGACGCTCGAACGGACCGGGCGGGCGACCGAGACGTACGGAGCCGTCATTCGGGCGGTGACGGCGGCGGACACCTCCGAGGAGCTGGCGACCGAGATCTGTACGCGAGTGGGACGGATTGACGGCGTCGAGTTCGTCTGGATCGCCGAGGTGCGTGAAAGCGACGGACGTCTGTACCCCCAGGCGTGGGCTGGCTTCGAGCGCGGATATCTCGAGCGGGCTCCGATGGATATCGGGGCGGCCGGGGAACCGACGGCTCAAAGCGCTCGGGACCGGACCCCGATCGTGGTCTCGGACGTAGCCACGAGAGCCAACGACGAACGGTGGGCCCCCGAGGCGCTCGAACGAGGGTTTCGATCCGTCGTCGCCGTCCCGCTTTCCCACGATGGGATCGTCCACGGCGTGCTCTCCGTCTACGCCGACCGGGCGGCCGTGTTCGATGAAGTATCACGAATCGCGAACGATCTGGGGAATCTCGTCGGGTACGCGATCGCGGCCATCCAGCGCCGAAACGGAATCTTGGCTCACAGAGCGACCGAACTGGATATCGAGATAACCGCCCCGGCGTGTTTTTTCGTCAGGTTCGTCCGGGAGACGGGAACCGAAATCACGTTCGAGGCGATGTCACCCTCGGAGGACGGATCGGTTCTCGTCTTCGCGGAGGCCGAATCCCCCGAACTGCTCCTCGAGTACGCCGAAAGAACGGTCACCGTCGAAGACGTGCAATTCCTCGAGGAAAACGGGGACACCGGTCTCGTCCGGGGGCGGTTCGACGACTCGTTCATCGGCGCGTACCTGTCGCGTCACGGGATCACTCTCGAACGCGTCTCGGCGATGCCCGAAGAGGTCCGGATCACCGTTTCGATCCCGCCGACGATGGATCCGCGGCAAGCACTCGAGATCGTCGAAGCCGAGTATCCGGACGCGACGGTGCTCGCAAAACGGGAGCGAACCGCGAAGGACGAATCACCGCTCGTGGGGCGAAACCAAGCCCTCGATCGGCTGACCGAACGCCAGCGGGACGTCGTCGAACGCGCATACCGGGAGGGGTATTTCGAAACCCCAAAGCGGGTGACCGGCGAGGAGGTCGCCGCGGTGATGGATATCTCGACGTCGGCGTTTCACAACCATCTCCGAGCCGCCGAATCGGAGCTTTTCTCCTGGCTTTTCGATACCGAGTGATCGAATGCGTTCCGGTTCGGGTTTGGATATGTCCAACATTTCCCGATGTTCTATGGATATATAAACCAGCATTCTGTTCTGGGAACAGCAACACTATGAGATATGACAACAGGTATGGATGGGTACAAGATCACAGACGAGGATCGGAAGGGGGTAGACGGGGGCGACCTCGTCGAGGAGATCGGGATCGATCGGAGGGAGATCGAGTGGCGAAAGGAGTTCACCCAGTTCGATCGGTCCGACGCCGAACGGCTCGAGGGGATGTCGGAGCTGTTCGAAGACGTTTCCAACGACCTCGTCGAGGAGTTCTACGATCACCTCCGATCACACTCGGAGGCGGTCGAGATTCTGGATTCCTCGAGTAAATCCGTCGAAGCCCTGAAAGGCTCACAGACGCGTTATCTGATGGAACTCGGGAACGGCGAGTACGGTCCCGGTTACTTCGAGCGGCGGGCCCGGATCGGCAAGATCCACGACATGCTCGATCTCGGGCCGAAGTTCTACTTCGGTGCCTACACGATCTACTACCGGGGGATTCTCGAGGCGATCGCCGAAGACGTAACGCGAGAGATAACACAGCCCGACGGCGGCGAGGGTTCCACACCTGAGGTGGGCGAAGCGGAACCCTTGCACGCGGCAGAGGGCGAGGAGGCGATTTCGGACGCCGTTGAGGCGGTCGTCGAGCGGGCCATGTCGGCCCTCAAACTCCTGAACCTCGATCAGCAGGTCGCGATGGACACGTACATCCACGCCTACAGCCAGCAGATCGAATCCGAACTCGATCGACAACAGACCGTCGCCGACGAGGTACAACGGTCCGTCGAAGAGTTACAGGAGGCCTGTCGAGCCGTCACCGAAAGCGCTCGGCAGATAAACGGGATCGCCGACGAACAGGCCGATCGAATGCAGACGGTCGCCGACGAGGTCTCGAATCTGAGCGGGACGGTCGAAGAGATCGCCGCCACGGCCGACGACGTCGAATCGACGAGTTCCGAGGCGGCGGCGCTGGCAGAGCAGGGCCAAGAGTCCTCGGAAGCGGCACAGGAGGCGATGGAGACCGTCGAGTCGGCCGCCGAAAGCGTCGCGACCGACTTCGATCAACTGCAGGAACGCATCCAGGAGATCGACTCGATCGTCGACGTCATCCACGACATCGCCGAGCAGACGAACCTGCTGGCGCTGAACGCGAGTATCGAGGCCGCCAGAGCCGACCAGGAGGGCGACGGGTTCGCGGTCGTCGCCGAGGAAGTGAAATCGCTCGCCGAGGAATCCCAACAGCGCGCCGGGGAGATCGAGACGGCGATCGAACGGATTCAGGCGGAAACGAACGAGACCGTCGAAAGCCTCGAAGAGACGACGGAAGCGATCGAGGACGGCCACGAACGGGTCGCGGAGGCGATGGAACGGCTCGAACGGATCGTCGAGGCGATCGAAAGCGCCGCCGACGGCGTCACCGAGGTCGCGTCGGCAACCGACGAACAGGCCGCCTCGACGGAGGAGGTGGCGACGATGGTCGACGAGGTCGCCGAGCAGGCCAACCGCGTGCAAGCGGAAATCGAACAGGTCGTCGAAGCGACCGAAGAGCAGACCTCGACGGTCGAGGGGATCGGCGAGTCACTCGAACGGCTCACCGACGAGGCGTAATCGATCCCGAAGATGTCGGAGCAGCTACCGGACGTCGAAACAGTCGTCACCGAGCGAGTAGCCGACCGTTCGATCACGGTACTTCACGTCGACGACGAACCCGCATTCACCGAACTGTGTGCGGAGCTTCTGGAGTCGGAAGACGATCAGTTGACGATCGAGACGGCAACCGGTGCCGCCGCCGGATTGGAGTATCTCGAACGCGAGACTCCGGACTGTATCGTCAGCGATTACGACATGCCGGAGATGGACGGGCTGGAGTTTTTCGAGGTGGTCAGAGAGACCCATCCGTCGCTCCCGTTCATTCTCTTTACCGGGAAAGGAAGCGAAGAGATCGCGAGCGAAGCGATCTCGGCCGGCGTGACCGACTACCTGCAGAAATCGCGCGGACAGGAACAGTATCGGATCCTCCGAAATCGGATCCGAAACGGCGTCGAAAACTACCGATCACAGCGGAATTTGCAGATGTTTCGGGCCGCCGTCGAACACTCCGGACACTCGATATACATCACCGACACTGACGGTGTGATCGAGTACGTGAATCCGAGCTTCACGGAGACCACCGGATACACGCCCGAAGAGGCGATCGGCCGGACACCGAAGATTCTGAAATCCGGAATGCACGAATCGGCGTTTTACGCCGATCTGTGGGAAACGATTTCCGGCGGAGACAGATGGGAACGTGAGATCGTCAACGAGCGAAAAAGCGGTGATCTGTACGTCGTAGAGCAGACGATCGCACCGATATCCCTTCGGGGCGATGACCCGGAGAAGTTCGTCGCCGTGAATCGGGAAATAACCGACCGGAAGCGATACCAGCTAGCGCTCGAACGGCAGTGCGATACACTCGGCGCGCTGAATCGGATGCTCCGCTATCGGCTCCGGGACGATCTACAGGTAATGACCGGCTACGCAGAACTCCTCGAGGCGCACGTTGAGGATGGAGACGAGGAGCAGACGTATTTGAAACCCCTACAGGACCGTTCCTGGGCGGTTTTCGATCGTATCGAGGCCGTACGGACCATCACCGATACGTTACGACAGACGGAGCCGGACGGGCCGATCGAGCTTCGGGAGGTGATCGAGCGAGCGACACGCGATATCGAATCTGTCGCCGATGCGGTTTCAGTCAGTGTCGAAACGGATCTGCCTACAGGACCGGTCGCCGTCGAAGCGACCGTCGAGCCGGTTTTCAGTATTCTGCTCGAACACCTCGCTAGCGGTGAGACACGTCCAGCCTCGCCGATACGAATCGCGGCGACAGAACGCGACGATCGTCTCCTCATCCGGCTGTCTGAGTGCGAGGTATTGGAGTTCGAGGACGATTCTAGACCCCCCTCAGACATGCCGCAAATCGACGACAGCGCGAGCACGGCCGAACTATACATCGTCCAGGGGCTCATCGAAGGGATCGGTGGGACGCTGCGGACGGGACGTAACGGGCGTGGCGGCGTTGGGTTCGAAATCGAGTTCCCACGCGCCGGTCTGTACGCGGGGAACGACATCAGGCGGGCCCAGTTCTAACGCGGTGAGATCTGTCTCAGCGTATTATACGAACGCTCATCGATTGTCCACGTACGACAGAACAATGACCGACGTGTCTGGTGCAGTCAGGGCGAGAAAGCACAGTGCGAGAAGCCAACCCAACGCGATCGAAGTGCTTTCCTGTCGCGACGGTCAGGACCGCCAGTACACGTTCGCCCCGACCGACGTAAGCGAAACCGAGCGGCTCACGCGGTGGATCACCGTCGACAGCGAGGGGATCGTCGACCTCTCGGCGTGGCGCTAGCCGAGAGTTCTATCCAGCAAGGGTAATAAGTGATCGGGGCCGTTTCTCCGTGTATGACGATCGATGGGCGCACAGAGATGTCGGCCGAAGAGACGGATTCCTTTCTCGGCTCCCACGAGACGGGTGTGTTGTCGCTCGCCAGCACGGACGAGCCGTATGCGATCCCGACCTCGTACGGATACGATTCCTCGGCGAGGCGGTTCTACATGCGACTCGTATCGACCCCCGAAAGCGAAAAGCGACGGTTTCTCGCGTCCGATCCCGACGCCCGACTCGTCGTCTACGACGAAAGCGACGACGTCTACCGGAGCGTCATCGCGGCCGGAACGCTCGTTCGGATCGATCCCGACGAGCTAACCGTGGCGGACATAGAGCAGTACGGGTCGGCCAGACGGCCACTCTTCGAGATCTGGCCGGAAAGGCGGGAGGCGCTCGACATCGAACTGTACCGGCTGGATCCGGAGACGGTGAGCGGTCGCAGGATTACGGTCTCCCGCGACACGCAAGACTAGATCGGTTCGAAGTGGGCCGTCTCGGCGGTTTCGGTACACACCGGACAGCCGTTCGAAAGGATCGCCTCCCGCATCGAGGCGTTGACCTCGATTTCCTGTGTACAGGCCGGACAGACGAAGATATACGTACTCATTGTCGAAGGCCGGTTTCGAGTCATTGGATCGGTTCGATCCGGGGGGCTATATACGGTCTGATGTCGAACGCCGCGGGGACGAACGCGACGATCAATCGGCCGCCTCCGGCGTCCCGGAGCCCGCCGTCCCCTCCGCGGAGAGCCCGACAGTGAGGCCGTTCGACTCGGAGAGCGAGACGGTCACGTCCTCGAAGGTCCGCCGATACTCGTTTGCGTGTTTGCCATCCGCGCTGAGCCGGATCTGCGATTCGAGCAACCCGGCCTCGGTCAACTGTTCGACTTTCCGGTACGTCGTCGACCGAGGGATCTCACAGCGGTCGACGAGTTCGCCCGCCGTCAGCGGTTCTTCGGCCGTCGCCTCGAGCAATTCCCGACAGTCGGGGTCCTCGAGCGCCGCGAGGACGGCGTCAGTGTCGACCGAGTTCGACTCCGATTGACCGCCGCTCGCGTACCGTCTCTCGTCCTGCGGATGAAGTTGTGCTGACATCGTTGCTTTCAGAAACGAGGCCGATCGTTGGATATTGGAGCCCTCAGTATGCAGGCTCTTTATATAGAGAGAGATAATTCGGGAAACAGACTTAGGTGACTAGCGGCCGAATCTGAGACGATGGGTTCCGGGATCCGTGCCGAGGTTCGCGTCGACGCAGACGGCACCTGCCCGGTCGTCGAGGGGGCCGTCTCGGTCGGTTCGCCGTCGTACTCTATCGTCAGGGGAGCGACCGCCAGCAGCCCCGATCACGTCGTCGAGGAGTTCATGGTCGAAAGCGGCGAAACGCCAGAGGCCAGCGTCGGACTCGAGGAGGTGTTCGATTACGGCTCGAAGACGATGTACCGGTTCAAACGCGAACGCGGTCGCGGATGTCCCTGCGAAACGGTCGAGGAACTGGACTGTCCGATCGTCGATCTCCACACCCGCGATGGAGACCTGTATCTCGTCTTTCACGCCGCCGACATGGCGGATCTCCAGGGCGCGATCAAATCGCTCATCGACAGGTACCCGACGGTCGACGTTCGACGGCTGCTCCGGAACGAGGACGAACCCCACGAGGACAACCTGATCGTCCTCGACCGAAATCGGCTGACGGACCGACAGCGGGAGGTGCTGGAGACCGCCCACGAGATGGGCTATTTCGAACACCCGAAAGGCGCCAACGCCAAAGAGATCGCCGCCGAACTCGATATCTCCTCGGCCACCTTCAGCGAACATCTCGCCGCCGCCCAGTCGAAACTCCTCGAGGCGATACTCGACGTCTGAGAGGGGTTATCGTCGGCGTTCATACCGTCCGGCAAAGAGTGGAGATACCGTGCCGACGGGCAGGCTTCGAAACGTCCGGGTGGCGACGATACGCCCTATGAAGTTTCTGGATGTCGACGTCACACAGAAGCGTGTTCCGGGAACGCCGGAGTTACGCTGTGAGTACGTCCGGCGGGATCGCGGCGCCACACAGCACACAGCCGTGTCTGACGAGCGCCTGCTGGATCGCCGGATCGGCGGGAATCTCCCCGCGACACTCGGGGCAGACGAACCGCTCGCTCGTATCGTCGCTCATACCGAGACAGAGACGCCCCGTTCATATATCCGTCCCAGTTTTTCCCACGTGCTGGGACGAATCGGGAGCATAGCGGGCGAACGGCGACCGTCTCGGGAACGTTGCTGTCAACACAGGGCTTACAACGACGAACCTCGAAGCGCCGAGTATGGGAGAAATAGAAGTGTCGCTTCCGGACCGTATCGACAGCGAAATCGCCCGGCTCGTCGAACAGGGTGAGTTCCTCAACCGCGAACAGGCCGTCGAAGAGCTCCTCTCGATGGGCGTCTCCGCGTACGCGCCGACCGAGACGAACGAAGAGCCGGAGCAGGACCTCTTCACGCAGATGACCGACGACCAGCAAGATCCCGCCGCTCGCAGCGACGACGACGAGTACACGCTCTGATTGGGTTCAGACGGTCGATATCAGCCGTTCGATCAGGAGGTACGACGGAACGAGGTCGAGACCAGTCGCGAGGGCCGCCGGCCTCAACGGACCAGAATCTTCTTTGTGTGTCTCGACGGACGTTCGAGTATATGATACCGATCGACGATACGCCGCTGTGTCGGGACGGAAAAGTGCTCATCCTGGCGTACGACCACGGGCTCGAACACGGCCCGGTCGACTTCGAGGACGTCCCCGAAAGCGCCGACCCCGAGCGGACCTTCGAGGCGGCGACTCACCCCGCGGTCACCTCCGTCGCCGTCCAGAAGGGGATCGCCGAGGCGTACTATCCGAGCTACGAGGACGACGTCGACCTGCTCGCGAAGCTCAACGGCACCTCGAACCTCTGGATGGGCGAGCCGGACTCGGCGATCAACTGCTCTGTGGAGTACGCCGCCGAACTGGGTGCTTCCTCGGTGGGCTTTACGCTCTATGGCGGCTCGAACCACGAGATCGAGATGGCCGAGGAGTTCCGGGACGCCCAGGAGGCCGCCCGCGAACACGATCTACCGGTCGTGATGTGGTCCTATCCGCGCGGACAGGGCCTCAAAAACGACACGAAGCCCTCGACGATCGCCTACGCCGCGCGCCTGGCGTTAGAGCTCGGCGCCGACGTGGCGAAGGTCAAACACCCCGGCAGCCGCTCGGGGATGGAAGAGGCCGTCCGGATGGCCGGCAAGACGAAGGTCGTCATGTCGGGCGGTTCGAAAACGACGGATCGGGCTTTCCTCGAGAGCGTCAAACAGACGATCGACGCCGGCGGGAAAGGTCTGGCCGTCGGACGGAACGTCTGGCAGCGCGAGAACCCAGAACGGATCCTCGACGCGCTCGAGAAGGTCATCTTCGAGGAGGCGAGCGTCGACGAGGCGCTCGCGGCCGCCGAGTAACGCGTCGATGACGGACGTTATCGAGACCGTCTTCGACGTCGTCGCCTCGACCGCTCCCGACGTACGCGGCGGCCTCGCCGGTCGCCGCGTCTACGAGTCGGAGGCGAACCCCTCCGGTGAGCGACAGCTCGAGGCGGACGTCTACGCCGACGGACTTCTCGAGGAACGGCTGCTCGAGATCGACGCGGTCGGGGGCTACGCGAGCGAGGAGCGCGAATCGGTCATCGGGGACGACGGCGACTACTACGTCGCGGCCGATCCGCTCGATGGCTCCTCGAACCTCAGATCTAACAACACGATGGGGACGCTTTTCGGGGTCTACGAGGAGCCGCTACCGGCTGACGGGACGGCGCTGATCGCGAGCGGATTCGTCCTCTATGGCCCGATCACAACGATGGTCACCGCCCGCGAGGGGACCGTCACGGAGGCAGTCATCGAAGACGACGGTTCCAGGCGGATCGTCGAGCCGGATCTGACGCTCCCCGAAGAGCCGACGGTCTACGGATTCGGCGGTCGCGTCCCGCAGTGGCACGAGGCGTTCGCGGACTACGTCGAGACGGTCGAATCGGAGCTCAAACTCCGCTATGGGGGGGCGATGATCGGTGACGTGAACCAGGTGTTGACCTACGGCGGGATCTTCGGCTATCCTGGCCTCACGGACCGGCCGAACGGGAAACTCCGGCTGCTGTTCGAGGGACATCCGATCGCCCACATCGTCGAGTCGGCCGGCGGGGCCTCCTCGAACGGCGAACGGTCGTTACTCGAGTGTACGCCCGAACGGCTTCACGAGCGGACGCCGCTTTTTGTCGGCAACGACGAGTACATAGAGCGGCTCGAGGCGGTGCTATCGTCGTAAGCCGCCCGAAAGGTCAAAAGAGTCCGACGAGTGCGTCGAGACCCGTCGCCACGCCGACGAGTCCGACCGCGTACACCGACGATCCGATCATCGAAGAGGCCGAAAACCTGACGGGATCGATTTCGGTCATCGCGGCCGGGACGGTAAGCGACCCGCGGGCGAGCGGAACCGCGTTCGAGAGCGCGACCGCGGAGATTCCCCACCGATCGAACCAGCGGTCGATACGGCCGGTCGATGTCGGGTCGGCGGCGCTGCTACCGGTACCGGGCAGCGATTCGAGGGTAACGTCGGTCCGACGAACCAGAACGAAGAGCGCGATCTGCCCGAGCGTTGCGCCGACGACGGCGACGAGGACGATCGACGCGATCCCGACGGTGTCGGAGCCGAACGCGAAAACGGCGGCCACGAAGAGCGCCCGTGTCGGAACGAGTTTGCCGACGAGCGCACCTTCGAGGGTGAAAGCGACGAGCAACACGAAGAGTCCGTACTGGGCGAGGAGTCCAGCACCCGCGTCGATGGCCGCATCGTACATAGCGGAACCTACGCTCGCTATCGCACATAATGTTTCGGAGAATCTCGCTACCGTGACACACGAGGCCGTCAGAGCCTTGCCCGCGGGGGCCCGATCGGCTCGTATGATCCAGGAAGGCCAGAAAGCGCCCGATTTCGCGCTCCCGGGCGTCGAGCGGGGGAAACCGGCCGTCTACGAACTCTTCCGTCCGATCGGAGACGGAGATGCGGTGTTGCTGTGGTTCGTTCCGTCGACCTTTCTGCCGACGGCGACGGCGGAGCTTCGAGCGATCGAGGCTGCCGGCTGGCACGACTGTTCCGGTCTGCAGGTGTGGGTACTCACGATGGACAGTATCTACGCGGCGGCGGCCTACGCCGACCGATATGAGTTCTCGATGGCGTTTCTCGGCGACGCCGCGAGCGCGGCCAGCTACTACGGCGTCGAGTACGACGAGTGGGAGGGCCACTACGGCGCGCCGAAACGATCGGTCTTTCTCGTCGACACGGACTGGACGGTACGGTTCGCGTGGACCACCGAAGACGCCTTCGCGGGGGTCGATCCGTCCCCGGTAGCGAGAGTCGCAGCGTCGATAATCGAGCGGGTTCCCGAAGCGGAAACGCCGCCGCCGGTCGAATACGAAGAGGCGCGGTGAGCGAAACCAGAACGGATGAAGATCGAGCGTCGAGGCGGCCGCTCGGTACCAGAGGACGACGGCCGGATGCCACCGGCAATAACAGTTTCGTGCGCGGTGGGCCGAGGCTTCTGTAGCTCCCCCGGCTGTGCGATAGTACTCCCCGTTTCGCGAGGAGATTGGATGAGAAGTACTCTCCCCGTTTCGCGAGGAGATTGGATGAGTTCGGGTGGCTTACGCGCGCCCGGTGGATCGGGGAACTCGCCCTCGAGATTAGTTTCGACTAACATCCCGCAGATCAAGCGCTCACTGGGGGCGTTTCTGTGGGGTTATCGTTTTGATTTATACGTTAAGGTTAAGTTGTAAGAGTTAAACACTCCCTGTCCGATTGTCAGCGTATGAGCGAGGATGCCAACCCATTCGAAAGTCTGCAGGTGCAGATAGACGAGGCCGCCGAATACATCGACGTCGGCGAGGACGTCATCGAGCGTCTGAAAAACCCCGAGCGGATACTGGAGACGAACCTCTCCGTCGAACTCGACGACGGCTCGGTCGGCGTGTTCCGGGCGTACCGTTCCCAGTTCAACGGCGATCGCGGCCCCTACAAGGGCGGCATTCGGTATCACCCCGGCGTCACCCGCGATGAGGTAAAAGCGCTCTCGGGGTGGATGGCGTATAAGTGTGCGGTGGTAGACATCCCCTACGGCGGGGGGAAAGGCGGAATCGTCATCGACCCGAAGGAATACTCCGAGGACGAACTCGAACGGATCACGCGGGCCTTCGCGACCGAACTGCGCCCCTTCATCGGCGAGGATCGGGACATTCCCGCGCCGGACGTCAACACCGGCCAGCGGGAGATGAACTGGATCAAAGACACCTACGAGACGCTGGAGAACACGACCGAGCCGGGCGTCATCACCGGCAAAGCGATCGAATCCGGCGGATCGCTCGGCCGTGTCGAGGCGACCGGCCGGTCGACGATGCTCACCGCCAGAGAGGCGTTCGATCACTTCGGTAAAAATCTCACCAATGCCTCCGTCGCCGTCCAGGGCTACGGCAACGCCGGCAGCATCGCCGCACGGCTGCTCGAGGAAGAGCACGGTGCGACGATCGTGGCCGTCTCCGACTCCTCGGGGGCAGTGTATAATCCCTCGGGGCTCGATCCCGTCGCCGTGAAGAAATTCAAAAGCGAAACCGGATCGGTCGCCGGATACGACGGCGCGGCCGAGGAGCTCACGAACGAGGAGCTTTTGAAACTCGATGTCGATCTCCTCGTTCCAGCCGCCCTGGAGAACGCGATCGACGGGGAACTCGCACACGAAGTCCAGGCCGACATCATCGTCGAGGCGGCGAACGGACCGCTGACGCCGGAGGCCGACGAAGTGCTCGCCGATCGAGACGTCTACGTCCTCCCGGACATCCTCGCCAACGCAGGCGGCGTCACGGTGTCGTATTTCGAGTGGGTCCAGAACCGACAGCGGTTCTACTGGACCGAAGAGCGCGTCAACGAGGAACTCGAACGACACATCGTCGACGCATTCGACGGACTCGTCGAGTGCTATGAGGAGTACGACCTCCCGAACTTCCGGACCGCCGCCTACGTCGTCGCGATCCGGCGCGTCCTGAACGCCTACGAGGAAGGCGGCAGTTGGCCCTAGATCGGCCGGCTCCGACGGAATGAGCGACCTCGCGTGAGCGCACCGAAGCGGTGAAGTTCCGCGCTCCGCTGACGCTTTCGCTGTTGGCATCTCGCAGGCGGAGACTCTTCTGATACGGCTGTTATGGCCTTTAGCGGCCGTTGTACCGGCGATACCCGACAGCGGGCGAAGAGCCGTATGAAAGAGTTAATCGTTACTAGACCATTGTTGTCACATGACAATATCTCGGCGCGGAAGCGGCCTGCAATCGGACCTGCGGGCTATCTTATCACAGGTCCATCCGGTGTTTATGCTACCACCGCTCGCCGCATCGTGGCTCGGCGCCGCCATCGCGGGCGGGTTCGCGATCGGAACCGGAGCGATCCACATGGCTGCGATGTTTTTTGCGGTGTATACGGCTCACGTGAAAGACGGCTACATCGACTTCTATCGCCGCGGCGAAGACGACGACCACCCGATGACCGCCCGCGGTTGCCGGCTCGCGCTCGTGATGTCCGGTCTCGGATTCGCAGCCTGCACAGTAGCGCTCGGATGCCTCGTCGGGCTCGGCGGGGCGCTCGTTACCCTCCCGGCGTGGTTCATCGGCTATCTACACGCCCCACAGCTCGATACGAACCCGTTTACAGCCACGCTGGGCTATCCGACCGGGATCTCGATCGCCATCCTCGGTGGATTCTACGTCCAGACGGGCGCCCTGACGGCGACGGCACTCGGATTCGGTCTCGTTTTTCTCGTGACGCTCGCCGGCGTGAAGATCATCGACGACGAGCAAGATTACGAGTACGACCGGTCGATCGACAAACGAACCGTCCCGGTTCTTCTGGGTCCCGATCGGGCGCGAGCGCTCGCTTTCTATCTACTGCTGGCAGGGATCGTCGGCGTCCTCTGGGGGACTGTCGACGGGCTGTTTCCCCCGTCGACACCGGTCGGAGCGCTTGCCTTCGGTTCGGTCGCTCTCGTGGCGAGACGGGCTCGATCGACGGTCGCGACGATGCTTTTGATTCGAGGCGCCTACGTCTTTCTCGCCGCGCTGTTCGTGGCGGTCTGGTTTCGACCGCTCTCCGGCGCCCCGCTTCCGGATATCACCGTTCTGGGACCCTACACCTATCTCGCCACGGAGGTCTTCTTCGGGACCGTGGCGTTCGGACTGCTCTATCGTGCCGATGCGCTTTATAAGGCGGCGCGGACGATCGCCGTCGTGTATCCGATCGGTTACCTGTGGGACTGGTATACTCTGGAGGTCGGTGTCTTCGAGATCACGATGCGAACCGGCTACGACCTGTTCGGGATCCCGATCGAAGAGCATCTCTTCATCGTCGTCGTTCCGGCGCTCGTGTTGGGCATTCACGAGACGATCGAGAAGGGCTCCGGGAAATCGGTCGACCGTCGCCCGGAGAAACACGCACAGAGGTGATATCTGGGACCGGTCCTTCGGCTGAGACGATATCGGAGACTGGTTCCACGGCTGAGGAAATATAAGAGACCGATTTCACGGCAGTGACGAGCACACGAGGAACTCCTAACGAAAGGACAAAGACGCATCCCTCGGAGAACTCGGTATGAAAGCGACCGCGATGGCCCACCCGATCCAGGGGCTGATCAAGTATCACGGAATGCGCGACGAACGGCTCCGATTGCCGTATCACGATTCGATTTCCGTCTGTACCGCACCGAGTCATACGAAGACGACGGTCGAGTTCGATCCAGGGCGCTCCGAGGACCGCTACGTCGTCGATGGCGACGTGATCGATGAGCGGGGTGCAAAGCGGCTCCGATACGTCGTCGACCACGTCAGAGAGCGAGCCGGGATCGACCACCGGGTTCGCTTCGAGTCGGTCAACGACTTCCCGACGAACATCGGCTTCGGCTCGTCTTCGTCGGGCTTTGCCGCCGCCGCCGTCGCGCTGGCGGAAGCCGCCGGGCTCGAGTTGAGCCATCCCGAGCTGTCGACGATCGCCCGTCGCGGATCGTCGTCGGCGGCCCGGGCAGTCACCGGCGCCTTCTCACATCTGCGGACGGGCCTCGACGACGCGGACTGTCGCTCCGAGCGGATCGAAACCGATCTCGAGGACGAGCTCCGGATCGTCGCGGCCGAAGTGCCCGCGTTTAAACACACCGCCCAGGCCCACGAGGAGGCCGCCGACAGCCACATGTTTCAGGCCCGGCTGGCACACATCCACGAACAGATCGCGGGGATGCGAAACGCCCTCCGTGAGGGCGATTTCGACCGCGCGTTCGAGCTCGCAGAACACGATTCGTTATCGCTCGCGGCGACGACGATGACCGGTCCCTCTGGATGGGTCTACTGGCAGCCGGAGACGCTGGAAGTGTTCGAGACCGTCCGGACGCTTCGAGAAGAGGGGATTCCGGTGTACTTCTCGACGGACACCGGCGCATCGGTGTATATCAACACGACCGCGACACACGCCGACCGAATCGAATCGGAGATCGGCGATCTCGGGATCGAAACGCGCGTCTGGGAAGTCGGCGGGCCGGCGAAGGTCCTCGCGGCAAGCGAGGCGCTGTTTTGATCGGATAGCGACGATACTCCACAACTCATACGGCTTGTTGTCGTCTCGTACCAGTAATCGATCGTGCCGGCGTCAGCGATCGCCAGCGGATTTACAGCGATCCATATTAGCATATCGTGCCGGATGACCGTCAGACGCTCGGCCGCCGTCCGTCCGACGGCGGCGATACACATACGTACCCGGAAAGCAGTAGCTCGTAACTGTGAGCGACTACTACGTCGGTGCGGTCGCCCGGGAGGACGCCTGGCTCGCGGTCGCCTACACGGCGGAAGAGTACGACCACACGGCCGTCGTCGACGGCATCGGCGAGCTGTGGACGCGCTATGAGGAGACCGCCACACGGATCGCTATCGACGTGCCGATCGGGCTCGGATCGACGACGTCGCCGCGAGCAAACGAGCTGGCGGCCCGGAAGCTGCTCGGCGGACGGAGCGACGCGATCGTCCCGGCGCCGGTCAGGGAAGCCGTAAAGAAACAGCGATATCGGACCGCCGCCCGGGTCCACGAGCGGAAGACGGGACACGAACTCCCGAAGGCGGCCTTCGAGTCGGCAGAGCGGACGGCCGCAGTCGACGAGTTTCTGGACGCGATCGACGAGGCCAGACCGGTGTTCCTCGAGGCGCATCCCGAGCTCTGTTATCTGGCGTTCGCCGGCGAACCGATGGGCGATTCGCCCGACGTCGCCGGCGGCTACGCCGAGCGGATGCGAACGCTCGCGGAGTTCGATCGGGACGCGCCCCCGACGGTCCAGTCCGTCGCCGAGGCGACGTCCGGGCACCGGATTCCGATCCCGGCGGTTCTCGATGCTGTTGCGCTCGGGTTGACGATACGACCCGGTCCCGGCGAGCTCCGGACGCTTCCGGCCGATCCACCGTCCGACGAGCGCGGGCTCGAAACCCGGTACGTCTATCGGAGCGAGACGCCGCTAGAGGAGTCCTGATACGGATTGCTGTGAGTCTTTGTCGACGTGGCGGTAGAACACACGGAGTCGGATCTCGATCGAAAGCACTGCCGAAAATGCTCACGGCGATCCGTACGACGCGTCCGAAAGCCGCCTTTCGAAGCTGCCGCACCGACCGAGGAAGGTAGCGATCCCTCGATCGCGGCGATCAGTGGAATCCGGTCCGTGAGTTGTCGTCGTCGTGACTCGTTCGTCCGGGGTCCGTCTCTCGGAACGGAACGCCACCGAGGAGTGCGGCGACGACGAGCAATGAGGCCGACAGCACGACGAAGTCACCGCTGGGATCGTATCCTGCCAGTCCCGCGCCGGTCGAGACCACGAAGACCGTGACGTAGAACGCCGCGATCGCGAGCACGATGAGCACGACGAACGTGACGACGGTCTGGAGCAGCCGACCGAGGAGTTTGACGAGTTGCATTCGTTTCCGGTCCTCTCCGATGGATAGTAAACGTCACGGCAGATGCAGATCGAGTCGGTCCCGGACCGTCTCGATCGCCTCGGGGAGCGCCTCCAGTCGCGCCCGGAGGAAGACGTAGCGAGCGTACTCCCGGGAGAGTGCTGCCTCGGCGTCGCGATCGAGATAGCGTCGTTCGATTTCGCGGTCGAGCCGCGCCAGTTCCCGGTGAAGTCGCGCGGTCACGTCACCCGCCAGGGAGGGTTCTGACGGGGGCGTCGGCACCGCTTCGGCCGCCGTCAGCGCTGCTTCGCGTTCGGCGCGGATCGGCTCGGCCGTCTCCGGCGCCGGGATGTCGTCGCTGTCGATCCGCTGTAGTACGGTATCGAGCGCCGCCGCGTCCCGCTGGATCCGGGTTGCCCTCTCCAGCCCGGTGGCGAATCGGCCCTCGTTCAGTTCGGTCGAGAGGTTCTCTTGCCAGCGGCTGACGGCGCTGACCGCGTTGCCCGCCAGATACTGCAGATCGGGACGTTCGGGCTCCTCGAGCAAAACCTCCTCGACGGACGCACCCGAATCGGGAAGGTCGGCGCGACCGAGTTCGATCATCGACGATTGCAGGGCGGCTGCGGCCGGTTCCGTGAAATCGAACAGATCCCCGGCGGAGTCGGTATACCGTGCCGTGAGCACATCGACCATCTCGTTCGTCGCCGCCGTGTACTCGACGTCACCGGCGGCCTCGGCGATCTCGAGGGCGCCCGGCTCGGACGACCGAAGCCCGTGGGTCAGCCGCCGGCGTGCATCCGTCAGAAGCTCTTCGAGCCGGAAGGCGACGAGCAGCGTCCGCCCCGGATCCTCGCCCGCGTACGGTACCTGCGCGAGGCGGGTCCCGACGCCGGTTCGCGTCTCGCGGCGCTCTCGTCGTGTCTCGGCCGCGAGATCGTCTCGGACGGCTGCGAACCCGACAGCCGCCTCGCGAGCGTATTCGCGAG